>Ga0070715_10000004_pt1 | contig 305411 bp, 242 predicted proteins | sample LARL111metaG_FD_71394 | JGI IMG/M metagenome (GOLD analysis project Ga0070715, IMG submission 71394) | Corn, switchgrass and miscanthus rhizosphere microbial communities from Kellogg Biological Station, Michigan, USA - LAR L11-1 metaG | ecosystem: Host-associated > Plants > Roots >... | reverse complement strand
GGACCAATGACTTTGCCTTTCCCCAAAAGCAGCGACCTCTTCGAGTACATTTTGACTTGAGGCAATGAATCTCATTTGGAGTACTTTTTCAGATGAGGCAACTGGTATTTTTCTGCGTGCCAACCCTGAAACTCGACGAAGCGAGCACCCAAGCTGGGCAGGCTCTCGAGCCTTCGATAATCCGATGGGCTCCCGCCAAGAATACTCTTGAAAGGACGTTAAGGGTGATACAATCGCAGCGCTTAAACCATCCTTCTCAACCAGGAGCCCAAATCCGCAGCTTCTCCGTTTCAGAACAGTATCAGGGTTTGATAAACGATCTGGCCAAATGTGATTTTCGTGAAGACGTTAATCCACGCACCCTGTTCGTATGCCCATACGATTGGCGTAAGGATAACTCTCTGTCTGCCGGAGTCTTGGCCGATCTGGTGGAGAAAGCGTTCACCATGCACAAAGTTAAGCGTGGTTCTAAGCGCACCTGTTGTGTCGGGTATCTACCGCGTCGCATACTACCCGTCCGGTTACAACGAGCCTGCTGGTAGAGATGAATTGTTCGTGCAAGAGACCTGAACGACCTTATAGCTAGCCAGCCTCGTGGCACCGCTTGCCTCCCCGCCTAGATGATTGATGAACCAAAGAACCAAAGTCAAAAAGGTAATCTCTCCATGCCCACAATGCTTGAAGTTGAGCCAGAAGTAGCCTCCAAGATTCAGGCTCGAGCCCAAACGCAGCGCTTCAAATCCTTAGAAGACGCTGCTGTTATTATGTTCTGCGAGGCGTAAAGTCTGAGGCGATCAGAGAGAACGGACCGTAGAGCGGTTTCCGTGCTTAATTCCCCGTATTCCCAAACAAAAAGGCAGGACGATAACTAGCCGCCGGGAAGGACAATAATAGTTCGCTCTATTGGTCGTGGTTACGGTACAAACGCGTCCCTAGCGCTGATCTGGAACCACAATTCTTCATCAACGCGAATCCAGCACAGGTGCGGGTCTCCAAGAGTTTAAAAAAGACCGCTTTGCTCGTGAGGAGCACTTCGGTGATAAAGGCCGAGAATTTGAGAGGTAATTACGGGGGTCTTTGGCTCTTGCGAGCTGGTTAGGATGTTCACGACGGCGGGCGCAGATCTTAGTTCTTGCATCGGCCATCTTCAGTAATAGCAAGCGAATGCTGCTGCGAGGGTGGGTTTCTGTATTACAGTTACCGGAAAGAAATGAACGGTCGATTCTATCTCCAGCAGTTACCGTAACCCGAAAGCGAAGGCGCCTTGTGGAAATACGGGCGGCCAAGACAGTAGTACAAAACCATTCGGAGTTCAACTCACATTTCCCGAAATAAATGTAACCCATTCAGATCGAAAATAGTCATCGAGGTTTCTTCCGAGCTGCGGACTTACGCGCGATACCTCTTCTCCATGTTGGTTTTGCCGGCGGGGTAATTACCTGATGCCATTGCGGCTGAGATTCTCCTCAAGACCCGTCCGGAGGAATATGAAGAACGCAGGAAGTACGGCTACATTCCTAGTTTGCTCGGCAACGCTCCGATACCGAGATCGAACCGCCCTTTATCACATGCCTTGAAGCCGCATTCTGGACATCCCAAAGCTCTTTCGGGGATCTCCTTTCCGCATTTTGAGCAATTGCTCTTTGGCATACCTATCTCGCACGAACCGCATATTGCAGCCGAACGGCGGGGTTGACGCGGCGGCGCTAATTCATTCAAGCATCGCCGGACGATTCAAGTTACCAAACACGCTCCCGCCGCTCCGGTCCAACAAGTTGTTCGACGCGCCGTCCTCATGAAGCTAACCTATCTTCCCGCATGGCCGGTTGCGGTTTGAACTTGAGTAACCTTACCGGAAGACTTGTAATTAGGGCAGTCCGGTTCATTATTTCTTCCGCGCGTCCCCAAGCGCACTCGAGCACGCCATCTACTCGGTTCCGGTCACGTCGCACTTGATAGCGAGCGATCCACTGCGAATCCAGCATGGGCAGGTGATAGGTCGAGCTCATGCCGCCTTCGTGTATTGTGGCGGGGTACTCGACATATTCACGCAATAGAAACGGTATCGGTCCAAATCGTTCTTGCGCCTTAACGGTGACACCGCTGCCGTCCCGGTCCAGAACGTAGTCTTCATTTGAGATGAATAGGGTGATACCGAGCCCTAAACACCTCGGCCCATGCTTTTGGCGTATCCCTGTTCTGATCGAACGCGTCCAAAGCCAGAAAATAATGGCGTGCAAAGGCGGCAGAGCAGAAATCGAATGAAGCTTGGAGTCCAAGAATAGGTAGGCCTGCGGTTTTGCGACCCTTCTTGCGCGCGCACTACGCTGTGACTTTACCCATCCGTGTGTGCCGCGATCCCGCCATTTTTGGTCGCGCGGGTGAATTCCTTCGCGATGTATCTCACGTCCGTGATGGGCATCATTGACCGAGAGTGTATCGGACGATCAGAAAAAACTCCGCGTCGGCGTTGCGCGTCAGAATCGCATCTTTCTTGGCCGTGAGGATCAATTTCATTTCTCCTCTGCTTGAGCGGTTTACCATCTGAGAGCATATCTCACAGGAGAGATATGCAAGCTTCTGGGATCTACTGGGCGATAGTGGGCACACTCCTGTTTGCGCAGGGCAACTGCCGCTTCGATAGCCTTATCCAAACAATCATTTTATCGCGATGTTATCAATTGAAACGAGGCGTGACGTGTAGTGGGGTCACTGGGATCTTGATCGCCTCTTGGCTGATCGATTCGCAACTTGCTCCTTGTCGACGACTTGTATCGACGCCGTCAAGCGGACCGGGTTGGCACGTCTCGAAACGGCCACAACCGAGACTTGGAACTTACCGTTCTGTCTCGCTGCCGTTGTAACGCGCCATGTCGCAAAGAACACACCCCTCGGGTTCATTAAACCGATATTCCAGAGTACCGGCCGGAAACCGGCATCGCATGCCCCAAGATGCTCCAAATATACTTGAACATCAGCGAGCCGACTCCTCGTGGGATTTGTGAGAGGAACCACCAAATCAAACTCGCGGCCCGCGGGAAAGATGGGGGCCGTCAGCCGGTGACTTGGATCGTGGTCCGGCTCGACCGGATAGGGTCGGCCCGCCAAGCCGACCGGACAGGGACTTTTGACATCGACGACTTGTCCAACGGGATCGACGATAGAAGGATCTGCGGCGACCAGGAGTACGCCGCCTTTCCGGCCATCAGGGCGTTGATCGACAAGGTGAACCGCGGCGATACCGGCAGCCTCCCTAGCCGACGCCATTTCGATTTCTACGTAGACATCAAGGCTCGAGTACGGACGGAGCTTGACTGTCATGCGTTTGTCTCTGCCGCAATCGCACGGATCGAGTCCAATTGCTGCTCGCAGAATCTTGAGAGGACGACGGGGCAAATCCAGAGCGAGGCCATTGAGTTCGCGGCGCTTGGCCATTCTTAGGAAAAGATTGGCAACACTGCGCTGCGCGGTAGGGTTTGGAACGTTGACAGTGAACCTGTGAGTGGTCAAGGGATGCTCCTTCCTTACACAATGTCGATGTTTTTCTGGGCGCAGTTCACGTTGCTGAGAGGGAACGGCCCCGGGTTGCCAGCTTGTCCGTTCCATGGGCGAGGGATGGTAGTGCCATCGCTCGAGTACGCTTGGGCGAGTAGACACCAGTGCGTTTCGCCTTGATTGTTCCATCCAGACGCGTTGGGAGGTACCTGAACCCACCGACTTTGGCCTTGCCCGATGGCGGTCGCCGCCGACTCCCCCACCAAGACAATACCGAGGTTGGCGCTTGGTAGCGTGCTCGCCTTCACGCGATCAACATGAACGATGACACCGCCAGCGACTGCCGTGCATTCCGGATCATCAACGTCCTGGCCTGGGTTCACTCCTGTGTTGATATGGACGCCATTGGCCGTGTGCGTGTTCGTCGTGATGGATGGGTTGGTACCAAAGATGTCGACGCTGACAGGAGCATTGTTCTTCTTGAACGGAACAATTGCAGCGGTCGCCGTGGAAATCAGCGTCGCAGGTTGTGAACCGGCTGGGGGATTCAGAATCCGCGGGACAATCGCGACAACCAAAGCACACGGACTCACCAGGTTGGTCCAGTCTACCGTACCGGCTAAATCAGGAAAGAGATTGCCATTGATATTGCTGCCGGCTGGCGCTTCGGGGCACGCCACCACAACACCAATACTTCCCATGGATGCGGAGGGTCCATTAACGACAACCGCTTTCGAACCAGCCCATCCAAATTCGTTTTGGCGCAACAAACTGGAAAAAACTCCATTAGCAGTGCTTCCACTGATCGCCACCTGGCCCGCTGGGATGGTCGTGCCGTTTGAGCGCGTGATGTTTTGAAGAGCGATGATCGTTAAAGACCAATCGTTGCCGTTTGGCGATGCCACATACGCGAAAAAACGCCCGTCGGGACTCCAATCCCAAACGCGGCGCGCACTGGCCGCGCTGGTAAAGAGGAAGTTCACGGCGCCGCTAAGAGAATCGCCGCTAGGGCTGGCGGTAAACGTTGTCCCAAACCGCGAAGCACTGGAAGTTGCGAGGGGATTGCCAAGGAACCCAGAAAAAATGGTTGGGTTTGTCCACGCGCCGGTCGCGGTACAACTGCAGGGCCCGAAATCAACCGTACCAATGTTATCAACTTTGACGTAGATGAATACATCTTGCGAAGTGACCTTGACGACGGCCAACGTTGGACTGCTCATCGGTGAAACGACAGTGTCCTTGGATGGAATGATCGACGGTGAGAGCCAAATCGGGTCGCCGTGTGCTATTCGGAGTCCTGCTGCCATGGGTTATCCTCTCGTTTCATAGGCTGACACGAATTTCCTTTTCAACTGTGCTGGCAACAACGACGGCTAGCTCGTCGCATTCTTCACACAACCTCGAAGTCGCCATCCGGCACAAGCTCAACGTTACACATATGTCCGTAGGTGATGTTTTCCGATTCGCCGGCATCTGTGAAATTATTTGTCACTGGCAGACCGCCAATCGTCCTGGCAGCCTCCGTCGGTTTCGTACCCAGCGGAACGTCGTTGCGAGTCTGAGCGAACAGATAAGTCTTCCATTGGCCCAACTCCTCGTTCGGCGCCAACTCGACTTGTCCCGTGTACAAGCAAAAATGGCTTAGCTTCATCGCAATACAGATTTCAAGCAATAACGACTCGTTTGAACCGCCTGAGATAAGCAAATGGTCAATGCTCACGGCGCTAATCGCGACTCGTGTGGGCGCACTGCTTCGCAAAGCCGTTGCCCGCCCGACCTGCGCCGTATTGCTGAACGCTTTCACTTCAACGTCGCGGCCCAATACCATCAGCTCAACAGAGACATTCTGAACAGGATAACGAAATTTCACCAGCAGGCCGTGATCTGGGAAGCGTAGAGCCGCGTTACTCGGAGGATTACTAAAGTTAATAAAGGTGGCCGTGCGACCCTGGGGATCGTAGATCACTCCGTCTAAGTTCTGTGGCTGGGAGAATTCCCTTTTTTCCTCTTGTCTTCCAAGGCTAAAGCAACGATTGACAACATCGTCGTCAACCTTGTGAGTTACAGTGCCGTGACTCAACCTTCCGCCGAATTCAAAGGGCTTGAGAATGATCTTGTAGGCGCGGTGGTGGCTGGGCGAGAGGGCTGCGGCGGTCACGAAGTAGTTATGACAAATTAACTGGCCGGGTTTAGTACCGAGCAGTGCCAGAAATGTGACGGTTTCGCCGCGCGCATAAGAATGCTTATTAGTGATGAGTTGTTGGGCATCGACTATGTGTTCATTCACTCTCGTCTCATCAACAGCAAACTCCATCACTTGCTGATCCGTATGGCGCTGGTAGTTCCACTTCACATCCAGCTTATATGGGCGCCCGGGAAAAGGAATTTCGGGATAGTTCATATCGACTGACACAACTTCTTTCAACGTCCGCTCGTCGGGATCGGGAACCGTTGCTTCCTGTCCTCTACGATTGGGATCGATCTCATCAGACAAGGCGGCGGCGAGCGCGGCGGCTGCAAAAACGGCCGCGGCCGCATCGACGATGGGATTGTCGACCCCTCGATAATGCAGTTGCCCGTTCGGACAGCAGGCGGCACTATCAAGCGAGACCTCGCTATTTAAGTAAAAGCGCGGTTGTTGGACTTCATCACCAATATGTCCGTCACCATCGAAGACAAGCACGTGTTCGTTAGTTAATCCGACGAGCCGACCGTCGCTGACAGCCAACAGAGTCATCGCCAGCGTGCCGTAAACATTCATGTTTGCATTGCCAACCGCAATGCCACCCACCAGTGTGTCAAACATCTGACTGCGCGTATTCTTCTCATCTACACTGCCATCGTGCGGCCGCTGCTTCGCAAGAATAACGTCCGTGGGCACGCCTTCAATTTCGTTCGGGATGAGCCTGTATCCTCTATCTTCCAGCAACTCCGGGCTCAACTTTTCCGTGACCCGGAAACCAACGCAGAGCACATTTTCCAGAACATAGCCTCCACGTGTCTTCAGGGCCGGAACGATGTCGAGGATATTTGCTTGTTGCATCCATTCAGGCGCAATCCTGTCGATGATCTCCGCCAGCCTGTCAAAGGATGCTCTGTCCTTGGGATCGATGCTATTCATGGTAAATGCTCCCATTATCTTAACTTCAGACCAAGGGCGGCGAGCACGTCCTGGATTGGAGACGTTCCGCCGTTTTCTGAATGCAGAAGCCCCACAACCTGATTCGTCGTGGCCGTCTCGCGCGAAAGAACAATCGACCCGGAGTCCCCATGGTCGTCGAATAGTTCTTCCCCGAACGCCGGATCGGCGCCGATACTGAACTGAGGGTTGGCAAAATTGAGGTTGGGATGAGCCGGGTCTGGGGCTGGCCCATCACTGCGGTTTTGCAGGAATGCACCGATGGAACTGATGATGCCGTGTGTAAGCCCGGTCCGGGAACCTGATTTGTAAACGTGCTTGCCCACCACATCCGCAGGCAGCAGGCTCGGGAAAGCAACTTGCGGATCGATCGGGATAACGGTATCCAGCCCGACTATCGGGTTGTTATTTGTTTCGCCCGTGATGACATCAACCACCGACTGGATTGATGGGCGGCTTCCATCATACTCAATAATGCAAGCGTCGGTAGTGATGCGTTCAGAAATTCCAACCGTGCCGATCTTTCGTGGGTGGTCTCCGACATTGCCCCAACCCGTTTTGTCCGCGACAATGCTTACAATGAGTCCCACCAACCAGGCAATCAGTGCGATGATTAGCAACAAAATCTTCCACCAGGGATCTTGAAAAGCTAATGGTCCAAACTGACCGGGGAACCCGCCATTGATTTCTAGTGTGTAATCAAACTTAAGCGGCAGCCACATTCCACCGGGCAGACAAACTCGCTGCCAACCGCCGCCGCCGTCTCCGCAATCGCAAGGCTTCCGATGATCACAGCCTGTCAGACAGCGACATAAGATCCTTATCAACTCGCGTAGCGTGCGCTGGTCACAATAGCCGTCCTTCATCTGACTAAGCAACTGTTCAATGTCGCTCGTGAGTGATTGACCCCGGGTGCTACCTGGTTTTCGTACCAAGCGGCAGAGTTGTGTCACGGCCCTCGCGTCGACAGCCATGGATTTCATCGTAAGAGTAGCAACTCCCTCAGGCGTCCGTACGATGGCTGAACCCGTGGTGCTGTCATATCCAACATCGGCGATGAAGACTACACGTGCATTGTGGCGCATCGGATGTAATGGGTCAGGCGTCCCAAAAAGATTCAGCAATACGAACTCAACGTTAGCTTTTCCCCGGCGCGCGGCGCTGGCATCAACCTGGAAGTAGACGGTAGTAGACTTACCGACCGCGATGGGAGCAATTCTTATTGCGCGTCCGGAAAGGGTTTGCTGTGTCGCCATTAGGCTTTGTGAACTCCACGCATCTCTTACGAAGATGCCAAAGGAGGCGAGAGTCGCGCGGCCCATATCAGAGATATCGAAGAGAAGTTCATCCTCAAAAGCCTCGCCCCAAGTGTTTTTGATTTCCACGCCCATATATTGCAAGCCGTTGATGCCGACGAAAACACCGTCAGAGAACATCAGTAGCGTCTCTGCGTCTACGGCATATGGGCGAATCGTGATTTCAAACATGGGTCCAATCTTGCTGACCAAAACCACCAGGTCGTTTGGCGTCGTGTCGCCAGCAGTGAAATGATCCTTCGAGCGAACAACCTGCTTCATCTCGGCCCCGATTTCCTGCATCGGATCCGGCAAAACAGCCTCGTTCTCTGTCCAACCACTGCCGTCGTTATGTTCAATAGTGAGGCTCCATTCATCACCGTCGACGATTTGGGAAGCCCCTAGAGTTCCCGGGATAATCCCAGCGCCACTCGATGCTCCGGTGATCACAACGCGTTGAGCCCAGGCAGAGTCCTTTCCAATCACGCTGACTTGCCAGCGTCCCTGATATGAAACCATGATATTAATTCTCCCTCAGTAGCGGGCAGGCTTCGCCCTCTCTGTCTCTGCAGATCTGATAGCTTGGAATCACAACTTCCCAAATTACCAGTTGGCTAAAAGAGACCATTCGGCATCCTTGGGGCAAATCGGAAGCAGCATGACTCCCGGGCCAGTAATGTGTTGGTCTGTCTGGCTGAATGCGAGTGTACAAGGAAGCAGAGGCTCGCGGGAATTCAGCCTACAAAGCTCGTTAAAAACGGGCGCACAATACTCCAACGTAAACTTGATGTCAACCTTGCTTTTCTTGAGCTTAGGCCCGTTAGCACGGTTGCCTCCTGAGATAACGCACGCCAAGCTATTGCAAATCGCAGCAGGGCTTGGCGTTCATCCGTGGCCGGAAAATGTTGTTCTCATCGCTCGCGCTGAGCTAGTGGACTGTAACAGTTGAATTACTAGTGCAAGAGCTTATCGATTTGATCAAGTAATCGGTGTCAGCGGTTAGATGACTACTAGCAAATCATCTGTTACAGGCCACTAGTAAGCCGTCCCGTTGACATATTGATCGATTAACTCCTCTTCGGTGATCAGCTACTCCTCTAATACTTCCGCATACGATATGGTGATTTCAATGGTAGTTTGGAGTCTCTCGCTTACTTCTTTGAAGCTCTGAGGTTATCTGACTCGTCAATGAATATGACGGAAATCTGAGAAACGTTTCGCTGGGATGCGCGTTTGTTGATAAAAACCATTGCTTGACGGATCTGTTAGGATCGACGTGTTCGAACGTCTTCAGATTCCGGGTGGCCCCAATCTGAAACAAGGCGGCGGAGACAGCTTCGCCGTTTTTTGTTTTGCATGGACCAGGATTGGTGATATAAGCCGCTACCGTGGCGACACCCCGACCAAACGCTTGTGCGGAGCGTCGCATTGCAGTGGGGAAGCCTCTGGGGGCGCTGAAGGTGGCTCGCCGACTTCCCCGTTTTTGTTTTGTACATAGCAGGATCTATAAGCTTGCCTCTCTTCTTCGCTGCAGACTGGCGATCGTTTTTCGACAAAATACAGATCAAGGCGGCCGTGTTCGACGACGGCACAAATGAGGGTGACGCAGAAACGGCAGCAGCCGTAAGCCAAGAACCGGGGTCGGATTCTGCGACTCCCTCTTTGGGCCGACGGCGCAATTTCACTCGAACATCTTGCAGTGAAGAAGACCTGGATGAGCGCCGGTGGAAACCCGGACGAGCTCGTCGAGACACCGGACAAGCGGCCCGGGTTCTTCAGCGTGGCATTCGACAAGCCCTACCTTGATCCCCTCCCGGGCCCTACGCAGGCAGAGACGTGGACCAGCGACCTTTGGCCTTGCAAGAAGTTGTCGATCAAAGCTGCCCGGCTCGATCGGCTGGAGACCTACGATCAGAACTTTCGACTCTGGCACTGGCGTCTCGGTGCAGAGCAGCTCATCTACAGCCACGACGCCACTGGCCCCAACGGCCAGCGGCTCTACAGGTCGAACTTTATCCGGATGATGCTGATGTGCGGAGAGCAAGACGACTTCACCGGCGCAGGCATCTGCAGCGCCACGCAGAACATCGCCGCGGACATGATCTTCACGCCCGGCCGTGCGATCTTCATGAAGAACACGGGGCCTTACGTTATCTTTTGCTCTCGGTTTGTACGGACGTGATTGTCGATGATCGGCTGAACTTGCCAAGGGAACTGCCGCTCAAGGCGAGGCATTAGTAAGAATCTAATTTCGCGAGTGCAAAAGCATCACAGTTTTCATTTCTCAGGCATCTTTGTTTGAGCCAGAACTCTTTTCCTGAATGGCTGAAACCTTGGTCCCATGGCTTCCTTAAGCATACTTGTTAGTTCTTGCGACTCCAAAGCATTTCGAAGGAAGCGCATAATGTCGGTGTTCTTCTGATTTGAATCGAATAGCATCGCGGCCCAAAAGAGTTTGATCTTAGGATGTTTGATTGTAGCAAAGTTGCGAACAGCGTATTCACGATTCTCCCGAAGATCGCATAGCCCTCGGCTGATAGCAAGGAAGGGGTAGAAATCGAACTTTGCAATATCACTGTCGGTTAACGCAAACAAAACCGGTAGATACGTCCTGGCCTTCTCGACTGATTCGGCGGTATAGAATTCTCCCTTGGTAGGCAAGCTCTGAAGCAACATGATGAACTCTTGTTTTTGCTGATCCGAAATCTTATTGGTCGCTTGGCCCGGCATTAGCACGAGCAATGTCAGAAGAACTAGCATTTATCTCACTTCCTTCGATAGGGTTGCGATTTGTAACTGTTTTTGGATAGATAGTAAGTCCAAATGAGCACCTGACCCGCGAAGTATAGGGAAACACCTGCGATAATGCTGGCAGGATACGCTTGCCATACTTTATGAAGATACTTCAGATCACTATAAGCGTCAAAAAAAATCACAAACGGAACAGAAGCATAGTGAAGAACTACGACGCTAATAAATATTCGCCTTTGTGGATTCTTAGAAGTGTATGGCAGAAGACCACAAATGACACCCCACAGTAGCGGCGGACTAACTAATGAAAAAATGATTCCAAGGAAGCTAATAGGTGCCGAGGCAATTCCAAGCAGAATATAAGTTCCGTGACCAGCGCCCGTTAATAGGCCTCCGACAGCACTTAGACTTAAGCCGTATAATAAACCAATTATTGAGGCCACTCGTGTTTCTGAGATCAATGTAATTCTCGAGTCAGCATATTACGACGACTTCTTGGGATTCTGCGGCGGTCTGCCTCGCAACTCGCGAAGAAGATCCAACATTTCCCTTTTGCGACGCTGTTCTTCATGCTGGCGCTGGACTTCCGCTACGATTTGGTTGATTATTTTTCGTTTTTCCTCGGCTGTCCTAGCCCGATTGAATGCTTTGACCATTGGCAAGATCGTCTTCCATTTAACTGCTTCGTAGGAGGTCCTCTCACTGCCTTGACTCCTTAAGATTCCAAGAGCTTGCTTCAGTGTATTGAAAGTGACCTCCGCCATTTGATCGGCCTTTCGTGGGGCGTTATAAGTCTTATCAGGAGCATGGCCGGCCATGAGGTGTCCTAATCTTGGTCCAAAACCCGCGTGAGAAAAACTATCTTGCTCTGCGTGTTCGTAGGTTCCGAGATCTTGTAGCGAGCCGCTTCCCTTAAAAGTTTGCCACATGTCGTCTCGTCTTTCGATCGTCGTAAAGTGGTATAACGATCGTTTCTCAACGTCGTCGCCCCAAGGAGTCATCCCCATCGGCGTAGTAGCAGGATTATCGTCCGTTCGTTGATCAGCGGCGGCGATCGTTGCGGCGGAGTTAGTATTGAATCCAGCGGCCAAAGCGAGGGCATAAGTTAAATCCTGGTGGACATCTTCTTCATAGAGCCCGTTAGGATCTATATGCCTTAACGGATTATTAAGGCAATATTGGTATCTGTTCAGAGTTTGTGGATTCCTCAGGTCAGGCCCAGCCACGTCTACACCCGTGAATCGTCCTTGTGTGCTCGCGTAGTACCTCGCCCCGAAGTAATCAAGTCCGGTTTCAATGTCGCGTTCTTTTTGAGTGAACTGCTGCCGCACACCATCACTGGCACTGTAGCCTTGCGGAATCGTTCTGCCACCGCTGCCGGCGAAGAGTTCCTCACCGAACGGCAGATAGTCATGTCGCTTTGTGCCGGCCAAACTTCCTGTCTTATCAAAGATCATCCGCGGCGTGCCTAGCTGGTCACTTACGAGCCACTCGACGTTGTCAATGATTGTTATACGCACATTGTCGATGAGTGCGGTATTGTCAGCTCCTGAAGGGTTCAAGCCCACGAAACGCAATTGGTGGGAATGTCCCTCCTGCGTCGGGGAGAAGGTTATCGTCGAGTAGTCTTGATAGTCGGTACCACTAGGATGAAACGTGCCTAGGAGAATTGACCCAAGTGTGCTATCGGTCACAAAGATCTGAAAACCCTCTCCACCGTTCCCACAGCAGTTCGCGCGCTGTGCCGCCGAGAATCTGACCGCGTAGCTGACCCCGGGCGTGAGACCATCAACGCTCTGAGTGATGCTCGAAGTGCTGCTGCCTTGAAGGAAAGCAACTTGATTCCCTTCTGGCGCATTGGGATTGCCCGATGTCAACGCGCTACCATTTCCGGAAATTCCAGTGCTACCACTAAAAGTCCAGCCCGCACCGGTTGGATTGTTTTGGTAATTACCGTTGCCGACAGCAGGAGTTTCAAAACCACCACCGCCGTTCGGAGTCAACGTCGTACCAATAGTTGCTTTAATCAACAACTGCCCATTGCGATAGCCATATTCGCCGGTGAGATTTGTGAGATAGGCGCGATTAAAGGGTGTCATCGTGTAGTCGGCAACCATTTCCCCGTCGAATCCATAAACCTGCCAACGAAAGCCGTTGGCGGTGGTCGCCGTACTCTCTGTAACTTTGACCCGCCTACCGTCGCCGTCATAGCTGTAATAGGTCCACCCGCCAGCGTTGTCCTGTGCTGCGATCATCCGATTCTCGGCGTCAAAGGTGCGCTGACCGTTGCCCGTGTAACTATCAATTGTTTGATTGCCCGCCGAGTCATAATTGATCAGCACGTGATTCGGGTCGTTGGGCGCATAAAGCCGATTGGTATTTGGGTCAATGGTAGTTGCTACGTTATTGATGCCGTTACCCCAGGTGGTGCTGCCGTTAATTAAGCGATTCCCCCAACGGTCATATTGATAACTCTGTTGCCAATTCTGCTGACTGCCGCCATTGGGATATTCGGCGACGCTCGTCAAGCGATTCAGCGAGTCATAACCGTAGCGCTGCTCCCACGAAGTGGGACTCGAGTTCTGATCATCGTTTGCGACAGAAACCGTCTGCTTGAGGAGGTTGCCATTATTGTCCGAGCCATTGCAGCTTGCACCACTGCACTGGCTGCTGTAGTCGTTGATTATCTTGCCGCGATTCCACGTCAGGTCACCCGCTCCCGTATAGCTCGTGCCAACGCGCATCTCAGCAAGTTGCCCGCGCGAATTGTAAGCCAGCTTGTTGTAGAGCGCCGCAGGGTTTGTGCCCAGCTGCTCTTTCGTCATCCGGCCAGAAGAATCGTATTCGAGCGCCGAAGTGTAAGTCCGACTAAATCCATCACCGAGATTGCCGGTGAATGCGGCAGCGCCACCGCTATCATTCAAGCGTCCGGCGGTATCGTAGGAATAATTTACCACGTGCCCGGACGGATAAGTTTGCGACTTAGCGTGGCCCGCCAGATCGTAAGATCGCTGAACCGAGAATTGCACACTACCAAACTGTTGAGTAAGCGACAGCGGCCGCCCGAGCGCATCGTAGGCATTGATCGTCACGGTCGCGTTAGCGTTCTGGGTTTGATAGAGCCGGCCCTTGCCGTTTGTGGCGCTATCATACGTGCGGGTGATTGTGGGCGTGTTCGCAGGATCATTTGTGTACGCAACACTAATGTTGCGGTTGAGCGCATCATACGCGTACGTGGTTACAACCCCGCGCGCATCAGTCTTTGACACAAGATTGCCATTAACGTCGTAGCTGTAGCTCGTGCACCATTGACTATTGTTGGTTATAGGATCGGTGATTCCCAGTGTTGAATTGACCTGCTGCTCCGGATTCCGTGCGCGAATCAGGCGCGAAAGCGAATCGTACATGAAGAAGCGCTGTTGAGTTCCCTGCGTAACTGAGCGCAAGTTTCCCAGCACGTCGTAGGCATAACTAGTAGATTGTATTGGCACGCCGTTTGAATCCAGATTACCGTTGGCGTCAGGTTCATCAACACGAACCAGGCGACCTAACGCGTCAGTTACACTGCGCCGTTTCTTGCCCGCTTGATCTGTCACCGTTATGGTGTTCCCGGAATAAGAAGTTGTGATCACCGCGTTGTCTGGTGTAGTAATCGAAATCACGCGGCCCAGCGCATCAAAGGCCGAGGTAGTCCAAACCGGAGTCTCATTGTTCAAAGGACGAAATGGATTCGAGACTCTATACGCGCGGCCCATCGCATCATACTGCGTCTGCATGGCGATGTAGTTTGTGTCGGTTTCATATGTTCGCATCTCAATCGTGCGGCCTAGGCCGTCATAAAGCATCTTCGACTTAAGCGAGCTATCATTGAAACTATTCAAATCACTCTGGCTTGTGACGGTTCGGTTGGTATCGTCATAATTGATCAGGCCCTGGCTTTTGACGTTGGACTGGTTAACGCCGTCAATGGTCTTCGTTGGCCGGTCCAGCGGTTCGTTGACACTATCCCCGCTGGAAACAACTCCGTTTGTATCTTCGCCATTGACAGGACGACCGACATAGTAGTCAAACTGGGTAAACGAGATTAGGCCCAAAGGCTTGGTCACCTTCGTGGCCATCGCATAACTTGCTTGCCCTGCGGTGCTTAGTTCAGTTGGAGTAGTATTGCTTTCCGCTTCGGTGCCGGGCGCGCCGAATCGATCAGAGAAATCAAAGGTGGTCGCATTACCCTTCGCGTCTATGGCTTTCACTACGTTGCCAGTAATATCGTACTCCGCGTAAGAAGAAATTGATCCGGTTTCCAAGCCGCCGCTATCTAAGAGATAATGCGTGTTTGAGGTCAGATTGCCGCGTGTGGTCAGCGAAGTTGTGTAGGCAGAATCCAGACCGCTGGTCGGAAAACCGGTGACTGTGTACCAATCTTTCAATCCCGCATGTTGAGTGTCTGAAGCGTAGTTGTCGTACTCGAAACTTGTGCGCGACTGCTGGGGACCGGTCGCACCAAAAACGGAACTATATGTCGGCAAGCTGCGGATGTGAATGACATTGGCGATGTTCGCGGAAGGGCCGCACGTCGAAGAGGGATCGCATGCATAATCGTAACCATTGTTCGTCGTTAGATAACCGGTTTGCGTGTGACGGACTAATGAACCCGCTGCGCCTGAGCCGTAGTCATATTCGTAAACGTCAGTCTGATTGTTGTATTGATCGTAAGAGAATGTTTGTTTCGCCACTAAGTTAGCGCCGTTGGGCTCAATCGTAGTGTCCGTTTCAATGATGCGCGGATTGATGTTGCCGATCGAAGCAATCGGCGGCCCCGGATACCAAGTGGTTACGGAGTGTCTCAAGACTGTTGTGCCGTTGGTGTCGAACACATCGGTTTGGTTTTCTTTGCCATCCATCTGGGAGTCCACCGAGACTGGTGAATGCGTGACGAAACTATTTGCTGCACCGGGACCACTAAAATAGTGTTTTGAACTCGCCAGCAAGTTATTGCTTGCGTCACGTTGGGCAACAGTGACATAACCGACCGTAGTGGTTGAACAACAGGGCGATGTCTGACTGTCCGGTACGCTATACGTCATCCGCGTCGCATAAGTCGAGCCGCTACCACCATCGGGATAAACACGACGCTCAATAACCCGTCGATAAATCTGCTGAACCGGAAAACCGAACATCAGACCGTCGCTGGTCCCGTTTGTCGTGCCGGCGCCATAGTCATACTCATAAGCACCGCCAGTGGGCAGTACAACGCGGGCTAACTCTCCATAATTGTTGTATTGAAATTGGTAGCGCCGCGTGACGCCGTCTGAATCCGGCAACCAGACAGAGGAGACTACGGTCGGGTTGTAATTCACGTTCGCGCCGTTACCATTTGGAAACAAGTACGCATAGGTCGTGAGACTGTACCCACTACGCAATACGTTTATTAGGTTGGTTTTCGAGACTCGAATCACGCGCGGCGCGCCACCAAACCCCTGGTAGCTGATTTTGTCGCAGACACCATACTGTCCACCCTCATTGACGTCGTAGGAAATTGTAACTTGCCGGTTGAGAGAGTCTGTGATGCTGGTGACTTGGGACCCGTCGGATCCGCCATAGACAAATGTGATCTTGTTTCCGTTGCGATCGCGAATCCAACTGACCTTGCCCCCGTCAAGCCGGTAGCGCGTCCCATCCGGAAGCAGCATAAAACCGGAAGGGCCATAAACCTCCGGCGGACGGCTTCCGAGGAGCACTTCATCTCTAACGTCGACATCGGAAATAAAAGTCATCTCTGATCCATCTACGCTATAAAAAACCTTTCCTCGTATATAACCGATAGAGTCAGGATCGTGGTTACCGCAAGGTTGCGCTGAAGCAGATGCTCCTCCAGTAGATGCATCGCGAAACTCTATTTCGCTTCCATCGGGTCGTGTAAAGCTCAAACGCGTTAGAGTCCGAGTGTATCGCTTCTCTATGTCGTAATGAATGCTGGGATCATGCCACTCACAAGACAGTTGCCCACCAATACCCGCATAACGAATCGCCATAATACCCGGGCCATAACCTGGCTTGATCTGCTCCTCGCGGCCGTCAACTGGATAGACCGTGATGTTTTGTTGATCATCAGTCATTGTCTCAATAAGCCAATGACGCTCGATGGGTAACAAGATCGTGTGCGCTGCGGCACCTCGTCCTCCAATCTTCATCAGCGGGAGACTGAAGTTGAGTGCGCCGTCATATAGATTCACATTGTCAAAACCGCTCAAACTGTATGAGCCTTCTGGAGCGCCGGCTTGAAGTCCCGGGGGCGTGAAGCCATCGGTCACCTTTGTCGTTTGTGCGCTCAACCTTGGCACGACAAGAATTAACATGGCTAACAAACCAGCCAGTTTAAGGACAGACTTGTTGACTCGTATTGAACAAAGCAGAAGGAAATAACCATGCATGAGTCGTCTCCTCGCTGAAAGGGAAATCTAAATTAATGGTTGACAGATTCTCCAAGCCGCATTAGGCGCGAGAGTCCGGTCACTTTATGTTACTTACAAGACACCCTGCTGGCGGCGAAGCCACATTAAAAAATTGGATTCGCAACCGATTAACCAAAGCCGATGGAAATGAACGACTGTCAAGATCAGTCAGGGGAGGCTGATCGAGGCCATAAAACGGAGAACTGGGATGCGTCGAACTATATACCCGATCAGAATCCTAGATCAATAGAAAAGTTCCGCGCAGATCCCCGGAAAGCTTTTGGACGGTTAATATGAGAGCCCAAGTCGTGGCAGGCTTGGCACTTCTATCTTTCCCATTACTGTTGCCTCGGTTTTGGATCGGTGATATAAGCCGCGACGATCTACTATCCCACACCTCATAGGAGACTCTAACCATGAAATTCGCTCACCGATTGGTTCTCATCGCAAGCGTTGTTGTCTGTTCGCTTCAGCTCGTTTACGCGCAAGATCCATGCTCCCAAGGCACGGCCTTCAGACATTGCCCGGCTTGCGGAACGACGCAAAGGGCCAATCTGAAACAACTAAATGTATTAAAGAATCGCGGACGTAAAGCAACGAACCCTCAACCGATTACTGTAGCTGAGATCCGCGACGCGGCTAATGCCGTGTTTACACCAAGCCGAAAGGTATCAGTCACAACCTTCGTTGCCAGCGTTGTCTTCGGAGGCAAGAAAGAAACCTGTAACTGCAAACGGACCGATCTGCGGGATGTTCACATTAACGTGGTTGCCGATCCCTCTGAAGTAGGCAACGAAAGAAACTAGGTGATCGTGGAATTCACTCCTCGCTGGGAAAAGAGATTTAATCTTGACGACAGCGACTACCCTGCGATGGTACAAGCCGTTAAGGATCAAATTGAGGGCAAGTGGGTAGAGTTTGAAGGCTACATGATGAGAGATTTTGTTCACGCGGGAGAATCGGGCAGCACCGCGCCGAATGTCCCAACGTGTACACAGGGCGGACCAAAGCCGTGCGTGTGGCGCGCGACACCCTGGGAAGTTCATCCGGTAACTGCCTACACCGTCGTAACTGGCCCGTAACGGAATGGAAATCTCGCTTGAGGAAGCTCTTGACCTGCTGGAGAGGTGGCAAAGCGACTCAACTTTGCGGATATAACTTCAGTCCTTCTTCTTCGACGGGAGAATAGACTTCGTTGTCGTCTCCGCCAGCATGCTTCATCGAAAAGACAAACTGGTCGTTGGTCTGATCGTAATGCGCCGGCCAGCCGTGCTCGTGGTATGCAGCAACGAATCGACTGAGCCTGTTCGAGAGTAAAGTAAGGGCATGCCCAGCCGTTCCAGTCCTCATCATTCGTATAGCCGTCGAAGACGCGCTCGCCGAGAGTATCGATGGTGAATTTCGTCAGACGCAAATTAGCAGTCTCCCAAGAGTGGTTAGCATATCAAATCTACCCGCGGATTGCGTGAGTCTGAGCTGAAGATTAGACTTTGCCTTGGGTGACACTGTTGCCTAGCCGTGAGTCTACCGAATGCGATCGGGGAAGGAGAGAATTCCTTGAGTCTTATCTATTACGCGTCGCCGGTGTATGTCGATCATCTACATCGCATCTGGATTAGCGAATTTGGGCAGCGAACAGTTACAAAAGAAACCATCACAAAGGCTGGCGCTTCCGCCGAAGTGGGATTGGCAAAACTTCTCGCGTCCCTCGCCGACCTCCGAGGAAAGGCGAACCTTGATTTACACCGAGGGAAAAGCGAGACACTCCAAGAGCAACAGAGCGTTATTGACCGAGCGGCCGCCCTCTTCGGCGCGCTTCAACGAAAGCTGCCGTCAGTCGAAGAAGGCGGCGATGGCTTGTGTAGATATTCGCTTCAGACCAAACTCGAATCAAAACATCGCGGCGGAGATGTCGTAATTGAAGTCAGTTGCGGCTCCGATCAGGTTTCATTCTCGGGGGTTACCTCGGCCGCCCACTGGTCGTCAATTAGCCTCAGGAATAACTTACTAATGGCTGCGGCGAAGTCACAGAGTCGTACCATTCCGACCATCGGGCTCTTGCTACCTATACACTCCGAATCGACAAGCGGGCACCGTACCATGCAGGTGCAGTTCATCGTGATTGCGTCACCGGAGGTCTGAATAAAATGAGACCGCAGATTCTCACTGCCGAGTTCGCCTGCTTCGGTGCGTACATTGCCGCTATGGCAGAAAAGGGCATCATTTACCCTGACCTGAGCCCGTCAAATGTCGGCATTCTGGATGAGTCCATTCGCATTCACGATATGGATTGCTTCGAAGAATACCCATTTCCCGGTGACCTTCACATTTATGCAACCGCGTTGTTTTCGTTGCTTGGGTACATTCCCACTCCTGAGGTATCTGCATTCCGATTTGGCTATGTACATTGGGCCGGAAAATTTGGCCGCCTTGTATTTGACTGTCTGCGGCACGACTTTGGACTCTCTCCTTGGGCGGACACCAAGCAGATCCCGAAGATTGAAAAACTATCTGAGACTGGTTGGGTGGAGGACCACAGACTATGGATCAGTCGACGTGATAACCTAGACCTACCGGATCTTGAAAACGGCGCGTGCTATTTTCCCGGCCTACTGCACCCTGAAACCAGCAGCGAGATCGGCGAAGGTCTGCGCGATTGTGACGCCGAACTCGCTTTTCATGCGTTCGAGCGTCGCCTTATTATTGAACTCGCTCGCAACAACCCGAAAGATTTTCTCTACGCCATCACCGAGATTGGTCTTCTTGCAGCTCAGCGTGATGATAAACTGCGTGCTGGAATTTGGGGCATGACGATCAAGCTGCTTGAAAGCGATATGATTGGGGCTAGGCGATTATGGCCAGAGTTCGTTTTCTGGCTTCCGTGGACCGCTGAGGAGGAAATGCGCGCGAGATTGAAGCCTTGTTAGAATTCGGGCGCGTGGGCGCATCGATCACTTCGGACTCCCTAGTATTACAAATCCAGCCCAAAAAAACGGATGGCGGTAGCGTGGATCTTTCATTAGAGCAAGCGCCGCTTTCTGAAGAGCACTTGCTTTAGTGTGCGGGTCCGTCGTTTCATCCCTCAGCCTTTTGTGAAAATCAATCATTAATCTTGCCGTGCTCGCGGAATCGACTTTCCATTGACTCGCGACCATCGAGGGCACTCCAGCAACGAAGAATGCCCAAGACATACCTATCATGCCTTCACCCGCGCCGACCCGCCCTCGCGCGGTTTGACACGCTGACAGCACAACGAGATCAGCGTGCAGATCGAGCTGCATAATCTCACGCGCTTCGAGTAGTCCATCGTCATTCGGATCGTTTTCAGCGCGAGCCATTACTAATCTCGAATACATTGGACTGGCATCGTCCAAGATGCCGTGCGTTGCAAAATGAATGATGTTGTATTTAGACGCTTCTGACCGAAACACGTTCTTGCGCGCGCTCGCACCGATTAAGATCCGGCTTGATGAACCCCAAATACCTTTGAGCGCGCCTACTTCCATCTCGGCATTGGGCAACGGACCAAGAACTTCACCCCGGGCAAGCCATACAAACCAAAAGTAGCGGGCGCGAACCCGTCGCATCGCCGGAAAACGAAGCAAGAGATGACAAGCTCACCAGACAATTCAAGAGTTGGAGAAACGCACCTTCTCATCAGACGCTGGATCATCGAATCGATGGCAGCGAGTTGGCGCGAAGGCGCGGTCCTGTGGGAGCAGGATCACTCTGACTACCGGATTGCCCTTGGCAAACACTTGGAGTTCAGCCAGCGTCTAGCTTTTGCCGAAGTCTGGCACGAGCGCGCCGTCAAACATGGCGATACATTTCGATTCAACGTCATCGATCAAACGACTAATGACGAGAGAAAGATTTCGGAACTGGACGTGCATCGACGCGCTTCGGCACGAGCGCAACGTACGGCTAAGCCGGATCGGGTCGATAGAGAGCAGGCGTTTGAAGCAGACCTGTCACGTCACCGGGAAACGCTTGACCAATTGCTCGAAGCGCGAGAAGCCAAAATCGCCGCCCTCGGAAAAGACATCGGGTCGCTACGCGGAACTGTAGCTAAGGTCGAGCAGGTCCTAACTCAGCGCTACGAAACTCCCTTCGAAAAACGACTGATTCCGATCTTGTCGCGCCAAACTCTCTCGGACCTTCAGGAGACCGTCGTAAAGCTGAACCTAGCCGAAAGAGTGGACGAGTTGGAGAAGCTGCGCATAGCTCTCGCGCGGGAATACAAGGCACCCACTCGTACCGACGATGAAGCTGAAATGTTGGCTGCCCAGGTCAATGCCGCTCGCGCTGATTTGATGGCGCGAAATGAGCGGCTGGAGAAGTTTGAAGCCTCGGTTCATCTTACGCCGTATGAGGTACACGGCGAGCGCTGGTCACTGGCCGCACTCGACAAGCGGATCTCCCGCTGGCGAGAAGACAGCAAGCTTGTTCCTGAGCGAGCCATGCGCTTGGATCTTCGCTCGTTGACGCGTTTCAACTATTCCCCCACTGGACGAGAGAACGCCGCGACCGAAGTTGAACATCTGACATTTATTCGCGGCGAAGTGGTTCGCCAGATTAGCCAGCGCCGGGAACCGCTCACGATCGATCGCGATCTTGCGCGCGACATGTCGGAGATTCTTGAAGATGCCTACGATTCGCGAGCAACGCACGCGCGAGCGAGCGGGCAAAGAGATGCCCGAGCCTAAGTATGAGCCTTACCAGATAAGAGCGCTGGAAGCGAGCGCCGAAACCTTACGCGATCCAAACTTGCTACGCGAAGTAGATGAGTGGGAGAAGTCCGCCTTTAAGAATGATCGCGAAAGCTCCTGGGAAGGCCGTGCTGTCGCCAGAGAGATTATGGCCGAGATAGGCGTACAGGAAACTAAAGAGCGCTTGCAGCACTTTCTCGAAAGCAAGAAAGTGGCTTCGCTTAATCTGGGTGATCATCGCACCGGGACGTTGCGTGAAGTCGAGGCCCGAACGCTAACGGATTACCTCGCCAGAGCGATTGAATCGACCCAGCAACGAGATCAAAGACACTCGATAAATCTGGCAGCGCGAGAACATCATGGCCGGTTAGTCAGTGATTTTGAGAAGGCCAAGGATTATTACGCGACCGCGCGGGAGTTGGCTTCTGAGGCGCACGGCAATGAGCCGCAGTTTACGGATAAGGAGAAAATCAACTTGGAGATTTATGCCGAGCGCGTAAATAACGATCTCGACCGCGATCAATACCTTGCTTTGGCTCGAAGCGACCAAGAATCTGGGGGTTATGAAGCGAGAGGTAGATAAATGCTAATTGAAGTATTGGGCAATGGACGTGACTATCGTAATGTTCGATTTGCACAAGTTTGATGTGGTATCTTAAGGGCCAACACGTAGGCTTGCTCGCAAATCGAAGTCAAATTCCTTCAGCTTGAGCGCTTCGCTTTCGGGCAAGTGAAGCAGATAAATAGGTAATCATGTCGGTTCTAATACGAATTAAAGATTAGATCAGCTTTCACCCGGAAGGAGAAGCCTGCTCGATTACTCACAGGCTCCAATAGGAGGTCCCCCATGCGCTGTCCTCTATGCCTCAAAGAACTCACCGCGGATGATGAGTTTGAACGTTTCTGCACCGAACACCCCGACACCAAAGAGACATTTAAGTATCTGTCTCAATCCAAGAAGATGTTTTGCTTAGCCGGTAGATGTGTCCATAACAAATCTGTCGGGCTACCAGGCGTGTTTTTGCGCCACATTGGTTGTGGGGCAACGAATCCATTCTTGGTGACGGATAAGGACGGAGCGCGTGTACAGTTTCCTGAAACAAGCGGAGAAGACAGCCTGCTCACGACGACAATAGACGGGAAGAGCGTACAGATAGACCACTGGGAGGTTGCGCTCCTTCGAATGGTCCCTAGTAGTGCGCGGGAGATGTGGTTTCCTTTGATGCTTATGAGGGCCATGGCAGAAACCGTCAAGTCGAAAACGAGCGGGGTCGAAAAGAGGATCGGTACACTCGTAGAACTTGCTGGCGCAGCATTGGTGGGTAAGACAGTGCTCGCCATTCAGGCTATGGATCAAAAGGGATTTGAACTCTATAAACCTGCTCTGGAACGGTTGGAGGTGAGCGACTACGTTTGCTCACGAGCGCATATCGAAGGATCGACGGATAATCCTTTTCTCGAGGCTCTCCATATCCTGAATCGGCTTCGCACCAATGAAATGAAAAATGGTGCAGCGGACGTTGCCGTGCCGTCACCGACGAAGCCAGCAAAAGAGCCCGGTGATTTGAAGGTCGCATTTTTCAGGCCATCAAGAAAATCCATAACCGAAACTCAACAGGATCATGGTCCGAAAACGGGAATCGGCCAAGTGCTTAAAGACGCTCGAAATGCTCTTGTCAAGATGTTCGCTAGTCCAGATGGTGAGGCTCCGCCGTTTTGGTACACTGTAGCGTTCTACGATACGGCCGGTGAGATTCAAAAGCGACAATACAGTGCTTTACGAAGCACGGTGGAAAAAGCCGTATCTAAGGTCGCTGTTCTAGTGGACGCTGTAGAGGTCGTGGGAGGCGAGAGCAAGGCGAAGGGCAGCATTCAAGTTGCCGTACAACGGATTAAACAAATACAGAATCGGGAGGATTTGGACTGGTGTCTTGTCGTGACTCAGATTGATCGAGTCCAACCCAAGCTAGATGAGAGTAAACGACGGCAATTGGCCGACATCATTGTCCACCCCAATGACAACGAGAACGATCATGATAAAGCGCGAACACTTTTGAAAGCTCTCTTAGACAAGAATTCCAATCAAGACACAAGAGATCTGAAAGACGTTTTGCTCGACACGGAACCAAAGATTTTCTTTGTCGGAACTGAGAATCTCCCCGAGGCGAATCAGCGGCATCCGCAACATCCAAAGACGTACGGGCTAGCTAAATTCGTCTGTTGGTGTCTGCAGATTGATTGGGCCGATATCAACCAACGATAGATATGCACTTCAATTGATATGCGTCTGCTTGCGTATGGAGGAACTAGCTATACGACCCGTTGTCGGATCGGGGACTGGCCTTCTATACCGGAGGGCGCTCTTGGCGACCGATCTACGCTAACAAGCGAGTCCCTCTCCTTTGGTGTCGGTCTCTTGGAAGATGCTCAACCCTTCCTCGTTGTCAGACAAAAACAAAATGCCCATGAGCGGGGCGGTTACGCTTTCACGCTTCTTCTCGACCCAGGTCGCGACGTATGGGAACGGTTCCAATGGAATGGTCCCCAGCTTGCTCTATCGTTGTTTGGAGATACGAATACATTGGGAAGCAAGCTTTTGGCGGAACCAGAGCGCTTCACCAAAGAGCAATTAGAGCAAATCCTTAACGTTCTCGAACCGGTCCACATTTCCTCTCAGTGTAATAAGATTGAAAAGTTTTCTGCCGGTCTTGTCGGTAGTGTCCTTCAAGCTGATCTTATCGTAGTACCGCCCAACATGGTTGGCTTCGGCAGTAACCCCACCATGCGACAGCTGGCTTCACTGCTTCAGTGCGTTTCGCCTTGCTTCCGTTCAGGATTTGGCTGGTTAGTAGGTGGCAGTAGAGAGAACGGGCGAGCATTTGGCAGCCGCTTTATTATTTATGATCGATCAACTCCTGAATCCGATTCTCTCGATTGTATCGAGAGGGGAGAAGAAATTCTTTCATCTTGGCAAACCATCGCTGGCGATACCGATATGAATCGCGCGATCGCTAGGCAGAGCAGGGTTCCGGTGTGGGAATGGGAGCGCATTTTTCCCGAGTCTTATGAGGAGTTTTTCAAAAAAACTAAGTTGCTCGCCAAGTGTTTGAAGCCGTCAGGTTCGGAAGAAGATCTTATTGAATACATTAGCAACGATTTTCGCGAGGAGGGCGAGACGGCGGATCTGATTCGTCAAGCGGCGCGGAAACTGACGCTATCGGGCGACGGACCATTGACGCCGTTTAAGACGCGACTACTCCTGCGCACCGCACTCGATCATAAAGCTCGCCTCGACGCCTCAACGGTTTCGCGTCTGGACCAAGACGTCTTAGTCCAAGAACTGGTCAAACGAAAAGTACTCCCGAGCAAGATTCCATTTGATCTACCACAAAACGTACGCACTGAGGTTTGGCGTAAGCTTATCGAGAAGGAGAGTGACGTAAGTCGCGTACCTGAGTTCTTAATCGCGGCGGTTGATGATTTAGATGCCGAAACCAATCAGGAACCTATTAAGCGTCTTGCGCAGGCTGCTCTTGATGTTACCCTGAACGGAGACGTGGATCTTTCAACATGGTGGACGCCATGGCGAAAACACAAGCTTGTACGGAATGTCGTAAGCGACCGCCTACGCGAAGAAGCGCTCAAGAGGATTATCAACCCAAGTAAGCAATCGTCTTTAGACTACTTAGTTTTTGCCGACGACAACGGAGCGAATCGATTAGCAAATCTGGGAATTTCTAATACGGCCCTCTTACAAGTAGTTGAAGTGATTCTGAAAGAAGCCGATGATGGCGGCCAGGTTCACAAGGAAGCACTCAAGTGGCTTAAGTCCTTAGCGGCTTCGCCATTAAGGGAACAACTTCCACTTACGAAAAAGATCGAAATCGCTAAAGCCGTAGGCTCAACTTGGCAAGAGCTTCTTCACCTATGGCACCTCTATTGCGGCCAAGAAGAAGGGTCGAAGACGCGCCGAAATACGAGCGGCTTTGAGGACGAGCAGTTACGGTTTGAGCTAACCGAAATGATCCGCGAACATTCGACAACGGGTGCGCCAAATCTCAAAGAACTTATTACTTTTTTTGGTTCGCTTTCCCAAGATATCATTCAACTTTTACGCGAGCTTCGTCCCCGCCTCTCGCAAGAAACAGCATCAAGATGGATTGAAGGATGGCGCTCCCTCGATCGCGATACATACCGCAATGAAGTCTTTCGCTTGTTCCTTGAAACGAATGAACCGACACCCGAGACTTCCAGATTCTACGAATTTAATAGCGATCAGCTTCAACCGTTGTTTTACGAGCTTCTCTTCGGCGGAAAGGAGAGAAGCGATATTGATTACGGTGCAAAGCTCGAGACCATTCTGGCACTGACCGACGAGGGCGACGTTTTTCTCACCAGCATTGCGAGTGTTATGACCCGCGCATGTGTGGTCCCGCTCGGTCATCACGCGGGTCGCAATACGTCGGACAATCTTGGAACTTGGTTCACAAATTCGGTGTGTCGCTATACATTTTATCGACGCTTCGCATCGCAACTAGCTTTCTTGAATCGACTTTTTGATCGAGTCCCAACGATCGTTCAGGATGAAGTGATAAGGTTTTTTCTTGAGCAGAACGAGAAGCAATTCATCGACCAAACGTACGAACTCTTTAAGGCCGCGCAGATCTCTAACCAAAGAACTGCGTACCAGATCGCCGTCTTACGCTTTCTTCGGTCTATTGATGGCGAAACGATCAGATACAAAATTGGATCACAGGTGTATGGTTTCATGAATGCTATCGCCATCGACGAGGCTTTAACCGAAATGCTCGGTAAATCTTCCGATGACGATTCAACTAAAGGTGTTAAGACTGAAGAGTCCAAATCGGAGTCCGAACATTGGCTGGTTAGGGCCAAGAATTTCTTTAAGCGTAACCTGCCGAAAGATGTTAGCAGAAAGCGAACGCGAAATCCTTTGTCGATTCTTCCGCAGGAGACTGATACAAAGGGTAAGAACCCAAAATAGGCCTTACACCGGAGATAAGCCCTCATGATGATTGCCCTCGGATTCTTAGCTCCTCTTTTTGTCTACCTGGTCTTCTATGCAGTCGTTCCAAGATCGAGATTTAGTAGTGTCTCTTTGATTGCGACTGCGTTAATTGCATTCATCTCAACCACCATACTTATTTGCTCCGTGTTCCTGTCCTCGCATTGGTCGAAAGGAACTCAAATCGCCTGGACAGGCATTCAAGCGAAAGAAAATCGGCTGACTATTGGAGGCCCTCAAGAGCAAGCAATCGTAGCTTGGCCAAATGGATCATTCGCGCCTCGGTTTGATGTCAAAACCGAAAACGCAATTGCGTCAATCGACCTTATTCAAGGCCGCGCATTTTTGCTTGACGAAAACAACACGGCTCTAAACGGTGAACCCGTCAACGTAGGAGAATCAAAGTCTTTCAATTCCGGTAAATACACGATCAGTTTGCAGAGATACTATCTCTTTTGGCGTCGTATAGAGATAAGTAATTCCACCAACATAGTTCTTGCGGAGTTCAGCCCACCGAATGAAGAAGATAGAGCTTATTCCTTAAGCGCGTTCATAGCCAAGAGTCGGAGAGAGGCAATGCCGGATTTGAGCAAGCTCGCGGAGCTTGACGGTCTAGAGGACTGGGCGACAAGTGTGCGAATACTTCTGTCATCAAAGGGCCAAGTCAGAATCCTAGAAACCACAAATGAGTTGCACACAACCTGTCATCTTCCGTGTCGCCTGTCACTGTTGTGGTCTAACAATCAAAGACTGCCTATTAAGATTGAAGATGTTGCAGGCGGGGTCGCGCTCAAGTTCTTACCGCTTTGGCGATATTCCAGTCCGATACCTCCTGTAGATTCAAAGCAACAAGCCAAATTTGTGGTTACGAGTTATGCGCGACCTGATGATGTCGCGTTTTTGTTGCCCTTAGGACATGGAATTCGAGATCCTCGCAAATTGATCAATCTTTCAAGTGATCAAACCCCGGTCTTTGCTTCTCCGAATGCTATCATCTCGGGGCGTGACACCGATGGCGGCCTGCCCTCGGTTGCCCGGCCTGAAACGAAAATAGAGCCGGACGATGATGGCGTCACCTCTCGGATCGCCGTTACAACAGATGACGTTTCGTTTTTTCTCGCAACTGTAACAAATGGACTACCCCGAGCGAGTGTCTTTCTTTCCCTTATTCTCATAGCGCTGCTCTGTCTTCTGGCTGGCCTTTGGTTAATACGGCCGCGCGTCCCTCCGGTAAATCTATGGGTGCTCGGTGGAGTCGTCGCAGTTCTTTGGAATTTGCTTACTTTTCGACTGCTGTTGTCAGTACGGTATTCACTCGATCCCGCGTCCTTGGATCGACTCACCATTCAAGGTGTTGTTACCGCCTTCATTGGACTCGCTGTCTTACCCGGGGTTGTCATTATCGCGGCGAGACTCAGATGTGATTGGTTCATGCCGCGTCCAGCAGACAAGGAGCAGCGAACAGCATTTCGTTATGCGGCATCCTATCTGTTAATGCTCTCAGTTGCGTTTTGGATCGAGTACTTCGGTTCTATGCATCTTTGGGCTGGTGTGCCCCTCAGATTTCTTCCCGATTTAGGTTTGCTACGCGGCGCCTTATTTGTTTTCGTCTTCTTGGTGCTCTCTCTTTATTTGTTCGGATCAATTCTATTTTTGTATTCCGCAGACCCTTCTGGTAAGAACATTGCCTCATTAACGGCTCGGATTTTCCTTAGACCATGGGCGTGGGTTGAAAACTTCACGAAGAACGCAAGCGGTATATGGACTGAAATAGTTGATCCACCATCGCAGACACAAAGGCTTAAACCCTTCATCTATCTTGCTCTCTTTTGGGGCATCTTTACGCCGCTCTTCCTATTTGTAATCTTTAGGTTGTTCCCGCACTTAAAGGTCATCGAAGAATTTAGTATCCCGATCATATTCTGTTTGCCGTTCGCAATCTTTTGGCTTTCATCCAGACGACGGTTTTTTGGCGGTAAGCCAGTGCCATGGAAGAATCTTAAGTCATCTCGCACCCTTGCAGTGCTTATTTGCGCGGCCGTCACAATTCTCCCTCCGGTTCTTCTACCATTTTTTGCTATTGATTCTGGCAGCGTGCTGGCCGTGCTAGCTATTTTCGCCCCAATGTTGGCGATACTTCTTGTGGCGGCCACGAAGTACGGCTGGACATTAGCCGTTGTGTTTTTTGTTGTGCTGTTCGGCGTGGTTAGTCTGATTTACCCTAACGTTGAGTATTTGTCCTTTACTCTTGGTGGAAAATCCCAAACCAGAGTCCTGACGTTCAGGGAAGGTGACGCCATTCAAAAGTACATGTTGTTTGCGAGCGTAGCGAAGGGAACAGGGTTACCTCTTCAAGATTTACAAAATACCTATCAACACACATGGGAGAACAAAGCGATTGCACATGAGGGAACATGGGGCGGAATGGGCTTCGACGAAGCGCCGACACGACGCTCAAGCGTCCGTCAAGATACTATCCAGTTCGATAGCGTGTTCAGCTTTTTTATTGCAAGTGAATACGGATTCATAGGGGGTGGCGCGCTGCTGTTGCTGTACGCAATTCCGCTGATATTGGTTCTCGTAGGCGCGCGCAGGCGTTTCGATCTCGGATACGCGGTCGCATGTGTCGTAGCGGCTTCTTTCTTGATTGAAGCTCTTTTTCACGCAGGGATGAATCTTGAAGCCTTCCCGTTCACGGGACGCAATCTTCCGCTTCTTAGCGTTAATTCAGTTTCCGATTTGCTTCGGTGGTCGATTCTTTTCTGTTTGGCAGCTCAATCGATATTCTGGCGCTACATAGGCAAGGGGGATTTGGACGATGACGCGATATCAGTAATCCATTGTGAACAATCCCCGATTGGCCGTTATCTGGGTAGGCGATTATCTTCTCTCAGCCGTTACCTGGGTACGCGACTATCTCCATTCCTGAAACGTTTCTCTTTTTTGAATCGAAGCTCGGGCGCGGCGGGAACGATGCAGCTTGAGGATCGGCGATCCTATTGGAAAGCAGTGGTAATTATCCTCTTGCTTCCGTCGCTTCTTTTTCTGATCGTCGGCTGGCGGGCTTTTCATGTTGCTAAGGATCAGGCCTTGGGAAATCCGTTTGGGTATGAAGAGTTACTAAGTTACCTTCAGACAGAGCTCATCGACAAAAACCGCATAGTACTCAATCCGCAAACCCTGAAGATTGAACCAGTTTCATCTGAAATCACAATATCTGATGAGCAACTCATTTCGCAGGAGATCGCTCGCTTTAATGCCTTACCCGATGACGAGAAAATAGAAGGACTCAAACGCGACGATTACAAAGTAATTGTGGACGATCTATCTCTAGTTAGAAGTCTTGCCGATTACGATGCAGTAATGAATCGCATTAGGCAGAGGAGTCTCGTTCATCAGGATCGACACCGAGTAAGTCTATTCAAGATAAAAAAGGATGCTAGCGGAAATTATCATCTAATTGCTAATCCGGATTTCAATGTCAGGTTAAGCTTCAAAGTAAATGCCGCTCAAACCTCGTTTCGTGATGGTAAAACCAAACTCATTGGCCCAGCGTGGATAATGGGTCACTCGATAGCAACTTTCGACCCCGATTCATCACTCCCTTGGGTCTCGGAGCTTGCCCAAGTTCTGAATGCGCAATGGTCACCTGATCGGTTTGGACCCGTAGAGGGCCAGCGGCACTTTGGCACCCTTACCTTGGATCAAAAGCTACAGGATGCAGCTATGCAATTCATGGCAGAAAAAGGACGTCAGTTGCATGCACAAATCCTTGATTCACAAACGGGGAAAGACGTATTCGATAAGTTGCCGCCGCGCGTCGGCCTTTCAATCGTAAGCTTGGCTGAAGGTGAAGTGATTGCCCTAGGCGGTTGGCCTCGGGCGATCGCCGGTTCGTTTTGGCGAAGGGCGGAAAATCGCGACTGGGTTCCACCACTTGAGTGGATTCGGCGAGATGCACCGCAAGCGTTTCGCACGAGGTACGACGGCGACCGCAACTTTGATATCGGCCTTGTAATGGGATCATCCACTAAGCCTCTATGGGCAAGCGCTGCGTTAGCTGTTCATCCAGACCTCGATCGACAGTTTCGTGTGAGGGGCACCGACACAGACGAGTCCGACGTCTTCGGAATCAACATTGGCGGAAGCTGGGGGGTTAAGCCGTCACCAGGCTGGGTGGACTTTAGAACTTATTTGCGAAGGTCGGATAATCGATATCAAGTTCGTTTGGGGTTTCTAGGACTCGCCGAACAAACCGGTTCGACTGTGCAAACTGACTCCGGCATTTCAAACTCTCAAAAAGAATCCATGGATGGTGTCCATCCCTGGAGGCGTTATCCTCAGTTTTTTTCTTCAATTCGATTCTCTAAAGATCATCCGACTGCAATGATGAATCTTCATAGTAGTCCGCTCGCGTCCTACTTGCGAAACATGTATTCGATTGGAATGAGCAATAATGACCCCACCCATCGTGTTTCGTTTTGGACAAAAAATGAAAACGACGACTTCGCCAAAACGAGACTGGAGTTTCGCTCTGTTTCTCCCCAAGCTACGAATTTCCAGTTTGACGCGCTTCCGACAAATCCAGACAGAATCCAGAGTCCACGCGATTATGTTACTCGGCTCCTGGGAGGCGGCACCAATCTGTGGGCGAATGTGGATATAGCGGGCGCTTTTGCAACTTGCGTAACAGGGCACCCCATTCTCGTGCATATAGTAAGAAACGCAGATCCTATTGTCCTTCCGCAGTCACGTCAGGGCATAGGGGTGGATTTTCCGGCAATCGCTGGGAAACTCCGTCCAGGACTTGAAGATGTCGTACTGGCATCGGACGGCACGGCTCACTCGCGTCTTTCACCTCAAGCTCTGGCCATCATCCAAGAATGGCGACGTCGTGGCGTTAGGGTATATGCCAAAACGGGAACACTTGAAGCTCAGAAGAACGCCCGCGAAACCTCAAGAATCCTATTGGTTCTCGCCAACTGGAATGATCCGCAGAGAGGTTTAGTTCGTTCCGGCCTGGTATTCTCGATGGTCGCCGAAGATGCTGAAGTTGGAAAAGCAACAGAATGGTTGGGTGAGTTCCTGGTAAAAAATAGATCGGATATCGAACGTTTCCTATCGCAAAACCAGTGACCAGAGGTCGGGCAGGCCGAGGAGACAACTGGGTTAAAGAACTCCGATCTGGAATCATTCCACACCATTCGCTTTTGGCATATCACAAGTAGATGCTCACCCCAGGAACAATATTACAGAACCGCTACCGTATCGTACGCGAACTTGGCCATGGCGGACTAGGTAGAGTTTACGAGGCGTTTGACGAAAAGCTTCATCGCGTCGTTGCGCTGAAAGAAGTCATCGTCGCCGATACCGAAGAAGCTCAGCTTGCATTTGAGCGAGAAGCTTCCCCATTTGGGAGGATTGCGTGATCACGCCCTACCAAAGGTTTTTGAATATTTCAGCGAAGATGGCCGATATTTTTTTGTTATGGAGTTTATCTCAGGCCACGACCTTACAGAGCTACTACAATCGCAGGGCAATCCATTTTCGCAATCGCAAGTCATGAACTGGGCTTTCGAGGTGCTGAGAGTTCTAGAGACACTTTTGCACTCGCAGCAACCGGCTATTCTCCATGGAGACATAAAACCCTCCAACCTGATGCTAACCAGACAAGGCGAGCTCGTTCTGCTTGATTTCGGTTCTGCGAAAGGTGTGGTCGCGTCAATGCCCGGCCGCTCGGACGACCAGGGCAATTATGGATACTCGCTGTTCTATGCCCCTATCGAGCAAATTAATGGAGAGACCACAGATCCTCGAAGCGACCTATACAGCTTAGGCGCAACGCTCTATCGTCTACTGACCGGCGAGCCTCCGAAGAACGCCTTGATACGCTCTGGCGCGATCAACGAGGGGCGACCTGATCCTCTCCGTCCGGCAGATCAACTTAATCCGCACGTTCCGACGAAAATAGCAGCGGTTATTCATCGGGCGCTGGCGATCGATCCGAACGATCGTCCCGCGAGTGCTGCCGAGATGCGTTTGGATTTGAAGCGGGCGGTCGATCAGAAAGACCCGATTGAGCGGGCGAACGACGAGGAGACTACACGGGCTGCTAAACCATTGCATCACCGTTTCGAAGTTCAAATAGAACCGGACCCCGTTGTGAATTCAACCAAACCCGCAGCCGAAAAGGATGCCGAAAAGAAGAATAGGCTACCGTTCCATAAACTAGTCCCGAAATGGAGAGTCTCGCGTCGATCATTGCTTATCGTCGGCTTATCTTCCCTTTGCGTCGTTTTGTTAATTTTTGGCTTCTTCTTTGGCTTCAGAGGCAAGTCGGTTGAACATAGACTCGATGAGGCAATAACTGGAGGTAATCTCTTCTCTCCTCCGACTCAGAATGCCTACGATCTTTACCGTCAGTTGAAGGAGAGCGGCGCCAGCCAAGAGAAACTTGGCTACTACGGTGACAGAATCTTGCCACAACTTACCAAACGACCATTGGAACTAATCACTCAGTTTACCGTCGCGGGCAGCGATGATCCGTCGGTCAGCGATTGGGAAAATGCGGCTCGGGATCTAAAACCGAGCGACGATTCTTTGGCGGCGAGAGCTTATTATTGTCAGGGTCGCGTTGCATATTTAGGAAAACAAGAAGATCAGGCGCTTCAGTCTTGGATCAAAGCTTCTGAATCTGACAAAAAGTGGCCTCTTCCGCCCAACGCACTTGGCCTGATATATCTCACTCGAAAAGACTACCAAACGGCGAGGCGCTATTATTATGAAGCCGTGCGCCGCGATCCAAATTGGGCAGTGCCGTACAACAACATTGGCACGTCATATTATTACGAAGCTAATTACGATTCCGCGAAGGAGAACTACCGTACGGCGGTGAGACTATCTCCTCACTGGGCCCGTCCGCACGCATGGTTAGGCGATATTGCCGCAAGACAGGGAGACAACAACGAAGCCCAAGCACAGTATGGGGCGGTACTTGCAACCGATGCTGTAGGTACGAGTTCCTTAGACTTGGGAAAGATTCATTCAGAATTTGAGAAAGCTCGGAATGCTTCCGCCGTACCGCGAGCTTCACCATAATTTTTCGACGCGATGGAAAGGTCGCCGGGAATTCCCTAACGACCTAAGAATGTCGCCGACTGCGAAATGACAAGCGACCGTGCGACGCCCGTCGTCAAGCGAAATAGGGAGGTCTTCGTCGTCCAACTCAGAAAAGACTTAGTGTCTGGCCCACTTCAGTATCTACGCGAACGAGTAAGTCCGCTGAGTCGTTGTCTGGAGAGTTCACGCTACTGCTGACGGGATACGTTCTCATCATCAAAGAAGGAAATGGCTTCAGCGTTTCTGTTAGCACTGTGCGATGGGTTTTCGGATCAAGCCACGCATCGTAAGATTCATCGAGGAGTATTGCAGGCATTCGCTCGTGCAGTTCTCCGACCAATTCGTTTGCCGCTGTCGTTATGATTGCGCATGAGGTGACGACGTCGCCGCGATTGCTCCAGGTATCCCAGATACCTGCGAACGCGAAAGGCTTTTCGTCGTCCAACTGAAAATAGAAAGGCCGCTTCTCTCTCCCGGCGCGCTTCCATTCAAAAAAGCCGTCTGCAGGAATCAAGCATCGACGTAATCGAAAAGACTCGCTGAAGCTTGGTTTTTCTTCGAGCGTTTCAGCCCGAGCGTTAATGAACCCTTTCCCGTCTGTACTCCACGATGGAATCAGTCCCCACGTAAGTAACCGAGCTTCAAGGCCGCTTCCGAAATCGCCGACGTTCAAGACACTCTGACTCGGCGCAATGTTGTATCTCGCCTCAAACGGCAGACCTAGTGTCGCCAATCCTTTGAGCTTGATCCTGTCTCTCGAATGAAGCGTAAACCTGCCGCACATATCAGCACAATACTGTATGGACTACTCTCCTACAAACGGCGACTAAGAAAGTGAAGAGCGAGGCGCGATCGGGGAAATGCCTCACGGCAAGTCTCCAAGGACCTTTGCCTCGCTCCGTCCAATCTCGGTCGTAACCGAGTCTGGCTCGTGAGAGATCTTCTTGTCTTGCCGCCTTGGTCAAGTCATTAACATCGGCAAGAACATTAAAGACTGAAAACGTAGGCCGCCGCGTCCCACCCCGCTTCGCGACGGCCCGTCGGCACTGGTCAACGCCCTATGTCTGGGCAGGAGGCCGTGCCAGACCCGTTTCTCGCAGGCTCGCTCACTGATTCTTTTAGCAAGCGCCTAACTACTCTATGGACCGCCGAGAAATCATCGGCCTTTAGGACGTAATCGTTCCCACCGGACGCGAGTGTAAATTCATGAATGGCACTGTCGACTTCTGAACCAATAACAATGGCCGGCGCGTTCTGACGATGGTCGAGCGACCTAAGCAGACGTGCCAAATCGAATGCAGCCCGGTCCCTCATCTCATGGTCGAACATGAAGAGTTGATACCGAATTTGGCTTCTGATGAACATCTCCGCCGAAAGACGATCCGGGCAGGATACGATGTGATACGTCGGCTCGCCGAACCTTGTCCTAAGAGATTTCAGCAGACCCAGGTCACTTCCCACGTACACTAGACGGCACTGCGCCTCAGAAACGCGATGACCTGGCTGGGAACAGTGAGGCATAGACCAAAACCCTCGAAAAACTGGTGATCAAAGCGGCTGCGTTCTGCTATGCTTCGGTCGTTCTTGTCTTTGACAACACGAACAACGGCCAAATGCGTAGCTCACCATCCCGTCCGTCCGAGTGATGAGCATCGCCGTGGATTTGCAAGAACAGTTGGGGTGCTGGCTGGGGCGAGAAAGGCTTCTTCCGGATCGCCTATGGTCAGTGTGGCATTGACTCAACAATGTGGGCGCTGCAACTTTGACGAGAAGAGACAATCCTAATCATGTCGGCTTCCATTACTGTCACGGAGACTGACAACCACCGTTCGGTCACTCTATCAGTGGGAGAAGCGTTGGTCATCGCGCTAAATGAAAACCCAACTACGGGATTCAATTGGCGGATGGAACCGTATGCGCAGGAGGTCCTGAGACTTGAGTCCGACGATTACTCGATCGGGTCAGAATCCGGCGTGGGTGGAGGTGGAATCCGGCGTTTGAAATTCCGGGCGATCGGAGAAGGCCACGCCGCGATTCGCCTGCGGAATCGCCGCTCTTGGGAGGCGCCGGAAAAATTCGCTGATGAGTTTGCACTCAATATCTTGGTCGAATGAGGAAGCCAAAGCAAGTCACTTCCGCCCACTTGCGGCCGGCCAGGTCAAAAGGGCGGCCTCAGTCAGGCAACGCTAATTGCAAGGACACTCAAGGAGGGATCATTGCTCTTGTCTGAGGGCTCGGAGTCACAATTGCGCTTCAGATAATGACAGGTGCGATAAATGGGGACCAAACAAGAATTTTAAGCGGAGAACTTCAAAGAGGGAGAAGCGCCAAGGACAGCACTCAAATTGGCAACTCAATTAGCAACAGGCACCTTACACACAAGGAGGTCCCATCATGCCTAGAGTCATCCTAGCCGGATCAGAGAATGACACTCGCTTTGCGGTGATCGATTTCACCAACCCGAACGCGCCCACAGTCGTCCAGGTCAACCCTGGCTTCGGTGCCGGCTGCCGCGTCAACATTGATAGCAGCAGCGCAGCGGTGGGCAGCGTCTTGACCGGAGATGTGCGTCTGGTTGATGTCACTAATCCGGCCGTGCCCCTTCTGCTGGGCAACATCAACACAATGCTCGCTGGTATCGGCGCCATCGCTATTCGTGGCACTCGCGTTGCCGTAGGTGAGTTCGTCAACACGTTCCAAGCGCGCGTTAAGTTGATTGACTTTTCCAATGCGATGTCGCCGACAATCCGGGGAACCGCGCAGACGCCACTGACCAGCGTGAACACGGGCGACACCTTGGCAGCCATCGCCTCCATCGCATTTCTAAACGATAACGTTGTCTACGTCTCAGGTCCGGCGAGTCCTCAAGCCTATAAAGTTGACTTCACGAATCCCAGTTCGCCCGTAGTCACGATGTTCAATCCAGCCCTGCCAGGTGGCGTCGCGCTGGACGTGGATGCCTCGGCTGGCCGGCTAGCTGCGGGCGACACGAACGGGAGCCTCGTGAAGCTTTTTGATGCCAACACACAAGGCATAATTAATAGTGGTAACACCATGCTCGGTGGAGTCGGCTCCGTGTCCTTAAAGAATCCTCTGGTTTTGGCTGCTGGCCCCAATGACATTAACTCGGTGCGACTCGACTTCTCCGGTGCCCCTTCTGTCTCCAGCTTCAACCCAGGTCTAGGCGGTGGCTCAACCACCGCGATTGAGGGCACCATCGGAGCCTGTGGCGCCATCCTGGACACTAGGGTAGCGTTGATCGATCTGAGTGTTACTCCACCCACCGTGCTGGGCACGGCGAACGCCAATATCGCCTCCATTTCAACACTCGCCATTAGCACCTTCACGCCGCCTAAGGTAACAGTCACCCCTGCCGCGCTCACGTTCGGCGCGGTCAAGGTGGGAACGACAAAAATTCTTTCCTTAGTTATCAAGAATACAGGCACGCAAACGCTGCAGGTGACGGGACTAGCCAGTTCGAACGCGAGGTACACCTTCAATCCCGCTGGCCCGTTCACGCTCGCTGCCAACGCAACCGCGACCGTCCAGTTGACTTTCGCGCCCAATGCTGAATCAGTGTTTAATGCTTCACTGACCTTCCAGACTAACGACCCGCTGAATCCCAATGTCTCAGTATCCCTGACGGGCCAGGGAGCGCTGCCTCATATTCAAGTGTCGACGGGAACTCTCTCAATGGGCAACGTTGCGGTCTGCTTGTCCGGATCGAACAACTTGACAATAACGAACACCGGGGGCTGGCCTCTAACAGTTTCTTCTCTGGTGACGTCTGGTCCACCTTTCACGGTGAGCCCCGCGAGCGCAGTGGTCGCTCCCGGCTCTAGCGCGTCGGTGACAATCAAGTTCACACCAACGACCACCGGTCCCGCAAGTGGGACGCTCACGATCACGTCCGATGACCCGAATCAGCCGGTAAAATCAGTTGCCCTGTCTGGCACCGGACTGCCAACCCCTCCGCCCGGCATCACGGTCTCACCTAACTCACTAGCCTTTGGGGCGACGCCTCTGCAGTTCTTCATTGGACTGCGGGTTACCATTGCTAATACAGGCCCCTGTAAAGACCTGAACGTCACATTAACATCGAACGGGGCACCATTCTTTGTTACCGATAACGACCCCACCACGGTTCCTCCGACCTCGCTTGCGGTCTCGGGTACCGTACCAGGCAATCAGTCCAAGCGGTTTGTGGTGGTCTTTGCTCCTACGGTCCTCGGTGCGGCTTCCGGCACGCTGAGCATCACCAGCAACGATCCGAACAACCCCACAGTAACCGTTCCTCTTACCGGCAACGGCGTGCAACTCCAACCGGTCGCCCTGGAACTGGTTCTTGACCGATCGGGTAGCATGGCCGCTGCCGCACCTGGCGGCACGAAAATGGATGCCCTCAAGTCGGCGGTCGACATCTTCGCCGATTTGGTCATTCCCGGTCAGGGTGATGATATGGGCTCGGTGGAGTTTGACGACGCATTCAACGTTCTCACTCCTCGCGCAGCCTACGATGCCGCCCAGCAGACGGCCATCAAAGCCGGAGTCGCCAGTCTCACGCCCCGCAACTTCACCTCCATCGGTGGCGGTTTGCAGCTAGGCCAGTCGGAAGTATCAGCCTCTGCCATCACACGTAAGGCGATCTTGGTTTTCACCGACGGCCTGGAAAACACACCGCCAATGATCGCGAATGTGGAGCCTGCCATTCTCGCCGCTGGCACGGAGATTTACGCCATCGGTCTCGGCCAGCCCCAGAACATCTCCAGCGCCGCCCTTAGTGCACTGGCGGCTAGTGCCAATGGAAAGTTCTTCCAAACTGACGACACCTTGATCTTGCGCAAGAACTTCATTCAGGTACTAGCCGACGCTTTCCGCAACAACATGGCGGCCGATCCGATCTTCAATCTTTCGCAGGGAGCGGTGGTTGAGATACCGGTCCGCATCACGGAGTGTGACCGCCGAATCAGCTTCATCCTGAATTGGGACGACCCAGCTTCGCAAGTCGAGATGACAATCCGCGCTCCAGACGGAACTACATACTTTCCCAACTCATCGCTTAGTAACCAGTTGGTTCGCTATGGACAACAACCCGGATACCGCTACTACCAAATTGCGTTTCCTCCCATCGATCCAGGCTCCGGCCTCGTCATCGGTCCGCCTCAGCTCGGCACGTGGACGATGAGGATTTCCGGCGTGCAACTCGCGAGATCGAATGAGCGCTGCACGACGAGCGTCATCGTCGAAAGCGACGTCGAACTCCGCTCGGTCATCCATGCGGTGGATGTGCAAACTCCCGTCCAAGCCGCGGCTCACATCACACACAATGGATCGCTGGTCAAGGACGCCAACGTGGTGATGGCTGTTACTTCTCCACTAAAGTCGTTGGCTGCTGTCTCGACACCACAGGTTGTGCAACGCGCCTTGGATGCCGACCACAACCCGATCCCGGCCGGCCGCAAACCGCTGATTCCGACCAGCCGCAAAAAATACACCCTGGAGTTCCAGAAGCGGCTCGAAGGATTCGGCATCAAACTGCCGCCCGTCAAGGTGGACGGAGTTTATCAGTTTGAATTCCAGGCTGATGGCAAAGCGTGTGGAGGCGTGTTTGACCGATACTCCGCGATTTCAATGTACATCGGCCGGAAACCCGATCGGCATGCAAGCGAAGTTTCGGTCTTGCCCGGCTTGAATCCCAATACGGCGGTCGTTACTGTGGTTCCTCGCGACCGTTCAGGTCAGCCGCTCGGCCCTGGACTTGCTTCGCTCATTCAAACGTCAATCAAAGTTGGAACCGCCCACCGCGTCGCGGATCACGGGAATGGCGCCTATTCCTTTCGCATAGCCTGGTCGCCTAAGCGAAAGCTACCGGCAATCGAACTACGCGTTGGTGGTGTGAAGCTCGCAGTCCGCTGGTCCAAGAGCATAAAGAGACGGTAAGCGCGTAATCAGTTGCTCTGCAGTCCCGAGGCGAAATGGCCCAAGAAAAGAACCGGCACCGGCCGAAGTGCACTCCGCATTCACATCACCGGCGACGGCACGCGCGCGTCGCTGGAAGGTGCCATCGATGACCTGAAAGGCAAGTTAGAGCAAGATGACTTGCTCCTGATCCAAACCAACAACCACGGTGATTGGGATAGCTCGGCGGGTACCGCAAACATCAACTCAGCATTGGAGAAATCATATGGCGACTGACGAAACAGTGATTCAGGCAATGGAAATCGGGACGGCTCAGGCGCTGCAAGTTCTCGAGTGGCGAGCGGAGGCGCAAAAACTTCGCGCGGAGGCACTCGGATCCCAGACCAAACCAATGTGTTTGATGATTCAGCCTGTTACGGCTGAGGGAGTCGCTTTCGCCGAGCCCTTGTTAACGAGTACAGCTGGCGTCCTCGTCGCCGAAGGGGATTCGTGGTTCGATTATCCGATGCACGACGTTCTCAAAGATCTCGAGGACCACTATGCCTATGATGTCGAGTCGGTCGCTCCAATCGAAGAAATGGCATACGGCGTTCATCAACTCGACGACTTTACCCGCCGTATCGAAAAAGTTGCGCGCCGCGGCACGATACCGAAGGCTATTCTGCTTTCCGGCGGCGGCAATGATGTGGCGGGAACGGAATTTGGAATGCTGCTCAATCATGCGAAATCGGCAATTGCGGGTCTGAATGTGAGTGTCGTCGACGGCATAATTAATCAACGGATCTTTACTTCATACATCACCATTCTTAACGCCGTCACCAAAATTTGCGAAGTCGTAACAGGTAAAGTCCTGCCCATACTCGTGCACGGCTACGACTATCCGGTACCTGACGGTCGAGGGTTCGCCGGCGGCTGGGGACCACTGCCTGGACCTTGGCTCGATCCAGGGTTTCGGGAAAAAGGTTTTGAAGATAAGAATTCCTTGGATCGCGAGCGACGAATCGCGATCGCGCACGACCTAATTGAGCGTTTCAACCTGATGGTAGAACGACTTTCTACGCTTCCTGGGCTCGGACACGTAAGCTACGTAAATCTGCGAAATACGCTGCGGACGGACAGCAAGTACAAAGATTGGTGGGCAAATGAACTTCACCCTACCAAGCAAGGATTTGAGGCCGTCACTGATAAGTTCGCCGCGGTGCTAGCAGCTTTGCCGTAATTCTAGCTGCGTCGCCTAGGCCTTGAGCTTTGACCACAAAAATCGGCGAGCTGTTCTTTGCAGCGCCGCCCAACCTTTTCAAGGAGCATCACCATGAATTCATATCCACTAAGACGGAAAGCCCCGCACCACCTCTCCAAGTGCGTAAACGGTTTTTCGCCGTTGGCTTGGCGGCGGTATCACCCGGTGATCGTCACCTTTGGGGCACTGTTCTTCTTGGTTGTCGCCCTAACCGTGCCCTCCGTGTTTTCTGCTGTTTCACCTTGGCGCACTTTGACGACTGAAAACGCAATTCCGGCAAAGACTAGGGCTGCTGACGATATATTCGGGGCCTCGCGCCAATAACCTTAGAGGAGGACAATCATGACGAGAGAGAGATGGGGAACATTTTCTGTTATCGATCACAAGGACACCTCCGCTTTTATTCCAGAAGTTCTTCTTTATGATCGTTTGGTTATTCCTGTTCCATACAATGAAAAGGATCGGCAAAGATGGGCAACAGAGGGTTGGGACCCCGACCTGCTTGATAAGCGACTTGAAACATTGGGCGATCTTGCCGTGCCGTCGAAATGGGATGAAGTTCAGCAACAAGCTTTCGCTCAACGGATGGAAAACTTTAGATTGGATGCTAAGAATATAGTGGAGCTTCCCTATCAAGTCACGAGGATGATTCTAGCGGACCGTACCGAATCAAGCGTGCCAACTCGTCACTGAATGAAAAGTTGCTAGTTCAGTTATTAGCCCTAAGATGTTTGACTTTAGGGGTAATGTGCGCGTATTTTCCTCTCACTTCATTAGAGGCTGAATTCCCACGGGCCTGGGCCTCGCGCACTCGAAAGATCCAGCCTGGAAGTGTTCCCAGTTGAACAAGTACACACTTGGACTTCTGGTTCGTCCGACTTCGGGCTTCTCGACCAGTCCAGGTCGGAGCGGAGTTGAATCTGAGCGCCGCACTCGACGGTCGGGAGTGCAGATCTATGCCAAAGGAGGTTGTTACCAACATGGCAAAAACACCCACTAATCAAAAAGAACAGACATCCGATAAGGCGAGGAGACCGGGGAATATTTCCCTGAAGAAGCTTCCGCCCGAATTGGCCCGCAGCCACATGAAGGCCTTACTTCTGGCCAACCCTAATTATTTTGGGACCTTGGCAGGCAGCGACTTCGAACCCGTTCTCAGCATTCTCGGAGACACGGCTTATGAGAACATTGGCTGCGTCGGGTTTAATCCTCAGCTAAACAGGCTCGAGGCAGTGGTCAATATCAATCAGGAAACGGGATATGATGGCGACATCTGTTCGAGCGGCTCACAGGAGTTCGCGAAAAGTATAAGAACGTAATCGACCTGGCCCAGCCTATTAAGGCGGCCAAGTCGAAAACCATAAGTGGCGCGGAACTGCTTGCTCATTATCAGGGCAAAGGGGTCCCGGGACACCGCGCGCTCTTTTCTGAATTGAAGAAGGCGTCTGGTGCACAAACGAATGCGATTACGAAATCAATGGGTTTCAGTTCCGCTTTCGTGAGCCTTGAGAAAGTCGATCTTGGTGAACTCGTTGAGAATTTGCTAAACACCGAGGGCGACACATCCTTTGAACAATTGAACTGTGTGGGCTTGAACCCCAACAACGATCAGTTGATAGGAATTCTCAATGTCAAGAAGGCCAACGGGTATTCGGGCGGACCGTGTTCTGCGGGAAGCCAGGAATTCGTAGCCTTCTGGGTTGATTGGGGTGGCGGATGGGCTTACGCGGGCACCAGTTCCGTGACTGTCCACGACTACAACCTGATTCCAGACGGAGGTTTGGACTACAGTGTTTTCCTTCCGATTGATTTGACCAGCCACCGTCAACCCTGCGATGCCGGCCCGAAGACGGCGAAGGTTCGGGCTGTTCTGTCTTGGAATTATCCGCCTTCGACAACTGACCCATACGCACCGGTCACCTGGGGCAACAGCGACGAAACGTTGATTCTGATCGGCCCCGGTCCTATTGTCGAACCAGGCGTTCAGATACCGTTCCTGAGTCGGCTTGGTGACATTAGCGAAAACAAGATTGACGGCAGCGGACGGATCACCGATGCGCACACGATACAGACCGCCGCTCATTATGTGAACGCTCCGTTCGGTGGACGGATAACGATTGCGGGCCTCATCTCGAGCGCCGTTCCTGGAATGAAGTATCGGGTGATGAAGAAACCGCACGGCGCGGCTGACGTATCCTATGCTCCCATCGTTAACGAACCGGGCGGACTTCCACTGACCATTGACGCGTTCAACGGGGTCTCTTGGACTCAAACCGACCTGACGGTCCACGATTTGGGCGACGGCTACTATCCCTACGAGGACATACCCTCTGCGAGCCAATTTGTGGAGGCACATCTTATGGGAGAATGGTATACCACCGCCGCTGATGACGGCCACGCGTTTGATCTGCGGATTGATCTGAGCATCGACGGTGATCCCGCCCACGATGTTCACAGTAACGTGGTGACAGCGTTGATTGATAACCAGGCTCCGGTGGCACTGCTCGACATCGATTTAGGAATTGGCGTTGAGTGTGCAGACTTCGATCCTGGCGTTACGTTCCAGGGTCATTACACGGCTGCGGATGACAATTTTGGATCGTTCTCATTTGTCATTCGGCCTCCGGGACCGGCGAACGGCGCTCTGCCGTCCCCTTCTTCTGGATTGTCGACATTCCTGGGAGGGCTAATTGCCGACCCGGGTGTGAACAACCAGATCTATACACTGAACACCGGACCCATGCGTCCGTGTGGTTACTCCCTGACCCTGCAGGTGTGGGACCGTACAAACGTCAACAGCGGTTTTGGAAGTAACTATAACGAGGCTTCCGTCGGCTTCTGCCTCAGAGTGCCGACTGCTTAACTGCTTTCACCAGGCATCAACGGGCAGGATCGATCCTGCCCGTTGGGGTGCCGTTGCCATTTCCAGCGATGGCGCGCCCGCCCTGGTCATCGTTGTGGTAACGATGAAACATGATGAACAGATGGTAGAATGCCGCAAATGGACGCAGACGTGCTACAGACAGATCCTCCAACACCTGTCGGAATTCACATTTCTCGCGGTGTAAGAATGCGCATTCCGCCCAGTGGTCTTGTTATTGGCGAAACACGCGCGGAAATCACTCGCGTCGAGCTCCAACTTGATTCGTGCGTTCATTGGCTTGAGATCGCGCTGGAACATCTCGCGGCAGCAAGATCGGCTCATAGCGCCATCGCAGAAGCCAAACAAAGTGGAAATGATTTTTCAGGTTTGTTAGATCGCGAGTTCAAATCCAGCGTGCAGGCAGCGGTCGCAGCCGCGACATTCTTCGAAGCTTTGTACGCGGCCACGCTCGACCGAGTCCCTAAGAAGCAGACATCAAGTATTCTGGGCAACCGTCGTCGACGATCTAGATACGCACGAATCGCCGAGCAGTTGCGCATGTCGTTCGGACTGAGGAAGCATGGCACAGCGAGCCTGCGGCGTGTATTGCGCCACGTGTATATGTTTCGAGATGAAGCTGTCCATCCAAGCTCTACGTTCGGTGAACCGGTTCTTCACCCACAGCTTCAAGTCGGCGTGGAGCGAAGATTCGCGATGTTCGACTATGATAACGCGCGTGAGCTGGTCCGCGCGGCTCTTGCCTTCTCGAAGATTTTACCGTCGCGTGACATGAGCGAGAAGCCAAAGGCGATGCAGGAGCTTGCCACATACTTACTTGAAGTTTGTGCGCCTTTATATGTGGTGTGGGAAAAAACTTATGGTGCGCTCCTTGATGAAGTGCCTACCGCTACGAACGACAACGTCTGAAGTAGGTCATGGCTTCGCGACTAAGGTTTCAACTGATCAAGCGGAATGGAAGCCCCATCACTGTTGAATCTATACATCGGCGTAGGAGGTTTCGGACTAAAACAGTCGAGATGTCGAATGCGTACGCTGAACCCTGACGCCTTTTCGGCAGCGTCGAGTGTGGCGCGAACAGCGTTTGAAAGTTGATCTGGAGATCCTTGAGCGCGAGCATTCAGTAAAAAAGAGCCCGTCGACACATTCGCCGAGCGTTTGTTCCCTTCCCAAATTGCGGGTTCTCGGTTACTCGTAATGCTTCCTCGCAACCGGAAACTGCCGGAAACGAAGAGTACTTTTACATGAGCAGCTTCCAGTGCAGCGTTTTTTAGATCCTTTTGCAGAGATCGTAGCAGTACCTACTATAATTTGTCTCATGTTTGTTAAACCCTCCTAGAGACCTACATACAGGAGAGCATTGCCAACGTCTGTTAGTTAGCGCACATAGCGGACATATCATTTGCGTGCCATACTTCGGCCTGTGACTTTTCAAATTAGGACATCTATGAAGCGGCGTTCGAAGTCAAGAGGATTTACGAGTAGAGCTTTCCCCTGACGCCGAAGGCTTAACTTTTCAGCATTCCTTGCTGACCTATAACTCGTTGGACCGGAGCGGCCGCGATTTGCCGATAAACTAAAACTTTAGGTGGCAGATGATGACCGGAAAGCAACTCCATAGCCCTAAATTCGCTGTAGCGGATAACAGACGTGTAACGCGCGCTTTGCTAAGCGACTGTGCCTTGGCGAAGCTTTATCAGATTCTGTTCTTAACCGCTATATCGCTTGCTTTGAATGTTCTGATCGCTGCTCAGACCGAAATTACAACGAACCGCCCCAACGCAAAGAATGAGTCAGCACCGCAAATCAGGACGTGGGACTTCGAAAACGGCCTGGAAGACTGGGTCAAGACCGGGAACGCCTTCGACTCGCAACCCATAGATGGCTCAAGTATTGCGACTGACCGTGTCGGTGTCGTGAAAATCGGTGGTGATTATTGGCGCAACCTCCATTATCCCGTAGGACAACATGGGCAGTTCCTGATCTTGACTGATGATGCCTCAGTCGGAACTTTGAAATCGAATGAATTTACTTTGGACGGTGAGAACTCTTTTCTGAGCTTTCTCATCGCCGGCTCGGCCGACCTGGATCATGAACGACTCGAATTACAGATCCTCCCCAATTCGCGTGCCGATGCTGAAGATCTAAAGCGAAAGATCCTGCTCTGGATAGCGAGTCAAAATCTAGCAAGGTTTCCACGGATGCATGACGAAGATTATCTCGTCGCATTGGCAGTAACGGCGGAAATGGGCGGCTCCGGAGAAAGCCTTGACCTTCTGCAGCAAAAAGGATTCCAGCTTCCCCAATTTCTTTTTGGCAGAGCTGCGCGGTTCAAGATCATTGACGACTCCAGCAGCGCTCACATTGGCCTTGATTTTCTCCAACTTACAGCCACGCCGCCCACGCGGATTTCTCAACCCGTTTGGGGATACGCTGACTACCACACTCATCTGATGTCAAACATGGCCTTTGGGGCCTTGAAGGGAGTCCACACGTTGTGGGGCGATCCGGGTGGAGCTTACGACTTTTATCGCCGCTATCCGGATGCCGTCAATGACGACATTCCCCACTGCATCCCAAATCATGGTGGCGGAATAACGGCGGAAGTTTTCATCAATGAGCGGGAAGGCCGCGCGAATGTCAACAGCATCGGAAATATCGTCTTCGATTTATTGCGAGGCCGCTTAACCAGCCATGGCCGTAGCGGCGGACCTGAATTTCGCAATTTTCCCTCGTTCATGTCGGGCGTGCACCAACAAATGCACATTACGCAGGTCAGACGAAACTACGAAGGAGGTCTGCGGCTGGTAGTAGCGATTGCCGTGCATAATCAGCCTACTGAATACCTGGCATCAAAAGTTAAGAATGGCAGAATCGATCCTTCCACAGAACAGGACGTTATAGAGGCCGAAGTTGCGCGCTTGCGCAACTTGGCTGACGAGAATCGCGACTGGATGCAAATCGCTTACAGCCCTGCTCAGGCTCGCGAGATCATCCGACGCAATAAGCTCGCTGTGATACTCGGGGTGGAAGTTGATAACCTGGGGCGATTGTTACCGGGCAACAACATTGAAGAAGAAGTCAAGTACCTGGGGAAGCTTGGCATTCGCGCCGTCACCCCCGTCCACGCCGTTGACAATCGTCTCGGGGGCGCGGCCGTGTTCGTCGATCCATACAATTGGGCCAACGATTTTCTCCACCGTGGCGACTTCAACAAGCCACCGCCGACGCCGACTTTCTTCAACGTCAAAGATGACCAATGCGACCAGTCAGATCCAAATTGGCCCGGTAAGTGTGTCCAATTCCGGCTTAATGACACGACCCAAGACCGCCTCGTGATTAAGCATTTGATCTTCTGGAGCCTGCCCATGCCGATAGCGGTTAAGGCGCCGTCGTCCTATGCGGAAATGAAGCATGCCCACAAGAATACTCAGGGTTTAACCGACGACGGGGCCCAATATATTCGTGAGCTGATGCGACTGGGAATGATCATTGATACCGCTCATATGTCGGACGAAACAGTAGGGGGAGTTTTTGACGTATTGGGCGCGACAGTTGCGGCCGCTCACCCGGATTGTCGCGGCTTCTCGTTAAATCACTTGGACGTTCCCGAACCGTGTTACCAACAGATATATCCAACAATTGTGTCGCATGCTCACTTCCGCAGGTTACTGCGGCATACGGGAAAGAATTTTCTTGCCTCCGAGTACGACATCAGCGATCAGAACCTCGAGGCCGAGCGCCGCATTCACGGGGTTCTTGGCCCATTTGTGACTGAAGATCCAATCGAAACACTGCCTGAGTACCCCACATCCGTGAGAAATGATTGCGGCATGTCGTCAAAGAGCTTTGCTTATTCATTTGCATATGGTTTCAGCCGCATGAATGGCCGCGGCCTCGGGATGGCGACGGATTTTACTTTCATTCCCGGCGTCGCCCCCCGATTCGGCCCGCATGCTTGCTGGGGCTGGCAGTTGGCCACCGACCGAAATGATGAAAAGCGGCACACCGAACTTTACAACCTAGAACAGAAGGATGCGATCGTCTATGAAGGTGTAACCCAAGTTAAAGGAATTTCCTACGGTCATAACGTTCCGCTGAAGCCATACCGGATCAATTCCACCCGAAAACCCTACGATTTCAATTTTGATGGATTTGCTCATTACGGTCTAATTCCCGATATGTTGCAGGATTTGAAAAATGTTGGCCTGCCTAGTAATCAGTTCGAGGCTCTCTTCTCGTCGGCTGAGGACTACTTACAGATGTGGGAAAAAGCGTGGACGATTGCAGGATGCGATTCGGCCGGTTCCGAATGCAATAAGATGATCTACCAGAGTACTTTGCAATCTCATTTTCGTTAAACCGCCACAATGCTTGGGGATAGAAGATCACCAGAGAAACGGTATCAGTCAAAAAATTCGCGAATTTCGCCCACCAATTGATGGCGTCCTCAATTTCGCGAAACTATCTGCGGCATATAGCGCGGGCGCTGTATAAGAACTCGTTGGGCCGCCCTATGGCTATCGGTACACTTACGTAATGCGAACCTTCGGTATTCCATCAACGTCCACCTTGGCCGGGTGACATATGAAATGATGGAGGCAGCGTGGCGGCGGCCGGCGCTGGCGAATAAGTCCTTAACAAACATGTCGAAAGAAAACTCAAAGGTCATCTTGGATCCGACAGCCTCTGGCGCGCTCCTAGCGCTTGCCTATAACGAAGGCCTGCTTACCGAGTCAGACGATAACGATTTCTGTTTGAATCAACTTGCGTCTCAGAACTATCCAGTATGGGTTACAACCCAAGCCTTAGAGCAAGTTTTCCTTTTTGATCAACTGCACCTTAGGTCGGCCTTCCTTGGAAGGGGGTTCATGGTGAATTGATTGAATCGGGGCCATTCTTCCCGGTGGAGGAGCCTACCAAACCGGAAGGAGAGGCCCAACAAATTGATCCAGCTATTCTGCATGGAATTCTCAATAAGCCAAAAGAAATCTTGGGCTATGGGCACGCTACTACCTTGATAGCCGTTACTGGATGTACCTCCCAGGCTGTAGCCCTCCAAATATTACCTGTAGCTTTTATGTTCCTTGAATTGCTTCTGTGTTTATAGTCATAGGTTGGCCAGCCAGTGAATTTCACACACTTGCCCACAATTTTGGCCCTCACCGACCCGCGCGCTGCCCGGCACTTCGTCTTGTTCGCCAATCACAGCCTTTGGTCTGGCAAAGGCGGATCGATAGGCGCCGACACCGAGTACGGCGAGAATGCGTGGTTGATAACGCTGCACTTTCAATCTCAGCCGGCGGCCGCCTTTGATGAAATCCGCTTTGGACAGCTCGGTCTCAGACGCGGTCGCATGTGCTCTGCGTCGTCGGCGATCCTCACCAGTCCATTTATCGCTGGCGCGGCGCGGACATTCAAAATATTTTGCAATTCGAGGAACACTTTCCGGCCGCGAAGGTGATTCGGCTGGAAGAAAATTATCGCTCGACCCAGAACATTCTGGACGTTGCGAGTGGAGTCATTAAGCACAACGTCGAGCGCAAAGAGAAAGCGCTCTGGACCCAGAACCTTCGCGGCGAACTGATCCGTTATTGCCAGGCGCTGGACGCCGAGTCGGAAGCGTCGCAACCTGGGCACGTTTGAAAGTCGAGCCGCCGCGGAGAAACACGAGCGTGCAGTTCAAGAACTTCAGCGGAAACGTGCGGAAAATATTTCCTATAACCCAACAGCTCGACTCTCTGAATAGTGTACAGAGTAGTTTGAATAATCTGGTTCAATTCGTCGAAATGCAGAAGGTGAAATTGAAAGAGTCGGAAGATTTGATTAATAGCCTAAAGAGTGAACAAGAAAAGCTCAAACCCTTAGTTGAAGCTGACCGACAAACGGTTGATGCCATACTTCAATTGCAGTATGAAAGAACAGAACACGCGGTCTGGAGAGAGCGGTCAATAGGATTCCTCATGGGCTTCGTAGCGTCACTTCTGGCATCGTTTGCTATTTCGTTCATCAAATTCTTTATGAAAAAAAGAGTACCGCCGGCTGCACCAACAATATCGTAATTGCTTAACCTATTTTCAAAATAGTCTTTGGCGTTGTCTGAATGGAAATGCCCGACGACAAAGACAGCAACGCCAGTCGTAGCTGTAAGCGCTATTCTTAATCCCTCAGTCATTCCTGTTAATGTCTCTACTTCAAAAAACAGAAAAGGCCAGCCCTCCCACAAGCCCGACCTTTTCTCACAGCTTTAGAGGCTGTGTTGTGAACGGAGACTTTCAGCCTTTTTAGCCGCCATGTGTCCTCACCCCACAAGCGGCAACGCCCAAGCGACAGCGTATTGTTCAGATTTGATAATTCGTCGATGCAATAATTTTTGCATTTGGTCAAAATAAAAGCCGGCGATTTCTCACCGGCCTTCGTAATCTATTTGCGCTGTCGATGACGCTTTTGAGGCGTCGGCTTAGATGTTGGAACAGGAACGAAGACTATCCGAGCCCGTTCTTCAGTGCAGATTAACGGTCTTGCCGCTCCCAAGAAGATTTTGTCGATTACCAGTAAACTTAATGTCAACAACAGTATCAGGAGTGTTTCCCATAGGATTCGTTTAACTGTTGTGAGTGTCATGGGCCGGATCCACGCATGTATTTATCTTCATCTTTTTTCTCCTTTTTCCTTTTAACCTAAAATTATTCGTCTCGTAGAGTGCTTTCGCATTGGTGCGCTTTCGCATCGTGATTCTGATTCTTGCCTGCTGAAGGCGGGTTTCGTGCGAATCAACTTATCTAACGGCTTCCACCCCGCACCCTCTTAGATGCAATTCTTGTGCGCAGGTGTCGCTGCGGTTAGCTCACTCACCAATGGGACTCGCAGAACGTGCTGCCGGTCTTTTTTTCTATTCATCACAAGGCTTTGCACAAAAAGCCCTCCCCCAAGCCGACTTTATGTGCAGACTTCGGTCTTTTTTGTGCAGCGTCGTCGCGAACCTCGCGTTTTACGTCTCTTTTGACGAGAAGTTTAGTGATAGGCTGGACGGGAGTCTCATCTTTCCGTCGCGCCCGACGCGGCACAGTTGGGGATTCTGGATAGTATGCGCTTGCTTCGCGCCATCTTCAAAGCCGTAATGGGCTGGTGGGGTTCGGCGACCCTCTTTACATTCTTCACATTCTTCTTCGCTGCTGGAACAGCGTACCGCATGACCGACTTCACGATATCCAAAATACTGTTCTCTGTCTCAGCCCTAGTGCTTTTGCTCCTGCTGATTTCGTTGGCGCAGCGGCTAACGAAACGCTGGTTAAGGAGAGGATGCCTAACGGCAATCCCTTTCGTGGTTACTGGATTTCTCCTGTGGACTTGGTATTTGGTAGCGGAAAGAGAGGCGGAGAAATTACAAACACCAGTGGCCATTCCTGGACTTGAAACTACGAAGGCACTTTTGGAGCACACTTCCTTGTTAATCCGTCTGCCGTGGCATTGGATTCTGCACGCCATCGCCCTTCTCGCGTTTGTCGTTGGCGCAATCTTCATCTTGCGCGAACGCAGACGAAGGCAAGCGTTCTGTTCTGAACCACTCTTACACGATCTTAAACTGGGCGACAAGGATGCGATCAAAAAATGGGTAAAGGTATGTTTCGTTAGGTGTGAACCTCATATCAACGTAACCGGTGATGAGCGACAATTTGTGGATTTCAGAGTTTGTATTCTAAGTTTGTCCCTAGTCGAAGTATCAATCGAGCCAGTGTCGGGGTATATCACTTTTATTAAAGCGCCGCCGTACGAAGAGGCTATCAGACTAGATGGTAAGCTAAAACTCGAAAAAAATGAGCGCGCACTTAATCAGGGATTTAGGTCGGAGGGCTGGTTTATCGTTCGACAATACATACCGGACTATCAGGTTGGCATTGTCGCAGCGGGCAACAATCAAAGCACGTTTTATTTTCAGAACCTAGACATCATGATCACGGGTGAAGGATTTGACCCCGTGCGACTAGACATGCCAGCACAGGTGCAAAAGGGTAATCCCTGGACGACGAACTTTGAGACGGACTTTGTTTTTGCCGATGTTGCGCTTCTCAGATCGCAAATCAAATACTTACAGACAAATTACAGCTCTCGAATGGACAGAATCGAATGGCTGAGCGAGGTAATTGGTCGCGCCAACGGCTTAGAGAGAGTGTATCAAGACCCGCAGTTCATACCGCTTGAGCATATGAAAGCTTTGGCCCTTGAGATAAACGAGGCAATTCAAAAGTGCTATGGGGACAAATCTCTGGAGAAGTTTTATCCGTTCCCTTTCACAGGTGAGTCAATGGAAGGTCCGGAGCAGTATGGCCTTGGACCGGTGCAGTGGTTTATTGACTATCGCAATCAACTCATAGCGTGCCGCGAGCGCGAGCAGCGGGAACTGGAAAAACTTGGTGAATCAGCCCACGAAAATCAAAAATAATTGGGTTACAAAGGCGTATATATTCGAGTTTCAACAGTTGAGGCCGTCGAGGTACTAAATGGGTGCCACAGAAATGCTAAGAAACATTAAGCCGTGGTTGGATACGCTCTTGGGGATTGCAGCTATTGGACTGTCTATCTACGCAACGCTCGTAGCCCGTGCTGCTCGCCGACGCCTGACAATCACTGAGCCGGAGGATGGTGAAGTTCACGAAGAGTATGCAGCCATCAGCGGCATCAATGCCCGCAGACGAAGGCGAGTTCTTGTTCTGCAAAGGACTAACCGGTGGTACCTTCAGAAAGACGCAGTGACTCCCGGCAAGCACGGCAACTGGCTTCACCTGAACTGTCATTTTGCATTGATAGGAGGTGATCGCACCATTGTTGCGGTTGAGGTGCGCCCGAAAACGGTGGAAAAATTGCGCCAAGCTTTCGGCGACTGGGGTTTCAATGGAAATAAGAATCAAGTGAAGAGTTGGGACGAGTTGATAGGTCTGCTGGACCGCTTTGGTCACTACAGATTGTCCGATCCTCGGCGAATACGTAGAGTGTCCTAACCTTGATCAATGACTATTCACTCGCATGACTGGGTACCGCAGATCCAAAACGGGTCCAGCCTCTTCACGCTTTCAAATAGCTAGGGACGGATTCATCGAATAGGTCAAGAAGAGAGGCGTCCCAAAAATCGTATGTCCTCGAATTCCATTGATAAAGATCAAAGACTCAAACCATGCAGTGGTCTCGTCTTCGAAAAAATCTCAGGACGGTCATTTTCTTAAATGAGAAAACGGTCCATTTCGGAAACCATCACCTTAAGCGCCAAACCCTTTTGGCGCGATTAGGCCACCACTTCACTTGGCAATTTGCTGAGCTTAAAGTTTGTTAACATGGCCATGTTAATTATCTTGGCCGTAATAATTAATGGAACTTGGCTTTTTCAATTGGTGAGCAGCAAATTCCGTCACGGGTTGAGAAAACTAAGAACGACATTTCAAGGAAGTCGCCAAATCACGCTTACATATAAAATCTGTAAAGAGGATTTGGCTCCTGATCCTCTTTCATTTCAGTCATGATTGTTCCAACACGGCGGGCAAAGGAGACTGAAATTGGATGGCGACCTATGCCATCAGCACTGTTCCAGTTCATCTTGGTTAGCGAAAGTATCTCTTGAGCTCTCTCCGGCAGATCGGTGTCGCCACACGCACCAATTTCTAGCGGCGATGGAATATGAGGTCCAGGGTAAACACTCCACCAGGGCACGTACCCCGTTGTAAAGAGGTAGTGGTCCCGACCTTCGATGGTACACAAGGTTCCGCGTAAGGGTTCCCGCATTCCCCGGCGAAGCAGACGAAAACCCGTGGGCGACATCCACACTAGCTCACAACCGGCAACATCCGAACGCAGGCCATCACGAAATCCGATCTCCTCCTCCGGCTGGTACCGCGAGGTTTTGTGAACCACCACCCGCGCTGGCGGAAAGCCCATCCTAGAGCTGTACCTATCAACCACCTTCTTAATTAGGTTCGACGCTTGCTCCTCCAGCAGGTAGGGCTGCTTATTACGGCTTTGATCGCGCGGGACCGTTTCGCCTTTGAGGACGAACGGCTCGGAATCGTTCGTGAAAGCCTGCGCTACACTTGCATAAACAAGATCACCGGAACGGCGCTTCAAATGATGGAAGGATATGCCGACAAAGCATGTGTCTTTAGTCAAACCAGCCGGGCGCCAAGGTATATTTCCTGCTTTGTAGTAGAGCGCTAAACTAAGATTCCAAGCGCGCGTCGAATCACTCTGTTTAGCTTCAGCAGTTATGTACGTTTGCCGTCGAATAACCTGGAGGGGAACAGCGTTATGCATATTCATGCATTCAGCCTTCAGGGCGCGATGGAAGTTACGAAATAGAAGCTCTTCCGCTTGGGGCAGTAACTCGGCCGAGGCTCTTCGCTCTTCCGCAGTGGGCTCGAACAAAAGCCCTTGAGCCGATTCTTCCTCTTCTCTAACCCTCTCGAGAACACGTTGCTCGATATAGGTCAACAGTGGATTGCTCATTCGGAGTGCAGCAACCTCTTCCGGAAAACATACCAATACACAGTTGGGGCGCTGATCCTCGAACAACGTCTTTATTGCATCACTGTACAACTTCAGCAATCCTTCGAAATGTTCGTTGGAATTTTGGGACGAGATCAGATCATATTGATTCTTGTTCAGCCTTCGAACGAATTTATCGGGGATTTCAAAGCTACATCTCAATGCCTTCTGCACTCCGGGGAATTCTCGAAAACGTAGCGCGTTGGTCTCGTGTCCCATCATTGGCGAGTGCATCTTCTCGAACCAGCGGTAGACCGGTGATACTTCACTTGGCAACGCAACCAGACCTAAGCGAATCACCTTGGGTTCGACGTCCAACTCCGAGGCAAAAGGACCTGCGAAGGGTAGGACTCGCTTCGGATCTCTGTGGAGTTCACCCTGACCAAACTCCAAGTCGGGCTCACCTAAATCTTCAATGCTTATTTTCATTCTCTATCTCACGGGACGCGATGGGAATTTCTGCAGCGCAGTACTTGAAATCAAGAATGAGATCATCCACCCCAACGCCCCCAATATTGCAAGAAGGTTGACCATTCGAGAGATATCTGGCCCAAAACGTCAAATCGTCATCAACGTTTTTATTTCGATCGAATCGGTACCTGCGTGTCGCGCGCTGTGACATCAAGAACGAGGGAATGGGCGTGCGACCATCGGCGCGTGTGAACATATAGAACGGTTTGATTTGAAGTGCCCAAAATTCCGCGTATTCCACTGCTGAATAATAGATTCCTTCATTCTCATGCTCCACATACCTTGTTCGTTCACGCCTCTTCACTACGTCTCGTTTGACATTTCTTCGACTGCGCGAATCATAAATAATTCGGTTTCTCTCACCCTCAACGAGCGTAAAGTAGGCACATCTTTTCCAATGCTCGATCAATAGCCCCTTATCGGCCCACCGTCGCAAGAAGAAGGACCAGTGCTTATGAAGCAACCAGACGAAGAGATTACGCGAGCCCTCCCGAGCTAAGAATGTACCGAGTGGGAGTCTCTCCAGCTTATCTAAATACCCTCGTCGGGTTGCGAACTGATCAAATTTATTAAGATCGGCAAAGCTTATGATCTTCTCGTCGTGTTCGATGAAGATTGGAGATTCAGTTGGCGTTTCATCCTCTTCGAATAATGGTGCTGATGCCAGCGGTTTTTCACGAAGAGGCAAGAGCGAAACAGATTGCGGGAGCATGCCAAACGGTAAAAGGTTCGTGATATAAGTTTCGCTTGTAGAGCGAGACCGCGCTACACGTGAATTTGCGGGTGAGGACTGTAAGGGCTGATAAAGTGTGGCGCAGATACCATCATTGTCGTTGACGACCGCGAATTCCGCCTGCCCACCGTTTTCAAGCATTAGATCTTGGACGTCTGAGAGCCCCGACCCCGCTTTGTCCATTGGACCCAGACCGAAGAATATGTCGGCAAGTAATTCGTTACGGAGTCCAGTCACCGATCTTACTGGCTTAAACTTACCGTCTTCTTTGATATCGATCCGGTTCCGCACTTTATCTAAGAGCCCGCCAGGATTAATAAATCTCAGCAACTCTCCAGGCAGGTGTTCTATTCGACCATATTCTTCTGCCTCGTAGTTGCGATGCACCAACAAATTAACTGCCAGCTCGGTCAGTGCCCTCTCAGGATAAGCAGGATGTTCCTCAGACGATTTTCGTCCCTTTACGCGAAGAAGCGGGTTAACTTCGTTTGAGCCAAGGTGTTCAACGAGTTTGCCGTGCTGAGTTATGAGATTTCCCTCGAACACGACTCGTCTCTTGTGCTCACGTGTGAAAGAAACCCGCGCGTAAGGAAATTTGTCTGAAGTATCTTTTCCGAAGAGCAAGTAGCAGCCGACGGTTGGAATCGGCGCCCCATTCGTCTGAACGATCAATCCTTGCTCACGAAGCAAAGAAATGTAATTACTTTGATCAACAACAGGGATCTTTACCCTCTTACAATACGTGGAAAGGGTTGAAAGAATGAGATCCCGGTCAAGATCCTGGATCGTCACATCGTTCATCAAACGTCGCTCAAACGGAACCGAGGCGCTTTCCGCGTTTGCTGTGCTGGGTGTTGGAATAGCTCGCCCCGAAACATACAAAGCTTCATCCCGCAATTCCTGATTGAGATCAATCAACAGCTCGTCAAAGCCCTCGATTTCGATGACTCGAAGATTAGGATGAACGAGTTTCTGAAGCTTCCGAACATTCTCGTGCAACTCATCACCGCGCCGTAGACACCAGTAAATCCCCTGCGGATACTTGCCGCTCTCTCCTATTCCACCTTCAAGCAGATGTTCCATGATCGAAGGTTCATATCCTCGGTAGCCAACAACTACTAAGGGCGAGCTTGCCAACAGTGGTCGCAGTCGTTTCACTAATGAATCATCTAGTTTCTTTGTTTCCTCAATAAGGTTCCGGTCTCGATAGTACTCAACCGACCCGTGGAGGTATACGATTTGACGGCGATTGTTTATGTTAAATCGCACAAGATCATCGGCGGTTCGGTTTATTTCAATAACGTCGTGTAGGTGAGGTTCAAGCGCACGCAGCCCATCAACGACCATGTGATCAAAGTTTCCTGTTAGTACCGTCCAACAGAGGCCGCGTCGAATGATTTCGGCGAGATGTTTATAGCCGTCATTGATCCCATTCGGAGGGACAATCATGTCCTCAAAGACGCGTCGCCGAAATTCTTTGGGAAGCAGAAGATTCTCCACAGCCAAAGGAAAGTTTTCAGCAAGCCGATCCTCACCCTGTTGGAACCATGGCTGACCGTGCAGATAGGTAGTCCAATCGCTTAGCGGTACTTGGCAGTGACGCCAATCCATACCTTTGACGTCCTTCGCATATGAAGCTATGGCAATTCGCTTGACCGCTTCCGCCGCTGTGGGAATGCCCGAACGAAATGATGCGCCCGCTCCCAACAAGAATATCGGTCGCGATTCGTTTACAGCCCTGAAGAGATAGACAATCTCGTTGATCGACATTTTGCTAAAAGATGAATGTCTATGTTCTCAGCATGTGACCACAGATTCGCGGGCCGCGCGGCTCGAAATCCAACCACGCGACCTGCGTTTGAAGCCCAAGCGATCATTTAGCCGCGGGGTGGATAGGGATCGTGGCCACCGCTGCTGTCTCTATCACGGATTTGACCGTCTACACCATGAATCAAGAGCTCGCCACCTTGATTTCTCGCGATCTCGCGCCCTGCATTGATCGCTTCCTGCTGAGTCCGATGTACAGAGGTCGCTCTGCTATTACCTTCCCCGACAACCGCCCACTCGCCGTCGTGCGGAACCACATGCTGCCATCCAGGTCTTGCCATAATTACCTCCGACGAACATTATTTGTTGACGCCCATTCAGGATGCACGTATCCTGTTTTAGGACATGTCGCAGTTTAAGCTCAAACCGATTTGATGTCAAATAAAACAGGACACACACTTCCTAAAAGAGGAAACCACTGAATGGTCGATCTTTACGTCTATATAGGTAAGAAGATCCGTGAATTACGTAATCACCATCAAGGGAAAGGAGTCGACCAGGAAACAGTTGCGAAAGCAGTAGGTACCAAGGCGAATACTGTTTCGCGCTGGGAATCGGCAACGTATAAGCCCTCACTAAGAGACCTAGAAAAACTCAGTCGCTATTTCGGCGTGAGTATTTCCGCGTTTTTCCCAGAGATGCAAGACTCCCGATTGCAAGCTTTGATGAGCGCAACCGGGGATTTACGGGACGATGAATTTGAGGACTTATTGGAGTACGCGCGTTTCCGTAGAGCTCGTCAGATACTAAAGGATGCAAGTAAGCAAAAACCTCGTCGATCAATCAAATAGAACCGAGTATTACCAACAATGCCGGGCTTTGGCCCAAGCAAAGCGGCACGAGCATGGCGTCGTAACAGCTTCCCTCAATTTGTTGGTAATGGCCCGCATCTACAAGAAAGAAGGCGTCGCGATAGATCGACGAAAGCTCAAAGGGAATAGAATCAAAGCCGCGTATTACTGCGATGACGGGGAGTGCTCCGTGCTTCTAAACACTACACCACCGCGTGAGCCAAGGTTGTTCGCGCTGGCCCACGAATTAAAGCACCATTATCTCGATCGAGAAAAGATAATGAATGGCCAGATCGAATGCGGTGACTACAACGCTAATGAGGTTATTGAAAAAGGGGCCGAAGTGTTCGCCGCTGAATTCATATACCCTGAGATGGAGATGCGGCAGCTAATTGGTCAAATGGGAATTACGAATCTTTCGTGTACTGCTCGGACGATTGTCGAGTTCAAGCGAGCCTGCCGCGCATGCATCAGCTATACATTTATTGTGAAGCGGTTTGTTCGATTTGGCCTTTGTCAGGCAACCTCTTTTTCGAAGGTTCAGTTTACTAAGATCGAAGAACAGATGTTTGGAATTCCTGTTTATAAGAGGGAGTCTTTTAAGCTGGCTCGTGCGCGAAAGAAAGCCAAAACGCAGTAATCGACTACCCTGCGATTACCGGCGGAGTTAGGGCTGCTCAGATGTAAGTGTGTAAACCATGTCCGTAACGAAACGCCTGAACGATTCGTTCTCAACAAATTGCTTATAGACCTGAGTGTCATCCTTCAGAAGCGTGAGCATTACTTTCGCGAGAGCCTCTATCGTGCTCGATACGAGCTGCGTTCGGAGTATTCTTCTTAGCATTTTGATATGCAGTGTCAGCAGCAACTCTCGCTTGCTTATGCCACCTGCTACGGCTTCCATCTAATAAAGAAGAGGTCCATCAAACAACGATAGAACCAAGGTTACGCCCTAGCGGCGCATGCTGATTTGAAGGGAGCGTTTCAATGTTAACCGAAAGCATCTTGGCAGAAATAGTGAAACAGGCTCTGCAGCAGCATAACCCGCAAGAATACGAGCGCCTTAAAGCTGACGGTTCGTTGGATGTAGTCGCGAAGCTTAGAGCTGAAGCGGCCATCGAAACCCTCGATGAATTGATGGATCGCGCCAGGGATCAAGCTCTAGTTCAAACCTCGAGCCAATGGAACGTGTTCGGCAGCAAATGATGAAGAATCGGCAAGCTAGCGAAATAGCGATTGCACAGGCAGTAGAATTCGAGCCGAATGCAGATGATTCATTTGATGGATAGTTCCAACGATCGGGCATATCTTAGACTACAAGCCAGGGCAATCTCGTCAATCGGATTTATCACTCCTGAAGCTGACTGTCGACTGTAGCGGAAACTGTAGCGACTACCTGCATAGATGGAGTGTCACTGAGTAGCGCGCTTTCGCGCGAACCCTTGATTTTGTTACCCAGTGACACTCGGTGACTGTGGGTGAAATCGGCGTTTTAGGATTATGAGTCTGCTGCTCTAAGCTACGAAGTTGAACGGAGTGAACCTACAACCTTCGATGGCGTTCAGATTCAGCGCCTAGAAGTTAAATAGAAAGTCATATTTCTATTCATTTCGTGTATGATATTTATCCTCGGCGATGCAATCATTGATGTCGACAAATTCGGTGTTGATTCCATCCTTTCAATTCGAAAGAAGAATCGGCGTAAGGGACTCGCGCCTTGTGGCTCGGGCTCAATTCCTAAGAATAATTCCCGAGATTGTGCCTCACGTTCTTGACGATCTATGGCCGACATTCTGGGACTTTGTCTTTGCTGGGTGTGAACGTTTCAAGAGGGAATTGGGTATCAAAGAGAGAGCGCCCGCCAGTGGAAGGGAGGTATTTCAACGAGTCTTTGGACGTGCTTGTGAGGAGAATTGGAATGCGATCACGAACTCACATCGGGAGGCGTGGATTTGGCGGGCTCACTTTTGGACTCTTGAGGAGTTACACAGACTCGATCCGGGGAAAGTCAGCGCGGCGTTCCCACATTGGAACTTGCTGCCTCAGGGACCTCTTCGGCGAGGCCTTCAGAGATGGTCCGAAAGGTGGAACCTGAATGCGGACTGGTGTCGCGAGCATGCGTTAGTTGTATTGCGGCGCTGGCTCTTTAATAAAGGCCTCCTGGAGTCGTTCCTCCATCCTCACAACCCGAAGCCGAATCCCTACGTACATCCACCGAAAGCGCAGACACTTAGATGGCACCAACATGGCCAGCCGACCCCAGGAACGCCGAACAATTGGCTGAAGATAATATGGGACTCAACTTCCTTGGAAGCCTTGAAAGACCTTTGGGACAACGAATACGGGCGTGAGAATTGGTATTCGAATGTCAGAGCATCGCGCGAAATTCTAAAGACCCTAGTGTTTAACGGCTCCGAGCCCAAGAGGGTCATCTTCAAGGAGTTTGATATCGACGGTTGGAATTTCCTTGATGAAAGCGCTTTACAGTTTCGCAGAAAGGCGGGAGTAGCGTTCAGGAGATATCTTGCGAAGACCGAGGACGCTCGGCTTGACGCATTCGAAAGACAGGTATCGTTGTCTGACTATAGGAACGGCAGCAATGAATTCGTCAAGAACTTCGCATGGCGAGATCACACTCTTAAACAATTTGGCGAACGGCTCGATCGGTATCTGGCGACGATGAATAGACGTAAGAAAGCCGCTATTGCAAAACATAACCTGATTGAGATCCATGAGAAGCCTAAACTTAAGGAACATCTAAGACACACGGTTCGATATCAAATTCCCGATAGGAAGCAGAACGCTTTGACTCTAACGAAAATCGCACAGCGAGCACGGTTAAGGGAGTCGGCGATATCAAAAGCAATAAACGAGTGCCTGATCCTCATCGGACTCCAGAAGCGACCTGATACAAGGGGTGGTCGCAAATTCGGGAGTAAGAACAGCTGCGCAAGCCAAATACTGAACAGCCTTGGACACTAGACCCACCTTCACTTCACCCTCCTAGAAATTTCTTACGAGTGAAAATTCAGATTTAACCGCCTTGTGGCTTAATGCGGTTGAAATGAATTTTATGTCAGATATTCGGGGCAAGAACATTGCCCAAGCCAGAGAGCTTCCAGTTTACCTGACGCTGAAAGAGGTGGCCAGCCTGCTCAAGGTTAAGCCGCGTACGATCTACGCCTGGGTAAGTGATGGGCGCATCCCTTTTGAACGAAAAGGTGGATTGCTGCGCTTTCGCCTTGATTCGATTCTGGCTTGGAATGAACCAGCTCGGTAGCAAATCGATAGAAAATTGCGAGCGGCTTTGCTATTCTCCCTGCCGCTCCTGTGATGGCTGCAACCGGAAAGGAGCAGTATGGCGGTACATAAGCGAAGGGGAGTATGGTTCTGTGATATTACGATCGACGGCCGACGCGTTCAGCGAGTGCTCAAGGGGGCGCGCAACGAACCGCAAGCAATTAAGGCGGCGATAGTAATACAGAAGGAGCTCTTTGAAAATCGATACGGATTAGAGAAAACGCCAGCAGTTCGTTTTGACAAATTCGTTGATGAGAATTTCCTGCCTTACTCCAAGCTTCACAAAAAGTCGTACCCTGACGACGTGAGGCATTGCGAGATGCTTTGCAGGACTTTTGGGCGAATGAATCTTTCCGAGATCACTTCCCCGCTCATTGAGAGGTTCAAACAGAAAAGACTGGAGGGAGAAACGATGTACAAGCGCAAGCGTAATCCGGCAACGGTTAACCGGGAGCTTTGCGTTCTGTCTAAGATTTTCTCTCTTGCTTTTGATGCGGAGTTGATCGATAGCAATCCTTGTCGGCGAGTGCGGAAGTTTCGCACTGACTGCCGGAGGACGCGTTACCTGACCTTCGAGGAGGAGGCTAAGCTATTCGAGAACCTTCAAGGTCAGGACTGGGTACAACGAATCGTAACGATGGCTATCAACACCGGGATGAGACAGGGCGAGATTTTCAATCTCACCTGGTTCGACGTGGATTTCCCTAGGGGTACGATTCACATTCGCATTTCGAAGAACGGCAAGGATCGGTTTGTTCCGATGAATCAAACCGTTCGCGAAATGCTGGAAGGACAGCCGCACGTCAGCGAATATGTCTTTCCGAGTCCGAAGACGGAGGGACGCCTTATTGACATTAAGTTTCGGTTTGATAAGGCTAAGAGCGATGCAGATATCAAGGACTTTCGCTTTCACGACTTGCGGCATACGGCAGCCACTCGCATGGCTGACGGCGGGGCCGATGCTTTCACATTGGCCGCGATCTTTGGATGGTCGGATGTTCGAATGGCTCTGCGCTATACGCACTCAACAGACGAGGCAAAGCGCCGGGCAGTAGAGAACTTGGTCCGACCGAATGGACCAAGTGACGAATCGGTGACAAATGAAAAACGGCAGGGTGCGCGCCCTGCCGTAAGTGCTTGATTTGATTGGTGGAGCAGAGGGGGATCGAACCCCTGGCCTCCGCATTGCGAACGCGGCGCTCTGCCAAACTGAGCTACTGCCCCACGCTGGACGAAAGAATACAGTTTCGAGTTTCGAGTTTCAAGTTTCGAAAAACAGAAGGCAGTAAGCAATGGGCGGAAAGCAGTGGGCAGTAAGCGGCGAGCGTAAGGAACGTTAACGCTTCTTCGCTGCACGTTCCTTCGCGGGTACCGTTCTCTTCGTCGGCTTTGGCTTGAGCGAACTTACATACTCAAAACTCAGATTAAAGAACTTGCGCAGTTCACTTGTCTTTTTCAGCAAAGCCTCCGGCACCTGAACGTATTCCTTCATCACTGTGCCATATTGCACGGCAAGTTTCGTCTTGTATTTCCTAAGGAATGCCTCTCGTTCATCCTCCGGCATTCGCAGCGCCAGCCAGCCCTCCTTCGTCAGCAAGCTGAACATGTGACCGTTGACCGAAGTGTAAGGCATGGTGTCACCTTTGCGTTCAACCTTTGGATTTGCGGCGACCAGTTTCTCGTAGAGCGCCAGATTTTGTGAGTATTTCTTCGGATCGACGTTTGGCATAGATGATTGCTCCCGTCTCAGGTCGTAATTTGCGAACGAGTATGTCGGTGCTCCCGCTGGTAACATCGCCGATTGAGTATCTGATCCATCCGCTGACGCGGATGGTACTGACCTCGCTCAATGCGGACGAGGACGTCCCCGTTCCCAGCATCAACCGCTCGCTTCGACCTTAACCGGCCGCTATCATAGTGAAGAGCGAGCACATTCAATCGCTTCGGACAACCGTGTAACGTTCTTGCCGCCGCCCTGAGCCATGTCTGGTTTGCCTCCGCCTCGACCGTCGATTACCTTGCACGCTTCGCGCATCAACGCATTCATGTCACCTCTTGCGTCGGACGATCGGGCGAAAACCAATCGCACGGTGTCGTTGTCGCGCGAGGCTAAAAGAGCAACAACGTTTGGATGAGCAATTAGAGCGAGAGCGAGGTGCTTGAGCGATTCGGCGTCGCGGTTCTCGAAGACTTTGGCGATTACGCGGGTGCTGGTCGCTGACGAGCCCTCACTCACCCCACCCCAAGCGGGCTGCCCGCTTGGGGACCCCGGTGTCGTGCTACTGACACGCAGCAGTCCCTCCGCTTCGGCGCGGCAGGCGAGCTCATCAAGTTCACGCACCCGGTGCGTCAGTTTCTTGTTCTCCTCAATTAACTTCGCCAGCAATGCCGGAGCATCTTCGCGTCCGGCGCTGAATAACTCGGCGATTGCGCGGTCCGTACGATTAGCCCGGCGATAGTCATTGAGCACGCGAACGCCGGCCATGAACTGAATTCGGGTCAGACCTTTCGCGCGTTCCCACGAGCGCACCGCGATCACGCCAACCTCGCCGGTAGACCTTGCATGAGTGCCGCCGCAGGGCGTCAGATCGAACTGGTCGATCTCGATCACCCGCAATTCCCCTTCGCGCGCGGGTTCCTTGCGCAAAGGGAGACTCGCGGCTTCTGCCGATGTGACCTGCCGAATTTGAATCGGACGGCACTCCCAGATGATTTGATTGGCGAGATTGACTGCCTGTTCAATTCGTTCATCCGTGGGATCTTCGAGCGCGACGTCGATCTCGCATTCGTGTTCGAGCACCCGGAAGCTGCGCGTCGGCGCCTCGAACAATTTTACGAAGGCCGCCGAAAGTATGTGCTGGCCCGTGTGTTGTTGCAGGTGATCGAGCCGTCGCAGCCAATCAATTCTCCCGTGCACGGTGTCGCCGATCTGCGGCGCCGGTCCCCGAATGACGTGCAAAACACGTTTGCTGTCGTCATCGATACAATCGATAACCAGCGCTTCGCCCAGCATTCCGGTGTCGTTGGGTTGGCCGCCCCCGGTGGGATAAAACGCGGTGCGGTCCAGGGTAACTTCGGTCGTGCCGTCTCCTCGCTTCGCTAAATCGATGACTCGAGCATCGAATTCAAGCAGCTGAGAGTCGTTGTAGTAGAGGCGTTCGGTTGCGCTCATGTTGAGGCGATGTTAGCAGAAGCTTTTGTCGGGCGCAGCCGATCCCTGGGACTCGGACGCAGGATGGTTGCGCCGTTCCTGGCCCCTCTCCGCTTGCGGAGAGGGGGGTTGGGGGAGAGGTAGGACGCGCCGCACCCCACCCCTAACCCCTCCCCGCTGAGCGGGGAGGGAAAAGAGTTAGTTGCGTTCGTCGCGAGTGCGGTGTTATCAAATGCCAGATCGAGATCCGTCAGAGTCATTCCGAATTGACCTTTTAGCTCATGAACAGATTCAAACATTTCATTGCCCGCACATTGACTGTAGGATTGTTGTTAATCGCGATCAGTGTGGCTGCTCTGGCCCAGGAGCAACCGCTGCGGATCAAGTATTGGCTGGCGATGTCGCACCCTGGTTCTCACCTTTTTGAAGTCACGATCGAAGTCGGCCTCCCTGCTGACGCAAAGCCGAGTTCGCTCAATTTTCAAATGCCGAAGTGGTCGCCCGGCCGGTATGCCGTATTCGACTTTGCCAAGAATGTCCAGGAGGTCAGGGCGCGCGAAGCCTGCCCCGCGGGTCTCGACTGCACGCTTCCGGACCTGGGCGTCACTCGTGTGGATGACCAAACCTGGCGAGCAGAAGTGGGAAACTTCGCTCGGCCCGGCTCGTCGCTGATGTTCAGCTACAAAGTCTTTGGCAACGATCTGTCCGGAACGTTTTCGCAGCTCGATTCACGTCACGCAAACTTTAACGGCGGTTGTATCTTCATGTACGTCGTCAATCATAAGCAGGATCCGGTGAGTCTTTCGATTAATCCGCCAAAGACCTGGCGCATCGTCAACGGCCGCATGGACAAGAAAGGCCAGTCAGATTGGGAATTTCCGAACTGGGACATATTGATCGATACGCCGACAGAGATTGCCCCGGACTGGACCGAAGACGATTTCAAAGTTGACCAAAGAACCTACCACGTCGTCGTTCATTCACTGGGGAGCGAAGGCGGCAAACGCAGCGCGCTGGTTCAAGACATCGAGAGAATCGTTAAAGCCGAGACCACGATGTGGGGGCCGCCGGAATTCGACTCGTACACTTTTTTGATTCATTTCGGCGCCGGTCATTCAGGCGACGGCATGGAGCACCTGACTTCAACTCAGGTCATCCTGCCCGGCGCGCTCGCTGATCCGGGCGTGTATGAAGAAGCGCTCGACGGCATCGCGCATGAATTCTTTCACGTATGGAACGTAAAAAGACTGCGACCGATTGAGCTGGGTCCCTGGGATTTCACCAGGCCGGCTAACACCCGAGGCTTATGGATCGCGGAAGGGATTACCAATTACTACGGTCATCTGATGCAACGCCGCGCCGGATTGTGGAACGACGCGAAGTTGTTCAGCACGCTGGGCAACCAAATCGCGGACGTCGAGAACTCGCCTGGCAGCCGCTTGATGAGCGCGGAAGAATCATCGCTCTCAGCGCCGTTCCTCGACGATGCCGTGCATGCGCAGCAAACGAACCTCGCAAATACCTCGATTAGTTATTACCCGAAAGGCGAAGTGCTCGGCCTGGTGCTTGATCTTCTGATTCGCGGCCGGACAGCGGGGCGGGCTTCGCTCGACGAAGTGATGCGGCGCATGTACGAAGAGTTTTATTTGCAGAGTCCAAACGCAACTTACTACCTGCGCGGCCGCGGTTATAAAAATGAAGATTTCGAACGCGTCGTTTCAGAGGTTACCGGAGCGGACATGAGCGAGTTCTTCAAACGCTATGTGCGCGGGGTTGAGACACCGCCCTACGACGATGCCTTCGCGCAAGTTGGTTTACGGCTTGCGCGCGATCCGCGACAACCGGTATCAATTGGAATCGCCAATGATGAAAATGACACGGCTAATTTCAAGCTCGCTCAGGTGCGGCCGAACTCACCCGCAGCGGGCGCCGGACTGGAACCGGGCGACACGATAATCATGTTCGGCAGAATCAGACTGACGCCGGCCAACTTTCAAAACACACTTAGTCAACACAAACCCGGTGAGCGAGTGGCGTTGACCATTCAACGAGACGGACGCACATTTCAAACTTCCATCACTTTGGGCCCGCCGCAAATCCTCAATTACCGGATCGAAGAAAATAAGGATGCGCCGGCGGAAGCGAAGGCGCTGCGGGCCGCGTGGTTGAGCGGGAAGTAAGTTTCAAGTTTAAGGTTTCAAGTTTCAGGTTCGGAATTCGAAACTTGAGACTTGGAACCTGAAACTTGAGACCCTGCATTCAACCGCGACGCGATCACTTTCGCTGCCGTCGCGCCCGCTCCGACTGCGCCGGCGATGGTCGGCGCCAGCGGATTTGCCACATCACCAATTGCAAATACGTTGCTAATGGTCGTTTCCTGTTGGGCACCCACAGTTACGTAACCACGCTCATCCAATTCCAACTGGCCGCGAAAAAAATCCGTGTTGGGCTCGAACCCAATTCTGATCAGCACCCCTTGCACGGCCATCTGAAAAGGCTTAATGGCGCCGTCCCGTTCAATCTCAACGGCTTCCACCTGATCGCCGCCGAGAATGCGGTGCACGATCGAGTCCGGAAATACAGTGATGCAATGGTGAGTGTGAAGTTGTTCGGCGAACTTCCGGCGCGCGCGCATTTTCCTTCCCCGATGAACCAGAGTGACAGTCGGACAAACTTCAGCCAGCAACAGAGCATTTTCTGCCGCGGCATCACCACCGCCAATAACGCAAACATCCTTGCCCGCGAACTGATCACGATCGCGCGTCGCGCTTTCTATCAAACCCCGTCGCCGAAACTCCGCTTCACCGGGAATGCCGAGCTTCCGGCGGCGCAAACCGGTCGCGATCAGAATCGCGATTGCCTGCAGCTCTTCGCCGCTGCGCAGCGTAATCCGCCGAGCTTTTAAGTCTGCGCGCTCAATTTCGACGTTCGTCCACAGATCAAAATCGCAGTCCTTCGTTTGCTCGACAAATCGTTCACGCAACTCGCGACCATTAGCGGCCTGGAGACCGAGATAGTTTTCGATCGGGTTATGCACCCAGAGAAGCTGGCCGCCGACCTCTTCGTTTTGCTCGAGCACCAGCGTGTCGAGGCCCAGCTCGTCGCACCAACGCGCGGCCGAAAGTCCGGCCGGACCGGCGCCGATGATCAGCACGTCATGCACAGAGGAAGAATATCACCACCCAGACACGTTCAGCACCGAAACGAGATCGGAAAAGCGTTGACATGCTCAACTGGATTCGGATAGGCTCCGCGAACCTCGCACGTTAAGGTTGGTCCTCCGAGCCGGCGTCTTCCGTCACTCCCAGTACCAGCCTCGAGCGATCAAAACATGGCAGCCAGTAAACGAAATTCAAATCCCTCGGCTCAGGCGACATTTGTCTTCAAGGGCACAGTCCTGGCGCTAAAGAGCGCGACCATGAAGCAGGTGCCCGTTGACGATCGCACGGTCGTCGCGAATGTCGATCAGATTGTTGAAGCGCCACCGAATCTCGCCAAACTTACCGGGCAGAAAATAACGGTGCAACTGAGCGGTCGTAAGAAAGTCAAGCGGGGCGAGCAAATGATCTTTCACGCGATTAGCTGGATCTACGGCGACAGCATTGCGTTACGCTCCCTTTCTGAGGAAGCAGTGAAACCCGCGCACATGACCATGCTCGCCGCCGTCGCAGATCCGGTTGCCAAACATCATCAGCGCGTCAAAGAAGATCGTTTCAAGCAGGCGGATCTGGTCGTCTCAGGAAAAGTCGTGGCCGTGAGGCTGCCTGAAGAGCCTGAGAGCAAGGTGAAGACGACCCTTCTCGCTCAACCAACCTCAAAGCCGGTCAGCGAACACGACCCGAAATGGCGTGAAGCGGTGGTCGAAGTCGATGATGTGCACAAAGGCGTTCACCAGAAGAAACAAGTCGTCGTGCGTTTTCCCGCAAGCAAAGACGTCATGTGGTATCACTCGCCGAAGTTTCAAACAGGTCAACAGGGGTTTTTCATGCTTCACAAAGCGCAGGCTGGTGGCGAAAGCAAGAGCAAGTCGACGAAGAAAGCCGCGCCTGGATTGATTGCTCAAGAAGGCGGCGAACCGGACGTTTACACCGCTCCCGACGCCGCTGACTTCCAGCCATTCAGCGAAGACAGCGAGATGCCGGCAATTATTGAATCAGGCATTAAGAAAAAACGGAAGGTCGCTCCCAGGCGCAAACGCAGGACTACCCGTCGTTAATTGAGACCGAGCGCGATGCCAACACGGACACCCACCCGGAAAAAATCTCGTTCCCGCTCAAGGAAGACGAATCCGTCTCGACAGACCAAAGGAAAATCGACGACAAAACGGGGCAACAAAGCTTCGAGTAAAACCCCTCCTGCGAAGACGCCAAAAGTCCTCCTCGTAAATATGATCCCTCGATCGCTGAGCGGCGAAGCACACCAGGATAGTGAACCAACGATTGCGGTGAATCCGTCGAACCCGATGCAAATTGCCGGATCTGCTTTTACTCCGGATCCGGCCAAAGGTCCGCTCGCGCCTATCTATGTTTCGCTCGACGGCGGAAATACCTGGACGCTGAATTCGATAGTGCCGGGCGCAAATCGGAACACCGGGACCGGCGATATCACGGTGCAGTTCAGCAAGACGAATAACACGCTCTACGCCGGAATTCTCCGCGGGGACTCGAGGACCACGCGCTTGAATATTTTGCGCGCGAAGGATTTTACCGTGGCGCAGCCGATGGAAATTCTGGTGGACCGCAAGAATGTCGATCAACCTTACGTGCAAGTGCATACCGTGACTTCCGGTGCCAATAAAGGAAGCGATCGCGTCTATGTAGGTAACAACGATCTGAGCACCGTCAGCTCTGCGACCATAGATCAATCGCTCGATGGCGCGGCGAAGAAGCCGAATTTTAAGACCATCAGGATCGAATCGCGCGCGACGCCAGGTCAGGATGGCCCGCCCGTGCGCCCATCTATTCACCCGGACGGAACGGCTTACGCGATTTACCATTCGTGGCGAACTTTTAATGACCGGACCGGAGCAGGTACCGCAGACATCGTGGTGGTGCGTGATGATAAAGGCGGCAGCGGCGCGAAGCCGTTTATGGATTTGGTTGATCCGGACGATGGCCAGGCAGGCATTCGCGTCGTTCAGAGCACCAAATTCAATTTCAACGGGTTCCTCGGCGCGCAACGTACTGGCGGCGACGTCGCGCTCGCGGCTGATCCGACAAACAGCGACATTGTTTACATCGCCTATAACGACGATCAGGGACAGGACTATATGCTGCATCTCCTGCGATCAGAGGATCGTGGTCGGACCTGGTCAAAAGAACTGCGGACGCTTCGGAATGCATTGAATCCTGCCCTCGCCATCAACAACACCGGCAAACTGGGGTTCTTGTATCAGCAACTGACCGGTTCAGGCGCCGGGCAACGCTGGGAAACCAAATTGGAACTCAGCAGTGATGGATCCAACTGGAGCGCGCTGACGCTGGCGACCGTATCCAGCAGGACCCCAACCAGCACCTTCGATCCGTATCTGGGAGACTATGCGCACTTGATGGCCGTGGACAAAACCTTCTACGGCGTCTTCTCGACGGCCAATACGCCAAATAAATCAAATTTTCCCAATGGCGTCGTTTACCAACGTAATGTGAACTGGACGACCGGCACGCTGCTCGATATCGACAATCTTACGCCAGTTCACTCATCGATCGATCCGTTCTTTTTTCGAGTTGAAGGATAAGGTTATCTTCCAGCGAGAGCCGAAGAAATGTCAGTCGAATTCGAAACCGACAAGTGGCCGTTCGTGCCGGCGAAGTCCTCGAGAGCCGTGCCCGGCGGCAAGCGCCTTGTGAGATTGATCGTCATCCACTCAATGGAGGCGCCGGAAAAAGGAGACACGGCAGAAGAGATCGCGAAATTTTTTCAGAATCCGCCCAAACCGGCGTCGGCGCACTTGTGCATTGACAACAACAACATCGTGCAGTGCGTTTTGGATGATCACATCGCCGGCGGCGCGCCGGGAGCAAACGAAGACGGGATTCAACTGAGCTGGCCGGCTATGCGAAGCAAACAGAGGCTGAGTGGCTGGATGAGTACGGATTGCAGTTACTGGATAACGCTGCGAACGCAGCGGCGCAGTTTTGTCTGAAATTCGATATTCCCGTGCGCCGGCTAACTAACGAAGAGCTGGCTGATCTCAAATCGAAAGGCTTCGTTTCTCACGCGCAGGTGTCTGAGGTTTTCAAGCGATCAGACCATTGGGATCCGGGACCGGGCTTCCCCTGGAAGTTTTTTCTCGATAAGGTCGAACAACACCGCGCGGCGAGATTGGCAAAAATCACGAGCGCCGCGCGCGCGACCTCGCCTCTGCCTTCCTAGGGTTTTGCCGCCGGTTTCTCACCATCAGATTTTTCTACCGGCAATTCGCTGCGATTGCTCCAATCCTGAAACGAACCGTCGTAAAGATGTGCTTCGTAACCGAGATAACGCGCCACGAAATAAAGCAAGCTGGCCTGTTGCCCAATATGGCAATAGGTAGCGATGCTGTCGGCGGGTTTTACTCCGGCGGCGTTGAAAAGATAGCGCAACGATTCGACACTCTTGAATTTGTTCGTTGATTCGTCGACCAAACTCGAAAAAGGAATGTTTTTCGCGCTGGGAATGTGACCGGCACGTGGCATTTGCCCGGCCTCGGCGCCCGTGTAGAACTTTGCCGCCCGCGCATCGAGAATTGCAACGCCGGGCTTATTCAGATTTGCTTTGACCCACATGGCATCCACGACGAGTCTCGCGTTTGGCGCCGGCGTGAAATGACCAGGTTTTGGTTCGCGCAATTCAGCAGTTAGAGGTTTCCCTTCCACTCGCCAGGCCGGTAGTCCGCCGTCCAGGATCGAAGTCCGATCCCCCAGACCCAAATAGTCGAGTGTCATGAAAACTCTGGCGGTGGGCGTTACCCAGTCTTTGCCGAAGTACACGATAACGCGAGACTTGTCCGTTACGCCCAGCTTCTCGAAAGTAGCTTTCAGTTGATCTACGGATGGTAATTCGAGAATCAATCCCTGGCCGCGTGGCGTGGATATGTCTGACAACTGTATGAATCGCGCGCCGGGAATATGTTCGGCGTCGTAATCCTTTCGCTCGCCAACCTGAAGCAAAACAAGCGAATCGTCATTCAGATGCTTCGCCAGCCAGTCAGTGGTGACGATCATCGACGCGTTTACTTTTCCGGAGTTTTTTAACTGAGCTTGCGAGAGCGAAGCCAGGACGATTGTCACTGGCAATACGACAACCAGGAAGATCGACGTTCGTTTCATAAGTCCCTCCAGGTCCTATCCGCCGGGCTACAATATCGCGGTTTCTTCCAACAATCTACCTTCGGTGAATCGCTCGACGCCGAGCTGGCTGGCATCAATGAGGTCAGAGTGCCCGTCAAGGATCAAGTCGGCGGCGACGCGACCGGAAGCCGGCGAGTGCATCACGCCGTGGCCGCTGAATCCATTGACGAAGTACAAGCCTTCGACATTCGGCGCCGAACCGATGATCGCATGATGATCGGGAGTCATTTCGTAGAGTCCGGCCCAGGCGCGGCGGGGATTTACTTCAGCTTCCGCCAGCACCGGAACGCGCGAGGCAGCGTGCGTCAAAATCTTTTCGACGAAAGCATTATCGAATTCAGTTTTGAACCCCGGCGTTTCTTGCGGATCATTCCAGGCGAGCAGAATTCCCTTCCCCTCGCGGCGGAAATGAAAGCCGGTAGACATGTCGATCACCATCGGAAATTTCTTTGGTAATTGATCGAATGGTTCGGTGGGCACGAGTTGGCGGCGCAAAGGTTCTACCGGCAGTTCTGCTCCGGCCATCTTCGCCACTTCCGCCGCCCATGCGCCGGCGGCATTAACAACGACACGGGTGGAGATGAAACTGCGTGTGGTTTGAACTCCGGCAATGCGCCGGACAACGCTCGCTTCTAAACTGTCCGTGTCGCTTCTGCGGCTCTGCCGCCCCGATGTGCGGAAGGCCTCCGGCCTTCCGGCAGCCTTAATATTATTCATCTCGGCGGGGCTACGCTCCGCTGAGTCAACCTCAATTCCGGTCACCTGCGTATCCAGCCACAATCGCACACCGCGTTCGCGCGCGTTCAGCATGAATCCCATCATCGCACTGTGCGGATCGACAAAACCGTCCGTCGGACAGAAAGTGCCGCCGAGAATGTCGTCCACGCGAAGCTGCGGCACCATCTTCAGAATGTCCTGGGGCGTGACCCATTCGACATTGGTCACGCCCAAAGCATTCTGGCGCTCGCGATTTGCTTTCAAATACGCCAGATGATTTTCATTGGTCGCGCAGAATAAATAACCATGGGCGCGATAATCGGCCGGGTGGCCGACGACTTCGTCAAACTTCGAGAAGAAGTCGATCGAGTATTTTGACATCTGAATGTTGACCGGAGTCGCAAACTGCGCGCGCACCCCGCCCATACTCTTGCCGGTCGAGCCTTTGCCCTGATGCGCCTCGCGCTCGACCACCAGCACATTCGTGCAACCGGCCTGCGCGAGATGATAGGCAACGCTCGAGCCGACAATGCCGCTGCCGATGATGACAACGTCTGCGGTTTCCATGGGAAGGCAAAAGTAAAAAGGAAAAAGGAAAAAGTAAAGAGCCGGCAGCAATCGGTAGCGCCCTAATGTGAAAAGTTTTCTGTTCTCTGTGTCTTCGTGGTGAGTTTAATGATAGGCAGGAATTCACCACGAAGTCACGGAGAACACGGAAGACTCAAACAGGACGCATAAATAAGAAAGGCGAGAATTAATCTCGCCTTTCTCGTTTTGCCTTTTACCTTTTTCCTTTTGCCCTGCTTTATGCCGGCGCCGGAGTGCCTCCGGTAATCGGCGGCAGAATTGGCTTCAGGGGTTTCGTCGAAGGTTCCTTAAGTGCAGGCTGTTCCTTCGGCGTGCTGGGCTCAGTCGACTCGCTCGTATCTTCGAGCGGCAAGCCGGCAACGATCCGTCGAATCTGAACGCCGTCGAGCGATTCGTGTTCGAGCAGCGCTTCGGCCAGACGAACCAGAGTGTCGCGATTCTCTTCGATGATCCTGCGCGCGCGCTCGTATTGCTCGGTGACAATCTTGCGCACTTCCGAATCGATCCGAATCGAAGTCTCCTCCGAATAATCGCGATGCTGAGCAATCTCGCGGCCCAGGAAAATCTGTTCTTCCTTCTTGCCGAAGGTCAACGGTCCAAGCTCGGACATTCCATACTCGCAAACCATCGCGCGCGCCAGCTCGGTCGCCTTCTCAATGTCGTTCGAAGCACCGGTCGTGATATTGCCAAGGAATGTTTCTTCGGCGATGCGGCCGCCCATCAGAATCGAAATCTGACCGAGCAAGTATTCCTTCGTGTAGTTGTGCCGATCACCTTCCGGCAGTTGCTGCGTCACGCCGAGCGCCATTCCGCGCGGAATGATGGTCACCTTGTGAACCGGATCAGCATTCGGGACTTTCAAACCGACGAGAGTGTGACCCCCTTCGTGATAGGCGGTTACGCGCTTCTCTTCATTTGAAATCACCATGCTCTTGCGCTCGGCGCCCATCAGCACTTTGTCCTTGGCCAATTCAAAATCAGCCATCGACACTACTTTCTTGCTGTAGCGCGCTGCGTTGAGCGCCGCCTCGTTCACGAGATTCGCCAGGTCAGCGCCGGTGAAGCCGGGAGTGCCTCGCGCAATCACGCTGATGTCGACGTCTTCGCCCAGCGGAATCTTGCGGGTGTGGACCTTTAAGATGCCTTCGCGGCCACGCACGTCAGGCCGGGAGACAACGACCCGGCGATCAAAGCGTCCGGGACGAAGCAGCGCCGGATCCAGAACGTCCGGACGGTTCGTCGAGGCGATCAGGATCACCCCATCGTTTGACTCAAACCCGTCCATTTCAACCAGCAACTGATTCAATGTCTGCTCGCGTTCGTCGTGACCACCGCCGAGACCGGCGCCGCGGTGACGGCCAACGGCATCAATTTCGTCGATGAAGATGATGCACGGCGCATTCTTCTTACCTTGCTCGAAGAGGTCGCGCACGCGCGAAGCGCCCACGCCCACAAACATCTCGACGAAGTCGGAACCGGAGATCGAAAAGAACGGCACGTTCGCTTCACCGGCAATCGCCCGGGCAAGCAAAGTCTTGCCTGTTCCCGGCGGGCCCATCATCAAAACACCTTTGGGAATACGGCCGCCGAGCTTTTGAAACTTCTGCGGTTCTTTGAGGAATTCGATGATTTCCTGCAGTTCTTCTTTGGCTTCTTCGACACCGGCGACGTCCTTAAAAGTGACTCGCTTTTGCTGATTGCTGAGCAGTTTCGCTCGGGATTTGCCGAAGGAAAGCGCCTTGTTGCCGCCGGACTGCATTTGCCGGAGCATGAAAATCCAAAAACCAAAGATCAAAACGAACGGCAGCAGGTAGTACAACGCCGGCCACAGATAATTGGAACTTCCCTCTTCCTCGACTTTGTCGACGAGCGGCTTTCCATCAACGAGCGCGCGAGCTTCGTTCAGCACGTCATTTTTCGCGTGCTCGTTCGTCAGTTGCACGACGAAGGTTTGACCTGTCCGATCGATGGCGACGGTCTCCGTTTGTTTGACTGTCAGTTGTTTTAGATCTTTATTGTGGATTTTCTGATCCAATTGGACCAGATCGATGTTCGTGGAGTTCTTGCTACCGGGATTCACTAACTTATAGAGCAAAAGTGCTCCCGCAACTATTAATACCCAAAAAATGATTTGTCTTGCTGTCGAGCTCAAAATAGTACTGCCTCCGTTACCGATCATACCTCAGATCAGCGCAGTTTGTCGCTTTAAAAAAGTAATCCTAACCACATCGGCTAATTATGATGCGCCGGGACTATGGCCAGGTGTCCCGCGTTCGTATCCAGCGATATTACGTTTGCTGGGCGAAATCGGTTCACGGCACTGATAAAAGTAACTGAGCTCGCCCCAGCGGGCACCCCACTGCCTTCTGCTTTCTGCCTTCTGCTTTCTGCCTTCCGCCGGCTCCCCACTGCTCAACGCTTACCGCCATGAAACCGTAGCCGGCCGCGCAAGCGCGAAACCTTTGCGCCGCCGGGCAATTCGATCGTGCGCCCTCCACGATTCCCCGACAGCAGGCCTTCCAGCGCGCGAAGATGCACGAATTCGACTCGTCGTAAGTCGCCCCGGCCCCGGGCAATCCACTGTCGAAGAGCGCGGCGGCGGATGGCAGCAGGCGCCAGCATCAGCAAATCCACATCCAGCGCGGGCATGGCATCGGTCCTGGTCGCGGGCGAGAGTCTGCTTGCGAATTCCAGTAACCGTTCAGCAGCACCGTTCAGCGCCGCGGAGTCTGCGCGCAACAATTCCGCAGTTCGCGACAGGGTTTCGACAATTTTCCCGTTGAAGGTCTTCAGCAGTGGCACCACTTCCTGCCGAACGCGCACGCGGGCGAATTTTTCGTCCACATTCATCTCGTCATGACAGTAATCCACGCCTTGCGTGCGGCAATATTTCTCTGTCTCCACGCGCTTTGCCCACGCCAGCAAAGGACGGGCAAGGATTGCTTTACCTTTCGGGTGGAAAGGCCGCACTGGTTCCATTGCCCCGAGGCCGTCCGCGCCGCTCCCGCGGATAAGATTCAGCAAGACTGTTTCGGCCTGGTCATCCAGGGTGTGCCCAGTCAAAACAATTTTCGCTTGCTTCTTGTTGGCCGTCTGCTCCAGGAATTCATAGCGTACAAGTCGAGCCATCTGCTCGATATTGTCGCGCATTCGGGTGGCTTTTTTCCTGACGTTAATTCTGCGCAAAGCCGAGAGGTATCCGAGCTCTGTCGCCAAAGCTTTGACCCGGCGGGCATCTTCGGCGCCGGCATCTCCGCGCAGGCCGTGATTGACATGAGCGACGATCAATCGCAGCTTGAGTTTCTTCTTAGTAAACAGTTCGTGAAGGGCGAGGAATAAAGCTGTCGAATCTGCTCCGCCGGAAACCGCAACAACCACGGTCGTAGGTTTCAGCGGCAGTTCGAGGCGTTTCCATTCACGCAAGAGGCCGCTGGCGAATGGCGAAAGCCTGGGTTTACTAAAGGAGTGAGGGGTTCTTTTTTTCGTGGCGCGTTTCATTCCAGCGCATTTTCAGATCGGGCTACTCCTGAGTCAAACACCTGGGGAAAGAAATCGAGGCCGGACTGCGCTCTCCCCTTCACAATCCGGCCTCAACCCACGATCGCCTGACGACGACCGAACTCAAGATTTTCAATCTAACTAATATCGATAAGGGCGATTACGAAGCTTGTATGTGTACAGCGCTGACCCACCTAATCCAGCGAGCGCGCCAACTGCTGCGCCCCGGCGGCCACCGACGAGCCCGCCAATGGCTGCGCCCCCCAGGGCACCGGCGGCGACACTCAGCTTGTCACGATGTCTGTCCCAAAAATTTCTTCCCCGATATTGCTGATCGTAGCCGTAATAAGCACTCGAATTATCGTAATAGGTTTGGTAGGTCGTACTGCGCGAACGCGAATCACATCGACGATCCCGACCCTGAGCGAAACCTGGTACCGCCATCGCCATCAGAATCGCAGCCGCCATGAGGAATGCTGTTATCCTTTTCATCACTAACCTCCGCCGCCAACAGTTCGCAATGAGCGTGCCACTTGAAATATCCGCTCGAGCCTGAAGTATCGGTGCTTCGGATTTGCAGATTGATCGCCAGAAAACTCTGCCATAATGTGAGCTTTGCAAGTGGACACCTGCAAAAACGTGTACCATATGGTTGCTCACCGACCGCATATGGAATGAGAGGAGCAACTTTGCTTAGAGTAATGCGAGAAGCCTCTGGTGTTTTGGCAATCATTGCCCTTTGTTTTCTGTCAGCCGTTCAAGTCTCTGTGCGCGCCCAAACCTCGCCCAGGAATCATTTTTTCGAAATACCATTTGAATTCGCGCATGACCAGATTCTCCTCGAGGTGAAAATTGGAGGCAAAGGTCCCTTCACCATGCTGCTGGACACGGATACCGATCCATCCGCCATTGATCTCGAGACGGCACGGGACGTCGGGCTGAGCGTCGGGTCAAAAGCTTATCAGGCCAGCGGGGGAGGCACGGACAAAAACGTCAGCTTTACGACCAAAATACCTTCCATCGAACTTGGAGGTTTCACCGCCAGGAACATCTCTGCGGGGACGATCGACCTTAAGAAGATATCCGAACGAATCGGCAAGCCGATACACGGAGTTCTGGGCTATAGTTTTCTCAAAGATCGAATTGTGCAGATTGACTACCCGTCTCAAAAGATCCGTTTTTACGAGACCACGCCTTATCCAGGGATACAAAATGCGCCGAATATGGTCAATCGAATAGCGGTCGCGTTTCGTTATGATGAAGACGTGCTGATTGATTCTGTTTTCATCAACGGCGAAAAAATGCGGGCGACCCTTGATACGGGATCGAGTGGCACCCTGGCGCTGACTCCTGAAGCAATAAAGACTCTGGGTCTGGAGGAAGAGGCGCAGGACGGGGAAACCAAGACTTCGGTCGGCTACAACGGCGAATACAAGAACAACACGGGAATCCTGAAGAGTGTCAGGCTCGGCCGTCTATCACTGGAATCAGTTGAGGCCACCTTTTGGCTTCCGGGAACCGGCCATGACAAAGCCAGGTTTCACGTCAACATCGGCAACGGTTTCATGAAGGACTTTGTCGTAACCTTTGATTTTCCCGGCAAGCTGGTGGTGCTCGAATCGCCTTAGTCTGGATTCAGGCCGAGATCATTGTGCCCGTGCCTTCATCCGTGAAAACTTCAGCCAGCAGAGCGTTGCGCGAGTTGCCGTTAATAATGTGAGCGCTTCTTACTCCGCGATAGAGGAGCGCGGTAATGTTTTGCAGCTTCGGAATCATTCCCGCGGTTGCGCTTCCGTCATTGATTAGGTTTTCCGCGTCCTCGGCAGTCAATCGCGAGAGCTTCGTTTCCGGCTCACCTGCGCGCAGGTAGATCCCATCCACATCCGAAAGCAGGACGAGCTTTTCCGCTTGAAGTTGCACGGCGATTTCAGAGGCGACGGTGTCGGCGTTGATGTTGAAAACTTTTCCTTCGTCATCAGCACCGAGTGAAGAAATAACCGGCAAGTAGCCCTGATCGAGGAGGACCGTCAACAGCCGAGCGTTGATCTCGACGATATCGCCCACATGACCAAAGTCGACCGTCTCGCTTTCGCCGGTTGCGCGATCGACAACCTCTTTTGGTGGGCGGCGCTCGGCATGCACGATGTTACCGTCAACGCCCGAGAGGCCGACCGCTTCGACGCCTCGATGACGAAGCGCGGCGAGAATATCTGTATTTATCTTGCCCGCAAAAATCATCTTCGCCATTTCCAAAGTATCGTCGTCGGTCACCCGGCGCCCTTCAATAATTGTCTGCTCGATGCCCAACTTCCTGGCCAGATCGCTCAGTTGTTTTCCTCCGCCATGAACGACACAGACACGAATGCCGACCTGATGCAGCAGAGCAAGTTCTTCGCAGAGCGAGATCAGCCGATCATGATCTTCAGTAACTTTACCTGAAAACTTAACGACAAAAGTCTTGCCTTTAAAGCGCTGGATGTAAGGCAGCGCTTCGCGCAAGAGATCCAGTCGCAACTGGCTTCCAACTTCGCTGGTGTCGGTCATCTGTTTTACTTTGCGCGCCTTTCTTTCTGTCCTCGCGTCTGGGCGTGAAACTATCCCTCAATCAATTTTGCCAGGATCGCTTTTTGCACATGCAAACGGTTTTCTGCTTCTTCAATGACCACCGAGGAACCAGAGTCGATCACCGCATCGCTTACAATCACATTCCTGCGCACCGGCAAACAGTGCATGAAAATCGCGGAGTCAGTTCGTTTCATCTTCGCTTCGTCGACAATCCACTTGCCGCGAAATTGGGCGCGCGCGGCGATGTCTTTTTCCGGCGCGCCATAAAAATGCTTGCTACCCCAACTTTTAGCATAAACAGCGTCGACGCGATCGAAAGCCTTCTCGACGTCATGCTGAATCGTGATGCTGCTACCCGCCGCGGTTGCCTGCCTGCGCATTTCTTCCATCAGTTCGTCATCGAGTTCATACCCCGGCGGGTGCGCAATCGTGAGGTCGTGACCCACTTGGGCCGCCGCCAAAGCGAAACTGTTTGGCACCGCCATCGGCAGAGGCTTCGGATGCCAGGCCCACGTTAATAGAACTTTCTTACGACCGTCCCCGAGCTTCTCGCGAATCGTCATCATGTCAGCCAGAGACTGACAGGGATGATGCATCGCCGACTCGAGGTTGATGATCGGGACGTCAGAATATTTGGCGAACGCGTTTAGGATTGGATCGGCCCGCTCATCTTTCCAGTTCTTCAAAGCAGCGAAGGTCCGCACGCCGATCGCCGCGCAATATCGGCCAAGCACGCGTACAAATTCGCCGACGTGCTCAGTCTTGTCTGCATCCATCACCGCGCCTTCACGATGTTCCAGTGTCCAACTCGTCCCTCCCGGCTCCAACACGATCCCATTACCGCCCAACTCGTAAATTCCCACCTGCATGGATGCGCGCGTACGCAGGCTCGGATTGAAGAAGACCAGCGCCACGGAACGACCGGTGAGTGGTTTGGATCGGTTGTCATTGCGTTTGAACTGGAGCGCGGAATTAATCAATTCGTCCATTTCCGCGGGCGACAAATCTCCGGTACTTAGAAAGTGCGTGGTCACTGGATGGTTCTCGGTGGATCAAACAACCTCTCGTAAGGAGTGAACAAACAAATCGACCTCTGCTCGAGCGAGGCACAGCGGCGGCAAGAGTCTCAGCACCCTTGGATCACTGGAGGTGCCGGTAATAATCTTGCGCTGCAATAACGCTTCATGAATCGATTTGGCCTGTTCCGCGAATTCAAGCCCCAGCAGAAAGCCTCGACCGCGCACATTCACCACCTGTTCGATCTCCTTCAGACTCACGCGCAAATACGCTTCAACATCGCGGACATTCGCCAGCATCTGATCATCTTCGATCGCTTCAAGCGTCGCTGTGACGGCGGCCATTGCCATCATGCCGCCGCCGAAAGTCGTCCCCAGATCATTTTCCTTTATGTGCGAGGCGATTTTTTCCCTCACTACACACGCGGCCACGGGGATGCCGCTGCCCAATGCTTTCGCGAGCGTAACTATGTCGGGCACGACTCGATCTCCGGGCGTGCTGCCCGCGAAAAACCATTCGCCAGTCCGGCCTATGCCGGTCTGCACTTCGTCGTAAATCAGGACGATACGGCGCTCGTCACAAAGCTCGCGGAGTTCACGAAAGAAAGACGGCGCCGCCATGTTCACCCCGGCCATCGATTGAATAGGCTCCAGCATGATTGCAGCAACCGATTGATCGGCCAGCTCTAGCACGGATTCGATATTGCCAAATTCCGCCCGCAGGTGTCCGGGCACGTTGGGCTTACCGAGCGCGCGATACTTGCCAAGAAACGTCGCGCTGATCGCGTCGGCGGTGCGCCCATGAAATCCGCCGCCGAAGGTAATGATATTTTCGCGGCCGGTCGTCATGCGCGCCATGCGCATGGCGTTTTCGTTCGCTTCAGTTCCCGAATTGCAGAAGAAAACTTTGGTTAGCGAATCAGGGGCGACTGAAACCAGTTTCTCTGCGGCGCGCGCGCGAGCTTCTGAATAAACCAGGTTCGAATAAAAAAGCAGTTTGTCGCTTTGTTCATGGATGGCTTTCACCACGTGCGGATGACAATGGCCGGTGCCGGCAACGGCATGACCGCCGTATAGATCAAGATAGCGCTCGCCGTTAGCCGCATATAACCAGACACCTTCGCCCCGCTCGGCGACCACCGGCATCTTCTTGTAGGTCGCGAGTTGATATTGCTCTTCCAGCGACGTTATGTCTTTCAAACTAATTACTGATTCTGGTTTCATCCTGCTCTGGTTCCGTTCGCCACCTGTCTTTCTGGAATTGCGAGCGCCGGTCTAATGCCATCCGCATAGCCGACGTCGAAAATCATTCCTTCCGAGACTTCTCCCATCATTTTCCTCGGCTCGAGATTGACAACAAACAAAGCCTGCCGGCCTTCGAGTGCGCGCGGATTCTCACGTTCCTGCTTCATTCCCGCCAGGATGCTCCGTCGATGATCGCCAAAGTCAACAGTCAATTTGAGTAGCTTGTCCGAGCCCTGAACATCTTCAACCGAGATTATCGTCCCGACGCGAATATCAACTTGATCGAATGCGGCAAACGAAATTGCCCGCTTGATCGCTGCGGGTTTGAAGTTGACGCTCATGGATTGCTTCCGGTCAAAATCAAACCTGTAGTCTCATCCAATCCAAACATCAAATTCATATTTTGCACCGCCTGGCCGGCCGCACCTTTCACCAGATTATCGATCGCCGTGAACACAACAAGTTGTCTTCCGCGCGCGGCAAAGCCAATGTCGCAGAAGTTCGTCGTCTTTACCCAGTTGATATCCGGCGAGCCTTCGACCAGCCTCACGAAGAAGGAATCGCGATAAAAGTCCGCAAACATCTCACGCGCGGCAGCCTCGATGACTTCACGTTTTGTCTCCGTGTATATCGAGGCAAAGATTCCGCGCGAAACGGGCAGCGAATGCGTCATGAAAATAAGTTCATTCTTCCAGTCGCCGATCGATTTCAATTCCTGCTCAATCTCCGGTACGTGTTGGTGCGTGAAAGGCTTGTAGGCGTAGAACGAATTGCTGCGCTGGGGATGATGAGTATTCGCGGCCGCCTTTGCTCCCGATCCGGACGAACCAGTCTTGGCGTCGACGATTATGCGGCAGCTCAGGAGATTGCTGGCCACCAATGGCGCGAGTCCCAGCAACGTCGCGGTCGCAAAGCACCCCGGATTTGCGATGCAGCGTGCGGCCTTGATCACTTCGCGATTCGTTTCAGTCAACCCGTAAACGAACTCAGCCTGTGCGTCTATGGCCTTATGTTCCCGTCCGTAATGTGCGGCAAACACTTCGCCGTCACGCAAACGGAAATCGCCCGAAAGATCGATTAGTTTCACACTTGCGGGAAGCCGTGGCGCGACGTCCATCGCCTGGCCATGCGGCAGGGCAAAGAATGCACAATCCAGATCGTTGAGACTCTCGAGATCTTCCGGCGCCTTGATAAATTTCAGTTCCGTGAGGCCCAAAAGGTTTCGGTGAACTTCGCTGACCGGCTTCCCGGCATGTTCGTTAGCAGTAACGAACACAATTTCCGCGTTTGGATGCAGCAACAGAATGCGCAGCAATTCGGAGCCGCCGTAACCGGAGCCGCCGAAGATGGCGACACGCAGTTTTGAGTTTCGAGTTTCGAGTTTCGAGTTCACTGCTTATCGCCTCCGGTCGCGTCGGCAGTCGCCAACTCGATGGGCAACAAATTATTTTCTGAACTCGAAACTCGAAACCCGGAATTGGAAACTTTGCGCTGCACGATTTCAAAGAGTTTCGCGCCATTCCGCCGCACATTCCCTGCGGGCACCTTGAACTCGCGCTCGATGTAATCCTCGCCCATCTTCGAATCAGTAACCGAACCGGCGACGAGATCAACTTCAATTCCGCGCCGGCGAAACAACTCGATCCCGCCCCACGCGCCCACGTAATCCGAGGCGCAAAAAACCAGCGCCGTCATGGCATCGCGGAGCTCTGCGTCTTCGAAAATAGATTCGACTGAGTATCCGCCTAGAATTCCATCACCGAGTTCAATTACGATTAAATCAGGCGCGCTTTCATTCAGTCGCGCGACTATCGCTTTGGCGACCGGTGACAAGTCGCCGACGCCAACAGTTGACGGCAAACCACAATCGAGAAAACTGGCGGTGGCAATCGCGCCGTGATCGGCCATGTTAAGGGTGTCGCGCAAGCAGGCGATGCCCGATAGTTTCGCCGCCGCCACGCGCAAGCCGTTGCGGGTACCCTGTTGAATGATTTCCGTAGCGGCGAAGGTCTTGCCGCTGTTCATGCACGCTCCGGCAATCATGACCAGGGGCGCGGTTGGGCCAAGTGTGTCGCGCAAGGGCAGCGCCACGTCACTGATATTCCTGATGGCGCCGCCACCGTTTGTCGCCAGTCCGATGACTTCGACCTTAATCGCATCGTTGAGACTGGAATGATGCCCGCTGTAGCTTCCGATCACGCCGCCGAGGCTGAGCAGGTGAAGTTCATCGCGAGCGGTGACACTTTCGGGGACATCACCCACAAAACCCTTAAGCGCGCGGCGACGGCCCAACACTCCCGCCAAAACGTCACCGGGATTTACCTTTGCCAATCTTCCCGTGGGCAGTTCCAGCATATTGTAAGTCGCGTTATCAGTCAGCACGCGCACCACAACTACATCGCCCGCGCGCGGCGAATCAGTCCCGCCCGTCACCATAAGATTGCGCGCCAGATTAAGCGGCGAAGTCGCCGATCCGATCTTGTCTACGTCAATCATCTGTACGTGTGTCATCTCAACCACCACCATGTTAGGGCCCGTACTGGCCGCCGGAGATCAATCCCTGCGCTGGCCCGCTGCCTCTGTACGGTCAATTAGTTCCGGCGCCTCCTCGCAGTCTCAACCGCAAAGCGTTTAGCTTGATGAAGCCTTCTGCATCGCGCTGGTTATAAACCGTGTCAGCCTCAAACGTCGCCACCCGCTCATTGTAGAGCGAATTCGGCGAGCGCCGGCCGACCACGATTACATTCCCGCGATAGAGCTTCACCCGCACCTGCCCATTCACGGTCTGCTGAGTCTCGTCAATCAGTTTGCGCATCAAGTCGAATTCAGGCGCAAACCAAAATCCGTAATAGACATTCTCTGCGAACTTGACGCCCAGCGAGTCGCGCAAATGCATTACTTCACGATCCATCGTGATCGATTCGAGCGCCCGATGCGCCGCGTGCAGAATCGTGACCCCGGGAGTTTCGTACACGCCGCGTGATTTCATGCCTACGAACCGATTCTCGACCAGATCGACCCGGCCGATTCCGTGTGCGCCGCCAATCTCGTTGAGTTTGGAAAGCAAAGCGACCGGAGCCAACTGTTCGCTGTCGACTGATACAGGTTCGCCTCTCTGGAAGCCGATTTCCAAATATTGAGGTTCGTCCTGCGCGTCCTGCGGCGACCGCGTCATCTGAAAAATATTCTCGGGAGGTTCCGACCAGGGGTCCTCAAGAATTCCCCCTTCATAAGAAACGTGCATCAGGTTTCGATCCGTCGAGTAAGGCTTGTCAATCGTCGCGCTGACCGGAATGCCGTGGGCTTCAGCGTAAGCGATCAAGTCTGTGCGCCCGCCGAATTCCCATTCGCGCCACGGCGCGATCACTCTGATATCAGGTTGCAGAGCATAGTAGGTCAGCTCAAAACGGACCTGATCGTTTCCTTTGCCGGTCGCGCCGTGGGCGACGGCATCAGCATTCTCACGGCGGGCAATTTCAATCTGCCGTTTGGCAATTATCGGACGGGCCAGGGATGTGCCCATCAAATACACGCCTTCATAAATCGCGTTGGCCTTAACAGCGGTCCACACGTAGTCTCGTACGAACTCCTCACGCAGATCCTCGATGTACAATTTCGATGCGCCCGTTGCTTTCGCCTTTTCTTCCAGGCCGTCCATTTCCGCGCCCTGCCCCACGTCGGCGCAATAACAGACTACTTCGCATTGATACTTCTCCTTCAGCCAGCGCAGCATGACCGAAGTATCGAGTCCGCCGGAGTAAGCGAGAACGATTTTTTTGATCTTCTGAGTCATTTCTTTTGTGGTCAGTCGTCAGTTGTTAGTTGTTAGTTGTTTTCTGGTCAGTGGTCGAACAGCGATCAGTGAAACCACGATCAAGGAACAGCGAACAACTAACAACTGACAACTAACGACTGACTACTGACCACTAACCAATTCCCAAATTCTCTTCATCGCCGCACGCTGCGATTTCTGATCACGCACCGCGATGAAGATCGTATCCTCTCCTGCCAGGGTGCCGACAATTTCTGAAATCGCGGCGTCGTCGATCTCCACGGCAACGGCTGACGCGCGACCAGGTAGACACTTCGCGATCACCAGAGTCTCTCCCGCGACGTCGAGGCTCAGCAATCCTCGCGTCGAATCTCCATTCGCGTGTGGCAGAGCGTACCGGCCCCGATGTTTGACGACCCCCAGCTCTTCCAGGTCTCGCGAGACGCTCGACTGAGTCGCCGGAACACCTTCGCGCTCAAGATGCGCACGCAGAGACTCTTGCGTGCCAATCGGAGTAGCCCGAATTAGATTTAGAATCTTTTTTTGCCGTTCCCGCTTCAGCATTAGTATTCTTCACGTTTAGGGGTGAATACTGCCTGCTCGGCCGGGCAGTTCCGACTCTAAACACACAAAATATTCAAACGTGCCTTAATGCATGATAGTTGCATTTTCTCTGCATACATGCATAAAATAGCTTTGACTATGCAAGTTCGTCAAGTCAAACTGCGTCGATGCGCCCAGGCGCGGCGGAAAAGAATATGAGCAACGGAAAAAACGAGGGACTGTGGGGCGGACGATTCACAGGTCAGATTGATCCGGGCTTTGCAGATTTCAATCGTTCTTTTGGTTTCGATCAAAGGCTCTTCGAAGCCGACGTCCGCGCGAGCATTGCGCACTGCGACGGCTTGCTCGGCGCCGGCGTGCTGACACCAGATGAAGCGAGCCAAATCAAAAACGCGCTGAATCAGATTCTTGAACGGAACCGCAACGCGGATTACTTCGACCAAGTGAAGGCTGAAGACGTCCATTCGTTTGTTGAGGCGCGGCTCGTCGAAATGATCGGGGACACCGGGGGCAAGCTCCATAGCGGACGCAGTCGCAACGATCAAGTAGCCACCGACCTGCGTTTGTGGTTGCGAGAGCAAATAGACCGCCTCGGGGCTTCAGTGACAAGCGTTCAAACTGCGCTGCTCGATTTTGCCGACGCAAATTGTGACGCCGTGTTGCCGGGTTACACGCACTTGCAGCGAGCGCAGCCCATTCTTCTGGCCCATTGGTGTCTTGCTTACTTTGAAATGTTTGCGCGCGATCGCGAGCGTCTGGCCGAGACGCGCAAACACGTGAATGTCATGCCGCTCGGCTCGGCGGCCCTCGCCGGGACTTCGTTCGCAATTAATCGCGATGAGGTGGCGCGGGCACTCGGTTTCGCAGCCGTTTCGCAAAACAGTCTTGATGCCGTCAGCGATCGGGACTTTGGCATTGAGTTCATCAGCACCGCATCGCTTATCATGATGCACCTTTCGCGTCTTGCCGAGGACATCATTCTTTACGCCACAACCGAGTTCGGCTTCTTCGAGCTGGGCGATGCTGTCGCAACCGGCTCGAGCCTGATGCCCCAAAAGAAGAACCCGGATTCGATGGAATTAGTCCGCGGAAAAGCCGGACGCATCTTTGGTCATCTAATCGGGATGCTGACGGTGATGAAAGGCCTGCCGCTCGCTTACAATAAGGACATGCAGGAAGATAAGGAGGCGCTCTTTGATACCGTTGATACCACGCGCGCGTGTCTGGAAGTTACGGCCACGGTACTCCGGAATATTCGGGTGAATGAAGAGAAAGCGCGCGCCGCTGCTACCCGCGGGTTTCTGAATGCAACCGAGTTGGCGGATTATCTCGTTCGCAAGGGCCTGCCCTTTCGCGAAGCGCATGAGACAGTTGGACGCATTGTCACGCACGCGATTAACCATGGTTTTGAACTGGAGGGTCTTTCTCTCGACGAGCTCAAATTGTTTTCGCCCTTGATCGAGCAGGACGTTTTCGAATCTCTATCGCTGGACCGGACGCTCGCGACGAAATCGCAGATCGGCGGCACAGCTCCTGAGCGGGTGGTCGCGGAACTGAAGCAAGCAGGAAAGCGATTGTGAACGTTAGCGGGTTGAGATCTATCGTCGAGGCCGAGAGTAGTGCTGGTCGCCGAAGCCGAAACAGACCTTTCCTGACAAGATGAAAAATATCCTCGAAACGGCCGACAGGCTGAAGCAGATGGGCGATTCCGCGGGGGCAGTCTGTCCGGTGTGTGATCGCTCGGTGCAGGACGAGCTCTTTTCGCTCGCCGCATTGCCGGCCAATCTGCAAACAATCATCAGGCCGAACGCCAGGACGAACGACGCTGTTGAGGCTTGCGAGCGCTGCGTGGAACTTTTCACTCGCGCGCATAAACAAATTGAGTCGCACGCTTCGGTCTTCGAACAGAACCAATTTGTTTTGCCGACGCCGCTGCGAATGGACGCGGACGAACGATTCACGGGACGCAACGTAACCATCGCTTTTCTCGACTCGGGATTCTATGCTCACCCCGATCTAACGACGCCGGATAATCGGATTCTCGCTTACCAGAGCATCTTCGCCGAAGAAGGCGATCAGACCTCGCTCGAAACAAATGATGTCGCCAGTTGGCACGGCATGATGACGTCAGTCGTCGCTGCGGGTAACGGCAGTCTGGCCGGCGGCTTTTATCGGGGCATCGCTTCGGACGCGTACCTGGTGCTGGTGAAAATCGGCCGCACCGGCAGAATCACTGAAGAGCAGATCCAACGCGGTTTGGAATGGGTCCTCGAGAATGTAGAAAAACTTTCAATCCAGGTTGTGAACATCTCCGCCGGTGGCGATTTTGAAGAGAGCTATCTAACGAACTCGCTGTCGCAGACGGTCGAGCAATGCACCCGCGCCGGGCTGACGGTGGTTTGCGCGGTCGGGAACGCCGGTCAGTTGCCCGGACATGCGGTTCTGCCACCGGCCAGCGCGCCTTCGTGTATCGCAGTTGGTGGTCTGGATGATCAAAACTCGCTCGATCGCGCGCGCCGCGGCATGTATCGCTCCTCTTACGGACCAACGATCGATGGCTTGCAAAAGCCGGAGGTCATTGCGCCCGGCATCTGGGTTGCCGCGCCGATTCTGCCCCGCACTCCAACCGCAGAAGAGGCCGAATTGTATTCGAAGTTGGACCTCACTCCGGATAAGGACCTGCGGGCGTTGATCGCGCAGTATCGCGGAGTCGACAAAGATCTGGATGAAGCCGCCGATCTGCGCATTCCTCTGTTGCGACAACTCATCTCGATCAAGCTGCGCGAGGGCAATGTTATTAATCAGCATTACAAGTACGTCGACGGGACGTCGTTCGCCGCGCCCATCGTCTCATCGATCGTCGCCTGCATGCTGGAAGCAAATCCCGATCTCACGCCCCAACAAATTAAGCGCCTTTTGATGGATACTGCCGAACGGGTTCCGGGAATTGATGTCGCGCGGCAGGGATGGGGCGTAGTTTCCGCGCGTCTCGCCGTCGAGAAGGCACTCGGCGGTTAACCAGGTCGCAGGCTTAGGCGATCTGTTCCTCGTTTTTGCCTGGCTTGCTAGACATCGGCTTCGGCGCTGTGCCAGAATCTTTCCCGCCTACTACGAATCCGAAAACAGGAGCGAATCGAAGTCTTTATGTCCGAAACTGAGTCCGCGGCGCAGGCTGCCGCTGAATCGTCAAGCCAAACCGCGAACGCAGAGGAGATCACCTATCACGCCGTTGAAAAGGACGGCGTCGTGACGGCGATATGGGAGATGCAGGGCCGCAAGCATCTGCGTACGATTGATCCGCGCTCGCGTCAGGGACGCGAGATCCTTAACCTCTACACGACAGCCGATCATCACGACGAGAACCAGACGAGCACGGGGGAAACGGTTTAGGTTAAGTGAGAAGATTTCGCGGTTGACCGCGCACGAATGCTTCGAGGTTGTCGATCACCTGATCGGCCAGTGCCTGCATCGCTTCATTGCTGGCCCACGCCACATGAGGCGTCACAATCAAATTCGGCAGTTTCAGGTCCAGCAATGGATGTTGTTCGGGTGGCGGCTCGGCATTAAGAGCATCTACGCCCGCGCCTGAAATCAAACCTTCGCGCAAAGCTTCAATCAAAGCTTCGTCCTGAATCAATCCTCCACGCGCGGTATTAATCAAAAGCGCGCTCCGTTTCATCAATTCAAACTCGGCGCGCCCAAACATGCCGCGTGTTTCTGCGTTCAGTGGTGCATGAACAGACACAATGTCACTTTGTTTCAAAACGTCCGGAAAGCTCGTCCGGCCTTTCCGAACTTCCGAAGCGTCCTTGCGTTCAGAAATTAAGAGTCGCATGCCGACGGATTCAGCGAGTCTGGCCATCGCTTGTCCGATCGCTCCGAAACCAACAATGCCGAGCGTGCTTCCGCGCAAGTCTTGAAGCGGGTGATTCAGCAGGCAGAATTGCTTCGAGTGTTGCCACTCTCCTGCCTCGACGTCGCGGCGATACGCCAGTAAATTTCGCCGCAGCGCGAGCATCAACATCAACGTGTGTTCTGAAACCGAGTTCGCCGCGTAGCCGCGCACATTGCAGACCGCGATTCCCCGGGCCCGGCAATATTCAAGGTCGACACAGTCAAATCCCGTCGCCGCGATCGCGATCAGCCTTAATCCCGGAACCTGCGCCAGGTCGCGCTCCCGCAGAGCCAGCTTGTTGCTGATCACAATAGACGCGGCGCGGATTCGTTCGACGATCTGATCGCCTTGCGACTCGGGATACTCGACCCACTCATGCGCAAAGTTAGGCTGGCGAAACTTCGCCTGCACGGTGTTGCGCTCGAGGAAGACGATAGTTTCCATCGCATCAAAAGGTCGGAATCGCAGGATACCACGCCGCCCGGCTATACGGCGGCCCGTCAACTTGCACAGAATAGGCAGGTCTTTCCAGTCCATAAATCTGAAAATCTGAACAAAAAACCAAAAATCCAGTGCTCGCGGTGCGCCGAGTGAGTTGGCCGAACCTTGCTGGTTCGGGGAACTGGGAGGTATCCGGCCCTCTTGAAATTCCGAGTCGACTGGAATATCGCTTGCCTTGTCACCAATCGAGGCTGATCCGTCTTTTTTCAAAGCAACCCAAATTGGTGAGGCACCTTTGCGAGTTACCTGTTCCGAGAAGGAGGAAAATCTTATGAGAGGCGCTTTTCGCTTGCTGGCGAGCATATTAATCCTGGGGCTTCTGTTTGTGGCTTCGGCTTATTCCCAAGCCATCCAAACCGGAGGCATTACGGGAGTCGTTACCGACCAAAGTGGAGATCTTATCAAAGGAGCCACCGTTGACATCATAAGCGAGACAACCGGCGCCTCCGCGCGAACTGTAACCACTGGAGATGAAGGTACCTTTACGGTGACGCTGTTGCCTCCGGGAACCTATCGGCTGGAGGTCACCGCCGCCAATTTCAAGAAGGCGGTGATCGGCAGTGTTCAGGTAAGAACTACTGAAACTACGCGGCAGGATGTGACTCTTCAGGCAGGGCGCATCGAAGAGACGGTCAACGTCGAGGCGACCCCGACGCTGATCAATCCGGAGAATGCCACAACTGGACAAGCATTGGACGCTCAGACAATTCGAACGCTCCCGCTCGCGTCTCCGAATTACCTATTTCTGTTGAGTCTTTCGTCCGGGGTTACCGGTGAACCGACTGACGTTCGCAGTGCCGGTCGCGGCTCGGCCGATGTCGTCGTTAATGGACAGCGCACCAGCAATAACAGTATTTCGCTCGAAGGCATCAACGTAAACGATTTCAACCTCGCGCACTTTGATACTGTGCCTCTGCCAAATCCGAACACTTTGCAGGAGATGAAAGTATCAACATCACTCTACGATGCTTCGCAGGGAAGCAAAGGCGGCGGCGCGCTGGGCCTGGTATTCAGGTCCGGTCAGAAAGACTTCCATTGGGAAGGATACTGGCAGCATCGGAATGACGCATTGAATGCCAATGAGTGGTTCCGCAACACCAACGGCGTAAGCAAGAGGGCCCGTTTGCTTCAGAACGTTTTTGGCGGCAGCGGCAGTGGGCCGGTGCCCAAGGCCGGCGGCTTCTGGTTCTTTAATTATCAGGGTGTTCGCGCTCGCAACGGATTGGATCCAAACGGTTCGTCGTTAACGCCGACGATCCAGAATTTTACGACGAATCCTGATGGAAGCACTACGGCTGCGCAACTGGCTGCGGCATTCAATTTGAACGTTGCGCAGATCGATCCGATCGCGGTAAATATTCTTAATTTGAAAAACGCCTCTTACGGCGGAGTCTATCTTGTTCCCAGGCCTGGCCAGTGCAACAAGAACCCTTCGGCTGGAAGTGCCACGAGCTTTCCTGGGACGTTTTTGTGTAGCTTCTCAGCAATCGCCCCCATCTATGACAACCAGTACACGATCGCTTATGACCGCTCGTGGCGCGGTGGTAACGACAAGATTTCGGGTCGCTGGTTCTGGGACAACGGCGCGGTAGCCAAGCCGTATGGCACCGCCAGCTCTCTCGCCTTCCCGCGTACCGATACGCAATTCAATCGGTTCTTGTCGATCACTGAGACGCATATTTTCAGTCCGAGTAAAGTTAACGAGTTACGGCTCGGCTTCAGCCGCTTCTCGTTTGCCAATATTCCTACTGACATAGTCAACGTCGCCGACATCGGCGCCACCCGAGGAAACAGTTCGCAGTTTCCGGGCATATACCAGTTTTCAATTACCGGTTTGTTCTCGGTCGGCACCGGCGTCAACGACGACCGCGGCACAGTCTCGAACAACTATAATATCGTCGACACCTTTTCATGGACCCACGGTAAACACACGATTCGGCTTGGCGGAGAGAGGGTTCAGTATCAACTGAACCGATTCAATAACTTTGCCGTCCGCGGGGCTCTTACGACGGGGGCCACTGGTACGCAAGGAACTGGTGGCGCCACTGCATTCGCGAACTGCAAGAATAACAACAACGACTGTACCGCCTTCCAGAACTTCCTGCGCGGGCGAGTCACGGCCATTCAATCGGCGTTCGGCGATCCCGCACGCAACTTCGTGGCGACCGATTATGCCGCCTTCATTCAAGATGACTATCGTTGGTCACACCGCGTGACCTTTAACCTTGGTCTGCGGTGGGAAGGCATGAGTTTCGGCCACGATAAGCTGTTTCGCGCGGGTATTTTCGATCCAACTTTGGCAGCTCAGGGATTAAATCCATTCCTGATCCCGGCAAAAGTGAATCTGGCCGGATTCACCGGAACTCCGGGTGTCTCGGACTGTGCCCTGGCGAGTTGTTTCGACGGAAACAATTTCGCCCCTCGCGTCGGTGTGGCCTGGGATGTAAAGGGCAATCAGAAAACGGTGGTGCGCGCAGGCTATGGAATTTATTTCCAAAGACTATCGAACCAAAATATCCTGCAGAATTCTTTGGCTGCACCGTTCACGGTACAGCCGCTATCCAGCACCACGACCCCAGCATCTTTTCAGTTAGCAAATCCTTTTGGCGCTATTCCACCACCGTCGATTATAGCCGCTGCGTTCATCCCGCAAGCAACTCACTTTGCAGGAATTTTCAATGCCAGTACAAGCACGGTAAACGGTGTGCCACCAGGTGGAATCTCCAATAACCCGGCCGACATAAACAATCTTAACTTCAAACCGATCTTCGTCAATGAACTCGGACAACGATGTTTGAACTATGCGGCCGTAGACACGAGTGTCGGCGCTACCAACTGCTCGATTAATCTGGCGTCTTTCACTAGTGCGCCAATCAATCCATATACGCCTTATACTCAACAATGGAACTTGACGGTACAGCGCGAGCTATTCAAGGGTTGGGCATTAGAGGTTGGTTACGTCGGCACGCATTATGTAGGGGGACTTGGGATCTGGGATCCATTTCTTGCCACTGTTGCCACACCATCGAATCCGGTGGTGGTCAAAGATGCGAATGGCGTCACCTACAATATTACGGCCAGCACCGTGAACAACGAAGAATTGCGACATCAGATCGTCGGTCTCTCGCGCAAGCGCGGATCGCGTTATTCCGGGAACGTTGGCTTCGCGACGTACAATTCGCTGCAAGCAACTCTGTCACGGCGCTTGAGCCGCGGCTTGTATTTCCAGGCGGCGTACACGTGGTCTCACGAGCTTGACAACGTCAGCGGCTCGCTGAGTACCGACGAATTAAACGCGACTCGCAGTGGTCAGGGTGGCGCGAACATTCTCAACTCGCAAGCGAACGTTCAGCAGAACAAAGCGACCGGCGACTTTGATCGCACACACCGTCTGGTTATCAGCTACTCGTACGACCTGCCGCGGTTTGCCGGCTTTATGCGGCACGAGCCTTTCAAAGGCTGGTCTATCAGCGGGATCGTTACCTATCAAAGCGGTCTGCCGTTTTCGATCACTGACAGCACAAGTGGCGGAGCATTTGGTCAAACTGGCGGCGGCACGGCTTCGTTCTCAGGCGCTTGCAATACACTGGCTAGCATGTACACAACCGGATCAAGGTCCGACATTCTGGCTCATTACCTGAATCCCGCTTGCTTCACTACTGCCGCGCTGGTTCCCAACGGGGCCGCGGGCGCCACCGGCTTTGGGAATGTGCCGCGCAACGCCTTCAGAGGTCCGTTCCAACAGAACTGGGATTTCTCAGTGCAAAAGAGTTTTCATTTAAAAGAAACGCACGAGTTTCAATTCCGCACCGATATTTTCAATCTGTGGAACCACCCGGTATTCGGTTTTCCATCAGCGGTGAACATTGGAACTTCATCAACTTTTGCGCAGATCACGACCACGGTAGTTCCGGCGCGACTAATTCAATTTGGTTTAACGTACCGGCACTGATCGTCGACGCATCAACTTACTTTCAAATGGCGGCCGGGGCTGGTTTCAACTACCCCGGCCAATTTTTTCCTTGCCCCGAGCGAGTAATTCAGTAATCAGACAAGAGTTTGTAATTTGGTTGGAAAAGGTAGAATATTTGCGTTAATCGCAACCCAGTCTCCTAAGATGCGCACCTTAACCCTTCATCTGTTGGTGAGCGCACTGATCATCTTGACGCCCGAGGCTGCCAGGGCACAGCGAGACCGTGATACCTATAATCCGAACAATCAGGTCTTCGAAGTGTTCGGCCAGGTAACCCTGGCTGAGAATAAAAGACCACTTGCCGAGATTGTCGTCCGCCTTGAGCGATTTGCCGGCGGCGCAATCGATCAGATGTCAACTGACAGCCGCGGACGTTTTCGTTTTGCGAACCTTCAGCGCGGCTTCTACAAAGTGGTAATAAGCGCGAACGGATACAACCCCGTCCAACAGGAAGCCGATCTGACAGTTTTGTTTCGTCAGTATTTGGTTTTTGAACTGACGGTCGACAGGTCCGCGAGTGGCGCATCGCCTGGTGTTGCGGACGTCGTCAATGCAAACGTGCCGCCTGAAGCGCGCGAACAGTTTGTGCAGGGAAGAGCCGCGCTGGCAAAGAAGAATTACTCGGAAGGAATCTCGCATCTTGAAAAGGCCGTGTTTGTCTATTCGGGGTTTTTTGAAGCACAGCTTCTGCTGGCAACGGCTTTCATCGATACGCGCGAGTGGGCCAAAGCTGAAACCGCATTGCACCAGGCGCTCGAGCTGAAGCCTGATAACGCGGCGGTAATGATCTCCCTGGGCGAAGTCTACTGGCGAGAAAAACGTTTTTCTGAAGCGGAAGAAATCTTGCTGGCCGGCCTGAAGCTGGATGATAAATCCTGGCAAGGCCAATTTACTTTGGGACGGCTCTATTGGGAAATGGGAAGCATCGCTAAAGCTGGTCCCCCAATTGGCAGGACCCTGCAGTTAAAACCCGAACTTGCCGAAGCCCATCTGGTTGCGGGCAACATCCTGCTGCGGGTGAGCCAGCAACAACGCGCGCTGGCTGAGTACCAGGAATACTTGCGCCTCTCGCCTCATGGTGAATTCGCCGCAGAGACGCGTGAGATTGTGCAGAAACTTCAAAAGGCTCTGGCTGGAAATGAGTGACTGCTAACCTCCGGATTTCCCAAGTGGCCTTTGGCGATGCCACCGGCCGAACTGAGTGTCAACAGGCCGCAACCTTCACGGGCGCTGAACCATTCGAACACTTTACGAATCATCAGGGTCAACCCGTTTCATATTTCCCCGAATGGGGATGGCGCGCCGTTTACTGATGCCAACAGCGGCACAATTCGTTTTCACGCCGAGGACGATTACAAAGTCGCCATCGGCACGCCTGCCGCGAACAGTTCGATTAAGATGGAAAGCGCTTACAAGATAAAGGTGGATATGCGATTCAAAGTTGCCAAGATGATGTATGATCGAGACTTGGAATACTAGAGTTGACTGATCAAATCCTGCACGATAATAGAAACCTCAACCAGGGATTATAACCAGTGTGGGATACCAAGAGACAGATCATCTGGCTGGTTGCGGGCATCACCTTTGGAACCTCTATCGTCTATCTCGACTCGCGCGATGAAGCGGGCCGATTTGACGCAAGCGTGTTCGCCTTCTGGGAAATTGTTCTGCTTGCGATCATTCTGACGCTTTTCTACATCTACTCACGTCAAAAAAGTAAATGACTGAAGCCCGGTGTAAATAAGAGGTCGCGCCTTCAGACTTTTGAGGCAAAGCTCAGCGCGGTTTTTCCGGCTTCCTGACGCCGGCTTGCCAGCGCGATCTTTCCTATTGCGGTGGTTGCATTGACTTTGCCCGCGCATTAATCCCAGTCTCGCCGACCACCAGGATAGAACGCGTCTCGGAAAAAGGAACGCTTTGCGGCTGGTAAGAAAGGACGTAGCGGTTCTTTCGCAGTTCGTCGCAGATCGTCCTGGCCGCGTCGCGCGGATCGTTAATCGGGAAAACGCGCCCGCCGGTCCCCTCAACCAGCTTCTCCACAACTTGCAGTGGTTTGGGCACGTCACGGCGAATGGCCCCGCGCGTTCGGTCCTGAGCCTGGACCATGTAAACGGTGATGTCCAGGGACTGCAGCATCGCCAGGGTATTATCGAACTTTGTTTTGCTGCCGCGATCTAAACCATCACTGATGACGACAATCACCCGTTTTTGCGTCGACAAAGATCGCAGCGCATCTTCGGTCACGGCGAAGAGGGCATCGAACAGATGCGGATCTCCTTTTTTTCGGAATAGCTTCAACTCGCTCTCGATCTTCTTTGCATCGTCGGTCCAGTCAGAGACAATTTCCGCCGCATTGTCGTACCCAACGATTAGCAGCTTGTCTCCGTCGTAGATTTCATATGCGAACTCGAGCGTCGCAGCCTCAAGCTTCTCGACGTCGGCGCGAAGTGTCAGAGAATTATCAACCAGCAGGACGATCCGCGCCGGCGCGGGATCGGGCGAGAAATTCCTGATTGTTTGCTCGACGCCGTTGTCAAAAAGGGCGAGATCTTTCGAGGTAACAGGGGAGGTCGCGCCGTCGCTGCGCGTGGCAACGACGTTCAGCAAGGTCGATGTTTCGCCCGTTGGTTGAGAGCGCCTTCCGGCCTGAGCTGCCAGCGAACCGATCAAGGCGAGCGCCGCGCCCAAAAAAATGAGAACCCGCCATCCTTGATAAGCAAGCTGCTTCGTATTCTGTCGAAGTCTTCCCCTTTCGGCCGCGACGTGCATTATTGATCTGCCTTCATTTGGTGGGGATCGCTTAAGCTGTGTCGGCACCTGTTTTCTTCGTACTGTTGTCTTTCGCTTTCGGCTTATCGGCTGACGCGCCCGTTTCGCCTCCCGTCTCTTTTTCGGGCTTACTGCCCTTGCGCGAGTAATCGGTCACATACCAGCCTTCGCCCTTGAACTGGATGGCCGGCGCCGACATCATTTTTTCCAAGCGCCCGCCGCACTTCTTGCATTTCACCGGCGGCTTGTCCTTCACTTTTTGAAAGACTTCAATGTGAGCATTGCACTTCTTGCAACGAAACTCGTAGATTGGCATTCAGTTGGCTCCGGCAGAGTTTTAGGGATCGCAAACGCCTGAACCGATTATACGAAGCCGGTTGCAGCACTGACAACCGGCCTACTTGAGATGCAACCAAAGCAAATTCGTTTGCCAGTAACAGCTCTCCGAGCGTTCATTCGAAGGATCCAGTTCATACCTGCTCCTTTTTTGCATGTTGCGTCTCTGTTAGCTATGATCTGCCCACCTGAAGAGGTCCTGCTCGGCGCGGTGCTGCCTTGAGCCTCTTCCCAACTTATCTAATGCAATCCGCGACTGAATCCCAAATGGCGCTTTCAATCGAGCGAAAGCTCAAGATGCACGAGGCCCGCGAGTCGATTATCGACCGGCTGGCCGCTAACCTGCCGACTTCAATCAACCTGGATACATTCCTGACGGTTATTGTCTCGGAACTGGGCCGCATGATGGAAGTTGATCGTTGCGACATCATAAAGCTGAATCCAGACGGCGAACTGAGCATCAGCCATGAGTGGCGCGCATCGAACGACGTGCCGTCCACGCTGGGAACACGAATCTCTTTCGATCTCAAACAACTCTCGGAGCATTTTGATATTAAGCAACCTCTGAGACTTGACGATGCGTCGGCGCGAGAGATGGATCATCGGGTTCGCTTTCTGGCAAAGAGTCTCGGAACGCGATCACTGCTCGTCGTTCCGGTAGTTCTCGACGAGGACATTCTGGGATTGATTGGCCTGCACAGCACAAAGACGCCGCGGCGATGGTTCGATGAAGAAGTTGCGTTCCTGCAATCGGTCGCCACGCAACTTGCGATTGGCTATCAGTACACCCGCATTTATACCGATAAGAAGCGCGAAGCCGAGACCACGAAGGCCCTACTCCAAATAGCGAACGCTCTCAATGCGCGATCGGATTTTGGTGAAGTGTCGTCGGCCGTGCTCGAGCGCGCGCTGGCTTTGGTGGGCGCCGATTACGGCGCGCTCGGCGTGCTTGATTCAGACGAGAAACGCATCACTCTCGCTGCTTTCAAGGCCGCGCCTCAGGCGGCCACGGACAACGTTCGCGGTTTGATCGAAGCGCATGGACAGTCACTTGATATCGCAGACTATCCGGCAATTTTTGATGTGCTTGCTGATGGGAAGACGTTGAATCTGCTGGAAACTGATTTGCCGCTGCCCTTACGCATCATTTTTAATGCGACCCTGGGCGGACGGGCCGCACTGGTAGCCCCGGTGCGCATCGCGGGGCACACCTTCGGGCTGTTAGGCCTGGTCTGGAGCAAACTGCGAGAACGATTCAAAGCTCACGAGATCGCTCTGGTCGAAGGCATCGCTGACCAGATCGGTACGGCGTTGGAACGCGACCATCTTTCCGCCGAAGTAATGCGCCTGAAAAGCGCCCTGCATGAACGCTACGGCGAAGATCGCATCATTGGCCAGGCGGCCGATATCCGCCGCGCGATCAAACTTGCGCTCAGCGTCGCCGATACGCAGACGTCGGTCCTGATTCAGGGTGAATCAGGGACGGGAAAAGAACTGGTCGCCAATCTCATTCACTTCAACTCCGGCCGCGAAGACCAGCCGTACATCAAACTCAACTGTGGCGCGATTCCGGAAACCTTGTTGGAATCGGAACTGTTCGGCCATGAAAAAGGCGCGTTCACTGACGCCCGCGCGCGGCGGCAGGGTCGTTTTGAAGAGGCTGATGGAGGGACGCTCTTTCTTGATGAGGTGGGCGAAATGAGCCCCGCCGCGCAGGTGCGATTGCTGCGCGTGCTGCAGGATGGAGAGTTCACCCGCGTAGGCGGCAACGAAGAACTGAAAGTCGACGTGCGCGTGATTGCCGCTTCCAACGTCAACCTGGAACAGGCCGTTGAAGATGGCAACTTTCGGCGGGACCTTTTCTATCGGCTGTCGGTTTTTCCCATTCAGTTGCCGTCGCTGCGCGAGCGTCGCGAGGACATCCATCCCCTCGTCATACACTTTCTCGAACACTACAAGCAGAAAACCGGTCGCTTTGTGTCCGGGATTTCCAAGCCGGCGATTCAGGCAATGATGAGTTACGACTGGCCGGGAAACGTGCGCGAGCTGGAAAACGCGATCGAGCGGGCCGTAATAATCGCCGCCGGCCGCCAGATTGAACTCGACGATCTGCCGCTGGCTATCAGCCGCGGGGATATCGAACAGGAAGCTCTGAATCGGGCGGAGCGGGCGCAAGCAGCCAACGAAGGCCGTAGTGCCAAGCTGGAAATCGAGGTCCCATCATCAATGGATGAAATTGAGCGCCAGGCAATCGAAGCTACGCTCGATTACACGTCCGGAGATAAGACTCGCGCCGCTCGGCTGTTGAATATCGGCCGTAAGACAATCTATCGAAAACTTGATCAATATAACGAACGATCCGACTCGCAACCGGAATAAAATCCTCAACCCTCTTTATTCCAGCTTCGGGTGTTTTGCCACAAAATCAACCAAAGCCGCCACGTAGTCTGAAAAAGCCGGGCAGCGAATGCCGTGAGGCTCGAGGAACGCCTGGGCGCGTGTCGTATCGTAGGTCTGCGCCAGAAAGAAGTACGGTACTGCCGAATGTGGCAGGCCGGTAAGTATTGGTGAAAACGGAAGCTTCAGCACCGGATAAACGATCCCCGGCGGAATGGTCGCGAACGATTCGCGACCCTTTAGCACTCTGGCAATCTCATCAAACAATTCTCGTGTCGTCAGCGGCTCAGGATCAGCAAGTTGCACCGTTGCGCCGACGGCCCTCTCATCCTTTGCCAGGGCGATTATCGCATCGATTACAAAATCAACCGGCACGAGATTAAGACGCACTTCGCTATTGCCGATGTTCAATAACGTCAGCGCGCCGGGCCACATGCGCAGGTAATGAATCAAGTAATAAATGCCATCGTACTTCGCTGTCTCGCCGGTCCTGGAATCGCCGCAGACGACGGCGGGGCGATGAATCGTTACGGGTAATTCTTTCTTAAGCGAGTCAACGGACAACTCGGCGAGATATTTTGTCTCTTCGTAGTGATTACGAAATCCCGCCTTATGCTGTAGTTCGTTTTCGAAAATTCGTCCCTCGCGCTTGCCGGCTACGTAACAGGTCGAAACATAATGGTAGCGGCGCAGGTGCCTGACCTCTTTCGCCAGGCGATTAATGTTTTCTGTTCCCGCAACGTTGACGCGCGTCGCGACGTCATGCTCAACATTGAGATCATAAATGGCCGCAAGGTGAAAAACCGTAGTCGTTTCATTACTTATAATTTCATAATCTGCCGGCGGCAAACCCAGATTGTTTTTCGTAATGTCACCTTCAATAATTCTAAGATTCTGAATTCCGGCGCCCGTTTCGGTAGCGATTTCCTGGACCGCGGCGCGCGCTTTTTCTACAAAGGCCGGTTGTACGAGCAGGAAAAAACGGGCGCCTTCGGCCGCCAGTTGCCCGAGTAAACGGCCCGCGATAAATCCGGGAAAACCAGTCAGGAAAATTGTTTCCTCGAAGGACATGACAAATGCAAAATTGGCTGAACCGCCTGGGCATCAGTATAATCGAAGTGATTGGAGTACCCGCAGTGAGTAAAGAAACGATCAAGGGTCTTTTCGAAAACGAAGTCGTGCTCGGCGATGATCAATCGCCGGTGGCCAAGCTCGAGGCCAAGAAACTCTTTCATCAGGCTTATCAGGCGCAGTTGGAGAACAATTACGAAGAGGCGATTGAACTTTACCGGCGTTCGATCGAAACCTTTCCCACCGCCGAAGCGCACACATTTCTGGGCTGGGTTTACAGCTTTCAGGACCGGTATGACGACGCGATCGCGGAATGTCTGGAAGCGATTCGCGTCGATGAGGCGTTTGGGAATCCTTACAACGACATCGGGAGTTATCTCCTGGCCAAGGGAGACGGGTATGGCTGTGTCCGCTGGTTCAAACGGGCATTGCTGGCGCCGCGATACGAATCATATGCCTTCCCGCATTTTAACCTCGCCCGGGTTTACGAGATGCGTCATCGCGATCTGGATGCCGCAAAGCATTATGGTCTGGCGTTGGCAGAGAATCCCGGATTCACTCAGGCGGCGGTTGCTCTAAGGAAACTACAGGCGAAGCTCAACTGATCAGCTGGTGCTTTGTACCTGATGCTTTTGTACCTGGTGCTTTGTACTTGGTACTTCGTACTGCCTTCTGCCTACTGCTTACTGCCTACTGCTTACTGCTTACTGCTTATAATCTCCGTCTTCTTTCCCGTTTCATCCACGGCCACGTAGATTACTTCCGCTTCGGTCACGCGCACGCGCTCTTTCGAGCCGTAGCGCTCAGCTTCAACCACGACTCGAACGGTGATTGAAGTATTTCCCACGCGAATCGTTTCGGAATAGAAGCTGGCCAGGTCGCCCACGAAAACCGGATGGTGAAAGATAACTTCGCGCATCGCCACAGTGACGAACCGATCCATGCTCGTGTGTCGGTGCGCCTCAATCGCTCCTGCCATATCGATGTAGCTGAGGATTACACCGCCGAAAATTGTGCCCTGAGAATTCGTGTCGCGCGGCAGCAACACGACGCGAATTGCCGGATCAGTGTATTTGTTCATAAGAAGCGTAAATCCTGAAGCGTAAACCGCGAATAGTCAACGCAGTAAGCCAGAAAGCAGTGTGCAGTAAGCAGAAGGCAGAAAACCGACCGTCACGGAGGGTGCAATGCAACGAGCGCAGGAACAAATAGATCTTCCAGACGTCTAAGTTTTGTGAACCCGATTGGCTGACCATCTGTTGAGGGACAATCTATGCTGGAACTAATTGAATTAATCGTCGCTTCACCGCTCGGAGCGGCGGCCTCAACTGCTTTTCAGAATTCGCTCCTGGCCTTTATGGCTGTGGCAGACTGCGACGAATGCGGCTTCAACGATCTCGGCAAACTTCTCTTTGGAGGGCTAATTCTCGCGATACTTGTGGGAATTGTCGTGTCAGTGATTCGCTATCGCGCGCAACGAGGGACACCCCAGTCATCCGATTTCGTGTCTATCCGGTCTTCCGACAACCGAGAATAGGAACATCGCCTGAAAAGGCGAACCTCTCACGTCTCATTCACACCGGGCTTCAGCCCGGTGATGAACGGCAACAAGAGACACGGAACCGTTTTAACGGTTTGCTATTTTGGTCAAAGCTTGAACATCAGGAACTGCTGAACGGAGAAACCGTTGAAACGGTTTTCCTAATTTTGTTATGGCGCCTGACACCGGGCTGAAGCCCGGTGTGAATGAGATATCGCACTTTCAGACTTATGAGGCAAAACTGAGAACAAAACTCTACGAAACAAACGGATACCAGGGAGTGTTGCGGAAAATCCAGAAGAAAATAATCGCTGCAATCCAGGTCCAGAGGTAGAACGTAGGTATGAAAACTCGCCGTTGCGGCTGTCCGGTAATGGCGCTTTTGGTAAAGCCCACCAAGCCATAGATCAGAAACGGCAGCGTCAGCATCGTCAACGGATTCAGTTTGAAGGCCGCCACCGGATGCAGGTGCAACAGTTGATAACATGCCCTCGTCGTTCCGCAACCGGGGCACTGCAATCCGGTTATCAAGCGAAACGGACATTTAGGAAAAAACTGATTCGCGGGATTTGAGGGATTAAAAAGGAAGAGAAAAAGCGAGCCGGCGGCAATCCCAAACCAGATGAAAGCGGCGATCGTTAGCTGCCTCGTGCGATCGTAGGTGACCGGAATGAATCTGAACGAAGTCATAATCAAAAATCCGCGGCAGCCCGATAACACTGGCTGCTGCGGATTCAATCATCCCGAGGTTATCTAAGTCAACTACTGACTCGTTTGGAGTACCGTCCTTCAGACGGAATGTTTGTCGCAAATTTCCGCCTTAAGGCGGGACTCCAAACTTAGAACCAACCCTTGCGGCCTTCAACGTACGTTCTCACGAACTCTTCATCAGACTTTGTGAGATACATGATTCCTTCAACGATTCCCACCACATGCATTATCGGGGCGAGCATTCCGCACGACAATATCGAAACCAGCAGCATGATGAGGCCTTCGGTCTGGTAACCAAGAACGAACTTGTGAATTCCCAGACCGCCGATAATGATCGCCAAAATCCCACAGACGATCTTCTTGTCTGCTCCCCGCTTTTGCCAATCCTGTAAGGGCGGTTCGCCGTATAACGGAGCAGGCGGTTGAATCGGCTGATAACCTGATTGAAAATCAGAGGGCGTCTCGTATGCAGGCTTGTATCCCGTGACGAGCGGTAGCGTCGCCTGGCAATGTGAACACACTTGCGCGCCGTCCAAATTCTGGGCGCCGCATTTGGTACAGAAGACGGGCATCGCGGTTATTCTCTATTTGAAAGCGTCGCCATCCGGCGTTCGAACTGAGAGCAAGACTGCCAGCCCGAAGAGGTTCCAGCACGAATTGAAACTCCCGGAATTACTCGGACGCTGCGTTGCTTATCGTGAGCCCGCGCTAAGCGCTGCTATACCCACGACAAAGACAACGTAGATAATCACGAAAATCACCCACAGAATACCAACACCAAGACCGATGTAACTAAAGATCTTGGCTTTCTTCGACGCGTCCTGGGCGCCGGCGATATCGCCCGCCGCTACTTTGCTGTTCACTTGAGTAGCAAATATGATCGCTGCAACCCCCGCCGGCACACAACAAAAAACTGAAATAATCGCTGGTACCATATAGTTGGGAACGGTTGCCGATCCGCCAGTCGGTGGCGGCGGAGTCCAGTTTTGCGCCATTGTTTGTCTCCTAGTTGATTTTGTTTTTGCGGAACGTTCGGCCCTTAGGCGAGACCGGAGCCTCTCGAAATGATCAAGCAGTCGCCTTCCGGCGATCGAAGAAATCTTCCAGCATAATCGGAATTCTGGAGTATTTCTGCCAGTTGCGGGCCGCAAACAGCGCTGCATAACTAACAAAAACATACGGTGATTGTCAATTAAATTGTGAGGAAATCCTGGTGGGTCGCCGTCTCAGAAGATAGGTTGGCAGGTATTGCGTTGACTGACCCAACCAATTTGCGACATAGTCTGCCGTTTCGGAACCGACGTGAAGCAAATTCTGCAAAACCTCAAGACTGGTAACATCGAAGTGGCTGATGTGCCTTCTCCGATCGCGCAGCCTGGAAGAGTCCTGGTGCGCACAGCTACCTCACTAATCAGTTCGGGGACAGAACGCATGACGGTTGAGATGGGTCATAAAACCTTACTGGGAAAGGCCCGTGAACGTCCCGATCTGGTTAAGCAGGTCATTCAAAAAGCAAGAAGCGAAGGCGTTCTTAACACCGTCAACGCGGTGCGAAATCGCCTGGAGTCTCTCAACAGTCTGGGCTACAGCGCGGCGGGCACCGTGATCGAAGTCGGCAATCAAGTTGCTGAATTCCGTCCAGGCGATCGCGTGGCATGCGCCGGCGCTGAATTTGCTGCGCACGCCGAAGTTTTATCTGTCCCTAAGAATCTATGCGTCCGTTTGCCCGACGATATGAGTTTCGAAGCTGGGGCCTTCGGAACCCTGGGCGCCATTGCTCTGCAAGGCGTGAGACTGGCCGAAGTGACCTTGGGAGAATCAGTCGTCGTCATTGGACTTGGGTTAATCGGTCAGCTCACGGTGCAATTATTAAAGGCCAATGGTTGCCGGGTCTATGGTATCGACCTGGATACAAAGCGAATTGACCTCGCGCGGCAACTTGGCGCGGATGCAGGATGCGCACCCGGCGTCGATGCTCAGAGGACAGTCCTCAATTGGACGCGGGGGCGGGGCGCCGATGCCGTGCTAATCACGGCGGCCACTTCTTCAAATCAACCCGTTGAGCTCGCCGGTGAGATCTCGCGGCTGAAAGGACGCGTCGTGGCCGTGGGACTCGTGGGCCTCGAGGTGCCGCGCAAACTTTATTATCAACGTGAATTAACTCTCAAGATTTCAATGTCTTATGGCCCTGGCCGATATGATCCGGAATATGAAGAGCGCGGCCATGATTATCCCTTTGCTTACGTGCGCTGGACCGAAGGTCGCAATGTCGAAGCCTTCCTGGATCTGATCAGCGAAGGCCGAGTTAACACTGACCCGTTAATTACACATCGCTTTCCTATCAGCGAAGGTGAGCGTGCTTATCAACTCATTACGGGTGAAATCGAAGGGTCGCATCTTGGCGTGCTCCTGCAGTATGACACTGAGCGGGAAATCAATCGCCGCATCACGCTAAAACATGGACAACCCGGAATGGTTTCATCAACGGTGCGCATTGGATTAATCGGTGCGGGCAAATACGCCCGCTCGATGCTATTGCCCCACTTCAAAGCGGCAGGCGTGGATTTTCGATCTATCTCCAGTGCCAGCGGAATTTCGGCGCGTGAGGTTGGAAGCAAATACGGATTCCACAGTTGCGTGTCCGACTCGCAAGACGTGATTAACGATGACACTGCAAATCTCATAGTAGTAGCTACCAGGCATGACACACATGCGGGCTTTGCGCGGCAGGCTCTCAAAGGCGGGCGGCACGTCTTTGTGGAAAAGCCGCTGGCGCTAAACGACGAGGAGCTCGATGCAGTACTTGATGCAGCCGCGAAGTCTCAGGGTCAATTGATGGTCGGATTCAACCGGCGTTTCTCCCCACTGGCGGTTCAAGCAAAAGAATTTTTCAAAGAACACACTGTTCCTATCTCGATTAGTTATCGGGTGAATGCCGGCCGCATTCCGCGCAGTCACTGGATTCAGGACCCGCGCGAGGGTGGCGGACGCATCATCGGTGAGGTTTGCCACTTTATTGATCTGATGCAATTCATGACTGGGTCGTTTGTCACACGCGTCTATGCGGAAGCAATTACCAGCCAGCATAGCGAAGTCCTTAACGAAGACTCGGTTTTCATCACGCTGCGCTTTGCCGACGGTTCGAATGGCTCGATCGCTTATCTTGCCGAAGGAGATCGCACCTTGCCGAAAGAACGAGTGGAAATTTTTGGCGCCGGCAAGGTTTTCCTGCTCGATGATTTCCGCAGCGCGATTACTTATCAAAATGGCCGGAGGCGAACCACAAAGCTTCGCAACCAGGACAAGGGACAAGCGAATGAAGTACGCGCGGTCTGCGAGGTGGTGCTTAAGGGTGGCCCAGCGCCGATTGCCCTGGCAGATCTGGCGGCAACATCCCGCGCAACTTTTGGCATTCGCGAATCGCTGCGCTCCGGGTTGCCGGTCGAGGTCAAATAGGGTTTATACCTAACCAGATGATGTAGTTTGATCGCTGCCGAATTAGTCTCTTTATTAGGCTGCAGGCGCCGGAGCCAATCGAAGTGATCCCGAGACCCACGAGCACAAAGAGCGGATACTGAATGGCCATGACGTAACGATATTCTGTGTGCAGAAACGATTGGAAGCACATGTAATATGCAGGAATGACCAGCATGGGAGCGATGTCCCGAAAATGGCCGCGGACGATTAGCAGGAGAAGGCCAATCAAGGCAAGCGGCAACATAAAAACGGTCAAATAAACCTTTTGCGCCACATGAATAACAGCTCGCGGATAACGGGTCCACAAGTATGATGCCGGACCCAGGTTGAACAATTCGAGCTCGCCAAGTCGCCCGGCCGCGGGCGCCGTCTTAGATCCCTCTTTGCTTATGACGAACCTTACCCGGCGCGCCTTTAAACTGACAAAAGGGATGGACACCACTTGCGTTGGAAGCGCCGAATGCGCGAAGGTTTCGATTGGGTTCAGCAGCGGCGTGGTTGCGAGAACAGAATCGTGTTCGGCGTCGATGACCTTGATTGCAATGGTACCTTTAGCAATAGTAACAGGAATTCTCACGAGGTAATCGCTATTCACGTCGACCGCAATCGGCTGTGAACTCAGTCCTTGCGCTTGCGGGCCGTTGCTCTCGAAGCCCATTGCAGGATCCTGGGGATCAGTCCACGTTCTCAGCGAGGGCGGCTCGGCACTGGTATTTGAAAATACCGTGGCCGGATCGCTGGACCATACCGGCGGTTTGGAGGGAGTCAGCGAATGAAACACGGCCGGCTCGTTTGCCACGGTCGCTACTCTTTCCAATCTGAGCATTGATGCCGCCCGGCGAACCAGAACGCCAGTGAACCAAAACGGATGCGTGCTAATGATGCTCAGGCCGCGTTCGATCCTCTCTCGCTCGCGGTCCAGGCCGTCGACGCCGAAAAGGGAATTGGCATAATCGGGCCGTTGGTGAATCTCGGCTTCGCTCTGCACCACTTCGAGATCAGTTGCCGCCAAACCGAATCTCCGCTCTTTGTCATAATCACCAATACCCTCCACCAGGGTAATGCCGGCGCCGAGCGATATCGGCACGAAATGGTGAAAGACCATCCAGTTGCGAATCGTGATCGGGGCGATCACGACGACAGCGCCGATGACAATCGCGAGCGCTCGAGTCAAGCGTTGCCGCCGCGGACAGACAGCGACTACCGCCAGCGAGAAAAATGGCGCGAGCAACAACGCATTCGATCTCAACCAGCATGAGACGCCGATCAACGCTCCGGCAGCTATGAAGTTTGCTAAACGCGATTGTCTTCTTGCCCGGACAATCAGGTAGAGCGCAAGCAGCACTGGAGCGATTGCCAGTGAGTCTGGCAACAGTATCGGCGAGTAGTAAGAAAGCTGGGGCGACATGGCCGCAAGCGCGCCCGCGATTACCGCCGCGCCCAGGGGAAACAGCTCAATTGTAATCAACAGGACCAGCACGCTTAGCGCAGCATCGCAGAGGATCTGCACGACGCGCACCGATGTTTCGTTGTCGCTGAACAGTTTGAAGAGCGCGGCCATCAGGATGGGATAACCGGGCGGATGGGTCAGGATATTCGCGTCACTCGGGGGAGCGGGTCCGGTGAGAAAAAAACGAATGTCTCCGCGCAACAGAGTAATAGCATTCACCTTATGCTGCGCCACCAGCCCCGATAAGACGGAATCAAAAATCGGCCGATTGTCCTGCCAGTGCAAGAGCCTGACTCCGACAGCTATGAAAAAGACCATGAGACATACCAACCACACCTTGCGCGCACACCGTCGAGATGCCGCGTCGGGTTCCGCATTACGGCGTGCCGGAAGGTGAACTGGCCGAGCCAGGACACTTCTGATTGTTTGACTGAGAGAACGTAAAAAAGATAACGGTGAATGCATGCGCCGTGCAGACAGCCTCGGCCGGCCGTCAGTTTGTGATCAAGGCTGGAAACTGTTAAGAACTCTTGATTGCTCAATCGCTGAAACAACAAAGCGAAGCTTGCCGTTCTTCGTGCGCGGGATGCGGTCAACGTATTCAAAATTGATCTTGAGAGCGGTTCCCAATCGCGTCTTAGCTTCAGCAAGTATGGCCCGCTCGTCAGCCTCCGTATAGTTGTCCGTCTTTACAATCCTACAGATAAGCTGGTCAACTTTCTCTTGATAAAACTGTGCTTCGACCACGTTAACCCGGCCTTTGAGAAGATGGTCAAGACGTCCGACGAAGCGGCCTTCTGACGTAAATATATAGTCGTCTGCGAAGCCCAGAACCTTTTCCAGCAACAATCCGCCGCGTCCGCATTTTGCTACCTGGTTGTTTGAAACCGTCACCTCGTCGCCGATGTCATACCGAATCAAAGGGAATGCGTAGTTATCAAATCCGGTGCTGACAAGACGGCCTGTTTCGCCGGGTGTGCAGGGCTCGTTCCGGTCGTTTAGAACTTCTACGGCGCTATGTTCGAGTTTCAGATGGAGTTCACCTTCTTCACATTCGACGATATTGGCGCATGTTTCTCCGGTGCCGTACCAATTGAAAACCTTCGCGCCAAAGGCGCGCTCAATCCTTGCTCGCTGCCAGTCGAAAAGTGTTTCTGACGAACTTAAGATCGCTTTTAATTTGACCGTGCCGCCAAACTTCTCGTATGCCAAAGCGAGTAGATAAAGAGACGAAGGATAGCCGCCCAGCATCACGGGCCTAAACATTTCCAGTTCATCAATGTAGTCTCGAAGATTCCGCGTGCTCAGATGATACGAAGAAAAGTAGAGCCATTTATTGGCCCAGTCGTAAACCCAGAAGGGCGGGCGTTGTCTGTCAGCGTGAGCGACGGGGTGGCCCGCGCAAAACGCAACCCTGTCATGGCTATCGAGACTCACGCCGGCCCATTCGTAAGCCAAGGCTCGAAACGCACATTCGCGTTGAAAGTGCCGGTCGGTTATTGGCGAGACCAGTGGCGAACCAGTAGTGCCACTGGTGCTCATCCACCGGTATTTCATCGATTCAAGTTCATCGTGGTGGAAGTTCCTGGCTTCGCGGCGCACAGCCGTCCTGGCCAAAAGGGGGAATGCATCCAGGGGAGCATTCGCTTTTAGTAAGTTGGAATAATCGTGTCTCATTCGATAGTATGGCGTCTTAACGATTACGTCGGCCAAGAACCGTAACAGACGTTGACGCTGATACTCCAATAGTCTTTCATTGGACCAGTATTGAGACTCCCGCAACATCAAAAGACTCTCGCGATAGTCACTGCCGTAACGAACGCGACGCTGGTTCCAGCCGTATGCTGAAGCGAGAAGGTTTTTCGCAGTTAGAGGAAGCGAATAATACAAAGACCGGACAATTGGGGATCCATATTTCATATTAATCTTTGGCTTCTACCTCGCCTTTCCAGCCAAAGTGGGGCTCGAACTGAAAAACATCTGCCAGGCGCCACTCAGCCAGCGGGCGATTCCACGCTGGGTTGTTGCTCACCGGTTCAATTGACTCCATTCCAGCTTCAATTAGCGAAAACGAATGCGGTGCAAATGCTTGAGCGACAATCGGTAGCTTCCGATAATCAAAACCCACGAGGCGGGCGCAGACGGCATCTACGGCCACAGGATTTACACCGGCGAGCATGCAGCCGATCGCTTTTGGGGTGCCCGCGGCCGGCCCGTTCCCTTCCATCGCGATGATCCCGTCAACAATTGAAAGGTACCTCTTCGGCGCTCCGGCTTCGCGCATTGAACCGTCCGCGTTCGCATAGAGTAAGATTCGGTTCAAATCAAGCGCCATGCGCCAAACCGTATCATTTCCGTGCCAGTTACCCGAACGTACAACCTCCTCGGTGCCACCAAAGACTTTGTAAGCCAGCCCCTTTGTCTTCCTTGCCAGCATCTGAACCACCAAAGTCTTTCTCAGTAGCGCCTGTTTCGCCCGACGGACGAGGGCATTCTCCAAAGCACTCCTGGCGCTGCCTTCTCGAAATTGGTCACCGCCCGTTTCTGGTGAACCGAACATATAATGCGGGAGCCAGTTCTTGTTGGCGTTAATGCCGACCAGGCCTTTGAGGTTCAGTGTGAACCCGCATTTCTTATGCGTCTTTATTTTGGGCAAGCTGATGAAAACGTCGGCCATGAGAGGCGACATTGAAATCGCGTATTCGTGTTTCCCACCGCTATGGTGTCGATTCGTTTCGTCGATGTCATAGAAAGCTCCGTAGTAGTGCTTTCGGCTTTGGTCCAGATCGGCGAACATGCTCTGGCCGCCAAGATCGACAATCGCTTTACCTCGCGGGTCGCCGGGTAGTTGGACGACCTGAGTCACCACACGCTCTTTCTCGACCCAATACTCATCGCGCAAATCAATGATTTCAATATCAAAGTCTTTACCTTCGTGAAAAAGCGACTGAATCTCTTTCAAACCCATCCGCCCAACGATTTCGTCAAACTTCGCCTCTGAAGTTGGAGCATCGCCGATGATGATTTTTCCCTTACCTTGTAACGCGATAAAAGCGTAGTCCACGATCGCGCGGATCACAGAGCCGTGCGTGATCACATATTCCCAATCGTCATTGTAGTAATGGCTTTCCGCAAGCATGTTTGGCTTGAGGAAAACGGTTTCTCCAGGCTTTATAAGCCATCCCAGGGGATTCCATTTAGCCTTGCCGAAATTAGACGAATCGTATTTGAGAAGGTGGAAGAGTTTCCTGATTGAGGTGTAAGTCTCGTTCGTCGAATCAATACCTCCACCGATAGGGGTTTCGGGGAAAACTTGCGGTGGATGAAACGGCGTCTGATGCGCATAAGAAGTGCGCGCTTGCTTAATAATAGCGACTGAATAAGGAGTCATGTTGATTGTTACTGGTCTCCGAATAAAGAGCTGGAATCGATCGACTAGCCGGCAACACCGATTCTGTAGATCTTCACTCCATAGCCGGACCGGTTTATTCTCCGACGAAGGAATCTTTTCATTATACGAATTTACGCAGGTTCGCTGCGCCCGGTGAGCAATGTTCGAGCGTTCGTTTTGGTCTTTACCACCTCTTCCAGCGCCAGAAGGTACTGCCGTCCTACGATCTCGGGCGAGAATTTCTTAACTTGTTCTCTACTGGCCTGCGCGATGCTCCGGCATAGAGCAGGATCGGAGAGCAATCGCACGAGCGTCTCGGAGAGAGCGACGGGGTTACGCGCCGGGACAAACAGCGCGTGCTCGCCGTCGCGCAGGTGATCGGCGATGCCGCGAGTGCTCGTTGTGACGATCGGGAGACCCTCATTCATTGCTTCCGTGATCGCTGTCGGGAACCCTTCACTGTAATAGGTCGGGAGCACGAAAACGCTTGCCACCTGATAAGCGGCGGCAAGCGCTTCACCCTCAAGGTGCCCGGCGATAGTAACAAACCGGCCAAGCTTGAGCGCCTTCACCTTTTTTGTCACTTGCTGCGCCTGCGCTCCGTCGCCGGCAATCAGCAGGTGAATAGCCATCCGGTCCTTCATCAGGGCGACGGCGTCCAACAAATCAAAGATGCCCTTCTCCGTTATTAAGCGTGAGGCGTAGAGGAGTATGGGCACTCCTACAGGCAGCTCCCAAAAATCGGGAAGCCGCGCTGGCGGTCCGGTTTGGTCAGGGACCCGCGGGTTGCTGACGACAAAAAACTTGCCCGCCGGATGAAATTGCTGCCACTCTCGTGCCTCTTCGGACGAAAGTACCATCGCGGCATCGCACATTCTGATAAGCCGCGCCGTCAGAGTTTTGAACAAGTGATGTCCGGACTTCAGTAATTTATGTGACTCGCTCCCGTGAAACTGCAACACGGTGGCGCGCGCCAGATGGCGCGTCACCAGCAAGAGCGGAATATCGCGGCTGAGAGTGGCCCAATCGTGAGCGGTTTTGATCACCAGCACATCAAAGTACGCTTGCTTCAACTGCCGGCGGATGTTGTCAATATCTTTCAGGCGCCCGACGATTCTATTAGTGTTCGACTCTTGATCACTGTGCCGGCCCCAGACACCCGTTACGACCTCGCAGCCCAGCGCACTCAACGCTCCTACCAGCAACTGAGTGTGTTTTGCAATTGGTCCCCTTACATTCGGGTGAGGGGCAAGCATTAGAATACGCATCTCAATTCGCACTCCGCCTGCACCACAGCTCAAAGATCAGCAGAGACCAGATGACGGAGCTCAGATTCTGCCGGCCCTGTCGATGGCTTTGCAAGAGTTTCTTAACCTCCGCTGTATTGATAAAGCCGCGTTGGCCTGCCTCATTGCTGAGAAGGATGTCACTGGCCATCTGCGCTAGATCGCCGCGGAACCAGTCTGCCAGTGGTATCGTGAAGCCGTGCTTACGATGATTGAGGATCGGGCGCGGAAGCACATCGGCCATCGTGTCCCTCAACAATCCCTTCAAGCGCCAGCCCGGGAAACGCTGCTTCACCGGGACTGAAGCCACAAATTCGGCTAGTACGTGATCAAGTAGCGGGACGCGCACCTCAAGAGAATTCTTCATGCTCATGCGGTCTACCTTGACCAGCATGTCACCGGCGAGCGCCACCTTGAGCCCGGTCTGAAGGAATTGCTCCAGCGGGTGGGCCCGATCATCAAACGTATAACGGGCCAGCCATTCATCTACAGAAAGGTACGGATTGTGGCCGGCAAGCTGCTCCTGCAATTCAGAGGACAGCAGCGACCAGACGCCAGGCGAACCTGCCGGTGTGAGCTTGCGGCGAAAGGCGCGATCCGGTGGTTGGACGCTGTCTGTGGCCTGTTTCCTCCAACGGGCAATACGATCATTCCAGCTCGGATTTTTCGTCTGCGGCAGCATCCCTGGCAGAGCGGCCATGACTTTAAGCAACGGCGCAGGAAGTAACTGAAGATAACGCGACAGTTCAAGCCCGCGAAAAATCGTGTAGCCGACAAAAAGCTCATCACCGCCATCACCTGAAAGCGCGACCTTAACGAACTGCTTAGCCATCTTGGCGACATAATATGTCGGGAGCGCCGACGGATCCGCAAACGGCTCGTCAAAGGAGGCCACGAGGTCAGGCAGAACATCCACCGTTTCGGGCTCGACGATCAGCTCGCAGTGCTCTGTCGAAAATCGCTCGGCCACGAGCCGGGCCAAACCGAGCTCGTTGTGCTCGCGGTGGGTGAAACCAATTGAGAATGTTTTGACCGGCGCAGTGCTGACCTCGCTCATTAGCGCAACGACGATACTCGAATCGATCCCGCCGCTCAGGAAGGCCCCGACTGGCACGTCGCTGATCATATGAGAGCGAACGGCATCCTTTAGCGCCGCGCGCAGTTGGTGGCGCGTTTCCGCCGGAGGGCGTCCGCGCTCTATCCGCTCGTTAGATAAATCCCAGTACTGCCGCACGACTGCGCCGCCCGCGGCCGTCCACCGCAACACGCAGCCCGGCGACAACTTCTGCGTGGATTTGTAAATCGTTGCCGGCGGTGGAATATAGCCCAGAGCGAAATACTGGGCCAGCGCGCCAAAATCGATCTCGCGCCTGCGGAAGGGCCGAGAAACAAGCAGGCTTTTCAACTCCGACCCAAAGATGATGCCCTCTTCGCTCGCCGAATAGTAAAGAGGTTTGATGCCGAAGCGATCAACGGCCAGCAGCAGGGATTGCTGGCGCTCGTCCCACAGCGCCAGCCCAAACATACCTCGAAGTTTTTCCACGCACGCTTCGCCGTATTCTTCATAGGCATGAACGATCACCTCGGTGTCGGTCCGGGTGTAGAATTTGTGGCCTCGCGCTTCGAGTTCGGGACGCAGCTCGAGATAGTTGTAAATCTCGCCGTTGAATACGAGCTGAACCGTCGAATCCTCATTGTGGATTGGCTGGTGCCCGGTAGCCAGATCGATGATGCTTAAGCGACGGATCCCCAGCCCGACCGGCCCGGAGAAAAAATAGCCCTCATCATCGGGACCGCGATGAGATATCGCTTCGCACATGAGCCTGAGCGTTTCGCGATCGGCCGTCACAGACGAACAGTTGCTCACCAGTCCTGCAATGCCACACATCTTTTATCTCTCAGCTCATCCGCACAGTAGATCAACAAGTACGTCGTCTCAACGGGACAGGAGCACCGAAGCGTCGCCGCACTCAATCTAACATTGCGTCAAAGCTCACCGCACTAACGCTATGCCATCAACTCCGAAGGTTAAGAATATGCTTCATCCTCACAACCGGAGTTCGAACAGCACAACTCTGGCTCAAACGAGCAACGAGTTGTACAGCCTCAACAGATTCGCGATATGCGCCCCGATGTCAAACTGCGCCGTAGCCCACTGCCTGGCCTTTGAGCCCAGACGGGCACGACCGGCTGGATCATCAACGAGCCCGATCAATTTCGCCGCCAGATCGTCGGCGTCTCTAGTGCGGAAGAGAATTGCATGCACGCCGTCTCCCGAAACCTCTCTGAGCGGCGCGATATCCGAGAGCACCGTTGCCAGCCCCATCATCATCGCTTCGATTACCGCAATCGGCGCCCCCTCCCAAACCGACGAAAGCACAAACACGTCGAGCGAGTTGAGTACATCGGGAATGTCAACGCGCTGCCCGAGGAAATGCACGCGGTCGGCGATGCCCTGCTGAAGGCAGAAGCTGGTGCATTCGTCGAGCAAATGCGGTGCGCCTGAGCTACTGCCAACAAAAACAAATTGCGCGTGTGGCGCGCGGTCGAAGACCCTGGGCAAAGCCTTGCAGACCGTGAGCTGGTCTTTCCGGCCATCCGCGTAAAAGTTCGCTACCATTCCAAGTAACATGGCGTTCTCAGCCAACCTGAGTTCGGGTCGTAGTGTTCTTCCTGGCGAAAGCAGCCTTGTCGGATCGACGCCATTATTAATGACGCAGAAGTTCTCGCTTGTATCAAAGCCTTGCTTGCTTGCCAGCCCCAGCATGTACTTGCTTACAGTCACACGAGCATCCATTCGCGGTATGACAAATCTCAGTGCCAGATCGTTCTTTCTGCCGGCATAGATTCCGTGCAGCGTTAGGATTCTCTTAATATCAGAGCCGCGGGTTGCCAGATACAGATGCAGCGCCTCAACCGGCTGATGGCCGTGAACCACTTTGATGTCCCGCTCCTTGATGATCTTGCGGAGTGCAAAGGCGAGACTGACGTCGACCGGCAGTTTTCTTTGCAGGCGGATGAATTCTATGCCTGAATTACGAAACTCTTCTTCCAAATCGCCGCCACCCGTAGCTACAAAAGTTAGATTCAGGCCGTTAGCTGCTGCATTCCTGCACAGGTCAAGCTCCATAATCTCGCCGCCGCCGCGGTTGAGTGAATCCAGAGTGTGAAGGACTTTGATCAAACAGATCTTTCGGGAAATGTCCGGGAAACTTCATTGTGTCGCGGCTTCGCTCACGACGAATATTTGTCGCGCAAACAATAAACTAGAGCTGGTCGGACATAGTGGTTTGAAATTAAAGTAATTATTAAATATAAGCTCTTAGCTTTGGCTTGGACAAATCGAAATCGCAAGGCCGATCTGAAAGACGCGAAACCCTGATGAAGCAAACGCTGACTCTTGCCCTACTGGCGGGCGCGAACATTCTCGTCACGCTCGCGTTTCAATGGTACGTGATAACACAACTGGGGGTGGGAGTTGAAACAGATGCGCTGTTTGCCGGCATGGCCGTACCTCAGTTGATCCTCCTGGTGGTTAGCAGTTCGTTGACGCATGTGTTGGTTCCGTTGCTGGCGACCGAAGATGAGAGCACTTTTCGCCAAAACGCCTGGGGGTTCTTTCTTGGCATCAGCGGCATCTTTACGATGCTCGCCCTCGTGCTATTTGTCACCGCCGCGTATTGGGTGCCATTTCTGGTGCCTGGATTTTCCAAAGCAGGCCAGTCGCTAACCGTCAGCTTAACGCGCATTCAACTGGTCAGCATGATCGGCACTGCTTCGGTTTCGGTGCTCTGGTCGGTCTATCACGCGCGGCAAAAATTCATCTGGGTTGAGCTTTCGACGCTGCTGTCGAGCAGCATCACACTCTTGCTACTGATCAAAGTATTGACGGTCTATGGAGTAGTTGGCGCCGCTGTCTTGATTGTATTGCGCCTCTGCCTGCAGATCGCGTGGCTCTTGCCAGGCCTTGGTCATTGGGAATGGCCTGCCTGGAACTCGCCGGCAATGCGAGAAGCCTGGCGCCGCATTCGGCCTTTATTGATCGGCACTTCGTACTACCGCACCGATGTGTTGATTGATCGGTTTCTCGCATCAATGGCGCCCGCCGGCGGTCTCTCATTGCTCTATATCGGGCAGCAGATATATGGAGTGGCAAACGTTGTAGCCGAGAAAGCCATCGCCACGCCGATGGTCCCCTCGCTGGCGCTGCAGGCGGGCGCAGCAAAGTGGCCGGCGTTTCGACGGGCTTATCAACGCCGCTTGCTCGCCATGGGCGGCCTGACGCTCCTCGGCTATTTGGTTCTGCTGATCGGCGGCGAGCGTATCCTAAATCTCTTGATTGGCCATGGCGGTGTTACCAAAGATAATGTTCACACGCTGTGGTTAATCATGATAGCCCTGGTGGGTGTTTTTATTGCCGGCGGGATGGGTGTGATAACCTCTAAGACTTTCTACGCGATGGGCGATACACGCACGCCGACGCGCATGTCCATCGTGACCTACACTCTGTATGTTCCCGCAAAAGTGTTGGGCTTTCTACGTTACGGGCTGATGGGATTGGCGGTTGTCACGAGCGCCTATTTGTTCCTAAATCTATTGATACAGATAGTGCTCCTGGAAAGATTCGTGATCCCGAGGCGCGGATGAATGTAGGGCCTAATGCCTTTGGAGGATTCGGGATGCGGCGTGAAGCAATCTTCGCCGCGTTGGTACCAACAACCGTATTCGTTCCCATCTCGACGATAATCGGCCGCTAGTGATAGAGAGAGAATGATTCGTCAGGTCATAAATCAAATTCGCCTGCAGGAGTTCGATTTTGAGCTGGAGACCGACACACCGTACCTCGTCTTCCAAACCCCGCCCTGATAAAATCGCCCGGCTGGCAACCTGAGGTTGATATTGAGGGTCTGGCCAGGATGATGATGGAGGCTTAGTAAACTGTTTTATGGCTGAGACACTCGGTTCTTTAAGTGACAAGCTTGTTACCGTCAAGCTCAAACAGTATCACACCGAGGACCAGGCGAGGCTGCAGAGCCTGTCTCGTCAAGAGACGCAGTTGAGAACCGAGATTGATGAATTCATATCCGCAGCCATCGCAGGAAAAATACCGCTCGAAAAACTCACCTTCGAAGCCAACAAAGTCTATAAGAAGGAAGGTAACGAAACCAGGGATTTAAAAGGAAGTCTCGGGCAAATGTTTGCTCATCTCTCAGAGGTGAACTGCAAACTCTGGCACGTTCAGGAGACGGTTTACGATTTTGAGGCAATCCCCGCCCCCGAAAAAGACGGTGTCATAAGAGAGCTGGCCGTTCTCAATCTTGAGCGAAACCACTGCATCGATGAACTTGACAGAACGTTCCTTTCTGTCATCAAGGGCGCCTGAAATGAATCGAAGCTAACGGTACGGCGAGCCGCTAGGGATTCTCTCATCCCGACTGTGTGATCAAAGCATCGACAATTCGTTCCGCCGTATGTCCATCCCACAGTGGTGGGACGCAATGTTGATCTTTCTCTAATTGCTTCTCAAGCGCGCCAAATGTGGCAGCAACAATTTTGCCCGTATCAGTCCCCACAATCGTATTCGTTCCCATTTCGACGGTAATTGGCCGCTCAGTATTTTCGCGCAAGGTCACACACCGGATTCCAAGCACCGTCGTTTCTTCCTGGATGCCGCCGGAATCAGTCAGTACGACGCGCGCCGCACTCATCAGACTGAGGAAATCGAGATAACCGAGCGGCTCGATTAGGCGGAGGCCGGCCATCTTTCCGATTCGCTCGGACAATCCATATTCAGCAAGCATTTTCCGGGCGCGCGGATGTATCGGAAAGACGATTGGCAGGCGTGCCGAGATTTGCTCGAGCGCATCGAGAATTCTGGTAAACGATTCGCGATTATCAACGCTGGACGGCCGGTGCAAGGTCAGCAGCGCGTAGTCTTTATCAGCAACAGCAAGTTCAGCTCGGATGCTCGAGCCCTTCGCACGTTTCAGATTAGCCAATAGGGAATCGATCATGATGTTGCCGACCAAACGAATTCGTTCCGCAGGTATCCCTTCGGCAATCAGGTTGGCGCCGGCATCGGAGGACGGGGTAAACAAGAGATCTGAGATCTGATCGGTCAGCAAGCGGTTGATCTCTTCCGGCATGGTGCGATCGCGACTGCGCAAACCTGCCTCAACGTGCGCGATTCTAATACCGAGCTTCGCACAAACAAGCGCGCATGCGAGCGTCGAATTGACGTCACCAACGACGATCACCCAGTCCGGTTTTTCTTCGAGCACGACAGGCTCGAAGGCCTGCATTATCGCCGCCGTCTGCGCTGCGTGCGAAGCTGATCCCACACCAAGATGAATGTCGGGGGCCGGTAGACCCAAATCGCGAAAAAACGCATCCGACATATTGGCGTCATAGTGCTGGCCGGTGTGAACGAGAATTGGTTGGAATTGTGAAGGGCGCCGCTTCATCGCTGCGACGAGCGGCGCGACTTTCATGAAATTGGGCCGCGCGCCGGCGACGTTGATGACCTTGAGCATCGGCTGAGAAAGTTTACTTGTCGTTTCCAGTTTCGGTGATAATTTTCGCGATCTCGTCGGGTCTCCCCATGGCCAACGCCTTCTTCCATAGGCCCGTGCGTTCGTTTCCAATGATCAAAATCATTACATGATCATCTTTGTCGGTGACGAACATCCCCAACTTTTTTAGCGCGAGCTCAACGTTCTCTTTCTTGCCGGTGATGAATGACCAGCCCGCATCAACATTAAACCGCTGGCTTAAGGCTTTCAGCCTTGCGGGAGTATCGGTCAAAGGATCGACGGTGATCGAGATGAAAGCTACGTTCTTAGCGGCACTGCCAAGTGCGTTGCGGACTTTAACCAGGTTAAGAAACATCGCGGTGCAACCCTGATGCTCGCTCGCGTAGAACGAGTTGATAACGACCGTCTTGTCCTTAAGTAAGTCGGAATAGAATCGGGCGGTCTTATTGTCCTGATTAATGAGTAAGGTGTCGGTGAAATACCTTTGGGCAGCCGGGCTTTCGGCTTGAGTTTGAGACTGAGCCCGCGCCGGGTTGGCGCCGTCGGCAACAAAGGCCGCGAGCAAACTCGCTCCAAACCACCACCTCGTGAATCTGGTCATAGCCTGATAATTCGCGCGCAGCTTTCACGGCGCAGATCGCCATTCAAAGCATTCCGGGTATCGACAACCACTTGACTAAGCCGGCAAATCCGGCCGTAATCGATCGGCGTGTGATTGGTTACGATCACCACGCAATCGGCCGCCTTAAGCTCGTCGTCAGTCAGTTCAACAGATGATAGCGGCGCGCCGCTTCCTTCTGCATGGGCATCGTCAAAGCGAATTTCCCGCACGAATGGATCGTGGTAGCGAACATCACAACCCTTTATTCGCAGGCGATCAATGATCGAAAGCGCGGGGCTTTCCCGCACATCGTCAATGTCCGGCTTGTAGGCTACGCCCAACAATAATACCCGTGACCCATTCATTGCCTTACGTGCGTCGTTCAGTCCGTCGGCCACCAGTTGGACCACGTGTTCAGGCATGCGCGAGTTCACTTCTTCAGCCAACCCGATGAAGCGCGAATCAAAACCGTGCTGGCGCGCCTTCCACGAAAGGTAGTGAGGATCGAGAGGAATGCAATGCCCGCCTATTCCTGGTCCCGGATAAAACGGCATGAAGCCGAACGGCTTGGTGGCGGCCGCGCGAATGACCTCCCAGGTGTCGATGTTCAGCGCATAACACAGCCGCGCCATTTCATTGGCCATGCCGATATTTACGGCTCGAAATGTGTTCTCTAAAAGCTTTGCCGCTTCGGCGACCCGAGCAGAACTCACCGAGTGAACATCCTGAACGATCTGTGAATAAAGGAAGGCAGCCACTTCCGTTGAGTCGTCGGTTACGCCGCCGACGACCTTCGGAATATTGTGGGTCTGAAACTTCGGATTGCCGGGATCGACACGCTCAGGCGAAAAGGCCAGCAGAAAATCTTTGTCCAGCTTTAGTCCGGTTCCTTCAAACATCGGCAGCAGTACTTCGTCTGTCGTCCCCGGATAAGTCGTCGATTCAAGGATCACGAGCTGGCCCCGGCGCAGGCGCTTCCTGATCTCTTCGGCGGCAGCGAGAATAAAAGAGACGTCAGGCTCCTTGGTTTTTCTGAGCGGCGTGGGAACGCAAATGATAATTGCATCACACTCTGCCAGATGATCGAAATCAGTTGTCGCCGTCAGGTGGCGGCTGTCAATCAAATCCTTAACCAGCGACGAGGCTACATCACCAACATAGGATCTTCCTGAGTTAATTTCGGCGGCCTTGCTTTCATCAACCTCCAATCCGGTCGTGAACAGTCCGCCGCGAGCAAATTCAACCGCCAGCGGCAGTCCCACGTAGCCAAGACCGATGACGCCGACGCGCGCGGTCTTTTCGGTAATCTTTTGTCTAAGCTGATCTTTCATCATCTGAGGGATCCGTTTGCGAACGCAGGCAATGAATCATTGCATTCTGTGTTCGTCGCCATGCCATCGAAGACTATGGGAGCGGCGCGCGTACTGTCAAGCACGTCCTTTTCAAGCGCAAAAGCAAGAGCAGGCCAGCGCTTTCTGCTCTGGCCTGTCTCATGTTTTAGCTTGTGATTCGAGTTTCGGGATTAGGGGATTGGTGGCTCAGCTGGTTGCGGCTGACCTTCCGGCCGCGCTGCCTGTCCCGAGCCCGGTGGAGGGCTACCCGGACCACGACCGGGTCCCATTCCGGGGCCGTCCGGTCCAGGACCCATCATCATGTGCATGCCGGCGTGAAGTTTCTCCTGTTGTTCGGGCGTGAGCCGGTTCTTTATGCGAATGGCGAGCTCCATGTGCAAACGCTTGATCTCGCGCTCGGTGTCCAGCACTTTATCCAGTTGGGCCATCGCCTGCTGTTCATTAACCGGATTTGCTTTCATGCTGTCATGCAGCGCTTCCATGGCGTCCTGGAGCTGCCACTGCAAATCATTAAAGCGCGCGCTGACTCGATTGATCTCGCTGCGCATGAATGTTTTCTGTTCGTCAGTCAGCCCGAGTTCGCGCTGATGCTGCATGATCATTTCCGGCGGGAACATCAATCCGCCCAGAGGATCCATAGGCGGATGCGGCGCCATTGCCGGCCGCGGCTGGTCCTGGGGCATTGCTCGTTCTGCCGGTTGTGGCGGCTGTTGTGCTGATGCCAGGACGGTGCTCAACAGGACGACAGAAAGAAGCAGCCCAATTCTGATTACAATTTTGCTCATTGATTCCTCCTTCATTTGGGTGTCTTGCCTAAGAATGATTTCAACTCGTTCGCGTTTTCATCCAACTGCGGAAGCGAGGTAAAGATTTCGCCACTGGGTGAACGCAACAGCGCCGTAGTCGGTGATTGCCATTTCGAGATGGCGGCGGCTTCGCTCGCGGCTTTCTTATTCGCGGAGCTCAAGGCCACCTGACGAGGCGCAGGCAAACTCTGATGCACCGGCTTCCGCACAATGCGTGGCGGTCCATTTTCTGTTCGGACGATACCTGGCCCTGTTGGTTCTTGTTTCGAGAAGCGGTTCGGACTCATCACCCTATCATTCGCTTGATCGCCTGGCTGAGACTTGTGCCAGAATCCCCGCCAGACCGCAACCGACGAAATTGCAATCAAGATGAAGACCGCTGTCGCATAAACCAATGACAACCGGAACGGTGCGCGCACGGCTGAAGTTTGGGCCTCAGCGCGATTCCACACCGTGGCAAACCGCTCGGTCAGGCTCTCGTCCTCAGCGCGCAATTCGCTAAACAGCGCCTGGATTCTCTTTTCCTCGCCAACTAATTTCATATGTCATTTCCGTTTTTCCCAGAGATTCGCGGAGCCGCTTCTTTCCGCGCTCGTAATGTGTACGCGCCGCTCCGATCGAGATGCCCATGACCTTTGCCACTTCGCTTAAACTTGCATCTTCGTAGAAAACAAGATGCAGCGCCTCTCGCTGGCGGGTTGGCAGCTTTCTCAAGGCTTGCTGAAAACGCTTCTGCTCTTCAGATTTTTCGAGCGCTTTTGCCTGACCAATCGTCAAAGAAACTGGTTCGGCAGGTTGGCCCTCGCTCGCAAATCTGACGAGGCGCAGGATCCGCTTTCGATGCTCAGTGATTGCCGTCTTGCGAATCACTGAAAACAACCAGGTCTTTAAACTCGAGTCGCCTCGGTAGCGCGCCTTTCCTTCAAGGATTTTCAAATAAACCATCTGCATGACTTCTTCGGCCATTTCTCGATCGCGCCGGCAACAACTAAGCGCCCAGCCGAAACTGGAGCCATGGAGCTTTTCCAGCTCAGCCTTAAGCTCCGCGATGTCCATCGGATCAATTTTCACGGAAGACTTCCGTGTTCCGCTCTATTAGTCGTAAGAGCGCGCGAGTTATATGACAACTGTTTCGAGTACCGCCTTTAGACGGTTTTTGCTTTCCGTTCAGCCATTCGGGCGATGCTTGTTTGGAGTACCGCCTTTGGGCGCTGTTTGCTTTCCGTTCAGCCATTCGGGCGATGCTTGTTTGGAGTAACACCTTAAGGCGGCCGCCCGTTTGGAGTACCGCCTTTAGGCGGCCGTGTCCGCCAACTAAATCTCCGCCTGAAGGCGGGACTCCAAACTACTTCGCCCATTCACTGGCGATCTGAGATTCGACTTTGACGGGGACGGTATTTAGATATTCCTCACCTGCGGCACACATTGCATGCTCGACTCTTGCCGCAACATTGGTCGCTTCGGCCTCGTCGACTTCTACTACGATTTCGTCGTGAATGATGTTTACGATTCTAGCCGAAGTCCCCCGCAGTTCATCTCTGAGTAATCGCAGCGCCCGTTTGAGAATATCGGCGCTGGTTCCCTGAATCGGCGCATTCTTTCCATTTCTCTGGGTCATGGAGATCTGCTGCCGATCAGCCGGATCGAAGTTGAAACGCACGAGCCGTCCAGAGGCGGTGCGCGCCTGTTTCTCGCTCACCGCGCGGTTCGCCGATTCGCGCAGATAACGATCGAGCCCGCGGTAAGTCGCAAAGTAGCGACGCAGCACATCCTCGGCTTCCGTCACGCTAAGTCCCGTCATCATGGAAAACCGCTGTGCGCCGATCCCATAGACGACGCCGAAGTTAAGGCGCTTGGCAAAGTCACGCTGATCTCTGCTGACCTGATCCTGCGCCACATTGAAAACCTGAGCGGCCGTGACGCGATGTAAATCAGCGCCAGAATTGAAGGCGTCGATGAATGCCTGATCGCCCGAGAAATCAGCCAGGATGCGCAGTTCGATTTGCGAATAATCGGCAATGACCAATCTTCGCTCTGCAGGGTGGCCCATGAAGCAGCGCCGATACTCGACCGCGTGGGGTACCTGCTGAATATTCGGATTGGTACAGGCAAACCTTCCCGTCGGCGCGCCGATTTGGCGAAAGTCCGCGTGCAAACGCCCGGTCTTCGGATTGACGAATTCCAACATCCCGTGGCCATAGCTGGTCAGCGCTTTTTGCATCGTGCGATACTCCAACAACTTTGCGACGACGGGATACTGCGCGGCTAAAGGCTGCAACTTCCAGTTGCGCGTCGAGTCGGGAACAGAAATGCCCAGGCGAGTCAGAGCTTCGGTGACTTGCTGTTGCGAATCGAGATTGATGTTCGCGCGCGGCGGCCCGAACAACGAAGCCTGGGCCGAGCCTTCGCCCAGCATTTCCTGTAACTCGTTTGCCAACTCGCCCCGTTTTTCTTCGACGACCGCCAGTTGTTCCAGCCATCTCTGCTTATCAACATAGAAACCCGCCAGCTCAAGATCGACGACGGGCATCACGCATTCGAATTCCAGCTGCGCGCAGCGAACCAGATCGAGAGATTTGATTCGTTCGATCAGTCTGTCTCGCAAAGGGATCAGCACCGCCGCATCGCGGGCGGCATATTGCAGTTGCGCTTCTGATAGTTCGAACTCCCAATTGCTCAACCGTTCGCTCTTATCAACTGCTTCATTCAGATACCGCCCGGCAATTGCCTCCAGCCCGTGCCGCTCTTCAATGTCGCCCGCCGAGACCAGTTGGCTCGCAAGCAACGTGTCGAACAATCCGCCCAGATCAACGCCCAGATTGTGCTTGATGAACTTGGCATCGAACTTCGAATTGTGCGCAATCTTGATCGGCCTGGGCGCTGCGAGGAGTTGGCGCAGCGGTTCGAGCGTCTCGCTTTGGCGCATATCGCCGTTTGAAAAATGATTGACGTCGATGATGTAGACGCCATCGGTCGTGGCAAGCTGAATTAGACGTAACCGCGCCAGGTAAGGATCCAGCTCGGTGGTTTCAGTGTCGAGGCCGATCGCCTGCTTAGACGAGAGTTGGTCGACCGCGCGACGCAATGCTTCGGCGTCAGTAATGACATCGTACTGCGTATTCATTATTGAATTGATTTAGCCACAAAACGAGAGTCAGTACCACCCGCCATCGGGTGATCAAAAGCGGTTTTGCCAAAAGCTCATTGAGCAATTGAACCGAGTCGGTTAATGCTGGGATTGCGGAGGTCCTCGTCCGCACAGCGTGCGTCAGCACGCTCAGGGTTTTTCAAAGGAAATCAGTAAATGAAGGTAGTCCGATGAGGATAAGGACGTAGGGACTCCATCAGAGTTTCGCGCCGATCAGGTAAGTCACGGGCTCGTCGCCGGGCACGAAGGCGGAATGAATCGTATCTGCCGGAAGGAAGTCGCGATCGCCTGCACGCAAGGTGTAAATCTCGTGACCAACGCGCAGCTCGAGCTCGCCACTGATGATCCAGTGCGATTGATCTTCACCATGCGCGTGCGGACCATACTTAGTTCCCGGCGCATCGCTCCACTGAAAGACGCTGTAACCTTCGCGCTCGAGTTCTTGTCGTAACCTGGCAGCGTCAGGTGGCGAGGCATCGTTCCATCGTTCGATTTGCATTGTCGGCTGAGTTCCTTTGCAGCTAAGTACAGGGCGCATCGTAGCGGATAATGTAGCTCTTATTCCTGACGCGGAACCTCTTGAAAGTCAGCTAAGCATCGTTTTTGCATGTTGATGGAGGTCAACGGGCGCGATTACCGCGATTCGAATTCGAGTGCTGCGTCGATGGTGTGGACGAAGCCGATCCGAACCATCCGCGCCACCAACCGACTGCGGCGCCGACAATCAGTAGAAATACAATGACGCCGACGAAAGCCAGTTTCAAGGCCAGGCGAAACACTCGGCGCGCGATAAACAGAAATGCCACCACTACTACCAGAACTATGAGCCCGGTTGTAATTGAAAACAGCATTTCTCTGCCTTCTGCCCTCTGCCTTCTGCTTTCTGCCTTCTGCCTACCGTCTTCCGCCTACTGCCTACTGCTTTCTGCGTCTATAGCTCGCGCGGACTGTCGTCTTGATATTTCCCCGCACGTTGAAGTCACCCTCAATCTCGACGCTTACCGGATCGCAGGCCCGTACGAAATCTTCCAGAATGATGTTCATCACATGCTCGTGAAATATCTTCACGTCACGAAATGAGTTGATGTAGAGCTTCAAACTCTTGAGTTCGATACAACGTTCGTTCGGGACGTACTCAATGCGAATCGTGGCAAAGTCCGGAAAATCTGAAAACGGGCAAATGCAGGTGAACTCAGGAATTTCAAAATTGATTTTGATCTCGCTGCCCGGAAATTCGTAGGGGAATGTGTCCAGCGGATAAAGCTTCATCTCTGCACGCGGCGTGGCGCGAATGTCCAGTCCCTGCGCGTTCGGCGGTGATAATTCAGTTACCATTCGCTGGTCTCGTCCATTTCAAAACTCCCGAGTGTAATACCGGTCGGCGGCCGGGCGTCCGATTTCGAATATCTTAATCAGCGCCAGCCCGGAAATAAACCCGCCAATGTGGGCCGCATACGCCACGCCACCCTGTTGCGATCCACTGCCGAGCATTCCCAGTCCGCTGATCAATTGCAGCACAAACCAGAGGCCGATGGCGATGAAGGCGGGCACCGGCATTGCGAACCACCCCAGCAGCACAATCACCCGGTTCGTTGGAAACAACAATAAGTAAGCACCCAGCACGCCGGAGATTGCACCGGAGGCGCCGAGGCTTGGGACGAGCAGGCTGGCCTGGTCGCCGCCGGCAAACGCAACCGTCGCAAAGACGTGCGACAAACCGGCGAGCACACCGCACACCAGATAAAAGATGAGATAACGAAAGTGGCCCAGGCGATCTTCTATGTTATCGCCAAAGATCCAAAGGAACAGCATGTTGCCGAAAATGTGCGCCAGTCCCGCGTGCATGAACATCGAAGTGATGAGCGTGAGAAAAACCGGGATCGGAGTCGGTTGCAGTCCCGGCATTGAAACGCGCTGGCCGGTGAAAGTCACTACATGGTGATCGGGCGTGACAATGTCTTTGCCGGTAATGATTTCAGCGGGAACGGTCGAAAAGGCGTAAGTGAATTTCTCGTTTGAACCGAAGCCCTGCAGAAAAACGAAAACGAGGATATTGATCAGGATCAGGACGTAGTTAACCACGGGCGTTGTCGTACGATCCCTATTGTCGTCGGCTATCGGAAAAAGCATCTCGGTACAGAACCTCGACCTTGGGTAGCGAGCGGGTAAATGCCAGCAATGCTGGCGGTTCGCAGGCAGGATGCCTACGCTCCCGGTTAATCTCCTTCAGCAGCGGCTTCGGCGAAGGCAAGTTCTCCGGCCGCAATGTCTCGCCGCACTTCTTCGCGCATGCCGAACACACGCGCCTTGCTATCGTCGAATTCCCCTTCCCAGCGGGCGACTACCACTGTAGCCAAACAGTTTCCCAAAACATTCACGGAAGTGCGCCCCATGTCCATTAATTCATCGACGCCGAATATTACGGCGACGCCAATCGCGCCAAGCCCACCGGGCATGAAACTGTTTAGCGTCGCCAGCAGAATCACGAGCGCAGCCCTGGGCACGCCCGCGACACCCTTCGAGGTAATCATCAAGGTCAGCATCATGAAGAGTTGGCGGCCAAAGCTCATGTGACCGATCGTCGGCTCGGCGGCCTGAGCGACAAATACTGACGCCATCGCCAGATAAAGGGTCGTGCCATCCAGATTGAAACTGTAGCCGGTCGGCATTACAAAACCAACGATGCGGCGCGGCACACCGAGCCGTTCCATATTTTCCATCGCCTTAGGCAGAGCGGACTCGCTGCTGGTGGTAGCGAAGGCAATCGTGAAAGGCTCGCGCACGGCTTTGAAGAACTGCTTGATCGGAACGCGGGCGATAATCATAACGGCGCCGAGCACCACAAAAACAAAGATGAAAAGCGCGAGATATAGCGAGCCGATTAACTTGCCGAGATTCCATAGCACGGTAAGACCGTTAGTCGCGATGGTGTGGGCCATTGCAGCGCCCACGCCGATCGGCGCAAACATCATTACGTAGTTGGTGAACTTGAACATCACCTGCGACAACGCTTCACAGCCACGCAGGATGGGACTCGCCTTCTGGCCCATTGCGGAAACCGCCATCGCAAACAGAACTGAGAAAGCTACGATTTGCAGCACATCGCCCCGCACCATGGCGTCGATTACGCTCGAAGGAAAAATATGGACCAGCAGATCACGAAAGCCCTGCGGCTGAGTCTTGACCAGCGTAGTGATATCGCCGCCGCCGGCCAGAGTGACCCCGTGACCAGGCTTCGTGAAATTTACAATCGCCAGGCCAAGAAATAGGGCAATCGTGGTCACGATTTCAAAATAGAGAAGTGCTTTGGCCCCCATTCGCCCGACTTTTTTCAAGTCGCCGCCGCCAGCGATACCGACCACGAGGGTCGAGAAAATCAGAGGGGCAATAATTGATTTGATGAGGTTGAGGAAAATGTCGCGGAGGAAGTAGACGTTGTTGCCCCACTTTGGACTGATGTAACCAAGCAGCCCGCCTAGGACCAACCCAATCAGAATTTGGGTGGTCAGCGAGGGCCGGTACCACGGACGGCGAGCGCCGGTAGTTTCGAGTTCCGAGTTTCGAGTTTCGAGTCTCATCCTGTTATGTTGATCTCTGCAATCCGATCGTGGATTTGCTCGACTATGATCCTACCGCCATTCTTGAGATTCCGGTTCGCTTAACTCGAAACTCGAAACCCGAAACTCGAAACATCGTTACCTTCCCCAGCGTAATTTATCCCGCAACACATCGAAATAATTCTTGTTCGCCGGCTGGACGAGATTGAATGTCGTCTTGCTTTTGCGAATGACAATCTTGTCGTCGGCTTGCAGCGGACAACCCACTTGTCCGTCGAGCGTGAGCGCGACCTCTTCGTTCCTGGTCTTCAGCCGCACCTCGATGAAGGAATCATCAGGCACGACGATTGGCCGGTTCGACAAGGTGAACGGGCAAATCGGCGTAATTACAATCGCGTTCATCGACGGATAAATTACCGGGCCTCCGGCAGAGAGATTATAGGCGGTCGATCCGGTCGGCGTGGAAACAATCAATCCGTCGGCGCGAAACGAATTTACGAATTGGTCGTTCAGATATGCTTCGATCTCGATGATTCGCGCCAGAGCGGATTTATTCATCACGACGTCGTTGAGTACGCGGGTCTTTGTAACCAACTCCTCTCCGCGTCGAAGCTCGGCCGCCAGCATTAAGCGCGGCTCGACTTGGTAATGGCCGTTGAGAATCGTCTCAAGCGCTGGGAACAGTTCTTCAATCGGAAATTCCGCCAGGTACCCGAGCCCGCCATAGTTGACCCCGATCACCGGAACTTCCTTGTCCCCAAGCATGCGCGCGGTTGCGATCATCGTGCCGTCGCCGCCCAATACCAGCATCAGGTCGACGGTTTCCGCCAGCTTTTCGTCTTTGACTGTTTCGACCTCGCATCCTGTTTCGTGCTCGATGCGCTCGCGATCGACGTCCAGCCCACCAATGAGTTTGATACCGCGGGCGTTCAGCCATTCCGTCAAACGGCAGAGCGTTGCCAGCGCGTCCGGCTGGTGCGGCTTGACGACGACACCTATGCGTTTGATTGAGGCCATGGGTCTTTGGGCGTACTAATTAACCACAAAGACGTGGAAGACCACAATGAGAACTGAACGGCAGGAACTGAGAGCGTAGACTTGAGCTTAGTTACTGCGAAATTTTATACAAAGCGAGAAATTCCTTGTTTCCCTCAGCCCCCTGAATCGGCGATTCAATCACGGCGACGACAGTCAGCCCTGATTCCCTGCCCGCTTCATTGACCTCACGGACAGCACGCTGATGTTTAGTGGGATCGGTGACGATGCCGCCCTTGCCTACTTCGCCTTTGCCAACTTCAAACTGCGGTTTGATGAGCGTAATAATGCGCCCACGATCTGTCAGCAAAGGCACAATAGCAGGAAGAATCTTTGTGGCTGAGATGAAGGAAACGTCAATCGTTATCAGGTCGAACTGCTGATCGAAGTCTTCCCTTTTCAAATAGCGCGCATTGACCCCTTCGCGCACTTCGACTCGTGAATCGTTACGCAGTCGCCAGTCGAGCTGATTGTGACCGGCGTCGACGGCGATGACTTTCTGCGCTCCGTGTTGCAACAAGCAATCGGTGAAACCTCCGGTTGAGGCGCCCACATCGAGACACAGCAACCCGTTCACATCGACACCGAATTCACGCAATGCGGCTTCGAGTTTTGTCCCGGCGCGACTGGCGTAACGAAGGTTGGGATCGTCAGCGCCCTTGAGACGGATGTTCGCGTCAGGCGCGAACACCTCTGAGGGTTTGCTGACGAGTTGTTCATCGACCAGGACAGCGCCGGCCATGATCATGGCTTGAGCTTTAGTCCGTGAAGTTACCAGGCCACGATCAAGCAGAAGCTTGTCAATGCGCTCGCGTTTCACACCGACATCGTATCAGAAGCGGGGACACCGGGGTCCCCAGTCGGGCAGCCCGGCCGGATTGGAGCGGTGAAGGAGAGCCAGGATCATGCAGCGAGGTTTACCGTGGCCAGGGCGTTAGGCAGAGAAGCTCTTGCTTACGCCGGGCTTGCGGACACCTATCGCCTTGCTGCGTGGGGCACCGCGCGGGGAATATCGTTCAAATGCAATTCACCAGCACACTCTTGGCAGAGCCAAACCAGGACCTTGGGGGCATCAACCCAGAAGAAGGGAGTCACTTTACCTGCGATCCTTACCGCTTCGTCACTTGACAGGCGTTGCAGGGCCTGGACAAAAAATATTCCGTTGTAGGAATCTGCATCAGCTCCGTGCTGGTGATGTATACACTCCCGTTCCAGCAGGAATTGCTTTCTCATGGAGGCCAACCCTTCTCTCGCGCCGCACCGCGCGAGCAGAACTCAAGAGGGGGAACTTAACTCGTCGGGTAAGATTCTTTTTTGAGGAGAAAACGGGGCGGCAAACTTAGAAAGACTCTAAAGTTTCATTGCCAAGCGCATAATGCCATGCCTTATTTGTGAGGTCAACAAATTATTTTGCCTGTCTTCCATCGCGGAATCTTATGACATGGCTGCAAAATTCTTATTGCGGGCCTTCGAAGATTTCGATTATCCGGCCTGCCCCGCGAGGACGCCGCGGCGGTCTATTGGCCGGCGTTAATGGTCCGAGACGTTCCTTCACGGCGTGCACGCGGCGTTTGCGCACCAGGTGGGCCGGATCAGCTGACGATTCATCGCCATGATTCAGGTCAGCTTTGCCGGCTGAAGAACTAGCGATTTGATTGTCAGAAGAGGCCGGTGTTTCCGACGTTAGGGCCTCCGTCGCGGCAGAAATCGATTCGGAAGCGGTTATTGGCTGCCCGGACTGTTCTGCCGGGGGAATTGGACTCTCGGACGTTTGTACCGGTGATACGGTGGTGGGGACGTCCGGGTTTAATTGCGGCTGATTACCAGCCGTAAATGAGCTGCGCTGGCGATTCTGGAAGAAATTGATTCCGAGGGCCCCTGCCGCGCCCGCCATTGTGGCCGCCACCAGCCCGGCAACAATCAACACGGACAACCGCGACCTTTCGCCCGCCTTCGCTTCCGCGATGGGAACAACGGGGCGCGCGGTCACAATGGTCGTCTCATCATCAAAGTGAGGCGTCTCCAATTCGGGCCGCGTTGCCGAAATTACGATTCGACTTCTATTCATTTTTCTTGCAAAGGCCTTCTCAAACGAAACCGATTACGAACCGCAGGAGGGTTTCGTGCAGGCTAACCTTAGATGCAGCAACAGCGATGTCCGTTCACATAGAAGATGTCCGTTCACATAATATGATTTGGAAGATATAACGAGGAGAGATGTGAATCCGAGGTTCCTAAGCGGAAACCTTTTGCTGCTTTGTGCGGCGATCTTCCAAAACGTCGAAAGCTTCTCTTACTCGATTGTAGATTCCGTCGGCGTCCAGGCCGTATTTGGCCAATAAGAGCTTTGGATCACCGTGCGTGACAATCCGATCGGGAACACCCATGCGTACGACGCGAACTTTATCCTGCAGTCCGTTCTCTTCCAATAACTCGAGCACGGCCGAACCGAATCCGCCCGCCAGGTACGCCTCTTCAACCGTAACGATCAGACGTTTGGTGCGGGCCAGCGCCAAAAGTAAGGCGCTATCCATCGGCTTCACAAAGCGCGCATTTACTACCGTCGTTTCAATGCCGTCTTTCGCGAGATTCTCAGCCGCTTGCAAAGAGGGATGCACCATCGAACCGTACGCGACTATAGCGATTTCGCCACCATCACGCAGCAGTTCTGCTTTCCCGATTTCCACCAGTTGGGGATCGCGATCGAGGGGAACCCCGACTCCGTTTCCGCGAGGATAGCGCATTGCCGCGGGGCCATTGTGCTCGACCATCGTGAACAGCATGTCCCGCATTTCGCCTTCGTCTTTCGGCGCCATCAAAATAATGTTCGGCACTCCGCGCAAATACGCGATGTCCAGCAGGCCATGATGCGTCGGGCCATCACCCCCGGCGATGCCGCCCCGATCCATGCAGAATTTCACATTGAGGTTTTGAATGCAGACGTCGTGAACCAGTTGATCGAAGGCGCGTTGCAGGAACGTCGAGTAGATAGCACAGACCGGCTTCAGGCCTTCAACCGACAAGCCGGCAGCGAAAGTTACACAATGCTGTTCGGCTATGCCGACGTCGAATGATCGGTTTGGAAATCGCTCAAGAGCTTCGCAGACACCGGTCCCGTCGGGCATCGCGGCGGTCAAAGCGACGATCTTTTTATCACGGCTCATTAACTCGCACAGCGTGTCGCCAAAAACTTTTGTGTAAGTGGGCGCTTTCGCTGCCGGCTTAACCGGCTTGCCGGTCTTTAAATCGAAGGGCCCGGTCGCATGCCATTTGTAGTAATCGTTTTCCGCCGCCGGATGGCCCTTCCCTTTGGTCGTCAACGCGTGAACAATTACGGGGCCGTCCTTGATTTGCTGCGCCTCACGCAGTGCCGCGACCAACGCGCGCACATTGTGACCATCGACATAGCCGATGTATTTGAACCCAAGCTCATTGACCAGAGCGCCGGGCAGGACGGCGGCGGCGATGGCATCTTTCATTGCTTTGGCCGCGTGATGCAGTCGTTCTCCGACCGACGGAATTGAAAGCAATGTTTCCTCGACTTCGTCCTTGAAACGATGATACCCATGCGCCTCGCGAATTCGATTCAGGTAACCAGTGAGCGCGCCGACCGCAGGCGCGATCGACATTTCATTATCATTGAGAACGACAATCAGGCGCGTCTTCAGATGTCCCGCCTGATTCACTGCTTCCATCGCCATGCCGCCCGCCAGCGATGCGTCGCCAATTAAAGCTACCACGTTGTAGTCATCGCCCTGACGATCGCGGGCGATGGCCATTCCCAGAGCCGCCGATAAGGACGTCGAGGCATGGCCGGCGCCGAACGTGTCAAACTCAGACTCGTCGCGACGCAGAAAGCCACTCAGCCCGCCGTACTGCTTTATCGTTGGTAATTGATCCCGGCGGCCCGTAAGAATCTTATGCGCATAAGCCTGGTGACCAACGTCCCACACCAGGCGGTCCTGCGGCGTGTCGAACGCGTAATGAAGAGCGACCGCCAACTCAACCGCGCCCAGCGACGCGCCAGTGTGACCACCAACGCGCGACATGGTTTCCAGAATGTACTCGCGGATTTCGTCGGCGACTTCCTGTAACTGATCGGGCTGCAGTCGCCGGAGATCCGATGGTGAATTGATTTGTTCCAGCAATTTCATCGAAAGCGCATTGTAACGCGATTCCCGCTGCTTTCACATCTCAAAAATTTCCAGGGTTTGTTGCGCTGGACCAGCCGGAAACCGCGCTCTGCCACGCAAAGCCCTTTATATCGCAGAACTCATAGACTGGTCAAGGCTGAAAATGTGTGGGTGGTGATGTGGCACGCCGTCCCGGCCGCTATCCTATGTATCTGGGTTTGAGCACCCTGGCCGGCGTCGTACGGTGTCGCTGTCAATCCGTAATGTTGTTGACGGCGCCGGTACAGAAACCACCTGCGACCCCTCAGTCCTAACCGACTGTAGCGGTCGAATTATCAGACATCGCCGATTTTCTCGGCGATGCCTTTTTCTTCTTCAACAAACTTCAGAATCCGCCGTTGCAATTCGTCGCGGGCGGCACGGAATGCTTCGAGCTGTCCTTCTTCACTGCCGCCGATTACCGGATCGTCAATGCTCCAGTGAATTCGTTTTACAGCGCCCGGAAAGACAGGGCAGCGTGCGTTAGCATGGTCGCAAACAGTAATTACGAAATCGAGGCGCTCTTCATGAAACTCATCGATGGATTTCGACCGCTGGTGCGAGATGTCGATGCCGAGTTCGTTCATGACGGCAATAGCTTGAGGACGAACAAAGCTGGCATGGGTGCCCGCGCTAAACACGTCGAAACGATCGCCGGCGACCGAACGCAGCAATCCTTCGGCCATTTGGCTGCGCGCCGAGTTACCGGTGCACAGAATAAGCACGCGCTTCTTATTACTCATGTTCATTCCGGGCTGACGTAACTTGAATTAACCATCTTGCCAATAATGTCGCGGCCGCCGCGCCGGTTAACTCTGCGATGACAAATGGTGGAACATCGATCGGTCTAATGCCGGCAAAGGTGTCGCTTAACGATCTCGCCAGCGTCACGGCCGGATTTGCGAATGAGGTTGAAGAAGTGAACCAGTAAGCCGCCGTGATGTAGGCTCCCACCGCAAAGGGGACCATTGCGGGTTGAAACTTCGCACAGCTTCTCACCACCAGTAACAAACCAAAGGTCGCGACAAACTCTCCCAGCAACTGCGTCGCTCCAGTGCGTGGGTGTTGCGCTAACGCGATCGGCGACTCTCCAAACATGATGTTTGCAACCATCGCTCCTGCCACGGCTCCGGCCAGCTGAACGGAGATATAAGCTAACGATTCATGCCAAATCAATTCGCCCTGGGACTTTGCACTCAGCGTCACGACCGGGTTTAGGTGCGCTCCAGAAATCGGCCCGAGCGTTAGAATCAGTGCCGTGAGCGCGGCGCCGGTAGCGATCGTGTTGGCCAGGAGCGCCACCGCAACGTTCCCACCAGCCAGGCGCTGGCCCATTATTCCTGAACCAATAACCGCGGCGACCAGCCACCCTGTGCCGATCGCTTCAGCTACGAGCCGGCGAGCCAGGTTCGGTTTCATGCGCAGCAGGCCTGATTATTTGAGTCACTCGAGCTTACGGCACAGGTCCTGGACTCGGGCAAGTTGTCTTCCAGCACGACAAAAACTTCCCATTCGTTTCCGTCCGGATCGCTGACCCAGGTTTTGTCCTGAACCGCGTAACAACAATTCGTTTGCATCTCGTCGCGCGTCTCCAGCCCGGCTTCCGTCCATTTCTGTCGCATGGCCAGCACATCTTCGGTCGAACGCACCTGAATACCGAGGTGCGAGAGCGCCCCCCGCCCAGTCAAAGTTCCCTGGTTCAAGGTAAAGTTCAGCGGCGGGTTGGGGACATCGAATTTGGCATAACCCGTTCGTACCTTACTTGGCTCAACGCCGAACATCCGGCGATAGAAATCGATGCTATGCTCAACATTTCGCACCCTCAGTGCCAGATGTGCCTTCAGAGCTTTGACCGTTTGAATTTCTGTCGTCGTGGTCGAACTTGGCTTGCTTTCCATTCGTGTTCTCCTTTAATCTCATATGCGCTTAAGCGAATGCGACCCATAATAGGCCGTCGATAACATATCTGTCAAGGCAAATATGATAACTGATTTAAGCATCGAGCAGTTTCGGCCGGGCGACTGGGAGCAGGTGCGCGGGATTTATCTGGAAGGAATTGCGACGGGCCATGCCACTTTCGAGACGGTCGCTCCATCGTGGGAAGCCTGGGACGCAGCGCATTTCGCTTTTGCCCGGCTGGTGGCTCGCGACAGCGAGTCGGTCGCCGGCTGGGCCGCCCTCAGTCCAGTTTCGCAGCGCTGCGCGTATGGCGGCGTCGCGGAAGTCAGCGTGTATGTTTCGGGGGCTTATCGCCGGTCAGGCGTGGGGCGCGCCTTATTGAAATCGCTGATCGAAGAATCCGAACGAAATGGAGTTTGGACCCTACAGGCGGGAATGTTTCCCGAGAACACCGGCAGCCTGGCATTGCATCAAAGTTGCGGCTTTCGCGAAGTCGGCCGGCGCGAACGAATCGGAAAATTGAGCGGCATTTGGCGCGACACGATCTTGCTTGAGCGCCGGAGTTCGGTCACAGGAGTCAGCTAACATGGCGAAGAAAGATTACAACCTCGAAGATTTGTTCAGGGCGCTCGCAGATCGCACGCGACTTCGCCTTATCAATCTGATCGGAGACTCGGAAGTCTGCGTTTGCTTTTTTGTCGAGATTCTAAAAACCGGCCAGCCAAAGATCTCGCGCCATCTTGCCTATTTGCGACGCGTGGGCGTTGTTACCGCGCGGCGCGACGGAAAGTGGATGCATTACCGTTTGACTGAGCCGCCGGATGAACATGCGGCGCGAATCTTTCGCGAAGTTCGGGCATCGCTGGCTGATCATCCGGAATTGCAGCGCGATCGCGAGAAGCTTGAAAGGATCTGTTGCGCAATTCAGCTTCCAGTGCAACTGCGGCGCGCGCCGAGGCCTTTGAGACAGCTGAATAGCAATACAACTCGGCCGCCGCAAAGCCGCTTGAAGAGCCAGGTTGGTCTTACGTAACCCTTCCAAGTCAATGCTTGACTTCCCGATCCTCAGAGGAATAGCTCACCTAAAGAATCTGACCATGACTGATGAAGCAAATGTAACTGGTGGACTCGGAAACTTTACCAGTTGGCTGGCGTTGATGTTGGAATCAGGTTTGCTTGCATTCCTTTTAAATATTCAGCGGAAGCCTTAAAGGCCAAAGCGTTTGACAATACCCAAACCATGCTTAGAATAACTGTTCGACATCGTCGCGGAGATGTGGCCGAGTGGCTGAAGGCGGCGGTTTGCTAAACCGTTAAGGGTCAAAAGCCCTTCAGAGGTTCGAATCCTCTCATCTCCGCCAGAAAAGCAGGAGGTCAGAGGTCAGAGATCAGAGGTCAGAAGCGGTGAGCATGTTCTACCCTTTTCTGACTTCTGACCTCTGATCTCCGACCTCTTTCATTATGGTTCGCGTTCGTTTCGCTCCGTCACCAACTGGCTATTTGCACATCGGGTCCGCGCGCTCGGCCCTGTTCAACTGGCTGTTCGCGCGCAAGATGGGTGGCAAGTTTCTGCTGCGCATCGAAGACACGGATCTCCAACGCTCGACCGAGGAATCAACCCGTTCAATCATCGAAGGACTCGAGTGGCTCGAGCTTGATTACGACGAGCCACTCGTCTTTCAATCCGACAATGCCGAAAAGCATCGAGCGGCGACGCGGCGTTTAGTCGAGGAAGGCAAGGCTTATCGCGACTTTAGTCCGAAAGAACGCCGTGAAGACAAGTCGATCAAGCAGGACATTGCTGAGCGGGCGCGCGCGCAGGCAGCCGAGGGAGTTGACCATCGCAGCAATCCATACCGCGAATTGCCAAAAGCCGAATCTGATCGACGGGCGGCGGAGGGCGAGCCGTTTGCTATTCGCCTGAAAGTTTCGCGCGAAGGTTCGTCTCAATTCGCGGACATTGTTTACGGAGAGCAGGAGCGCGCGCATTCCGAGATCGAGGACCTCGTGCTGCTGCGCTCGGACGGTCATCCTCTCTACAACCTTTCGGTGGTGCTTGATGATATTGAAATGCGCATCACGCACGTCATTCGCGGCCAGGATCACCTGACGAACACTCACAAACAGATATTGCTTTACCGGGCCTTTAACGCCTCAGCTCCTCACTTCGCGCACCTGCCGCTGATTCTCGCGCCGAACAAATCGAAACTATCCAAGCGCAAACACGGCGAAGTAGTTTCGCTGACCACCTATCGAGATCGCGGATTCGTACCTGCAGCTTTTCGCAACTTCCTTGCTTTGTTGGGCTGGTCATCGCCGGATGGAAAGGAAATCCTTTCGCGCGAAGAACTGATTGAGCGCTTTACTCTGGAAGGGATCGGCCGAGCGAATGCCGTCTTCAATTTTCATGAAAGCGACCCGCGCCGCTGGACCGATGACAAAGCAGTCTGGATGAATGCCGAGTATATTCGCACGATGCCTCTCGCGGAACTGATTCCCATGATCAAAGCAGAGTTGCGATCGGAAAGGCTTTGGCGCGAAGAGTACGATGAAGACGAACGCGAGTGGTTCGAGAGAACCATCGACTTAGTACGCCAGCGCTTTTTTACTCTCAAAGATTTTTCTTCGCAGGGTCGCGCTTATTTCTCTGAAGATTTTGATTTCGAAGAAGCAGCCGTGCGCAAGAACATCCTGAAAGAGCCAAAGCTGAAAGAACTCCTGCCGGCGCTGGCGGATCGCCTGGAAGCCGTCGATCGCTTCACGGCCACAAATGTGGAAGCAGCACTCCGCGCACTCGCCGATGAGGCTGGAGTTAAGGCTGGACTTTTCATCAACGCATCGCGCACCATGTTGACTGGCCAGGCGGTGGGCCCGTCGATGTTCGAGGTATTTGAGATCATGGGACGCGAAAGATCGGTAATGCGCCTGCGCAGCCAGCGCCCGTGGAATGAATTCCACTAAAGAGTTAGTCATCGAGGCATAGCGGCGACAGAATCACCAGGACAACGCGGCGGCCTCGTTACTGCAATGGAGCCTCCCCGACTTATTAAGGAGTAAATCATGACGAAAAGATTTCTTGCGATCGTTTCACTTGCATTCACATGCGCCGCTTTGACCGTCGCGCAAAACGCTAATCAAAACGCCACCCCAGCGAGTTCACCGGCGCGTACTCGCACGGTCGCGCCCAAGCCATCGCCCACTCCAAAGCCGGTCACAAAGTCTACCGAGACGCAAGCGGCGCCGGTCGCCAGCCCGCAGACGCAGAAGCCGAAAACCGCTTCCGCTCCCGTAGAGGGTCCGTCAGCAGCCGTACTTGCGGCGTTCGACAAGATCATTGAAGGCGTGAGACGGGCGAATGTGGGCCTGGCGACCGGCGGATACTGGAATTCTTCCGCGCTGGTCCTTTTCAACTACAACGGATCGGTAACCAAAGGCTGGGCGCAAATGCGCAAGAATCGCGAAACGTCCTATCCCGACATCAAGGACGTCAATCTCGACGTTCGAGATAAACACGTAATCATGCTGGGTCGCGACGGCGCCGTGGTTACCTGTCTTTGGACGCAGTCCCAAACTTACAAGGGACAACCGGACACAGCGTCGGGAAGAATGACTTTAGTTTTCAAGCGGGTAGGGACCGAATGGAAAGCTGTTCACCTGCATACCTCTCCGGACAAACCAGAACCCGGGCGCATTCCGGCTTCAGAGCAGACACCGCCGACCGCCAAATGAGGATTGAAACCTACCTCGAGACAGGCAAACGTGATCGGGGACGTGGTACCGGCGCGGCTGACGGTTCTTCTTCCGTAATTCGATCCAGCACGTCCTGATAGATCTTAATTCTTCCCTCACGCTGTAACCGTTGCTGGGCCGCCGACAGATAATCGTCGAAAACCTGCCGCTTGTGATCGTCGAGTGCAGATTGCGTCAGCGTATCGCGTTGCTTGGCAAACTCTGCCAGGTCGGCGTCGGTGCGCTTGTTAACGCCAAATACAAAAAAGTTTTCGTTGAGCTTAACCGGCGCTTTGCTGACCTCGGCCGTGTTCATGGCGTAAATCGCGTCATCGAGAAGCACGCTCGACCCCGCGTCGCCCAGGGGGGTTGCGATCTTGTAAGCGGATTCTGTTTTGGCTTCCAATCCGAGTTTCGCGGCGGTGGCTTTCAAATCGGCGGGACTTTTCGAGTTGGCGATCAGCTCTTTAGCTTTCGCTTCCAAACTTGATTTAGCGCGCTCGAGTTTCACCGCCGCCAGGACTTTGTCCCGCACTTCACTGAATTCAGGAATCCGCGGTTCGCGTTTTTCTACCATTATGGGAATCGCAAAGCCGTTTTTGATTCCGACCCGTTCACCGACATCATTGGGGTTATTGAGCGGCGCTACCGCATCTTCAAATTGCTGCGAGACGCCGACGTCCTTGACGTCGTCTCCGGGTTTGATGAATCCGGTCTCGCGCACCATCTCTTCTGGTTTCATATTCGCTTCGGCGGCCAGTTGTTGCGCCACTTTTTGCGGGTCTTTGAGTTCTTTCAACAAATCCTGCGCGTGCTGCGCTACTTTCTGCGCCGCCGTGTAACCACGACGATTGCGCAAGCTCACTTTCAACTCTTCTTTGGCGACTTCAAAAGTTTTCGGGACGTCCTCGCCGCGCCGCAAAATGTAGTAAGCGTTCTTGTACTTAATCGGATCTGTGACGCTGCCCGGTTCCAGATCGAGTACCTTCTGATAAGGATCGTAGGGTTTGTTTGAGTTCTTTTTCACAATTCCGGCAAGACGACCGCCGTTTTGGGCCGTTGCCGGATCTTCGGAGTTCCCTTTGGCAAGATCGGCAAAGGCTTCTTCAGTTGCCGACCCGGTCATGCCGCGCGCCTTCGTCACCAACTGATCAGCTTTGGTTTTCACTGAAGCATCGAGCTTGTCACTGGCAACTTTGAGTACGATTTGCTGAACTTTGACGCCCGCCTGTTTGTACTTTGGCTCAAGCTTGTCGTATTCATCGTGCAGTTCCTTGTCGGAGATTTGCAGCTTCTCTCCTGACTTTTCCTGGCTGATAAAGACGTAACGAATCTTTTTCTGCGGCACGTCGATGTGGTAGTCGTTCTTGTGTTGTTCGAAATACGCTTTCAGCTCGTCTTCAGTCGGCTGAATTGTGGCGGCGATTTTCTCCGGAGTGACGACTACGTAAGTCAAATCAAAGGTCGTGTTTTTCTTTTTATAGTCTTCTTTGACCTCGTCTTCGGAAACCCGCACGCTCGCGGTAATGAACGCTTCCAGCTTTTCGCGGGCGATATCCTGGGCGATGCTGCGTTCAAAGGCCGGGATGTCACCGACCCGTTCCTGATAACGGGAAATGTCGAATTTGCCGGACGAGTCGGTCAGCAGAAACTTGCCCGACGCGTCGCTGAACAATTTCGCAATTCGCTCTTTGATTTCCCCTTCCGAAGCCCCAAGCCCGAGACGCGTGGCTTCCTGTTCCGTGACTCGCTTCATGATCAGCCCGTCCAGGATGCGCTGGTCGCTGAAGCCCATCTGCGCGAGGTTGAATTGCGAACCGTATTGGCTGAATTGCCTCTCGAAATTCTGCTTGCTGGTGGCGAATTCGCCGACCGTAATTTCGTCACCATTCACTTTGGCGAGGACTTCGGGACTTTTGGCCGGATCCAGCACGCTGGAGTTACCGCTCGGGCGGAAAAACAGGACCAGACTGACCGCCATGAGCGCGATAAACCCGAGAATGAGCAGCTTGCTGGTGCGTTCGAACTTTCTTAATTGTTTGAGCATGTATAAAAGACCCTCTTGGGGTAATCTGAAACTAGGGATTCTAATTGACGGCGGTACGGGCCGCAACCCGCTGGGCCCGCTCGGTTGCCGCCCGTGAAGGAGGACACGAACCACGAAAACAGAGCCTATCCTTCGTTGTATCTTTAGAGTGGACGCGTTAGTCTGTTCGCGATTTGCTGCTGTTTCGACCCCTGGAAGCGAAAAAGTCACCAAAAGCGAAGGAGAGTCTTAGTTCAAAGTGTCGTCCGCTGTCAGTGCCAGAGATCAGAACTCAGAGATCAGAGGTCAGACATCAGACGTCGGTAATCGGACCTCTGAGTTCACAGAGCATGCAACGCTCCCCGGACTCTGTCTTGACGCGATCGCGCGACATAACAAACCCGACGCCATCAACGAAAAACGCGAGGGCCGATGGGTTCATATCTCAGGCAGAGAATTTGTGGGGCGCGTGCGCCGCGTAGCCCTTGGGCTCACGGATCTTGGAATTCAACCCGGCGATCGCGTCGCGTTAATCTCTGAGAACCGACCAGAGTGGTCGATCGCCGATCTGGCGATTTTGAGTGCCGGGGCCGTCACAGTTCCCATCTATACAACCCAGGCAGTCGATCAAATCGAGTTCATTCTGAAGGACTCTGGAGCGTGCGCACTGATGATCTCAGGCGGCAGGGTGCTCAAGCACGCTCGCGAGGGTTTCGAGAGGTTGGACCAGCTCGAACGAATCGTTCTCTTCGATAGCGATTCAGCCGAAAGTGTAAAAGGCTCGGTCACGCTCGAGAGCATCGAAGCACGCGGCGCGGAGTTGGACGAGGAGGACCCCCGGGCATTCGATCGCATGCTGGCGCACGAGCGCGCCGATGACCTGGCGACAATTATCTACACTTCAGGAACCACCGGCGAGCCCAAGGGGGTCATGCTCACGCATGACAACTTCATCTCGAACGTAACGTCGATTACCAACGGGCTGCCGATTCTTCCAACTGATGTTTCCATTTCGGTGCTCCCGCTGTCGCACATTTTTGAGCGATCTGTATTCTATGTGTTTTGCTACAACGCCGTCTCGGTGTATTACGCGGCATCGTTCGATCATGTCGGCGAGTACCTGCGGGAAGTACGACCGACGATCATGACCGCCGTGCCCAGATTGTTCGAGAAGGTCTATCACCGGATCATCAAGAAAGGCATGTCGGCCGGCGGGTGGAAAACGAAAGTGTTTTTACGCTCGCTCGCGATCGGCCAGCGCGTCGCAGAACTGGAAGACAAGCGACAGCCCGTGCCCCTCGGATTGAAACTTCGTCATGCGATCGCCGACAAACTCGTATTTACGAAATGGCGCGAGGGCATTGGCGGCCGTTTGCGCTACTTTGTTTCCGGCGGCGCGCCGCTGTCGCCGACGCTCTCGTATTCATTCCTGGGCGCGAACATCCAGATTCTGCAAGGCTACGGCATGACGGAAACGTGCATCGTCTGCGCCAATCGGCCGGGCGATAACAAGGTCGGCTCGATCGGCAAGCCGTTCGAGGGAATCGAGGTGGCGATCGCCGATGATGGTGAAATGCTGATTCGCGGACCAAATGTGATGCGCGGTTACTACCGACATCCGGAGGCGACAGAGGCGGTGATGCGCGACGGCTGGTTTGCCACCGGCGACGTTGGCCACAAGGATCAAGAAGGTCGGCTCTATCTGACCGATCGGAAGAAAGAGATGTTCAAGCTTTCAAACGGCAAGTATATCGCGCCGCAGCAGCTTGAAAGTCTCCTGAAGCAAAGTGAATTTGTGAACCAAGTGGTGGTTGTCGGCTCGAGCCGCAAATATCCAGCTGCTTTAATTGTGCCGGAGTGGGAGGCTTTGAAGACGGCGCTGCGCGCAACGAACGAGGAAATCAAAGAGACGCGTGCCGAAATCAGCAAACAGGCTGTCGCGATCAAAATCGTGCAGCGGGATGTAACGGCGATGACGGCGCATCTGGCTGATTATGAACGCGTGCGGCGGGTAGCTCTTTTGCCGGAAGAATTTTCAATCGACAGCGGCGAGATGACGCCGACGCTTAAAGTTAAGCGGCGGGTGATTGATGAAAGGTACGGCGAGTTGATTGATGAACTGTATCGATCATAAAGAATACTGAAGAGAATTCCTCTAATGACAAAGCGGGGGCAAGCCCCCCCTTCCTGACCTTGAGGTTAACGAGTTGTCTTAGACAACGGCCTTGAGAGCCTCCAAATCGACCGGGCGTGCCAAATCGACTTCACTTCTTAACACCTCTCTGGCAATCCGGGCAATTCGTTTTACCCATTGAACCGACGTTCAATCCCCCGCTCCTTCTCTGCTATAATCTCGCGTCATGAAAACCCAGGTTTCGCGGTTAATCGCGCTAAGTCTCCTCCTTCTTTTTTCTCTTCAATCCGTTTCGGCCACCTGTGGCGGTGGTGGTGGCGGCGGTGGCGGCGGCATGTCCGGGGGTAACGGCGGCGGCGCCAGTCCGCCGGTCTACATCGTGCCGTGGAAACTTCGCGCGCCGAAGGACCCGCCCGCGATGGGCCTAATCCTGTATTGGTTCCCCGCATCGCAGAACGAGATGAAGATTTCGCCTCTGCGCGAATCGCGAGCGCTGTCACTTTATGCGTCGCAGTGCGTCTCGATGGAATATGGCACGAACCAGACACCAAACATCGACAAGCTGGTCGGCGAATCAAAGCTGCCGGTGGCCGTGCTCGCGAGTCCTGACGGCTCGCCGGTCAAGAAGATCGAGAACACTAACGGGAAACTCAAGCTGGGTGAAGTGGAAAAATTGGTAGAGAGCGAAATGCAGCAGCGAGCAGTCGCTGTCGATGCGCAGATGAAAGACGCTGCCGACAAAGTGAAGTCGGGGGACAAAGATTCCGCAATCAAAGCTTATCGCGCGGTGGTTGAACAGAAATGCATGTTTCCGAAGAAAGCCAAGGAGGCAGCAAAACAACTGAAGAGCCTGGGGGCCACCGATATTGGCAGCATTCCCGCGAGCCCCGTTTTCGAGCAGCGCCAGAGCGCGCGTATTGAACAGACGATGCGGCGTGGGCTGGTCGCGGAAATGAATGCTCATTACGTCATGGCCGGGAACCTTTACTCGCTGGCGCACCGCATGGACCCGGCGGATCCAACTCCTCTGCGTTATCTCGGCGAGAATTATCGTCACAACATCGGCGACTGGGACAAAGCACGCGCGACGTTCGAAGCAATCCTGGATATGCCGGCGGATCCGCTGTCGCGCGCAGTCGCGCTGCACGGTCTCGGCAAAATGACGATTCACGAAGGCGAATTCAAAAAAGGTCTGGCGCTGATGGAACAAGCCGTGGCCGAATTCCCGCTGGCCCTGGCGTATCGGAATCTGGCGGTGTACTGGAACTCGGAAGGCGATCCGGTCAGAGGCAATCAGTACACGCAACAGGCGCTGGCGCTGGATCCAAAGGATCCTTACAACCTGGTCTTTGCGGCGGTGTTCATGGCGGCAAACGGAAAAAGGGAAGAAGCCTTAAAGATTGCGCGCGCGAACATGAACTTAATGCCCGCCTCGTACAATCTGGCAGCTATCTTTGCGCAGAATGGCCAGCGCGATCGCGCGCTTGCTTTGCTGCGCCGCCACTTCTTCAAGTACGAGCGCTACAGTTCGGTGCGGGCTAAGGAAATGATGGAAGCACGCGTCGATGCGGTGTTTGATTCGATTCGTACTGATCGCGAATTCGTTGCGCTGACGCGCGGCGCCGACGGAAGATTGCCAATTCCGATGAAAGGGATGCCGGCGACTCAGGCAAGTCCGAACCGGTAAGGTGCTAGCGACTTCCTGAGATCTGAAATTTGAACGTTGGATCCGTTTAGAGGCGGGCTCATGGCCCGCCTTTTTGCTTTCTCGCTTGGTTAGGTTTGTTTCCCGGTTTCTTGAGCTATCAAGGTACGAGCTAGAACCATTACGTCCTCGTGAGCCCAAGCACCTTTCGCCGCGTTGTACTGGCATACTACAACTTGGCAGTTTTCTCTCGTGTATCCTTGACTCGGATCGATGCGATCAATCGTCGGCGCATACTTGTGGTGGAAACGTGAACCGAGTCCGGTGGCTAAATCGAACGATATTCCAGTCACGGCACAGGTTCCTCGTTTAAGCTGGTTGTGAACCCACTCAATTGGCAAATCGAAATTCAAACCTAATCTTTTGGCACGAACACGTGCTTTGTCGCGCAGCAAGGTGGCCCGGCGACGGGGATGCGATCGGTCGCTCGGCCGCAGTCTAGATGGCTCGGTCATGACGATTTACTGAGCGCGACTTTCAGTTTCTTGTTAGCACAACCGGTCCGTCCGAAGCAAGGCTTTCTTTTAGGTCGCCTAGCTTCAGTGTATGCTCACAGATGTGCGCGCCACAGTGAAGACCGTCGCAGCAATCTTGTTAGTAGAAACCCTTTCGATCTGTGGATGCTCCAAGCGCCCTGAAATGTTGGTCCAAGCCGATGACCACCCAGTCAAGCTAAGCATTGATGGCAGCCAAGTGGGAACAATTGATTCGAACGGATTTCAAAAATTTGGAGTCAGCCGAGGAGAACATGTCGTAAGAGCAGAGAGCCTCGATGGATATTACGAATGGCAAGAGATTACGAACGTAGAAACTGACGCTCAAAAAGTAATCAAGTTGATTTTAAGCCCTAGCAACAATCTGCTTCGGGCTGCTTATAATAGAAAGTTCGACGTAAGGGTAAACAGAGACACGTTCCTCAAGGACGATTACTGCTTTCCCTTAACAGATCACATCAAAATCACAAGCGGCAGCCTAGTTGAGGTCTCTGCTCCAGAGAGAATAGCAAGCTGCGGCAGAAGGAACGGGGTTAGGGTTCGTTATAATGGCCGCGTAGGCGCTCTCGATTCTGCGGAGCTGGCTTTCGCGAGCAAGTGAAGTCTAAGGCCGAGCTCCGACCGAACTGCGCCGCGAGATTGAATCCGAAAAAGAGACTGCTTACGTTTTGAAGAGCGAAAACATGAAACGGCGACTTCTGAAAGCGAAGGAACGTCAGACCGGAATTCCATTCGAAGAAGCCCGTGAGAGCCTTGGAATTTAGAAGTTAGGCAGTCTTCCGAACTTCTTCCCTCACAACCCTGCGCACAACTTCTTCCAGAGATTCCGGTCGCTTCTTAATGTACTCGCGCAGAGCATGGTTAATTAGCGTTTGATAGTTGCCACCGCCAGCCTTGTGAACTTCAAGACGAAACCAATTGAGAATCTCGTCGTCCAGGCGGATCGTGATCCGGCTCTTGCCGCGCGCCGGCGAAGCCACCGCGCCTCGTTTGCCTTTGCTGAAGTCGTATTGCTTTTTCATAATCCCTCTTCATACTGGCGCCGCTCACTGGGTGTGGCGTTGCGCGCAGAAATTATGCGAATGTGCTCTCCTCGCCAGGTGTAGGCGACCACCAGAATCCGCGCCAGAGCGTCCATCCCAATCGTGACAAAACGTTTCTCTTCCGGGTCATCGTCGTCGATCGTCAACGCTGATTCGTCTTCCAATACCGAAACAGCGTCAGCGAAATCGACACCGTGTTTTTGTAGATTGCTTGCCGCCTTGTTCGGATCCCATTCATAGCCCACCATGTGAGTGTATGCACATCTGTGCATATAGGCAAGAAGATCGGTTTGGTTGTTGACGGAGCGAAGGCTACTTTGGGATTTTTCCGGTTTTTAAGATTGATGACGGACAGAGTTTTTCCACGACGCATTCTTCGCACAAGGGCCGGCGCGCTTTGCAGATCCGGCGACCGTGAAAAATCAGTAAGTGCGAAAAGATGATCCAATCTTTGTGCGGGACAAGTTCCATTAACTCGCGCTCGATCTTGCCGGCATCTTTTTGCTTTGTCAGACGCAGACGCTGTGACAGGCGGCTGACGTGGGTATCAACCACGATGCCTTCGGCAATTCCGAAGGCCACCCCGAGGACCACGTTCGCGGTTTTTCGCGCCGCGCCCGGCAGCCGCAACAACTCTGCCATCGTCTGCGGCACCTCGCCGCCGAATTCCTCGATCAGCACCTTGCAGGCGCCCTGAATGGATTTGGTCTTGTTGCGAAAAAAACCGGTCGTGCGAATGTCCTGCTGAAGTTCAGTGGCGGGAACTTTGAGGTAGTCTTCCGGCTTGCGGTACTTGCGAAAGAGATCGGCCGTAACGATATTAACCCGCTCGTCCGTGCATTGCGCCGACAAGATCGTGGCGATCAAGAGTTCGAATGCATTTGAGTGATTGAGCGCGCAGTGCGCGTCCGGGTGGGCCCGCTTGAGGAGCTTGATTATCTGCTCGGTCCGTTTCTTGCGGTCGGTCTTAGATTCTCGCATGGGATGAAGTCAAATTAGCCGTTTGCATTAAGCGGGGGCGAGCCCCCTTCCTGACCTTGAGATTAGTTGACGTGTGTCGTACCCCAATCTTGAGAGCTTCTCCATCACCTTCAAGTTCAGTCATTACTGCTCTGGCAATCCCGGTGGCGTGGCGGGTTCCTATTTCCTTCCGTTCGCTATCTTCATCGCTTCCGGCAAGGCACGCAAGCGGAGCATCGAAACGACGCCGAACAAAGGCCCCGGCGCCAGAATCATGAATGCATAGCGCCAGCCGGCGATATCGACCATCCGCGGAATCAGCTTAATCGAAACGGTGGTCAATAAGAATCCGAGACATGTTTGAATCGTTAGCGCGGTGCCGATGTACTGCGGATCACCGAGTTCAGTGATACAAGCGGAAAACTGTGCTGAATCAGCGACGACACTTGCGCCCCAGATTGCCGCCACTATCAGAAGCAATACCGGGTTTGCGCCAAAGAATAGACCTATCACCAAACAACAAGCGCCGCTGATGGCCATCGCCCAGGAGGTGACCACGGTTCGGCCAACTCGATCCGCAACCAGGCCGGCAATCACGCACCCGACACCACCGCAACCGATCACCAGGAACGAAGCAACCTCGGCGAGCGCGGGGTCGCTCCCACGCGTTGAGAGGCTGGCGCGAATCATGAAGGGAATCCATGTCCACATCGCGTAAAGCTCCCACATGTGACCGAAGTAACCGAAGTTCGCCAGACGCACGCCACGGTTACGAAAGGCGCGTCCGGCCTGTTTCCAATCAAAGCGGGCGGCGGGAAGGGCGTACGGGCCATCGCTCACAAACAGTAAGACGATCAGGCCGCCAACTATCGCCAGCAGCGATACAAAGATCATGTTGCTGCGCCAGTTGGCGCTGCCGATACCATTTACGAGATACGGCGTAGCTTTACCCAGGGTCAGCGCTCCGACTAACACACCGAGCGCCAGGCCGCGTCCGTAGCGAAACCAGGTAGCGAGAATTTTCATTGCCGGTGGGTACACGCCAGCGAGAAACATTCCGGTCAGGAAGCGCAGCACGATTCCGGTGGCAGGATCGTGTGCGAAAAAACCGAATGCGCCGTTGGCGATTGCTCCGGCTATCGCCGTCAGGGTGAACAGGCGCCGCGGACTGATTACGTCCGGGAGATTCAGAAGCGCGCTTAGCAGGGTGCCCGCGACAAAGCCAAGCTGCACAGACAGCGTCAGCCAACTGGCCAGGCCTTCGCTGAGATGCCACTCCTTAGTTAAGGCCGGAATGACTGCAGAGCCGCTGAACCACAAAGACATTCCCAGCAGCTCGGCCGTTGCCAGGATAGCGAGCGTTCGCCAGGAACTCCCGGCCGCGGGAGCGCCATCATCAGGAATATTTGTCCGCGTCAAGCGCGAGGATTGTAGCCCAGGTAGGGTATGTTTGGAGTACCGCCTTCAGGCGGTGAGAACCAGGTGGGTCCACCTCAAGGCGTTACTTCGAACGGCGTCTACGCCACTGCTTCGATTCTCGGACGGCCAAATTCAGGCACTAAGGTTTCGCGGGATCGCTTACGGCGCTTGTTAGCGTACATCGCCTGGTCAGCCTGCACCAACAATTCCTCGATCGAGCGGCGTGATTCGGCATCGACATTGGCGACGCCAATACTCACCGACAAGTCATACGGACGTACGCGTTGCGCGTTGTTGGCGCTCAATTTCTCCTGCAGGCGCGAGATCAACAACTCAGCGGTCTCATCGGGCCCGAGGGCCGCCAGCACCACAAATTCGTCGCCACCGAGCCGGGCCACAATGTCCGACGTGCGAAACGTTTCTTTAAAGATCTCCGCCGTTCTAATCAATGCTCGATCTCCCTCGAGGTGGCCCATCGAATCGTTGATAACCTTCAATCCATCGAGGTCGGCGTAAAGAATCGCCGAGACCTTGTCGCTGCGGGGAATTGTCGCCAGATGTTGCTCGGCCACAGCGAGGAACCCGCGGCGATTGTATAGGCCTGTCAATTCATCAATCAACGACAAGCTGTGCAGGGCTGCTTCAGCACGTTTGCGTTCAGAGATGTCCTGGATCTGAAAGATGAAGTGGGCCGGATTGTCCAGTGCATCGCGTACCAGCGATACACTGTTCAGCGCCCAGACAATCTGGCCGCCTTTGTGCACATAGCGTTTCTCGACCTGACAGGTTGGCGTCTCGCCCTGCAACAATTGATACAGATTCGCCAGATCGTTTCGCACATCGTCAGCGTGGGTGATGGCCTGGAAGTTCGATCGCAGCAACTCTTTCTCGGCATAACCGAGGATGTCGCAAAGGGACCGGTTCACCCGCAGCCACGAACCCTGGGTCGAAACCAGGGCCATGCCAATCGCGGCGTAATCGAAGGCATTTCGAAAATGTTCCTGCGTTTCCTGCAACGCACGACTCATGCGCTCCTGTTCAGCGATGTGCCGGTTCAGTTCTTCGACGTGGCGCCGTGCCTGCTCAGCCTGAGCGGCGGCAGACTCGACGTTTTTCATGTAAGTCCAGTAAGTGAAATAAACGATGGCCATAATGGGAATCGTGGCGATGAAAGCGATGAACCCGGCACTGCCGATCATTCTCGAGATGAAACCTGCTGCCGAAGCGCCCGCAAGGTAGGTCAATGAGGTCCAAAGAAAATTCCTGCGCCAGGTGGACCAGATCGGCTCGCCGGCTTTTAAGGCAGAGTTTGTGGCAATCAGGATCGAGTTACTGGCGTACTGCACAATGGCCATCAAACACAGCACGACCACGAAGTCGGCGGAATTAATTCCTCTCGCAGTCAGTGGGTATCCCAACGTGAGCTTCAGAGTGGTGAAAGTGAGAAAAGTGGAAACCGCCATTACGGCGGAGTTAAAGAAATGTGTTTCGATTTTCTTGCTAATCCGCAGCGAAGAGAAAAGGGCTTCCGCCGTTGCCACCACCACCGCCGCTTCACCGCCAAACAGCAAGAGTGTGAGAAAGATAAAAGTATCAGAAACAGAAATGTGGGCCTGTACCCGCGGAATCTGGATCGACACTCGCGATCCAACGACGATCGTTACGACCGCAAGCAGTAAGAAGCGTAAGTCAAGTTGCCTGAACGGCAACGAGTAAGCGCAAAAGGCTGCGGCCGCGCCGCCCACAAGGACGACCGACCATGTGTACATTTGTTGAAAGCGATTTCGATTCACGACGTCGGGTGCGGAATTAGCCTGACTGCTAATAGGGTTCGACTGGCTCGCCCTCTCTCGCGCGTGAGCAACATGTGTTCCGAGGGGTCAAACCCGCTTCCGTGCTCAATTTCGCCGATTTTCTTAGGCATTCCACACGTCACTCTTGTCCGGCTTTGACCAGATTGCTGTCATATTGAAGACGGGGCTTTCAAACTGACGCGACCGGGGCAGCTGACAACTCGGCGGCATTTTTTTGGATAGGGACGTTCGTTTGCGTCTTGTTGCTCGTGATATTCTTATCGCCACTTCATAAATTTCCCCCGCAGGTTGATGCATGGCTTCATTGCTTAAGGCCTTGATCCACAAACTGTGGCACAGTTCGAACGCGGCAGGGGAACTCCCCATCCGCGAAGAGCTGTATAGCGTCGACCGCCTCGAGCAATATGCGGTCGCTCTCGCCACCGAGCACAAGCTCGCCGGAAAACCTCGCCGCCTCAACCTGCTGTTGCCGCGCCTGGAAGAAAACGGACACAAGCTAATCGCGACCTATAAGTCGCTGGCCCAGTCGATTCGAGAAGAACACGTAATCTCTCCCGCGGCCGAATGGCTGGTTGACAATTTTCATATTGTCGAAGAACAGGTGCGCGAGATCCGCGAAGACCTGCCGAAGAGTTATTACTACGAGTTGCCTCAGCTCGCCGAAGGCGATTTCAAGAACTATCCGCGCATTTATGCGCTCTCGATCGCGCTAATCGGACATACCGACAGCCAGTTGGATACCGAAACGCTGCGCCGCTTTATCAATGCTTATCAGAGAATTTCGCCACTCTCGATCGGCGAACTATGGGCGGTGCCAATCAGCCTGCGACTGGCCCTGGTCGAGAACCTGCGTCGCCTGGCCACCCGCATCGTCACCTCGCGCGGCGAACGGGAAGAAGCAGACAAGCTGGCAGATAAGCTACTGGAAATCGCCCAGCGGCAACCCGATGAGCTTTTGCAGGCCCTCTCGTCGCGACTTGGCAAACGCAAGGTGATTGGCCGCGCGTTCGTAGTCCAGCTCACCCAGCGCTTGCGCGAACAGGATCCTGCGGTGATGCCGGTTTTTGAATGGCTGGAAAAGCATTTGACCCGGCAAGGCATGACCATCGAGGAAGTAGTTCATGAAGAACATCGACGGCAGGCCGCAGCGCAGGTCACGGTCGGCAACATCATCACCAGCATGCGCCTGCTGTCGACGCTCGACTGGAAGGACTTCTTTGAGACTGTCAGCCTGATCGATCCTGAACTGGCCAAAGATCCTGCCGGCGTCTACGCGCGCATGGATTTTGCGACCCGCGACCGCTATCGCCATGTGATCGAGCGCATCAGCAAGGGAACCAGAACCAGCGAGCGTGATATCGCTCGCGCCGCCCTGCGAATGGCGGAAGGGGCGCGCGATTCCGGCGCAGCCTCGACCCATTCTCACGTCGGTTATTTCCTGATTGGCGAAGGAGTCAGCCGCTTGGAACGCGAAACGGATTACCGCCCCACGCTCACGCGCAGGATCCGCCGCGCGATCGAGCGGCACGCGGCCTTTTCATACCTGGGGACACTGACAGCCATAACCTTAATGATCGTTGGCGTAATCCTGCTGGCTCTGTTACTCAAGCAACCCAATATCGCAACCATCATAATTGCCTCGATTCTTTCATTAATTCCCGCAAGCGACTTTGCGCTGAGCGTGTTGAACTGGGACGTCACGCATTTTTTTGAACCAAGATTGCTGCCGAAGATCGATCTGTCAAAGGGCATCCCCGCCGAGGCGCGCACGATCGTGGTCGTGCCCGCGATCCTAAATGATAAGGAAACTGTTCGTGAACTTATCGACAAGCTCGAAATCGGTTACCTCGCCAATCGGGATGCTCACATTCACTTTGCGTTACTTGGTGACTTTGCCGATGCGGACTCAGAGGACGTGGCTTCGGATAAGGAAATTCTTGAAGCGGCAAGAAACGGAATTTCTGAACTTAACCAGCGCTACGGCGCTCCTGAGTCAAGCACCTTTCACCTATTCCATCGGCGCCGCCAATGGTGCGAGACAGAGCAGAAATGGATTGGCTGGGAACGGAAGCGCGGCAAGTTGCGTGAATTAAACCGGCTCTTGCGCGGCGATCGTAGCGCCAGTTTTATCGAAGTAACTGCAAGCACCGAATTGCTCTCCCAGATTCGTTACGTGATTACCCTCGATGCCGACACACAATTGCCCCGTGACGCTGCCTGCCGGCTCATTGGCGCCGCAATCCATCCATTAAATCAACCGCGTTTCGATAACGAGGCCCTCCGGGTCGTCAGCGGTTATGGAATTCTTCAGCCGCGGGTGAGCATTACGCTGGAGAGCGCATCGAGATCCTTATTCGCGCGTACTTTCTCAGGCAACACAGGCATTGATCCCTACACAACCGCCTCGTCTGACGTATATCAGGATCTTTTCGGCGAAGGAATTTACACCGGTAAAGGCCTCTATGATGTGGATGCTTTTGAAAAGGCGCTCGACGATCGCGTTCCTGAAAATTCCCTGCTCAGTCACGACTTGTTTGAATCGATTTTTGCCCGCGCAGGGCTGGTGACGGACATTGAATTTCTCGACGACTACCCGGTTTATTACGACGCCTATGCAATGCGCCAGCACCGGTGGACTCGCGGCGATTGGCAGATCGCGGGCTGGTTACGAAGGATCGCGCCTGACGCGCAAGGCCGGTGGCAGCCAAATAGAATTCCGGCTATTTCGCGCTGGAAGATTTTAGATAACCTGCGACGTAGTCTGCTGGCGCCGTCGATCGTTTTGCTTTTGATTGCATCCTGGACAGTGTTGCCCGGCAATCCTATCTGGTGGACGTTGTTGGTACTGCTGACGCTTGCGTTCCCCGTCTATGCCCACGTAACGACCGGCTTGCTAATTCACCCGCGCGGGATTCCGTGGACCAGTCACTTTTGGAGCGTCTGGGGCGACATCCGCACCGACACGGCGCAGCTCGCACTGGCCATCGTCTTTCTCGCCCATCAGGCATATTTAATGGCCGACGCAATCACCCGGACCGTTTATCGAAAACTAATTTCGCATCGCCACCTCCTGGAATGGGTGCCTGCCGCAAAGGCCGAGAAATCAACCAAACACGACGCTGCGGCATTCGCGCGATTTATGTGGCCGGCGCAAGCGATTACTTTGATCTCGCTGCTAACCGTTGTCATAACTAACCCGCGTTCATTGCCGTTCGCCGCGCCCTTCCTGCTAACCTGGTTGCTTTCACCTGTAATTGCGTATTACATCAGTCGCCCTCTCCAGGAAGACGGCCGGGAGATTGCCGCGCCAGAAATTCGCGCCGGACGGATCGTCGCGCGCCGCACCTGGAGATTTTTCGAGACGTTTGTCACCGACGAAGACAACTGGCTGCCGCCGGACAATTTTCAGGAAGATCCACTCCCCGTAATCGCCCATCGGACCTCGCCAACGAATATAGGCTTGCTCCTGTTGTCGACGCTTGCAGCCCACGACTTTGGCTATGTCGGTTTTAGCGAGCTAATCGAACGAATTGAATTTACCCTGGCAAGCCTGGATAAGCTGCAAAAATTCCGCGGCCACTTGTTCAATTGGTACGACACGCGAACGCTGGTACCTCTCTGGCCGCAATACATTTCCGTCGTCGATAGCGGCAATCTTGCTGGTCACCTGATAGTGCTCAAACAGGCATGCCTGGAACTTCCCGATCAAAGACTCTTCGATCAGCGCGTGCTGCGCGGGATGGCAGACACGGTCGGAGCAATCAAACAGGAAGCGTCCCAACTCACTACTGCGCGGCGCAGCACTGATGCGCTGACAATCAAACAACTGCTCGACGAGATCAATGGATGCGCTCGCGTTCTCAGCTCCAACGAACCTGAAACTCTGGCTGAATGGACTTCCCTTTTTGCCTCACTGACAGCGCATGCAACCGCGGCTGATGACATTGTCGCGGCGCTGGCTCAGGAGCACGGGCAAGTCGAATTTGTAGAACTGCGTTGGTGGACCAGTTCTCTGCTTCATGAAGCCGAGACCCGCCTACGCGATTTGAACACGCTGGCGCCATGGGCCGCCGAGGATGCTGGCAACCTTGATTTTCGGTCATCCAACATCGAGCTTCGCAGACGTTGGGAGGAGATTGCCCGCGAACTGCGGCGCGTTCCTTCGCTGGCTGACATCCCGCAGATTTGTGATAGCGTTCTGGTGCAACTCGCCGCGCTCAATCCGGAATTCGAGCAGGGCTCGTCTGATGGTGATAACGAAGTTCTGGATAAACTAAAGGCTCTGACAGAACTCCTGGAACATGCGGCCGTAGCGTCGAAACAATTCTCATCACGTCTGGCAGAAATCGCGCAGGCATGCACCAGGCTGTTCGACGAAATGGACTTTACGTTCCTCCTGGACAAAGAGCGTAAAGTCTTCACGATTGGTTACAACGTAACCGAAGGGCATCAGGACAATTCGTTTTACGATTTACTGGCATCAGAAGCGAGACTTGCGAGTTTCATCGCGATCGCCAAAGGCGACGTGCCGCAGGAACACTGGTTTCGCATGGGACGCCAATTGACATCAGTTGACAGCAGTCGCGCCCTCATCTCGTGGACGGGAACGATGTTCGAATACCTGATGCCGTTGCTCGTGATGCGCCATTATCGCGAAACGCTGCTGGGCCAGACCTACGAGGCGATCGTGGCGCGGCAGATCGAATATGGTTACGAGCGCGGTGTCCCCTGGGGCATTTCCGAATCGGCGTACAGCGCGCGCGACCTGCAGCTCAACTATCAATACGGGCCGTTTGGCGTGCCCGGCCTCGGTTTGAAACGCGGTTTGATCGAAGACCTGGTTGTGTCGCCATACTCGACCATTCTGGCCGCGCTCGTACAACCGCGGCAGGCAGTGGAAAATCTGCGCGCGCTGGAGCGTGCAGGTGGACTCTCCCGTTACGGCTTTTATGAAGCACTCGATTACACGCCCGAGCGAGTAAAAAAAGGCGAGACCTGCACCCTGGTGCGCGCTTATATGGCACATCACCAGGGTATGAGCTTGATTGCCCTGGATAACCTAATCAACCAAGGGGTGATGCAGGATCGTTTTCACAGTGAACCCATCGTTCAAGCCACCGAGCTGCTCCTGCAGGAACGTATTCCGCGCGGTGTGCCGGCCGCGCATCCGCGCGCGGAAGAAGTTTTGACCGGCCGCGTCGTCCGCACGCTAACGGGACTGGTCACGCGCGCTTACGACACCGCGGACTTGCCGACTCCCCGCACCCAACTGCTGTCGAATGGTAATTACAGCCTGATGATTACCACCGCAGGAGCGGGCTATTCAGCTGACGGGCCTATCGCCGTCACCCGTTGGCGCGAAGATGTGACGCGCGATAACTGGGGCAGCTTCTGTTACATCCGCGACGTGCGCACAGGCGCAGTTTGGTCCGCGGGCTATCAACCCGTCGGCGCTAAACCGCAAAGTTACGAAGTCGCCTTCTCAGAAGACAAAGCCGATTTCTGGCGACGCGATGCCGGCATCGTTACCCACCTGGAAGTAATTGTTTCCGCCGAAGATAACGCGGAAATGCGGCGGCTATCGATTGCGAACTATTCATCGCGGCCTCGCGAGATTGAATTGACCAGTTACAGTGAGGTGGTGCTGGCCCCGGCGGCCGACGATCGCGCGCATCCTGCTTTCGGCAATCTGTTTGTGGAAACGGAATTTTATCTCCCCCACCGGGCGCTATTGGCTCGCCGGCGCCCTCGATCCTCAAAAGACAAGGCGACCTGGGGCGTGCACGTGCTGGCGACCGAAAGTGAAACGATCGGCGCCGTGCAATGCGAAACTGATCGGGCGCGGTTCCTAGGCCGTGGACATACGACGGCGGATCCGGTCGCCGTTATGGAAGATCGGCCGCTGTCAAACACCGTCGGCGCCGTCCTGGATCCGATTTTCAGTTTACGAAGCCGAATTCGGTTGTTGCCAAACGAAACCGCACAGGTTGTTTTCACCACCGGCGTCGCTGAATCTCGCGAGCACGCAATTGCACTCTCAGAAAAATATCGAGAGCCCCAAATCTTCGATCGCGAATCGCGTCTGGCCTGGACCCGCGCCCAGGTAGAGATGAATCACCTCCACATAGATCCTGATGAAGCACACCTGTTTCAACGGCTGGCCAGCCGCGTGCTGTATTCCGATCCTTCACTGCGGCCGCGGCCTCACGTGCTGGCGCTTAACCGGTTGACACAATCCGGACTGTGGTCCCAGGGAATCAGCGGAGACGTCCCAATCGTAATCCTGCGGCTGGATCGCGAAGAAGACATTCTGATGGCCCGGCAGATGCTGCGCGCGCATCAATACCTGAGATCCAAAGGCCTGAACTTCGATCTCGTGATCCTGAACGATCATCCTTCAAGCTATGCACAGGAGTTGCAGGACGCGCTTCAATTAGCGGTGCGGACTTCCGGCGCCCAGGGATTGCTCGACACGCCCGGAGGTATTTTCATTCGCCGTTCTGACATCATGCCCGAGGAAGAACGAATTCTCCTGCACGCGGTCGCCCGGGTCGTGATCGTCAGCGAGCGCGGCTCATTGGAAGACCAACTGGTGCGCCGTCCGGTGGAAGAAGATCTGCCGCCGGCTTTCGATCCTCGCCTGCCCTCTCAAGTTCAGAGCGAGCCGGTGAGGGAGCTGCCAAAACTTTCGTTCTTCAACGGTTTAGGCGGCTTCGGCCAATCCGGACGCGAGTACGTGACCATTTTGGGCGAGGGTCAATGGACTCCTGCGCCCTGGTCTAATGTAGTGGCCAATAATCCGGACTTTGGTTTTCTGGTAACTGAGACCGGCAGCGGATTTACCTGGTCGCTCAACAGTCACGAAAATCGTTTGACGCCATGGTCGAATGACACCGTCTGCGACCCGCCGGGCGAGGTGCTCTACATCCGGGACGAAGATACTGGGAGCGTTTGGACCCCGACACCTTTGCCGATTCGCGAAGCCGGATCGTACCTGATTCGTCATGGCCAGGGTTACACGGTGTTCGAGCATGCCAGTCACGGCATCTCTCAAGAACTGCTGTTATTCGCCCCGTTGGATGCTCCGGTGAAAATTTCGTTGCTGCGACTGCGTAATCGCAGCGATCGACACCGGCGACTTTCAGTTACGAGTTATAGCGAGCTGGTGCTCGGCGTAAGTCGCGACGCGACAGCGACACAAATTTGCACCGACATGGAAGAGCAACAGGGCGCAATTTTTGCCCGCAATTCTTACAACAACGAATTCGCACCGCGCATCGCTTTCGCCGGCACCAACGAGCGCACCTTCACGATGACCTGCGATCGGAAAGAATTCATCGGCCGCAATGGCTCGCTGGCGGAGCCTGCGGCTCTACGACGCGCGGGACTTGCCGGACGCGACGGCGCGGGTCTGGATCCGTGCGCCGCGATTCAGGCAACGATCGATCTGCAGCCAGGCGAGGCGCGCGAAGTGATCTTTCTGCTCGGCGAAGGAGAATCGATCGAAGAAGCGCGCGCGATAAACTCCAGATTTCGCAATGCTCACGAAGTGAATGACGCCTTCGAACAAGTACTGGCGTTTTGGGATCACCTGCTTACAACCATTGAAATCAAAACGCCTGACGGTTCGATGGATGCGCTGGTAAATCGCTGGCTGCCTTACCAAACATTCGTCTGTCGCGTTCGCGGGCGTTCCGCCTTCTATCAATCCAGCGGCGCGTTCGGGTTTCGTGATCAATTGCAGGACGTTATGGCGCTGGTATATTCACGACCCGAAACGGCGCGCGAGCAGATTCTGCGCGCCGCGGCGCACCAGTTCAAAGAGGGCGACGTCCTGCATTGGTGGCATGAGCCGAAGGGCCGGGGCGTGCGCACGCGCTTTTCTGACGATCTGTTATGGCTACCTTACGTGACGGCATTTTATTGTAACGTTACCGGCGATTACTCAGTCCTTGAAGAATCCGTGCAGTTTCTCGAAGCGCCCTTGTTGGAGCCCGAACAGATCGAAAACTATCTTGAGCCGGAGATCTCCGCTGAGCGGGCAAGCGTGCTTGAGCATTGTGCGCGCGCCATTGATCGCAGCCTTTTATTGGGTGAACACGGATTGCCGCTGATGGGATCCGGGGATTGGAACGATGGCATGAATCGTGTCGGCGTCGAAGGAAAAGGCGAAAGCGTCTGGCTGGGATGGTTCCTCTGCAGCGTGCTCGATGCATTCGCCACCTTGTACGAACGGGCAGAAATCTCGCCGGCGGTTTTCCAGGCTGACAATCCGCCCGGGGTCAAGCGATCAGCGAGAGCTCAGCGTTCGGATCGCGTCAAGCGTTATCGTCGCCATCTGGAGAAACTTAAAAAGGGACTCGATCAGGCCTGGGACGGCGACTGGTATCGGCGCGCATATTTTGACGATGGCACGCCGCTAGGTTCGGCGCAAAACGATGAATGCCGGATTGACTCGATCGCCCAAAGCTGGGCGGTGATTTCGGGCGTTGCTGAAAATCACAAAGCTGCACGGGCAATGGCCGCAGTCGATCAATTTCTGATCAGGCGCGGCGACGGATTGATTATCTTATTCACCCCGCCTTTCGATAAGAGCAAGCTCGATCCCGGTTATATCAAGGGCTACGTGCCCGGTGTACGCGAAAATGGCGGGCAGTATACGCACGCCGCGCTATGGACGGTCATTGCTTTCGCCCTGTTGGGCGATGGCGACCGCGCCGGAGAATTGTTTGGACTGCTCAACCCGATCAATCACACTTCGACGCGTGCCGGTTTGCACAAGTACAAGGTCGAGCCCTACGTCTCTGTGGCTGACGTTTACGCAGTTCCACCACACACGGGACGAGGTGGTTGGACCTGGTACACCGGCTCGGCCGGCTGGATGTACCGGGCGGCGTTGGAATACATTCTCGGCTTCAAACTTTCGGGCGATCATTTGAAAATTGAACCCTGCATTCCACGATTCTGGCGGGAATTCGAAATTCAATATCGGCACGGCAAGACCGTCTATCGAATCCGCGTTGAAAACCCTCACATGATTAACCGCGGTGTGTTGAGCATCGAACTCGACGGCTCGGCGCAACCAAATGATGAAATTGCATTAGTCGACGACGGCCTTAGTCATGAAGTGCGCGTCGTGATGGGAGAGAAGCCCGCGCCGGCGGAACCGTCGCCCACCGCTACTCCTGAGACGGCGCAACAGGAACAGACGCTATAGGTATTACTCTTCCTATAAAAATCCCGCCAAGCGTCGCCAAAAACGGAAAGAACTCTACCACGTAGCGCGGTTCGGGATTTTCAATTGTCGAAAAGAACGCCAGCCGCAGAAAGATCGTGAGCGCGACGAGCAACAACCATCTGTGGGCTTCAGATTTTCGCGAACGCCAAAGCACCCAGCCTCCGGCGAGGCCGAGCAACGTGTAAGTCAAGGTAAGTCCGGCAAACAATGGCAACCAATACTGTTGATGCGAATCGTAATCTAAATCGTCAAGCGGAAATAACTCGCCATCCCACGGCCAGTATTGGGAATGCGTATTGAACCACATCGTGCCGGCGCGCTTGATTGGCAGCCAGAGGTAATAGCGAATCGGATGACGCGCAATTCGCTCGCGCGCAATTTGTCCAAAACCCGCGTCAATGTCGGGAGTCATTTCGACTGACCCTGGCTCTGAAGCCTGGGCCGACTCGTCCGCTTCATCGCGTTCTTCGGTTTGCTCACTCTTCCCCGCCTGGTCGCCTTCATTGCCGGTCTTGCTTTCAGGGGTAGGCGATGGCTCAGGTTTCTCATCCTCTGCGTTGTTCGCTGATTCAGTGTCCGGCGGGTTGTTGTATTTCTCGAAAAGCGCAGCGACGCGATTTTTCTCGTCTTCAGAATCGAACGCCTTTGAAGGAATGTCGTCGAAGTCGATTGACTCGCTGTCCAGAGACCAGAGAAACGGCCCGATATAGACTTCGTCGTCAAGCCACGTGCGCAGCCACACTTCATATCCGCGCGGCACAAACTCGCCGGGCATCTCGCCATGCGCGGGCGCCAATGGTTGAAAGAGATGAAAGACTCGCGCGTTGCGAATTGTCCATGGCACAAGAACCAGGACGAATGTCAGTGAGAAGACTGCGCCCGTTATGAAGGAGCGCAGGAGGTTTGTTTGGAGATCCATCTTTAGGCGGAGTTTGTAAATAGACAATATTCGTCTAAAGCCGTGACTGCGAACTAAAGCGCCGTCGCCGCTTCGCTCTGCCGGCGCACTCCAAATTCGAGTAGCGGCATTTACTACCAGCGTCAATCCAATCGCAGCGGCAAACAGTCCGGCGTCCGGTCTGAGCAATACGGCCAGCCCAGCTAAAAACCCCGCAATGCTCCACCAAACAAGAAGGCGCTTCAGTTCTTTTCTCTGTACTCTCTGTGCCTCCGTGGTGAACTCGTTCTTGGAAAGAATCAACCACGGGGACACCGAGGTCACCGAGTTACCTTTTTGAAAAGCGATCGTCGCTGCAACAACCAGCGCGACGGCCAGAAATGTTGTCGGCACTTCCGTCAATATCGTCGCCGCATAGATCATCGTAAACGGGCAGACACCGGCCAGGACAAGCGCGGCAACTGCGGTCGCAAACTTTCTCTTCGCATCCGGCTGCCAATAAAACGCCAGCAATGCCACCAGCGCGCACGTGGCCATATCGACCAGCGCCTGGACAATCCGCACCGCGCCGTTATTTGTGTGACCGAATACTGCGTAGATAGAAGCAAGGAAAAGTGGATAACCTGGAAGTCGAATTAGCGACGGCTCGTAGGGAGGCTCTTCTGCGTGGGAAAAAACGTGCTGCTCGAGGACGTTACGCGCGATCTGCGCGTAAACGCGGCCATCGCCTGGACCATCGTTCGGGAGATAATGCGCAACGCCGACGCGAATACCACCCGCTACCATCAGCAGCGCGACGCAAATGAACCATTTTTTTCGCGGTGTTAATTCGCGGCCTGAGTTACTCATTTGTTCGCATCCTGTTTGCGAAAGCGACAAAACCTTGCAATCATGGCCTCAATTTTATTCAAGTTTACACTTTTACGCATTCGCACAGCATGAATCGATCAAGCATTTTGCCACTCGTTTTCATTCTTGGTTTCTTTTCTTCTCGATCGCCGGCGCAGAAAGTCTTTAGAGTCTCCGACCCGGACGCAATCAATCCGGCCGAAGTGACGATCGCCATCAATCCGAAGAACCCCGACAACATTGTCGGGGCGTCCTTCCAGATTGGCAGACCGCCGCGACCGCGGGCGTCGAGCTACAACTATGTCTCGATGGATGGCGGTAAGACCTGGAAGACGGTACCGGTTGAAGATCCCAGGGGACTGACGCAGGGTGACGATGCTGTCTATTTCAGCAGTGACGGAACCGCTTATCACATTCATCTTTCATTTGTCGGCATCCGGGTGGCCAAACCGGCGCGCGCGGAAAGCGGGATGCTGATCGAATCCTCAAAAGACGGTGGGCTGACCTGGAACGAATCCGTTCCGGCAATTAATCATATCAACTCTGTCATTCCCTTTGAAGACAAACCCGGGATCGTCGTCGATAACGCGCCTGATTCAAAATACAAAGGCAACGTATATCTCGCGTGGACACGCTTCGATGTTTACGGCAGCAGCGATCCTGAATGCCATACACAAATCTATTTCACCCGATCCATCGATGGCGGCAAGACATTTTCAATGCCCTTCCGGATTTCCAATTCGGGCGGTGATTGTCGTGACAGCGACAATACTGTCGAAGGCGCCGTGCCGGCTGTGGGACCGGCAGGCGAGGTTTACGTTGTTTGGGCCGGCCCCCTGGGACTCGTGTTCAAGAAATCAGTCGATGGCGGTTTAAGTTTCACCAAAGACAAAGCGATAGGACAGATACCGGGAGGCTGGGACTTTTCCGTGGATGGGCTCGAACGGGCCAACGGTATGCCGGTAACCAGCGTTGACTTGAGCAACGGCGCCAACAAAGGCACGCTTTATGTTAATTGGATTGACGCGCGCAACGGTGACCCTGATGTCTTTGTCATGTCATCGCGCGACGGAGGAGAAACCTGGTCTGAACCGGTTCGCGTGAATGACGACCCGGTCAAAAACGGCAAGGTGCAATTCTTTACCTGGATGTCTGTCGATCCGGTCGACGGTTCGGTCAACATTGTGTTTTATGATCGCCGGGACACGGAGGGCCCTCTAACTGGGCTTACTATGGCGCGCAGCATTGACGGCGGACGAACATTCGTCAATTACAAAATCGATCAACCGGCTTTCGCCTGCGAGCCGAAAGTCTTCTTTGGCGACTATACGGGAATTTCGGCGTTCAATGGGCGGGTGATACCTATCTTCATGTATTTCACCGGCGATCAGACGCTCGCGGTCTCAGTCGCCCCATTTACTTTCAAACCAGGCACGCAAAAGAAGATCGACTAAGACCGGAGGCCTTGTTACCGCCTGGCTCAACCGTAGGTTCGATGTGAATTGTAAGAACTGACCGCGCCGCCGGCGCTCCGCGACAATGGAGAAAATGAGTTTATTAACCGTCAAAAACCTATCGGTTCAGATCGAGCAGAAGACGATTATTGAAGATTTGAGCTTCGAACTGACCCCGCGCGAAAGGTTGAGCGTTTTGGGACCCAATGGTGCGGGCAAAACCGTTTTGTTGAAAGCGCTGCTCAAGCTGGTTCCCTACGCCGGCGAGGTCATTTGGGATCCTAGAGTCAGAATCGGCTATGTGCCGCAAAAGATCGACGCGGACGTTCACCTGCCGCTGACGTTCAATGATCTCTTCGCGGCCAAGTGCCAAACCCTTCGCATGGCGCCGAAAGAAATTGCTCAGGTCTCAGCTAGCGTAGGTCTAACGAAAGACATAATGGAAACCCCTGTTGGCCACGTTTCAGGTGGACAATTCCAAAGGGGCTTGATTGGCTTTGCGCTGCTTGGCGGGCCAAACGTGCTGCTGCTTGACGAGCCAACCGCCAGCATTGACGAGCCGGGTGAGGAACACATCTACGAACTGATTCATCGCTTGCAGGACCAATACGGTCTCGCCAGCATTATGGTCTCTCACGATTTAAGCTTTGTGTTCCGCTATGCCACGAAAGTACTTTGCTTGAATCGTCGCAGCTTGTGTCTGGGAACTCCGCGCGAGGTTCTGGCTCCTGAAGTCCTGAAAAAGTTATACGGCGAGCCGTACAGTTATTATCAACACGATCATTCCGTCTCAACTAAATCCGCCAACAAGTGAGCTCTCCTGAAATATATTCAATTATGCTCATGTTGCTGACCGCGCTCGCGGCAGGACTGGTGGGAAGCTTTGCGCTTATGAAGCGCATGAGCCTGGCAGGCGACGTCATATCGCACATCGCTTTGCCGGGCCTGGGCCTGGCGCTGCTTTTTCAAATCAATCCGCTGATCGGGGCGGCCGCGGCTCTACTAATCGGAACAATTCTTATTTGGCATCTTCAGAAAGGCGGGACCCTGACCACGGACGTCGCCATTGGTGTAATTTTCACCGGCGCCCTGGCGATCGGCACGCTGGTTACTCCGAGCGAAGATTTGATCGAAGCGCTCTTTGGCGGAATTCAGAGCCTCGACCTTCTTTGGTTTGGCCTGGGAATCTTGGCCGTACTGTTGATTGTCTGGTTCACCTTTACCTTCCGGCACCAGCTCGTTCTTTCTTTGTTCTCGCCTGAACTGGCGGCGGTGAGCGGAGTAAATGTCTCGCGCCTAAATCTCTATTTCCTTCTTATATTCAGTTTGACGGTGCTACTTGGCCTGCAAGCGCTGGGCGCGCTGCTGGTGGGCGCATTGATTATCATTCCTGCCGCGATCGGGCGCCAGCTAACGCATACACTCACTGCCTTTCTCGTAACCTCATCGGCGGCCAGCGTGATGTCTGTCGGCATCGGATTTCTGCTCGCCCGCTTCTACCCGCACTTCACGATTGGTCACGCGACCCTGAACCTGACTCCGGGTCCGGCAATCATTTCCGTGGCGACAATTCTCTTTGTGTTTAGTCTGCTGCGAAAGAAGCTATAGGTGTTCAGCTTGTATGAATGCGGCTTGCGTGAAGATCAGGGTGCGGTCACGGTTGCGCCTCGACAGTAGCTTTTCTCTCCAGCTTGCCCCATCCGACTAATGCGCCGCGAATCGCGGTAGCCACTGACTTGACCATCACATAGTACATTACCTGGCGGTAGCAGAACCGCTGGAGAAACAACCACCACAACAAGCGCCAGCGCTCTTTGCGTTCCAGCACAAACGCAAAACATGCGGCAGTCCAATCAACCGCAAGGAAGAGGGCGTAGTAAAAAAGGACCTGCTGGAGATTCGTGAACCGATAGCCCTCGGGCTGTTGCCACGCGTAAAAGCTCGCCGACGCCAGCGTATAGAAAAGCATTAAATCCATTATTGGCGAGATTAGCGGGAACAAGACCTGAAAAATCCAGACGTTAGGCATAGCAACAAATCCCAACGCGCCATAACGGGGTCGGAACAGCGCGTCACGATGTTTCCACATGCATTGCAGCGTGCCATAGGCCCAACGGAAGCGCTGCCGCGCCAGCAGACGCAAGCTGTCCGGGGCCTCAGTCCATCCGATCGCCGCTTCTTCGTAACCGATGCGATAGCCGAGTTTGCGAATTTGCAAAGTCAGATCCTGATCTTCAGCGAGTGTTTCGGCGTTGAAGCCGCCCACTCGTTCGATCAGATTGCGGCGCCAGGCGCCGACCGCCCCCGGTACCACGGTAATGCAATTGAGGCTCGCAAACGCGCGCCGATCCATGTTCTGGGCGGTGATGTATTCCAGCGCCTGCCAGCGCGTCACAATGTTAATTCTGTTGCCAACCTTGGCATTACCGGCGATCGCCCCCATCGTCGGATCAGAAAAGCGGCGTGCCAGGGCGTTGACGGTCTGCGAAGAAAACTGCGTATCAGCGTCGAGCGCCACGATCACGTCGCCCTTTGCAAAGCGCAATCCAAGATTCAAGGCGTTGGCTTTGCCCGCATTCTCTTCAGTGAAGAGCCGCACCCGCGGATCGTCACCAAAATTCTCGCGCACAACTTCGCTGGTCCGATCCTGAGAACCGTCGTCGACGACGATCACTTCATAGTTGTCGTAGTGCGATTTGAGCAAACTGCGTATGGTGCCGGCAATTACTTCCTGTTCGTTGTAGGCAGGGACAATCACGCTCACGAAGGGCCGATAATCTTCACCGGCATGTTGGCGCTCGCGCTTTCTCGAGCGCAGCCATTGGGCGAACGCCAGCGCTCCGATTACCACGAGCCGGCCGAGGCCCAGGACTATTCCGATGATGAAGGTCCACTGTAACAACCAGCCGCCGATAGAAAGAACAAAGAAGGCGACGGTGTCGGTCCGCGTGAAAAAGTTCTGGCCGGGTGGTAGCGGCGGCATCACCTGATCGCGCGACCAGCCGCCAAGATCCGAGACTTGCACGAAATGAAAACCGCGGGCACGCAGTTCATGAATTATTCGCGGCAAGGCTTCAACAGTAGCTTCGCGATTACCGCCTGAGTCATGCAGCAGGACGACCTGGCCGCGAGTTTCAGGGTTATCATCCATCGCCTTGTCGATCGTCCGTTGTACGATTTCATCCGGAGTAACCCCCGGCTTCCAATCGCCGGGATCAATGCGCAACCCGACCATGATGTAGCCTAAATTTTTCGCACGAATCGCTGGTTCAACCTCATCTGGTTTGTCGGCTTCCGCGTCTCCGAAATACGGCGGGCGAAACAGCACGGTTGAGCGCCCGGTGACCGATTCGATCAGGCGCTGCGTGGCATTCAATTCGAGATCGGTAATTGGCCCGGGAATTTCACCAAGGTTCGGATGGGTGAAAGTGTGATTGCCAACTTCGTGGCCTTCGTTAACAATGCGCCGCAAGAGATCCGGATTCGCCTGACCATTTTTGCCAATGACAAAGAAAGCCGCCGGGACGTTCTCGCGCTTGAGAATATCGAGGATTGCCGGGGTCCATTCCAGATCCGGCCCGTCGTCAAAGGTCAGGGCGATGTCACCGGGATGATCACCCGTCCGCTCGATCACGTACGAAGACGGAATTGAAAGATATTTTTCGGAACTAATGAATCCGGTCGATGGGTCGGTCTGGGTTGAGCGCTCGCCATCGTGGGGGCTGGCCTGCACGCGCAGAAGTTCACCGTTTCCTTCAAAGTCCACTTCGTAACCGTACACGATCCGTTTCAGCAAGTCCGGAGAAGGATCCGCTTGATTGGCGCCGAAGATCGACCAGATCGAAGGGTCTTCCGATCCCAGGCGCCAGACCGCGAAACCTGCCGGCCGATAACCGCTGGCGGCCCGCATCTGATTGTAGGCAGTCACGCCATCGAGAAACCAAACCGTGTGGTTCGAGTGGTCTTCCTCCTCATAGCTGAAGTGCGGATTGCGCGTGGCCTCGTCAAAAACGATCTCGGCCTCGGAATCATGTGCGGAGATCACCGCTTCCTGAAAACCGACTTCCTTTCCATGTCCAGGGCCGTTTGCCCAATCATATCCGTAGTTTCCCAACGCGATGATCGTCCTTGCCGGATCAAGCTCCTGCATTCGAGTGGCAAGATTGCGCTCGTACCAACTCTGAGAAGCTACTGCACCCAACTCGGGCCCGGTCGACCAGTGCTCGTCATAGGCCATCAGCATGAGATAGTCGGAGGCCGCGCCGTACTCGCGGTAATTCCACATCGAATCATCAAAAGGGACGGACTGGACCACGATCCATCCATGAGGCTTAAACGCTGCATGGAGTTCCTGCATAAACTTCAGGAGATCCGGCTGCGTCTTGTCCGTCGGCTCTTCAAAATCGATGCAAATGCCGGCGAACTTGTTCTGGTCCACCAGCTGGCTGAGCGCTTCAATCAAACGCTGTCTGGAAGGTTCATCGCCAAGGGCCCGAGCCAGCAACTCAGGCTCCCATTTCTCATCATCAAGATTTTGCACCATCGGCAGAATTGAAATCTGCGGCCGCTGCTGGCGAATAAGGTCGAGCGCGGGCGCATCCAATTCCGTCTCGATTGGACTCGAGCCATTCGCTGGCTCAACCAGGTGGGTCCATTGCGGTACCACCCAATCAAGATGATCGAGATTCCGTTTGAGCGACGCATAACTGGACTCGTCCCAGGTCACATAGAATCCGACACTGATCGGTTTGTTGGCGAACTTTGCGGGGGGCGGCAAAGGCGTGGTTGCAGGCGCCGGCACAATCGGCATCAACTGCGGCTTCTTTGCCGGTATGACGCGTGTCTTCTTGAGTTCCTTTTGCAGGATCTCCTGCGCCTTTCGCGCTTCCAATTCGCGTGGATTCTTTGGTGGTAACTTGATCGGCTGCAGCGGCAAATCAGATGGCCGCGGCAGACTTGAAATCGGGCGCAGATTCAGGCGCGGCAGCAAAGGGTTGGCGAGAACACTGGCGATGAAGATTCCCACGACGGCCGTGACAGCGACGCCGAGGGCCAGATACGTTCGGCGCACGCGTCGCCAGCGCCGCCCATGGGGATCGTAAAAGACAGGTGATTTTCGCGAAGCTGGTGCGCGTTCTTCTGACAATTCTGCGTCTCTTTTCCGGCTAACCAGGAGTTTGTTAGCGAGTCAAACGGAGTAAGATGTCTATAACGGTGCGCGGGTTGATAAGTCAAGCGTGCACCGGCTGGGGCGCGATTAGTAATGAAAACGATAACGCACTTCAACGTAAATCTGCCGCGGCTCAGAAAAATGGGTCCCGCCGAACGTATTGCTCTTGTCTAAAAGAAACCGGCGGTTAGCGACGTTTACCGCCTGCAACGCAACCTTCCAGTTTTCGCCCAGGTCCTTACCAACCGAAAGATCAAACGTGGTGTGACGAGGCAGATGCTGCGGCCCGTCGCCATCGAGGAAGCCTGAGCCATATTGCACGTGTCCTGAAACATAACTGCGCGCCGGAAGGGTAAGCATCAAACCGGTGGTCAACGTATCTCGCTGGTCATGATCGAGGAAAAACAGATCTGAAGGCGGCGAAAAATCCGTCAGTCCACCGGTAACACCCCCCTGGCCCTGGATTTTTTGACGCGAGTAAGCCAGGTGAAACTGGGCGCGCCCGAAAAGCTGCGGCGACCGCGCGGTCAGTTCGAACGCGCGGATGCGCGCGTGTTCGATGGTCAGCGGAAAGAAAATATTCGAATTGCCCAGTGCATCGTGATCGAAAAAATTCCTGGCCGCCGTGCGAAAGTAATCTGCATCGATCGACCAGCCTTTCAAAGGAATAGCAACGCCGACCTGGTGCTCTTCATCGCGCTCTCCGCGCAAAGGAATGAAATCGAAGCCCTGTGCCAAAGCGAACTGCAGCAACGGTCCGGAAATAGTTGAAAGCGGCGGCGCCTGATAAAAACGGCCATAAAACCCGTGCAGGACGATGTTCACCCGCGGAATTCGGATGGCCGCGCCCGCCCGGGGACTTGTTGCATTCTCGTTCAACGCGCCGTGAAACCTGGTGTAGCGCACGCCGCCGGTCAGTGTCAGCCATGATGACGGCTTGTACTGATCTTCGGCGAAGAAAGCCGCCAGATGTCCACGCGGCCTTTCCCGCTGTTGCAGATTGATCGGGTCGCCATCCTCGTCTGTCCCGTCGAGGCTGAAAAACGCGGAGTCGCGCTGCCAAAAACCGTAGAAACCTGCCTTCGCATTATGTTGTCGCGTCAAGGCACTGACTGAGACTTGCGCGCCCGCATATTGCGAACTGCGCTCATCGCGCGCCACGACCGGAGTGTCATTCGCCCCGCCGATAAAGGCCGCCTGGTTGTAATGATAAAAAGGTGAAACCGTCAGCACCACTTTGCTGTTGATCGTCCGCACCCAGGAGAAGTTTATGAACGCGTCCCGCTCGCGTTCGATGTCCCGGAAGCCGAGACTTTGCGCAGTCTGATCGTTTGGCACCTGATAAAAATCCCGGCGCAGCGAAGTAACAAAGCGAAACTGATTTTTTTGATTTGGATTGAAGAAGAGCGAGGTAAATCCGCCGAAGCCATTACTCTGATCGTGCAAAACCTGCGAAACCGGCGTTTCCAGTCCGTAATCACTGCGGTTAGCGTTTACACTCGCATAGTAAGCAAAGCGTTTGGTGTGACTGCCAAAACTAATTTGATCGTTTGTCTGGTTAAAGTTGCCGTACGAGACGAGTAACTCGGCCTCGCGATGCCGCTCGAATCCGCTGCGCGGCACCACATTGAACATTCCATACGTGCGGTCGCCATATTCGGCGGTGTAACTACCACGCAGGACTTCCAGGTAATCGATGTCCTTCGGATCGAATTGCGGTCCAACGGTATCGGCAATGTTGGTATTCGCGACCGGAATGCCGTCGATGAGCCAGGTCACCTGGTGTCCGCCGCGAATATGAAGCTGATTGTGGGTGACATACGAACCGGGGACGTAATTTGTAATTAGCGCCAGGCTGTTTGTGCGATCGGCGCCGGGAGTCTTTTCGATTTGCTTTCGGCTTACCAGCGTGATGGGCGTTGGCGAATCCGTGTTCGTCTCTCCGGGCGCAGCGACTACCTCGACGCTTTGCGACACAGTTGCGATTTTCAATTGCAGGCGGACGGTAGTTGTTTGATCGGAAAGCACAATCAGCGATTCTGCATACTTGCTGAATCCGGCTGAATCAGAAGTGATCGTATACTCGCCGATCGGGATCGATCGAAAGGAGAATTTCCCCGCGCCATCGGTGCTGGCGGTTCGCGAGAAGGAGGAGTTTTGCGAGGACAATATGACTTTCGCGCCGGCGATCGCCCGTTGTTGCGGGTCCACGACGACGCCGCGCACGTCGCCAAAAATCGAGGCGGAGGCAATGCCGGACCAAAGCAAGACCAGAATCACACCTGCCAACAAATGATTACGGTTCATTTAGGAGCTCCCGAAAATGACGCAAGGCCGAAATTATGGAGCCTGCGCCGGTTTCGCGCAAGAGAAAAGCCGCCGGCAATTGCTCGCCCAGCGGCTTTCCGGTGAACTGTTGGGATTGACCTGTGCTGGCTGTGACCTTCGGAAAGAAGGTGTCACAGTAAACCTCTCAGGAAAAATCCGAACAATCGCAGATTAATTCCTGAGGTTAGGTCTCAGCCACCTCACTGTGATTAAAACTCATATGAATTGGATCACCTCCTTTCCAGTGTTGAGACGATCATAAAAGAGAAGAGCGAATTGGTCAATCAGTTTTTTCTGGAGAAGATCTCTTGAAGGCAAGTCACAGACTTTCCGCACGTCAAGCGGCGAAGCCGCCATTCCCTTTTCCGCTTTGCACAAAAAGTCGTCCGGAAACCGAAGACCATCGAATTCTTTCGGGCCAATCCGGTCTCATTCACACCTGGCTTCAGCCAGGTGAACTGCAGCAAGCTAAGATCTGGAAACCGTTTAAACGGTTTCCCTTCTTGACGCTCCCGATCACCGGCTGAAGCCGGGTGTGAATGAGAACCTCGACCTTCCTTGTGTAAGGCACCGCTTCGCGATCAGCGCGGACAAAGACGCGCTTCCAGCAATAACCTACCCTTCCTTCTCCGTGTCTTCGGTTATCGACGTGCGTCTGAAGACGAGCCGCAATATACTGCGCAACACGATTCATCGAGGAACAAACCTATGCAAAAACGTGTGTCGTTGATCCTTGCCGCGCTTCTCTTTATCGCGGTTTCGATTCATTCAGACGCCGTCGTTCGCCCCACAACTGCGCTTGCTCAAACAAGGTCCATGCCCGCGCCTGCTGACGTGCTTGGCTTTACGCCCGGCGACGATCGCAAGCTCGCGAGTTGGGCCAAAGTCGTTGAGTACTTTCAAAAACTTGCGGCGACCAGCGATCGCGTCAAGTTTGAAGAGATCGGCAAGTCGACGATGGGCGCGCCGTTTGTTTACGCGACCATCAGCGCGCCGGAGAATTTGCGGAGGCTCAATGAATACAAGGAGATTCAGCGGCAACTCGCCGACCCGCGCATCCTTGGGTCACCAACGAATCCCACGCTTGCTGATCGCAAAGCACGGGCATTGATTGCCCACGGCAAAACGATCGTGGCGATTACCTGCGGGATTCACTCGACCGAAGTCGGCTCGTATCTCTCCAGCATGCTCATCGCTTATCGTCTCGCTTCATCAAACGAACCGGAGATTCAGGAGATTTTGCGCAACACGATCATTCTGCTCGTGCCTTCGACGAATCCCGATGGCGTCGACATCGTCAACAACTGGTATCAGAAGACTCTGGGCACACCTTACGAAGGAACCGATCCGCCCGAGCTTTATCATAAGTACACCGGCCATGACGATAACCGCGACTGGTACGCATTCACGCAAGTCGAGACGCAGCTGGTCGTCGACAAAATCCTCAACGTCTGGCATCCGCAGATTGTCCACGACATTCACCAGCAGGGCGCGTTTGGCTCGCGTCTTTTCCTGCCGCCGTACATGCAGCCGGTCGAACCAAATGTGCCGAAACAGATCGTCGAGGGCTACACGGAGCTCGGCTACTACATCGCGAAAGAAATGCGCGCCGCCGGCTTCAAAGGCATCACGACGGATTCGACTTACGACGCCTGGTCGCCTTCGCGCGCCTATTCGCATTATCACGGCGGCGTGCGCATTTTGCAGGAAACAGCGTCATGCCGCCTCGCCACTCCAATCACCGTCAAGTTCGAACAACTTCAATCGCGCGAAGGCTATAATCCGCAGAAAGAGTCAGCTAACTTCGGTCCGCTCTGGCGCGGCGGCGAATGGCACATCCGCGACATCACCAACACGATGACCACCGTGGCGTTCTTTCTCCTAAAGCACGCCGCCCAGAATAGCGAGCACTGGTTGCAGAGGTTTTATGAGATTGAGAAAGACGCCGTGCGGCCGGGGAAGAACGGCGAACCTTCCGCTTTGTTGATTTTAGATTCAGGCAAGTTCATTGAATCCAGAAGCGCGGGATTGGTTGATGTAACACCAACTCTCTACTACATCGCTGGGAAACTAGAAGAGGCGGGAGTAGAGACGAAATATGCTGGTCCTTTTATCGCAAACGGGATCAAGTATCCGGGCGGGATGCTCGTGCGTATGAATCAGCCGTACTCAGCTTTCGCTAGAGCACTCCTGGAAGTGCGAAGATATCCAGATTTGCGCGACTCAACAGGAAGACCTATACCGCCCTACGATGTTACTGCACATGACTTCGCGATGTTGCTCGGACTAGAAGTTCAGGAAGTTTATGGCGTCTTCAGGTATCGGCAAATGGGAGGCGGTGGCGGCAGCGGCGCGTGCCCTAAGCCCGATTATCGGCTCGCACTCTATAAGTCGCATGTGCCGGCAATAGACGAGGGCTGGACGAGCTGGGTGATAGAAAACAGAAGCTGCATTGATTATTCACTTCTTGAGGATAAGGAAATCCGCGCCGCAAGTCTGCGCGCGAAATACGACTCAATCATCATTCCCGATCAACCACGCGCCGCGATCCTCAACGGTCACCGCAAAGGCACAATGCCTGAGGAGTACACCGGCGGTCTCGGCGAACAGGGCGTGAAGGCCCTGCGCGAGTTTGTCGAAGCCGGCGGCACGCTTGTCTGTCTCAACCGCGCGTCGGATTTCGCCATCGAGCAGTTCAAGCTGCCGGTGCGTGACATCGTTGACGGCCTGCCGCGCACTGATTTCTATGTGCCTGGATCTATTCTGCAAATTGAACTGGACACGAACGATCCCATCACGAAAGGAATGACGAAGGACTCGATTGCCTGGGTCGAGAACTCTCCGGTGTTCGAAATCAAGAGTGATCCGCTGGCGCTCGCGCGCGTGAAGGTCATCGCCTCGTATCCCAAGGACAGAGACCCGCTTCTCTCCGGCTGGCTCCTTGGCGGCGATCGCATCAAAGGCAAGGCCGCGCTGGTCGAAGTCACGATGGGCAAAGGCCGCATCATTCTCTTCGGCTTTCGCCCGCAATATCGCGGCCAGTCGTTGGCGACGTATCCGCTCTTCTTCAATGCAATCACGCAACCACGGTAGCGGCTCAAATCAAATCGAAGTAGTCAGTACCATCCGCGTCAGCGGATGGGGCACATAGTCAGCTTATTTTGAATTCAATCATTCTTGAATCCACGACCCACCCGCTTACGCGGGTGGTACTGACTCCATGACGTGCGCCCCCTTGGCAGCAAAAAGAGAGCCTCGACTTGCATCCGAGGCTCTCATCAAATTCGACCCTAAGCGATTCGCCTAAAAAGTTACGCGCGCGCCAATTTGAATTTGCCGCTCCGGATACGTCGAGGTGAAACCGAGCGGCTGGTTGGGCGCTAACGTGCTGTCACCTTGCACGCTTGGATTGCTGATAAAAGCGCCTACCACATTGTTGACACTGGCAAAGTTCGTGCGGTTGAAAATATTGAAGCCTTCGGCGATCAATTGCAGATGTGCCCTCTCACCCAGTCCAATGGAACGGGCCACCCGCAAGTCAACGTCAAAGTAATTTGGACCAAGGCCAGTGTTACGGCCAACTCCGATTGGACGATCGTTGGTTGAGTGACGGTCACCATTAACATCGCTTCCCGCCAGCAGATTGAACGGGTGCCCGCTGTTGTAACGAACTATCGGCGCTACCTGAAACCCCGACCAGAAGCCGTGCCACGGACTCTCGATCACGCTGGCAACCACGATCTTATGCCGCTGATCAAAGTTAGAAAGCGCGCGTTCGGCGGCCAGATTAGTCTGATCGTTAGGCGAAAAGTCGCTGTTGAAATCGGTGGAGTCGTCGATGGCCTTGCTATAGGTATAGCTTCCCATCAGCGACATGTGATGGCTAAAGCGCTTGTTCACCTCCAGAATGCCGCCGTTGTAAGTCGCCGAAGCTATTGATGAATAGACGTTGTTCTGCAGGATGAGCGGATTGGCAAAGCAATTGACGATCGCCGCGCCCGCGCACGGAGCTGCATTCGTTGGGTTGGGAAGCCGGGTGTTCCAATTCCGCAGCGCGGCGCCATTAGAGGCAATGGTAACCGGCGCCGGCAGCGCGTTGACATCGATTGCTATCGGCAGATGGCGTGTGCGAACGTGGATGTAGCTTCCCGAAATTGTGATGCCATGTGTCAGCTCTCGCTCAACACCAATTTCGGCCTGCATAGAATCGGGATTCTTGTAGCCGGGTTGAGCACTGAAAATCACGCTCAGCGGAAACAAGGGTCCAAGGTTGCTGGGGTTAATTCCAAACTGCGCCAAATCAGCCGGCGTGATGCAGGCGGCATTTCCGGGCGCTGGAGTAATGCACTGAACTTTGCCCTGTGCGAACAAGGTCTGAAAAATCGCCGCCGAGGTTAACGCGGGATTGGTGGGCGCGCCGGTGAGCGGCACGAACACCTGAGCAATCTGGCGGACGTTGTTGATATTGTTGAGCGTCATGATCACATTGGTAATCTGACCATACACAGGCGAGTAGAAAATCCCCCACCCACCGCGAACCACAGTCTTCCGAGACTTGAACGGGTCCCACGCGAAGGAAACGCGCGGTGCCAAATTGTTTTTGTCGGTGTCGATTGGACCGAATTGCGAATCATATTCGTACCTGAGGCCGTAGTTGAGAGTCAGGCTCGAACCGATTTGCCACGAGTCCTGTCCATAAAATGCAGAGTACGGCCGAGTGAAGGTGTTGATTGGGTCGCCAAAGCCCTGCTGATAGAACTGTGGCAATCCTAACGAGGCTGATTGCAGCGAACTAATCGTTGCCGGTGTGACTGTAAGTAGAGGCGATCCGGCGCTGGTGGCGCAGGCAGCAGGCACTTGCAAACAGGGACTAAGCACGCCACCGGGCAGGTTACCGAACACAAATCGTCCGGGGAAAAACGTGTGCGATTCCGTGGTATTGTCGCGGATTAACTCATACACGCCGGCCTTGATCGTGTGATGTCCGCGGATGAGCGTAACGTTGTCGGTGGCCTCAGGCCGAATCGCAGTGGTCAAACTCGGAAGAAAGATCTGCGTGCCAAAATTTCCAAAGCCGGGAATGTCGAGTCCGACTTCTCCCGGAACATTGGGAATCACATTGAACTTGTAGTTGTTAAGTTGAAGCCTGAACTCATTTTGAGTCCGCGGACTAAACTGGTGAAACCAGGCGCCTTGCACGGTCACATCGCGGTCAAATACCGAACTCCCGCGCGAGAATCCGATCAGCGATTGCACGTCCGGACTCTGTTCCCGATCGTGAGCATAGTTAAACCGCACGTAAATCTGATCCTTGTCGGTGAACGCATGGTCGAACCGGCCGGATACCAGGTATTCGCGACTATTGTAGGGGAACAGGCCGCCGTTGTTCTCAAACTGATTCACGAGAAAGGCATTCAAGGGGCTGGCTGCCGGGTTGACGGTCAGAATATTTGTCAAAATTCCAGCGCATGTTGCTGATGGCAGCGCCGGCTGGCCCGTCAAACACGGAACAGGGTTGTTGGTTTGCGTCGCCAATGCAGTGATTATTGCCTGCTGGTTGTTCCGCGAAGTGTGTTGGGGCCGAAATATGTTCGTGTTGGTCAGCAATGGTACGGCGTTCTGCGCATTCTGATGCAGGCCTTCGAAGGCGAGGAACATGAACGTTTTGTTTTCCTTAATTGGAAAGCCGGCCGTGCCGCCAAACTGCTGGCGCTTCAGTTGATCCTTAACGGGCACACCAACTAAATCGGAAACTGCCGGATTAAATGTCTGACCAGGAGCCAGCGCCTGACTGTAAGAAAACGGATTGCGCGCGTCCAGTCCAGTAAAACGGAAAAATCCAAAGGCACTGCCATGCACGTCATTCGAGCCCGACTTTGATACGATGTTGATCGAAGCGCCGCTGGCGCTGCCAAGTTCAGCCGCGTAGTTGCTGCGATTGATTTGAAACTCCTGAACCGCATCCTGGCTCATCGTCAACCGCACGCCGCCGGAATCATCGTTGGCCTCGCCACCGTCAACGGTCACGCTGTTACCGCGGCCGTTACTTCCGTAAAAAGACAAGCCACTCTGCGGAGTCTGCTTGACGCGGAAATCCTGATCGCTCGCCAGTCGCGTCGAGTCTGAAACCGCCGGCGACAACAGGGTATAAGTTAGATAGTCTCGCCGGTTTATCGGCAAGTCACGGATCAGTTTTTCTTCCACCGTGTTCGCCTGCTGACCACGCGTTGTGTCAACCGCCGGCGGCGTCGCCGCCACCTCAACCACGCCTTTCACTCCAGAAACTTTCAACTGAAAGTCGGTGGAGACGTTTTCGCCGACCGTCACCACAACGCCTTTGGCAACAGTCGTGTCAAAGCCGCGTCCTTCAACGCTGACGTCATAGCTCGTCGGCGCGAGTCCGGTAACTTCATATCTCCCGGCGCCGTCGGTGGTAGTCGTATGCTTAAGACCTTTCGCTGTGTCCGTCACCGTCACCGTCACGTTCGGCAAGACCGCGCCATTCGGATCGGTGACCGTGCCTCTGATACCTCCAGATGCGCCCACGCCCTGCGCGTGCGCGATGCTTGCAACCAGCAGACACAACACTGCACACGTCGCTAAGCTGATCACTTTTTTCATAGGATCTCCTTTGGGTTTTGCCGCGATTGCGGTCCAGTTGATATCGAGATTCTTCAGTGGCTGGGGCTGCCGCGAAGTGAAAAATGCCTGACCTTTCAAGGTCAATCAAGAAAGACTCAAAGCGAAACCTGAAAACTGCCAAGCCATTCTGGAAATTAGCATTCTCGTGAAGAAATCGTCAACCTTTTTTACCACTTTCGCCAGGATTTGGTAGCTGGGGGCAGTTCAAGCAGGCATGCCCGGAGCGCCGAGTCAACGGCGCTCCCCCCTTTTCTCAGGGGTTTCGGGATGTGTTGTTAGAAGTTAAGTTTCAAACCGAACTGAAACTGTCGCGGATCAAACGCCGCGGTGGGCCGGCTGAAATAGCGACCGCTGCCGGCGCGTTGCTTGAAGGCGTTCACGTCATCGATAAAAGGCGATGCGGAACCTTCGTTGAAGCGATTGAAGAGGTTGAAACCCTCGGCGATGATGTCCAATCTCATGCGTTCGCCGATTCTCACGCCTCGGGTCAAGCGCAGATCGAATGATGAGAACCGATGGGTAATCCCGGCATCGCGGCCCAGGCCGCCGCTCGAAAATACTCCATTGGTGATTAAAGGGGTGCAGCCGGCGGTTCCGGGTACGCACAACGTTCCATCGGCCAGCACAGAAGGCCGATCAGTCTGATTCGATTGATCGTTGTTCGTATCCTGGTTGCTCAAAATATTAAATGGCCGGCCGGAAGAAATCTCAAAGATAGGCGCCACGGTAAAATCAGCCAGGAATTTATGAAGCCCATCGCCTGCGCGCCAGGCTACGGGTGAGGCAATCACGGCGCTGAAAACAAACCGGTGACGCTGATCGAAAAGAGAGTCGGCACGCTCAGCGCGGAAGTTTCGATTGTCCTGCGGCAAAAGGAGTGTTTGTAGATCGGACGAATCATCGATCGAATGTGACCATGTGTAGGAAGCAAGAAACTGGAAGTTGTTAGAGAAACGCTTCTTCAGATCGACATTCAAGGCATGGTAGAGAGAACTGCCATCTGACGATTGCGCATTCACCGATCCAAACGGGCTGATCACTCCCGGACTGCGAAGCGAACCCCCGAGTTGCGAATCCAGGACCGCCTTGGTGACCGCGCCGCCTGACAAAGCCTGCGCGAGGAAATAATTTGGGGCGTTCGGCCGGAAAAAATTGGCGATCGCGGGAACAATCACTCGGCCCGTCGGGCATTGGGCAATCATTCCGGGTATGACGACGGCACAGGTGACTCCATAGGTATTAGTAAACGGTGAACCGGGCGCCGCCGCGCTGGGGATACTGATGCCGGCAAGCGCTTCAGTAGTGCTGGCCGGATTTCGATTCGCAAAGCGGGCGAAGTTTTGAATCTGCAAATCGGTGCGCGGCGCGTTCACGTCCAGCGGGTGCGGCAGATGATGCGCGCCCACGAAAATGTAACCCGCCGACAGTGACATGTCTTTCGTCAGTTGTCTTTCGATCGTAAGGTTGCCCTGATTTGCATAGGCATAAACGAAGTCTTTGTTGACGTGCAGCGTGAACGGCAACACGGTGCCGAATCCGGGGAAGGTTTGATCATTAAAGCGCTGGCGGCCGGCCTGGTATTGCGCGCTCGAGGCGGCGCCCGGAGTGCAATTGACTCCGGGTACCGCGCCGGGAAAATTGCAAACGATTACTGTCCCCTGAAAAATCTGGACCGCATTTAATAAAGCTAAAGGGGAAGGACTGCCGGGCGTAAGAATTCCCTGTTGCTGCTGCGCGGCATCCGCGATGTCAGAGTTAAAAGCGATCGCCAGCAACGGATGATCGTAAAAGATGCCGAACGCGCCGCGGAGCACGGTCTTCGCGTCGCCCTTCAGATCCCACGCGAAACCGGCACGCGCCGCAAAGTTGTTCTTATCGCGCGGAAACCCCTGCTGCACATGTAGTGCGTCTTCGGCCGCGCTCAGATCCGATTGTGAAAGCGTGATGCCCGACAGCGGGTCGCGAAATGAAGCGACCGGGGCAATTGGCTGCGTAATCTCGTAATCGTAACGAACTCCGTAGTTGAAAGTGAGATTATTTCGGATCCTCCAGGAGTCCTGCGCAAACCAAGCCAGCGGTTTATTGCCGATTCTGCTCACCGGATCGCCAAATCCCTGAATGAAATTCGCCGGGAATCCGAGGCCGTATTGCTGCACCGAGCCAAACCCGGGCACGCAACCAGTCTGCGTGGCATTGGAACAATCAGGCGCGGCTGTCCCATTAGGCAGCGGAAACGCGGCCAGCGTGGTGGCAGTTAATCCGCCAAAATTAAACAAGCCGGCAAAATTCAGTTCGAAAACTGCTGATGGAATTCTGATAAATGCGAAATCTCCGCCAAACTTGAACGTGTGATTTCCCCTAATCAGATTGAGGTTGTCGGTCCATTCATAACGAGTTTCGGTGCGCACAACGGGCGAGAACAATTCGCGGCCAATGAACGCCGTCCCGGAAATGTTGAAAGCAACAGCGTCGCCATTCTGCGATCTAAAGGTGGCCCGCCGCTCGCCAAAATTAAATCGCAATTCGTTTACTGCGCGACTGGAAAGTGTCGAGTTGAGCGAAGCAACGAGCGCCCAGTCTCTTAGCTTTTGAATGCCGGTGCGAGAAAAATCGTTCTGCCCGAGCGACTGGTTCTGAGACTCGACTTGAATGCCGGTAATGGTGCTGGGGTTGTATCCAGCTCTCAGCGTCAATTGATGGTTCGCCGTGATCTTGTGATCCAGACGAAATGAATTGAAGGTGGTGCGCTCAGTCACCGGAAATATTTTTTGCAAGCCGTTGAGGGGACGAAAAGCAATGAATTGACCCTGGCTGTTTGTCGTCCCTGAAGGAACCGGCGCGCCACTCAGGAAAAATCGCGATCCAATCGTCCCACCGAGGGGCACGCCCGGAACAGTTCCGGGATTCGGCAATGGATTGAAGCCGTTAAGTGCCGTGCTGCCGCCGCTGGAGGCCAGGTAGGCATACTGCACAGCGGCGCCGGCGAGCGCCGGGCTTCCCGTGGCCAGCAGACTGTTTATGTAACCAACCTGTTGGGCGGTCAGATTCGGAAAGGTGACAGGTCCAAGTCCGGTGAGTGGAATCGTCACTGAACTTGTTAATCCGCTCCGCACGTCCGTAGTGAAAAAGCCCGACTCGTGCCGCCGGCGCTGCTCGAAGGCAGCAAAGAAAAACGTGCGGTCTTTGTCCAAAGGTCCGCCGAGCGTTGCGCCATATTGAGCGCGAGTGAAGGGCGGGTCGGCAATCGGAGCGAAGGCGTTGCGTGCTTGAAAACTTCGGTGCCTCAGGAAACCAAAAACGTTGCCGCGAAAATCATTCGTGCCGCTCTTGGTTACCACATTGACAACTCCACCGGCGGAGCGTCCAAACTCCGGCGCGAAAGAATTAGTGACGACCTGGAACTCCTGCACAGCTTCCTGACTGACCGTTGAGCGCGAAGCATTGACTGAATTGTCAGTGTTGTCCGCGCCATCGACCTGGACCAGATTTGAACGACCGCGCTGACCGCCGAAGTTCAATCCCGTGGTGGGCGCCGGGCCAATCGGCCTGCCATTGTCTCGGCCGACGGTCGAGGTGGTCAGCGCAAACGAAAGGTAGTTCCTTTCGTTGATCGGAAGATTATCAATACGTTGCTGGTCGACAGTTGTGGCGACCGCAGTTTTGGACGTTTCCAGGAGTTCCGTCGTGGCGCCGGAAATTGTCACCATGGCGTCGATCGAGCCCGCCTCGAGCGTCACGTCAAGATCCGCGCGCTGGCCGATCGTCAGCTTTACCGCCGGCAACAGTGTCTTTTTAAAACTCTGCGCTTCTACCGTCAGGTCGTAATCCCCGGGCGGCAGGTTCACGAATTCATAAAAGCCTTCACCGTTCGTGGTGGCACTGCGTAAAGTGTTGGTGGCCGCGTTTCGCGCCGTGACTGTCGCATTCGTAACGACTGCTCCCTGCTGGTCGCGCACGTAACCGCGAAGATCGGCGGCGTTCGATTGCGCCTGGCCTAAAACAGCGCTCGCGCCACCGGCAAGGATAACGACGAAAAGGATTACTTTTGCAGAGTACTCAAGGAACTGAATGGAGGAAGCGAACATCGTCGTAATCTCCTTTTTGAGGCAAACGCGAACTCCAGGGACCAGACACAATTCTTCAAGGAATTGTTGCGTCTTTGTACTCTAAAAGCTCGCGGCTGGCAAGCATTTCGTCCGCGCGGGCGCTGTGGCAATTTGAAAAGGTGGCGTGGGCTTGCCCCCCGTGAATTCAAGCGCACGATGCGGGCTCGGCAGGGCGAGAATCAGGTGATTACCAGTGAACTACGGACTCCGCGACGATTGAAGTAAGCTTTAGCCCGAGAAACATCGCGTGCGATCTGAATCTTTAGGTCGTCGATGGAGTTGAACTTCTGTTCGGCGCGCAGGCGATGAAGGAAGCGCACCCGAACTACATCGCCATAAAGATCACCTGACCAATCCAGCACGAAACTCTCAACCGATACGCTGGCTTCGTCACCGAAGGTCGGCCTGGTGCCAATGTTGGTAACGCTGCGCCGCCATCGACCGTCGACCAGCGTCGCGGTGATGTAAACGCCGCTGAGCGGAATCACTCGATTATGTGGATGAAGATTGGCCGTGGGAAAGCCGAGCTGTTGACCACGTTCGGCTCCGCGCGTGACTCGACCTTCGACACCATAGGGACGACCGAGCATTCGGCGGGCGAGATTCACGCGGCCCTCGAGCAGATGTTCGCGGATACGACTCGAGCTGATGCGACAACCGCGCAAACGCACTTCTGGAACTTCATCTGCAGAGAATCTGAGGTTCTGACTGACCGCCCGCAACAAATCGATGTGGCCCTCGCGATTATGGCCAAAAGCAAAGCCGCGGCCCAGGTAAACCTCTTTTGCGTGCAAGCGATCCACAACAGTGTCGCGCAAAAAATCCTGGGCCCGGATTTGCGCAAACACTTGATCAAAATGAATTACGATGGTCTGTTCAATGCCCAGCACTCCGAGCGCTTCGATCTTCTGATCGAAAGTCTGCAGCAAAGGCGGCGCGGATTCCGGATGCAGAACCGCGCGAGGATGCGGCTCGAAGGTAATAACGGTCGGCGCGGCGCCGGTTGCCTTCGCGCGTTCGACCACCGTCTGCATGATGCGTTGATGGCCGAGATGCAACCCATCAAACACGCCAAGAGTTAAGACTGTCGGGCGCGCGATCTCGGCGTTGTCGGTTCCGTGGAAAAGCCTCATCGAGGACCCGTCATCTTAAATTTTGTCTTTACGTCATTTTCCATTTGTCATTTCTCAACTTTCATTTGCGCAATGCTCTCGTGAGATCTGGATCCATTGAGGCAGGTCTGACTTTGTAGTGTATGAAAAATGCCAAATGAAAATTTAGAAATGGAAAATGATCACTCATCACCCATCACGCATCACTTATCGTCAGTCCGTCATACGCCCACTCAACTCCCTCAGGCAGAAGCTTCGAATCGCGCGCATGTTTCACCTCATGAGTGATATGGGTCAGATACGCCTGCTGTGGTTTTAATTCGTCAATATATGCCAGAGCCTTTTCCAGCCAGAGATGAGTTTCATGCGGGCGAATTCGCAAGCAATCAAGGACCAGCACCCTCAATCCACGCAAACCGTTCATGGTTGATGGCGGAATCTCGCTCAGGTCGGTAGCATACGCAAAGTCATTGAATCGATAAGCAATCACCGGGAGGCGCCCATGAATCACTTCGAGCGGAGTAATCTCCAGATCTTTGCCGAAGCAAAACGGCGCGCCGTCAATCACTATGTGTGGAACTATTTGCGGCAGGCCGCCGCCGAAGTGCGACGGCTCAAAGACGTATTTGAAGATGCGACGAATATCCACCCAGGCGCGTTCATTGGCGTACAGCCCGAGCGCTCCATGCCGGAAGTTGAGAGGACGAATGTCGTCGAGTCCGAAAATATGATCGGCATGACAGTGCGTAACCAGGACGGCGTCAAGGTGCTTTAATCCGTGACGCAGAGCCTGCTGGCGAAAGTCGGTGGAGGTGTCGACGATAATTGTCTGGCCGGCATGTTCGATGAGCACGGAAACGCGCAGCCGTTTGTCACGCTGATCATCGGAGGTGCACGTCTCGCAATCGCAGGCGATTGATGGAACGCCGGTGGACGTTCCGGTACCGAGGAAAGTCAGTTTCATCTGGTTGTTAGTGGTCAGTGGCCAGTGATCAGTGGTCAGTGGTCAGAAACCATTTAGAACTACAAAGAACGACTGACAACTAACAACTGACCACTGGCCGCTGATCACTGACCACTGACCTCACTTCCCGCCGGTGATATCGCCGGCGCTGAATTTAGACGGCGGGCTGGGCGCATTGGTGAAAGAAACAAACTGCATTCTCAGATCCGCGAGCAGACCCTCAAGGGCCTCCGCTTCCTGCGCGTCCAGGTTCCCTTTGGTCTTTCGTTCGAGCATTCCCAGGATGTCGATCCAATGCTTCGCGGTTTTCAATTCGACGCCGGTTTCTCCGGTAACCGGATGCGGCATCATTCCAAGACTCGCGGCGGCGTTCGAAGCCAGCGACATGATCAAGCTGAGAAAGCTCGCCGGATCATCCAACGGATCTCCGGTTCGCGGCCGGGTTTCACTTTGCTGGCGCGGCAGCGTAGGGGACTCTTGCGACTCCGGCCGCGCTGTATTCGTGGCCTGACGATCAATTGGCGGAGGCGCTTGCTCGGGTGTCGGCGGCGGCGTTTTCGGCGACTCCGCAACCTGCGCTGCTTCTTTCTTTTCTTCCGGCGAAAGCTCGCGCGGCGTGCCGTCGGGATTAAACGGCCGGCGATCTACTACTTTGAAAGTTGGTTGTGGCTCATCCATAAGGCGGGTTCTCAGAATGAATGCTGGCGCGATCTCATCGACCGCGCGTAAGCTCCCTCGCAGAATCAGTTTTCCTGGACGAGCTGATGTTAGCATCCGCGTTCATCCGATCGCAAAGTGCCTTGTTGATGGACGCACTTTCAAAAAAAGAATCTACGGTAGCGGCTTCGCCGCCTCCACAACTTGAAACTTGAAACCTTAAAGTCGGAAACTTTAGTCATGCCTGCAACCTTTAATGACCTTGTCGAGTTGATGGACCGGCTGCGTTCGCCCGGCGGCTGCCCCTGGGATATCGAGCAGACCTACGCGACCCTGGCGCCGATGCTGCTCGAAGAAGCTTACGAAGCCTTCGATGCGCTGGAGGAAGCGCGCCAGGGACGGCCAGCCGATTTGCGCGAAGAACTGGGCGACCTGCTTTTTCAGATCACTTTCTTTGCCCGGGTGGCGAAAGAGCGTGGCGAATTCACGATCGATGAGGTAATCGATCAAGTACACGCGAAAATGGTGCGGCGGCATCCGCACGTTTTCGGCGACACCCAGGCCGGCGATTCGACTGAGGTGCTGCGCAACTGGGAAGCAATCAAGGCGGAAGAAAAACGGGCGGCCGGTAAACTCGCCGGAGAAAAGGAAGGCACTTCGATTCTGGATGGCGTTTCGACCAAAGCGCCGGCGCTGATGGAAGCGCATCAAATCTCAACCAAAGTCGCGCGTGTTGGTTTTGACTGGAAAAGTGTCGATGAGATTTTTGAAAAACTACGGGAGGAAGCCGATGAATTGCGCGCCGCGATCGAGTCACATGCTGAATCGAACGATGAAGACGATCACGCGCACGTGCGCGAAGAGATCGGCGATCTCTTTTTTGTAATTACCAACATCGCGCGTCACCTAAGAGTTGAACCCGAAGCCGCGCTGAAGTTGGCCAATCGAAAATTTCGGCAGCGGTTTGGGTACATCGAGGCCGAACTGCGCAAGCAAAACAAGACGCTCAATGCCACCAGTCTTGAGGAACTCGAAACACTCTGGCAAAAGGCGAAACAAAGTGAAATCTAAGAGGCGGCTATCACAGCTATTCTGAATCATATCGCTACTAGCGAGACTTGGCTTCACTGCTATTGCTCTTTACTTTAACGACAGTGTCGCCGTAGACAAACACGCTGTACCGATTACCCGCCGGAATGATTGCCGGCTTTCCTTTCTTCAATCCCCAAAGCAAACCCAGCGGCCCCAGCAAGACGGTTGTTGCTACGGCTGCCACGGCAACGGTGCTGCCCTTGCTGTCGCCCAGTTCTCGTTTCGTAAAACGACAGGGCACGCGGTTCCCGTCGACGGCCTGCACATCCTGCATCGCCCATTCCAGCTTCCCGGCGTGACCCCAATGCCCGGCCGGCTTTGCGGTCGTCACCCTCGCGCGCGCCGATGCTTCCTTCTCAAAGACCGTAAGTCCGCCGATCTGCACCGGCTTTATGACCGTAAAGTCGACAACATCTCCGACCTTCGCCTCCTGGCCTGAAAGAGTATTTTTGAGCTGTATTTCGATCTCAGTTCCATCCGGGACCTTTAACTCGGTCAAGGCAGCTACCGAAGCCGGTGGCGAACTGGGAGAGGCGCCTGGAGTGCTCTGTACCATGGCGAGAATTACAGCGTCTGGCACACCCCTCTGTTTTAGTTCAGCGAGGACACTCGGGAAAGTGTCGAAGTGACATCTTGAACTCTTAATCTTGGCGACTATCACATCAGCAGTCAGGCCACTCTTAACCATGTCGACAACGTCCTTATTAACCAGCGGAGCGGCTGTCTGACTTTGTGCCGGTTCCTGCACCTTGCTAAGTGAAGTTGCCACGACCAGGTGGATCAGGACAAAGACCAGGAGGGCAGAGAGTATTCTTCTCATGGAGGATATTCCTTTCAATTACTAACCAGGGACTAACGGCGGTCAGAGTCGATTGACTAAACGGATACCGTCTCTTCTTCGATAAGATAAGGCGTTGTCGATGCCGGCGACTCGTGAGTGTCGTCAGCAATAATCGCGTTAATGATAGGCAGACTCAATGAATGCTTCCTGGGAATATTTGGCACGTTGTGTCCGGCGGCATAAACGGCGTGGCGTTCATGTTCTTTGTACCACTCTGAGAGGTTGGCGGTCTTGTGCATGTTCTCGATGATTTGCCGCCAGCCGACGCCGGTGTTATAGGCGCAGAATGAAATCTCGCCTTCCTGCGTGCCGTAAGGAATGACGCACATCTCGGTGCGGCGAAAATCGTAGTTGAAAAGATCCTGGAACCACATGCCTTCGACGCAGAGCACGCGCCAGTTGTCGGCGGTGGTATCCTGGCCGGCGCTCGTCATGCGGTCGTTGCGATCAGAGTTCGAATTGGTCGATGACGGCTTGAAGAGATTAATAATCTGCGAGATTGGAAAGCCTTCCGGCGCTTTGGCGGCGTCAAAGTTACGCATGATTGCCATGCCCAACTGCGCGTAAGAAAGCTTCTTGCCGCGCGCCGTGTCGGTAATCACGGCCACGTCTTTCATGAACTGTTCGTAGTTGAAAAACTCGAACAGCGAGCGAAAGTCGCCAGTCTTCTTATTCACCACCGCAAGGGTGAAAATGCCGCAGTTCGGGTGACAGTTGCACGACGACCAGCCCCACGGCGCATCTGCGCCCTGCAGCATGTCCATCACGCTGGTGAAGGCTGAATAAGACGAGAGCGGAAACCAATCGCGGAGCGGTTGCATGCGCCCGCCGAGCTGGTCTTTCAAATCGTGGGTCATGCCGGAGAGCGTGTAGCGCCACTTCGTGCGCAACTCGTCCGAGATATCTTCGTCGCGCCCGGTGAATGAAACCGGTTGGAACGCAATAGTCTGGACCTTGTCGATGTTCTTTGCCGCGAATTCAACGATCTGGCCGATCGCATCGTTGTTGATGGTGTTGACGATCGTCACCACCAGGGTGACTTTGATGCCGACCCTGGCAAGATTCTCAATGGCGCGCACCTTGACGTCGAAGAGGTTGCCGACACCGCGATGTTTGTTCTTTTCTTCCCCGACGCCGTCGAACTGAAGATACACACCGTGCTGGCCGGCAGCTTTGGCAGCCTTGCAGAATTCAATGTCTTCGGCGAAACGAATTCCGTTGGTCGCGGCAAGAATGCGATAAAAGCCAATTTTCCTGGCGTAAGCAACGGCTTCCAGATAGTAAGGAGAAAGGGTCGGCTCGCCACCCGAGAACAGGATGATGACCTGTCGCCGCGGCTTGAATGAAACTGCGCGATCCAGAATTGCCTTCGTATCGTCAAACGTCGGCTCGTGAACGTAACCAACCTGGTTTGCGTCCATGAAGCACGGATTGCACATCATGTTGCAGCGGTTGGTGAGATCGACCGTTAACACGGCGCCGCGGCCGAACTTGATGTTCGACGTTCCATGCTTGTGAACGTTCGCATCTTCTGCCGCGCGAAAGTCACGTCCAAAGAACAACGATTCGATTCTCTCCAAAAACGCCGGATCAGTCGCCATCACATCTACAAACTCGCCGTGCTTGGGGCAAGTCTTGCGCATAATGACGCGGCCGTCCTCTTCCAGGATCTCCGCTTTGATTTCGCCTGGATGCTGATTCATCAAAGTCTCGAGCGGGGTCTCGCCACTAATCACGGCGTTGCGTACTTCCTTGACACAGCGCGGACAAAGCGAATCAGTCTCTCTGGGGAACCCGAGCGGCGGGGCAGATCGTTCGTAGGATTTCAGGAGCGGACCCGGCGCCCAATTCGGCCGAATGGCCTCGCCTTCGGGAAGGCGTTGGTTTACCGATTGAAAAGCTTTCCAGGCGACATCTGAGAGCGCCGAGACGACTTTCGATCCGGTAACTCCGGCTAATTTGGTCTTGTCGGTTTCGCCGCGGCGGAATTGGTCACTGAACAAAGTTAAAAGACTCTCCTCTAATTAGCGCTTCATATCAAAATCGGACGCACACAACTACTCAATGGTTGAACCCAAATGATTGCACCGCACAGCATCTTCGGATCGAACGCCTGCTTAGCAGCCCTGTCATGATAGTTTGGCCCTGCAGTCAAAGGCAAGACGAATGCGTTCGTTTGTGCTGCGCGAACCGCAAAAAGCCTTGTTTTGAGGGGAGAGGGACTCGTTCCTTAAGGAAAACGACGTTGCCCGCCCCAACCTAACAATAGAAACCGCTGAGTGTCCGATCGGGCCGGCTTTAATCCTGGACATTTCGGAAAAGGTTTTTCCAGCTCTGAATCGATCATTGTCTCGCCGACCGCGCAGATTTCCACTTTCTTCACCGTGGAAAACTGCCGTGCTGTTTTTTCAATTGCTTCGGCAAGAATCATCGGCTCGAGCACCCGATTCGAATTCTCCGGCTGGGGGCTTCGCTCCTGAAGGATCGTTTCAAAATCTTCCTCGCGATAGAACGCCAGAGTAAAGTTGTCGCCACTAATTGCGATTGCTTCTGCCCATTGTCGATAGAAAACTTCGCCCCGAATTGGATCGACGACTGAAAAGTACGAACCGCCGAGCCCGCCGTCCTGCATCTTCACCAGCAGCGCGATCGCGGCGGAGCTGGTTCGAACGGCCTGAACCGCATTGATCCCGAAGTACTCTGAAAGAATCTTTCGGGTGCGGCGAGTTTGGACGTCGTAAATGCGCAGCGACTGTCCTTCGTTTTCAAAGCCGCCAGCGCCGTCATGGCTGGAGAAAACGACCGCCCGGCCATCGTTGATGATCCAGGCTTCGAATGCTTCGTCGTAAATCTTTCTCTGCTGCCCGGCAACGGTGACGTAGAGCTTGCGGCCAGTTGGGCCCGCCGAGTCTTTGATTGCAAACTCAGTAGCCCTGAACTGCGCGGGCGACGACCTCTTCGTTTGCGCGGCCAGCGATACCAGGAAAAGGCCGCTCAGGGCCACGGGAGAAATGAGCAGTATTAAAATGTTCTTTGCCATGACCGACCGAATCGGCTACTCAAAGAGTTGCGGCAAGGTTACTAGATGATTGACCTCCTGAACAGTTTACGCCAGGCATTCGCCATCCATGGCTGGTCGTTGTACTATCGGCCGTTCAGAATCGGTGGCCCACATTCATGAAGGCGCTCGAGAGAAAGGTCTCTGACCTCGCGGCACATGTCGGCGGCCGGGCATTCGGCGACGGCAACGTCATCATCGATCGAGTGGCCAGCTTGGAAACCGCCGGCAAAGGCGAAATCGCCTATGTCGAAGAGGAAAAATTCCTGGTGCTCGCGAGCGAAAGCCAAGCGTCCTGCCTGTTAGTTCCAGAAGGATCAAACGTTGCAGTCCCCTGCCGCATCGAGGTCAGGAAACCAAAGTTGGCTTTTGCTCTGATTGCCGAAATCCTGCATCCGCCGAAAACTCGTACGCCCGAAATTCATGCCTCGTCCGTGATTGCCGCGAGCGCGCGGCTGGGTCAGGAGCTCTTCATCGGCGCCTTTGTTTGCATTGGCGAAAATTGCTCGATTGGCGACGGCACACAGATCCGCGCCGGCGCAAAAATTGGTGATAGCGTCACGGTCGGAAACCATTGCGTGATTCATCCTAATGTGTTTATCGAAGACGGCGTGACCATAGGCGACCGCGTCATCTTGCATGCCGGCGTGGTCATCGGCACAGACGGCTTTGGTTACGTTCGCGATGACCAGAGCTATCACAAGTTTCCACAGATCGGCACCGTGGTGATCGAAGACGATGTCGAGTTAGGAGCAAATACCTGCGTCGATCGAGCTGCACTGGGACGCACGCGCATCGGGCGTGGAACGAAGATCGACAACCTCGTCCATGTCGGTCACAACTGTGACATTGGCGAACGGGTGGTGATCGCCGCGCAAACCGGGATCAGCGGCAGTGTGACCATCGAAGACGATTGCGTGATCGGCGGCCAGGTTGGTTTCGGGGATCACATTCGCGTGCAGAGCGGCGCTGTGATTGGCTCGAAGGCTGGAATCCTACCCGGCAAGATCGTACGGCCGGGAGTTTGGTGGGGCATTCCGATTCAACCACTCGACGAATATAAGCGTTTGAACGCGCATCTGGCGCGGGTCCCGAAAATGCGCGAGGAACTGAAAGAGATCGAGGCCCGCCTCGCAAAGCTCGAAGACAATGGGGGCGATTAATCGTCGCTGCCCCTTGTTAAAGGGTAAAGGCGCCCAAGCGCAGGGCCCTCATTTCTACCAACCGCTCCCGGTTCTGAAGCAACGATGGGCGGGCGAACAATCAACTATCCTGCTTTCTGACGATTTTCGTTGACAACCTGACCCGCAATGCGCGAATCTGAGAAAGTGCTTCGCGCCCCGCGAGGCCTCCCCCCAGAAAGTGCCTTTTATGAAGTTATCCTCAGTCTCAGTTTTAATTCCCCTCGTCGTATTTCTACCAACCAGTGTCGCCGCGCAATCGGTGGTTCCGGATCCGATCACTCGACCGCGCACGGTTACGCGCGCCGCGGGAAGTACGTCGAAACCGTATCAAACACAAGCGACGCAGGAACAGGTTCCTTCGAATAATACCGTCGGAACCATGTCGCCTGCCACGAACGGATCGAGACAGGTGAGCGAAGACGAGACTGCGTCTTTGCCGTCGCCTGAGGAACAAGTCGCGAGCCCTCGCCTGACGCCGAGTAGAATCCATGCCCGCACCACCGAAGCCGAACGGTTGCTTAAATCCCGCGCGGTACCGATTGCGATCACTGCTCCACCACTTGATTACGTAACCGTTGCGGCCTTGCTGCCGGAGTCTTCCCAAATTCACCTGATCAGAATTGCGAAACAGGATTTTCTTACGAAGGGCAGCGTGCTTTCATTGACGACCTCGCTCGGATTACCGGTCGAGGTTCATGTGCTGCGCGCGAACGGTGTGAATACGGCAGTTACCATCTTCGACAATCAGAACCACACTCTCGCGCCGCTGGTGGTTGAGTTTCCCATCGAGCGCTTGGGCAGGTTTCGCGAGATGGCTTACTACACTTCGGCCCATCCGGCTTTGCTTTCGTCTGACCTGACTAAGACCGGCGAGGCTTACGTCAACTCGATGGTTGATCTGGCGGCCAGGCGCGTCCGAGATCGCGGCGTGCCGATCGCCCAGAATATCGTCGAAGTGGCCAAGCACCTCTGCATCGTCGAACACGTCGATCACGATCGTTTCCGCAACGAGAACCGGATCGCGCTGTTTGATGAAATCTATTCGCTCTATGCGTTGAATGAACTGGATACCTATCGTTACTCGGTCAGTTCGGCGGGCGCGGGCGGCATGGTCCAGATGATTCCGTGGGCCTATCAACTCGAGCGGCAGCGCCATCCCGCGGTCGGACTCAATCCTGACTTTGTTGCCGGCATGCGCAATCACGGCAATGCACTGCAGGCTATGCTGCTTTACATGCAGGACACCTGGAACGATTTGGCGGCCAACCAGGACATTCAATCGGCTTTGAGCGCTAAGCAGGCAACGACTATTGAACTCCTGGCCGCGGCCTACAATTCGAACGCGGCCAAACTGCCGGGCTACATTCGTCGCGCCGGCTCTGGTTGGCATGCCTTGATTCCTCGCGAGACGCAAATCTATCTTCAGATTTACCAATCGCTGGATACCCTGACACGGGCCAAAGTGAATGTCGCGCAGACAGAAAACCGCGGGCGGTAGCGGACGGATCCTTCCATTCAACTTCGAAAGACCACACACCCGGTTTTAATGCCGGGTGTTTGCTTTGCGCTTTACAGCACTTTCAACTATCTTGGCGTTCACCCTTTCAAGAAAACCTGGCAAGAACAAACGGAGGCTTTGCGGGAACGTACATGAAGGACTCAATGCTAAGACTGATCGCCCTGATACTGGCAATAACCGCATCGCTCGTAGTGTTTAGCGATCATAGTAATGCGCGAAGCGGGGCGTCGCCGGACTCGTCTTTGCAAACGACTGCTTCTGCCGTGCAGGAAAAGACAGTCGAGCAAGTGGAGAAAAACATCAAGGTCCTCAATGGAATGCCGGCGTCGCAACTGATTCCGGTGATGAACTTTTTCGCCGCGTCAATGGGACGGCGATGCAATTTCTGTCACGTGAATAACAGTGGACAGTGGGACTATGCTTCGGATGCCAAGCCAGAAAAAAATAATGCTCGCGAGATGATCAGGATGGTTCTTGACGACAACAAGGTAACTTCCCGCCTGAATCTGGATCCGGTTTCGTGTTACACCTGTCACCGCGGGCGAATATCGCCCCAATCAATACCTGTTTTGCCTTTGCCGCTGCCTTCGCCGCCGCCGGCAGGCGCCAGGGGAGCGGGCGGATCGCCGGCCGCAGCGACACCGTCGGCGCAGCCTCAAGCTTCGCCCAGCCCTCGACCTGCGCTTCCTTCAGCGGACGACATCTTCAACAAATTCATTGAGGCTTCGGGGAGCCAGGCGGCGATCGCCAAATTGAAATCGCGCGTGGCGAAGGGAACGTTGGTACAGGCAAACGGTAACACCTTGGAATTTGAAGTTTATCAAGTCGCGCCCGACAGGTTTTATCAGAACGTGACGACTCCTCAGGGAGCTTTCGAACGAGGATTCAACGGAACCACAGGCTGGGAAAGGACGCCAAACGGACTGCGGGAATTATCAGGTGGAGAGCTGGCCCAGCTGAGGTCCATAAACAGTTTGTTTGCCTTCATCAACCTTAAGGAGCAACTCACGCGCACGCGCGTGGGGCGAGATAAGATCGGCGATCGGGATGTCTATGTCATCACTGGAATGACCGCTGACGGAAACCGGCAACGTCTCTTCTTCGACATGCAAACCGGACTATTACTGCGGCGTGTCACGTACACGTCGACCATGGTCGGAATCATTCCTGATCAGGTAGACCTTGACGATTATCGTGAAGTGGACGGAGTCAAGTTTCCTTTCACGGCAGTCAGCTCGACTATCGAGGTCGGCAACCCGGTCTCAACCAGGAAATTCTCGGAGATAAAGTTGAACGCGACAGTTGACGAGTCAAAATTCAACATGCCGCTGGCGCCAAAGCCTTCGACACCTTAAACGGATGAAGCGGGACGCCCGATAATCCTGCTCAACAAACAGCTACCACGAGAGTAAGCATTGTGGCGCGCCTCATTCCCGCGCTTTCTTATGTCATACCGATGCCTGGCGCAGCGATGGGGGCGCTCATGATTTTCAATCTCCTCCGGGCAATGCGTTACGCTGAAGCGGCCGGGGTTTCAGCAGTTGCTGGCGGCCTGGCAGAAGCGAACTTTCCAATCATTATCGCTCTTTATTTTGGGATCTCACTGATCGACCTCACCTTCGCATTCCTTTAACTGTGCTTCCAAATGCTGAAGGGCCGATTCAAGCTGAGCTCGGTAACGAGGATTCTGCGCCACTTTCAATCGGTTAACGATCTGAGCGCGCGACAACAACAAGGATTGCTTTCGTTCCCGTTGCTCGCGTTCAGCCGCAGTGAAATGAGGTTTGCTCTGCGCGTCCCGATTTGCCTCGGCCACGCTCATTTGATCTTCGACTGATTTGCTTTCCCAGCCGCGCGCCATCTCAGTTCACAGTAAACTCCGTACCCACCCGCCGTCGACTTGCAGCGTTACTCCGGTAATATACGACGCCCGTTCGGAAGCCAGAAACGCCACCGCCGCAGCGATCTCTTCCGCTGAAGCCATCCGGCGCATCGGCGTTTGTGACGCCCAGAAGTCGATCATTTCCTGCTTCGATTTACCGGAAGCTTTGCCGCGCGCTTCAGCCAACTCGTCCTGTCTTTCAGTCAGCGTATAACCCGGTGCGACGTTATTCACGGTCACGCCATCCGGCGCGACTTCATTCGAAACTGTCTTGGCCCAGCCCGTCAGAGCGGCGCGCACGGTGTTCGAAAGCAGCAAGCCTTCGATTGGTTGTTTGACTGACACGGAAGTGATGTTAATGATTCGCCCCCACTTTTGCGCGCGCATCCCTGGCAGCACCAGTTTAACTAAACGGATTGCAGAAAGGGCATTCAGCTCGAACGCATTGCGAAACATTTCAATATCGGTGTCGGCAAAGACTGTTGAGGGCGGCCCGCCGGCGTTGGTGATACAAACGTCGACTTTGCCGGCACGCTCGACTGCCTCGTCGACAAAACGTCCGATGTCGGCATTATTCGTTACATCAGCGCGCATTCCGGTAACTTCCGCCCCGGTCTCAGCCTGAATTTTCGCGGCGGCTTCGGTAGCGTGCATTTCATCGCGCGAGCATAGAAAGACGCGCGCGCCCTCGCGCGCTAATTCCTGGGCCGCGGCGAAGCCAAGGCCTCGACTGCCGGCAGCGACAAGAGCCACGCGGTTCTTTAGTCCGAGATCCATAAGCGTTACTCCAGATGAATTTCTCTATGCGTCTTTGCGGCCTGGCGAGAGAGTGTCTCACGCAAGAGCGCCGGGGCACAAAGCTCACGCCCTGACAGCTGCGCAGCACTCGTCCAGCAACTTAACTGGATCGCCATCATAAACAATCCGTGCCTGGGTTTCTTTTTTGAACTTCGTCACCAGGCGCTCAACTTCATCAGCCACTCCTCCGCTACCCGCCAGGCAACCGATGATCTTTCCTTCGTCGTAAGCGATTGTGAATTCGTTTAGCGATCCTGTCGAGCCGGCAATAAACAAAACGATGTCGCACGAACGAACCAGCACCACGTTACGGCCTTTCAATCCAAAACCCGTATAGATGATTGCGTCACAGGCATCGATCGGCAAGCCATATCTTTCGACGTGCTCCCGCTCGTCGTGCGCCGGAGAAATTCCAATGTGCAATGCGCCTGCGTTCAGTGCCGCCTTGCCGGTCGCGTGAACCAACCCCGTCGTTGCGCCCGTCAACAGAACTACATCGCGATTAGCGATCGCCTTGCCCAGCGCCGTGGCCTTCGCCTCAACCGAAGCATCGTCCACTTTCTCAGCTGAACCCATTACACCGACTTTGATTCTCATCGTCGTACGCAATTAAGTCTGGTTTTCGTTTAGAGGTGGCCCGTGTCCCGTTTCATCGATCGTTCATGGCCGGCCGCTAAACTATTTCCACAGTAGTGGTGGATTGACTTTCATCACGGCTGGCCGGCGCCGCTTTCCGATCCCACCATTTCTGCGTCGCAAACCAGATCAATCCCGGAAGCAGAAAAAATGTACCCACTCCGGCTGTCACAATTCTGGGCGAATAGCCAAATCGATCCATCAACTCGCCGACGATATAATTCGAAGCCGCCATCGTCAGCGTAAGCAATGCCAGCTCCGCCGCGAACACTCGTCCGCGAAACCTGTCCTCGACCTCACGTTGGAGCAACACGGTTGAGAAGACCCACAGAATGCTGCCGCCCGTATGCGCGACAAGCAGGAACAGAAGGGCAAGCAGAAAACTGCGCGAAATGCCGAACGAAATGTAGAATACTCCGCCGATCAGAAACGCTATTCCGATCGCCACCTGCATCTGCTTCCGAGTCTCGCCGGCCCAGCGTCGCGCCACGATTGGCCCTACCGCCGTGCCGATGCCGCGCGCGGTGAACAACACACCGATACCGGTCGCGGTCTTGCCCGCGACCGGAAAGATCTTTTCACCAAAGACCGCCAGCAACGTCAGGATGCCGCCACCCATTCCCCAGGCGGGCTTAACCATCAAATAAGCGAACACCCGCGGGCGGTGCTTGACGTAGCGCGCGCCTTCGAGAGTCTCAGTAACGCCGAGTGCCTTTCCGATCGTGAGTTTTGCTTTGGGTCGGGCCGCACGTTTCGGGAATGTCACACTCGCAATCAGCAGGGCTGACGCAATAAACGACAATGAATCAAGGATGAAAGCTGCGTCGGTGCCGAACCAGCCTGCGACAAAGCCACCGATCGCCGCGCCCAGAGTCAACATCACGGACCAGGTAACGGAGGCGATCGCATTGGCCGAGAGCAATTCGCGATCGGAAACAATCGAAGGGATCGCTGCGGTCTTCGCCGGTTCAAAGAAAGCCGAGAAGGCGAGCTGCAACACGGTGAGAACGTAAATCAGCCACATCTGCTCCGGCCGGCGGACAAGCAGAAACCCAAGTACGACCATTGCGCGCAGCAAGTCTGCTGTGATCATTATCGAGCGCCGGCTGAACCTGTCTGCAACGACGCCGGACAAGGGGCCCATTACGACGCTCGGCAGGAAACGAGCGACCATGATCAAAGCGACAGCCCTGCCCGAGCCGGTCAAACGGAGAGCGATAGTGTAGACAGCGATCGTGTCGAACCAATCGCCCATCTGGCTGACGACCTGGCCCAACCAAAGCAATCGAAAGCTGCGATTACCCCGTAGCAACTCTGCATAACCGACAGCTTGAAATGCCGGAACACTCGCACGGTTTTGATTTGAAGTGTTAGACACGACTAATTGACTCGCCTAAAGATGCTGAAAGGTGCACTTAGGAAACTGCCCTTGTCAACTCGAAGTCTAAGAGGCGCGAGTGTGAGCAAGACTCACTCGTTAAAACTAACGTGCTTCAATCTCGTTCGTTGATCAGTCAACCGTTAGCTCTCTCTTACGGTCAGGCTTCTGATACTGACCGAACAATCACTTTGACCTGTCAGTTTGAATTTTCGGCACCCGCGAAAGGTCGCCACGATGATTAATAATCAAGTAACACCGAGTGTTTCAGCGCAATATTCCGGAAGCACCTCGAACGGTTCAGCGGCACACGGCTTGTAATTCCGCCAGCGCGGCTAGAAGCGTTACCGCGCTCACGGGCTCACCGCACTGGGCCCGCTAGCCGCACTTGGAAGAGGCTTCTGAGAAAAACAATTTATCCAGGCTTGATGAGCGCCAGTTTCACCCCAGATGGCGAACGCCGTGCCGGGTGTCGCCACCTTTGCCCACTTTGCGCCGGGAGCGGAGATTCGATTTGTTCCTGAAGAGTCGTTTCCGGCGCATAGTCATAAGGTGCACTCGGCGCTTACTAAGATGAAATCCTGCGAAATCCCCGACTACAACCGTGCGGTCAAAGCTTATTGGGCCGTGATGGTCCAGGCCGCCGCGCTGGGTTTCGTGTGGATCGTGGATCGCGTTATATTCCTGCCGGCTCAGCGGCTGGAACTATCTTCGATCCTGACGTTCTCGCGAGTTGGACTACTTTCACTCCTGGTGCTGACCTTTACGGCCGCGACTTACTGGACCTGCCAGTTTTATCTTCAGCGACTAAATGCGAAGACCCGCGAAGCGGAGCAGATGGGCCGCCTGCATCTGGCCACGGCCGAGGCGCTCGCCACGGCCATCGATGCCAAGGATCAAACCACGCATTGTCACGTCCGGCGGGTTCAAACTTACGCCATTGGGTTGGGCAAACTGTTTGGTTTGTCGCGCGATGAGATTTCCGCGCTCGAGGCGGGTGCGTTATTGCATGATGTAGGCAAGCTCGCCGTACCGGATCACATTCTGAACAAGCCGGGATCGTTGACGCCTGCTGAATTCGAAAAAATGAAGGCGCACACCGTGGTTGGTAGCGAGATCCTCAGCCGTGTCGAGTTTCCGTATCCGGTCTTGCCCATCGTGCGACATCATCACGAACAATGGGATGGTCAGGGCTATCCGGATGGATTAAAAGGTGAACAGATTCCGATCACCGCGCGCATCATGGCCGCGGTTGATTGCTTTGATACGGCGCGCGAAGATCGGCCGTTCCGTCCTGGACTGACCCGCGAGGAAGCGATCCAGATGCTTAACTCAGGATCAGGAACTTACTTTGATCCAGGGGTTGTCAGAGTTTTCATCGAACATTTACCGCAGTTCGAAGCTGAGATTTCTGCTCTTGGGCTGAATGATCAGTTTTCGGTGAATACACTGTCGGGGCGTCTCGACAATTCGGTGATTTTTCAAAACAAATCAAGCGCCGCTTACGACCAAATTCGTAACGCCCATCGTGAGGTCTACGCGCTTTACGAAATCGCCCGCACGTTCGGATCGTCGCTGGAAGTCGAAAATACTATTTGCAATCTGATCGAAAAAGTTTCCCAAATCGTGCCGTTCGACACGTGCGCAGTTTTTCTCTATGACGAGACGAAGGGTTATGCTCGAGTGACGCACGTCAGGGGCAAGAACACCACGGCTTTGCACAACAAATGTGTCACGCTCGGCGAGGGCGTGACCGGATTTGCGCTGGCGAACCGCCGAGCGGTCAATCGCCTTAGTCCAGGTCTGGATTTTCGTGACATTGAATTGACTGACGGAGCCTATCGCGCAATGGCGTCTTTACCATTATTCAAGGACGACCTGTTGCTTGGCGCCCTGTCGGTCTATTCGACCGAGCTCAAGGATTACAGCGATGACCATCTTCGCTTGCTCGAGAGCGTAACCCGACTGGCGTCTGACGCACTTGCCAACGCGATGCAGCACGCCCGGGCGGAATCAAATGCCCTTACTGATGCGCTCACAGGCCTGCCTAATGCGCGTTGTCTCCACGTTCGTTTCGAACAAGAGGCTGCTCGTTCGCGGCGCACCGGCCGTCCATTCCAGGTCGTAATGCTCGACCTCGACGAATTCAAGACAGTTAATGACACATTCGGCCACAAGATCGGCGACAAGATGCTGCGCGAAGTTGCCGCCATCGTCCACGCGCAACTGCGGGAGTACGACTTTCTCGCACGGTATGCCGGGGATGAGTTTGTGGCGCTCGTTCAGGATCTCTCGCCGGCGCAGATCGAAGAGCTGTGCGAGCGGATTGAGACGGCGGTCAGCAGTTTTTCGCTACACGTCAGCGGTGACTTGCGAACCAGGGTTGGCATCAGCGTTGGCGCCGCAGTTTACGGAACCGATGGCGAGAATCTGGATCAACTCCTGATCGCGGCTGATCAGGCAATGTATCGCGCGAAATCTGCCCATAAACTGTCAGGACCGCTTCCGGCGGTAACAGATATCGTACGCCCGGCCGCACCTTCCGAAATCGCAGAAGAGTTGACGGGCGAGTCTCTGACATCCACTTCGATTAATTAAACCTTGACAACCCTACCCCCGATCTTTCAATCTGGAAGCAGGGGTGCGGACCAGCACGTCCGGCAGACGCCCGGCCTTGCCCAATTGGGGCGCACTCAGCGCCTGTCAACGTCAAGCAAATCAAGCGATTCTCACTTTCCGATTCAATGTCAGTCTCCACCTATTCCGATACAACTGCGGCGACGTTACTGGTTGTCGATAGTGATACGACGTCGCGGGAAAACCTGCGCGGAATTTTCGAACTCGCCGGTCACCGCACGGTGACCGCGCCCGATGCGCCGACGGCACTTCGTTTTCTGAACCAACAGCGCTGCGATCTGGTTTTGATTGATGTCGAGTTGCCGGACGTCGACGGCGTCGATTTGTGCCGTCTGTTGCGCGCTCAGGCAACGACGCAGCAATTACCCGTCGTGGTTTTTTCGGCGAACGATAGCGAGCGTCGCAAGGTTGACGCTTTTGCCGCCGGCGCGGACGATTACATCGTCAAGCCCTCCACGCCGGGAGAACTGCTTTCGCGGATCAATTCACATCTCAGCTTTGCGCAACGCGAATCAGATCTGCTCGGTAGCAATCGCGAACTGGGCTTTCTCGCCGATCTCGGACGCGGCCTTCTGCGCTCGATCGAGCCGGAACAAGTCGCGCGGCGTGTGGCAGGTACGACTTATGAAGCGACCAACGCCACGCTTTGCGCCTGCGCCGTGGGTTCGAATGGTCACGGTCTGGTAGTCAGCGTTTTCGATCGCGAAGGCAGCGCCGAAAATTCAGCGCCGCTTAACCGCGCCAAACTCGAAACCTGGCTCAAGTCACCAGGTTCGTTGGTTTCAGCATTAATAACCGATGCCGATCAGTTCCTATTACAAGATCAAAAGCACGCCGCAGAATATGCCGCCCCGATTCGCTTTGGCGGCGGCCAGGCCGGTGTGTTGGTCGTCGCGTTCGATGAACGCGAGGCGTGCAGCGAAACTGAATGCCGTTTGATTGATGCCGCCGCGCAACAGGCCGCACTTGCTTCGCATGTTTCGACCCTTTATCTCGCGGCCCGTGAATCCGCGGCAACTCTGGCGGCAGAAGTTGATCGGCGCACGGCCGAATCCGAAATGCAGCATCGCTTCACTGAAGCGATTATTGATAGCCTGCCGCTCTCTCTGTATGCGATCGATCGCGACTACCGCATTGTTGCCTGGAACAAGAACCGGGAACTCGGCGAACTGGGCCTGCCGCGCCGCGTCGTGTTGGGCCGGAATATCTTCCAGGTGCTCACGAAACAAAAGCGCGAGACACTTGAACGCGAATTTGGGCGCGTCTTCGCCACCGGCGAGATTCATCGGGTCGAGCAACAGACCGTTACTAAAGAAGGCGACGAAAGACATTGGCTGATCAGTAAGATTCCGATGCGGGCCGGAGATGGCAACGAAGTTTCGCACGTCATCGCCGTAGGCGAAGAAATCACCGCTCGCATCAAAGCCGGGCGCGGCATTGCCCGCGCGGAGAAACTGGCGGCCGTCGGCAGGCTCGCTGCCGGGGTGGTGCACGAGATTAACAATCCGCTGGCGACCATCGCTGCCTGTTCGGAAGCTTTACAGAAACGGATTCAAGAAGGCGCCTTTAACGGATCGCCTGATGCTGAAGACCTGCGGGAATATCTCGGATTGATTCGCGACGAAGCATTTCGCTGCAAGACGATTACCAATGGCCTGCTTGATTTTAGCCGCATGCGCACTGGCCACCGCGTGCCGGTGAACATGGCTTACATAATCAAGTCCGTGGCGCGTTTGGTAACTCACCAGCAGCGTGGCGACAAGATTAATATCGACGTTGAAGCTCCCGATGATCTGAACACCGTTTCCGGCGACGAAGGACAATTGCAACAGGCAGTAATAGCATTGGCAACCAACGCCATCGATGCGATGCCCGATGGCGGGACGTTAACCTTGCGGGCGCGCAACTCAGGCCGCCGGGTACTGATCGAAGTCATCGACACGGGGATTGGCATTCCGCCAGAGAACCTCACCAAGATTTTCGATCCGTTCTTTACTACGAAAGACGTTGGTCACGGCACCGGACTTGGTCTGGCGGTATGTTATGGTATTTTATCGGAACATGGCGGCCGTCTGGATGTGAGATCGAGCGTGGGCACCGGGACCACTTTCACCATCGCGCTGCCGATAAGCGAAGATTCTGAATGAATTGCGCCGGCAAACTTTCAGCGAAGGACTGGCAACTTAAGATTTTGCGGAGCGGAGTTATTCTTCAGTGAGCGACCTTCACGACGCACGACTGCTAATCGCCGAGGACGAAGCAAATCTGCGCCTGGTGCTGCAGAAGGAATTGCAGCGCCTTGGCTATCGTGTCCAGGCAGCCCCCGATGGCGAGGCCGCTCTCCGCAAGCTGGAAGAAAGCAATGTCGACGTCCTGCTGTGCGATATCAACATGCCGCGCATGGACGGGATGGAGTTGCTGCGACGCATTCATGAGCGGCCGAACCCGCCCGAAGTGATCATGCTGACCGGCCAGGGAACAATCGAGACCGCGGTCGAAGCGATGCGGATCGGCGCCTACGATTACCTGACCAAGCCTTACAGCATCAACGAGCTTGATGTGCGCGTGCGCCAGGCGGCTGAGAAGCGCCGACTGCGGGTCGACAATCAACGTCTCCGCGCGCAACTCGACCGGCAATCTCCACTGCCTGAGATCGTCAGCGTCTCTGAGGCGATGGGTGAGGCTATTCGACTGGTTGAACGCGTAGCGCCTTCTGATGCCTCAGTTCTAATCACCGGCGAGTCCGGCACCGGCAAGGAATTGATCGCCCACGCCATTCATCGTCTCTCGAATCGGGCGAGTGCCTCGTTTATCGATCTGAACTGTGCGGCGTTTCAGGAGTCACTCCTCGAATCTGAATTATTCGGTTATGAAGCCGGCGCATTTTCCGGCGCCAAAGCCCGCAAGCTCGGACTGATTGAACTTGCGGATGGCGGCACGCTGTTTCTGGATGAAGTAACCGAACTGCCGGCCAACCTGCAGGCAAAACTGTTGCGCGCGATCGAAACTCGCACTTTTTTCCGCGTGGGGGGAGTACGTAAGGTCGAAGTTAACGTTCGCATTGTGGCGGCGACAAATCGGAATCTCGATGCCGTAATCGGCAACGGATCATTTCGGTCCGATTTGCTCTATCGTATCAATGGTTTTCAAATCCATCTGGTGCCGCTGCGCGATCGCCCTGAAGATATCGAACCGTTGACCAGTCACATCATCAAGCAGCTCGGTGGTCCCCATCAGCCGGAAATTACGCCTGAAACGATGAGCGCTTTAATTGACTACGCCTGGCCCGGCAACGTGCGTCAGCTGCGAAACTGCATGGAACGCGCGATCCTGCTCGCTAACGACAATCGCATTACACCCAATGAATTACCGCCTGAGGTAAGAGGAATGACGACCGGCCTGGTGGCCGCGACCGCTTACTTACCGGGTGTTTCGCCCTCCGCACCCGGCAACGGGGGTGAGAGCCCGCCTACTTCACTCGCCGACGTCGAGCGCCAACAGATTATCGCCGCCCTGGAACAGACAGGATGGCATCGAGGCAAGGCCGCTGAAATTCTCGGCATTTCACCATCAACTTTGTATCGTCGCCTGCGCGATTACAATCTCGAACGAAGACTGCAGTCGTAAGTCTGACAAGCTCAAGCTTGTCGCGCGGCGTGGCTATCAAAACTTCAAGAGACTGCTCCAGCGAAGGTTGTCGCCAAGCTTAAGCTTGCCGGCCTGCCTTCAGCGCTTTTCGGTCGACTTTGCCACGGTCATTTTTTGGCAGGGCTTCGATGAATTGGATCCAGCGAGGATATTTGTGCAACGCGATCCGCGCCTTCACAAACTCTTTGATGTCTGAGGCGAGTTTATCTGAGGGCGCATATCCCGCGCGCGCGACTACGAAGGCCCTGGGTTTGATTAGTCCGTCACCCGGGTCGTGACCGACTACGGCGCATTCCAAAACCGCTTCGTGTTGCAACAGACAGTTTTCAATCTCCGCCGGTGCGGCGAACACTCCGCCGACTTTCAGCATTTCGTCCGTGCGGCCGTGATACCAATAGTACCCGGATGTATCGACCTGAAATTGATCGCCAGTGATGCACCAGTCGCCGGCGAACGTCTCCTTCGATTTCTCATGCGCGTTCCAATAACAAAGCGCGGCTGAGTCGCCCTTGATCTTCAGCGTGCCCATTTCGCCCGCCGGCAATTCCCTGTCATCAGCATCGACTATTTTGGCTTCGTACCCTTCGACGATGCGACCCAAGCTGCCGGGCCGGACGTCGCCGGGCCGGTTGGAAATGTAAATGTGAAACATTTCTGCCGATCCAATCCCATCGCAGATTTCCGCCCCGAAGGTTTGTTTCCACCTGTGATAAAGCTCGACCGGCAGCGCCTCGCCGGCTGAATAGCAAAAGCGAATACTGGAAAGATCACGCGAGGCGGCATCCGCCATGTTGAGCATTGAATTGATCATGGTCGGGACCGTGGTCAGGACAGTTGGGCGAAAACGCTCGATCACTTCGAACATTTTTTCGGGCGTCGCTCGTTCGGCGAAAAGAGCCGTCGCGCCGCCGACCGCAAATGGAAACAACAGATTTGTTCCGGTCGCATAGCCGAAAAAAAGCTTCGGAACTGAGACGGTCAGATCGCTATCGTTGACTCCCATCGTGCGTTTCGCGAAAACCTCTGTGTTGTAGGGCAAGTCGTGCTGCAGATGGACTGCGCCTTTGGGATGGCCCGTCGATCCCGAGGTAAACAACCAGATGGCCATATCATCCCGATGAGTATCTGCCATAGGACAGATCGCCGGCTGGCTGGAAACAATCTCGTCAAAGAATGAATAGGCCACCCGGCTGCGCGATGGCTCAATCCTTTCTTCGTCGACTGCACTCTTGTTACGAACGATCAGCGCGGCGCGAAGATAAGTGGAGTCTCGCGCGGCTTCGATAAAAGGCTTCAGAAAGAATTCATGCACGATTGCGGCGCGGGCGCGGGTGTAATCCAGGTAGTATCGATAGTCGTCCGCCGGCAGCAGCGGGTTAACCATCGTAATCACCGCGCCGATTCTCGCCGCGCCGAACCAGGCCCAGACAAACTCCGGAGAATCCGGCAAGACAATCAGCACGCGATCTTCGATGTCGACGCCCGCCTCGCGCAAAGCATTGCCGCAGCGGTTGGCCATCCGCGCCGTCTCGCCGTAGGTGAACGCTTCATCTCCAAAAAAGAGACACTCCTTGTTTTCCCGCCCCTCCTCGAGGTTGCGGTAGAGGAAGTATTCCGCCATGTTGAAACGTTCGGGAAAGTTGATCATAAAACTCGCGACTAGTTCTGCTCTACTCTCGCTCCCTTGATGCTGATTTTGATCGCATTAAGTTAATCCTCCAATTCGACTCGCGTCTTGTTTCGCGGACAACATCCGCGTCAGCAGAACAGCGACGGAAAAACTGAGCATTGGGCCTGCGATATTAAAAATCGGGCGCGCCACAGTTCCGCCCATATCGTTATAGGCACCCAGCAGGAGCGCGCACAAGGAAGTCATCGCCACCGGCCATAACCAGACACGCGGCACGCTGCGCACTCCGAATATCCCGAGCGGCAACAACCAGGCAAATACGTACCAGAAACTTCTATCGCTCAGGCAGCGCACTAACGACGAAAAGAACTCGGTCCCGGAATTTAGCGCGGCCGCAATCTGCCAGGGCCAGACCATGTGCCCGAACAAAACGGAACGGACCGCGATCAGAGTTGCCAGGCTCGAGAGAATCATGAAGCCAATCCAGCCCAAGGTGACAAATCGCCTGGCGGCGTGGCGCTCTTCGACAGCCCACCAGGTCATGGCGAAAATCGCCGCAAATGGCACAAATGTCTCTTTGGCGAGCGCGCCGCCAATGCCATAGAGCGGCAACAGCCACCAGCGGCGAAGAAGCAACGACGACGCCAGAGCCAACATGAAAAGTGATTCGCCGGAATCGATCAAACCTGCCAACTGAAAATTGGGCACGGCAAAACTGATCAAATAAAGCACTGCGGCCACCAAAGCGACGCCCGCGTTTCTGGTCAGGTGGCGGCATATAATAACCAACAATACCCCGGTCGTGGCACAGAATATCGAAGCGGTCAGCAGCAGGCTTAAAGTAATTGGATCAACCGACCGTATACGCGCACCGATCGTGCGATAAAAAATCCGCGCCGTGCCCGGCACGAGTATTCGACCTGCGAACACCTCGGCATGCGGCCGGGGACCGAGCGAACCGAGCACCATCTGTCGATATACAGTCGCGTCCGTCAATCCTTCAGCGCGAGCCGGGTCATACCTCTTGAGCGTGGGATACCCCAGACCCAGACAGATCAGGAAGAAGAGCAACCAGGCAATGCAAACCTTCTTGAAGGACAGTTTATTATCTTGCGGTTGTGGCCTGCCTGAGACAACCTCAGCAGTGTTGGTAGCGGTGGAATCATTCATGGGGCAAAACTGAAGGGCGGCCGGCAAAGGGACAACCTTCGCCCGCGTGTTTGGCATTGAGATAGGTGCGGGCTTCCCACAATTCGGGAAAGAATTTCTTGTCCAGCGTCGTGCGCAGATACCCAACGCCTTCTGACCCGCCGGTGCCTCGCTTGGTCCCGACCATCCGCTCGACCATTTTGATATGGTGTGATCGCCAAAGCGAAAACCATTCGTCGTGTTCAAGTAAAGCTTCGGCGAGTTGAAATTCGTCATTCCGAGTTTCAAAGTGACTGAGAATTTCTTTTACTGCCCGGACGCGGCGACTGCGATTGCTGCGGCGCTCGTTGGCATCGGTCCGCGCATCTTCAGCAGGAGAATCAAATCCCCGGCCGCGTAAGAAAGTGAAGAAGGCGTCGGCCATTGACGGCGCGTTAATCCTCGCTTGTAAACGCTGCTGCGCAAAATCATCGGCTTCGAACTCGCGCAGAATTCTCGCGTCTTTCGCGCCGGAAGAAAACTCTATTTCGCGAAACTGCATAGACTGAAAACCACTTGCCGGATTCAGTTCGTCGCGAAAACCAAGAAAGCTAATCGGAGTCATAGTCTCAAGGATATGAATCTGATTGATGAGCAGTTTTTCAATTTCCACGACCCGGCGCACCGCCCGCGCCGATTCAGCGGGGCGATCTTCATTCATCAACCGAATTGCCGCATCGATCTCGTGAAGTATTTGCTTGAACCAAAGTTCATAGGCCTGGTGGACAGTAATGAAAAGTAATTCATCGTGGTGCGCCGGCGACGAAAGACAGGTCTGTAGATCGATCAACTCCGGCACGCGGAGATACTTGTTGTAAGAGAGCGGAGCGTTTTTTCCGTAGTCTTTGGACATGCAACGTCAGTTCGGAAAGCCCGGGGTCTCGCGGACTTTTCGCGCCTGGCCAAGATGTCGCCGCGTGTGCACCACCGTAATGACGAAAGCGTCCGCCAGGCTGTAACGCATGAAGGGAGTGACCGGGGATCGTAATCTTGTTTTGTTAAAATCGACGCCATCGGCGCTACGCACAAAATTCAGAAACGTTTCCTGCTGGTCCAGCAACTTCTGAAGCGCGCCCTGAATATCCGAGGACGACGGCCGAAAAACCTTTGGCGCCGGAAGATTACGGCCGGTTACGGGCTCGAGCTGTCTGATCAACCAGGCGCCCATGCGGGTCGGCTGGTACGCAGGCGGCGAGCTAACCGGCCATTTTGATCGGCCCCGTCCCAGCGCGGTTTCGAAATATTGATCGAACTTGCTCGAACTTACCGCGAGATGATCGAGACATTGAGCAATGCTCCATTTCTCGGCCCCCGGTCTCCAGTTTAGTTGTTCTTCATTGAGACCGGTGACCAATTCGCTCGCCGCAGCATTGCTCGCTTCACTCTCGGAAATGATGGTCTGCAGCAAATTCGGCGATTGGAAAAACTGCTTCATAACAATACCTCTGTTACTCAAAACGCGGCACCGGCTTTTTCGTTTCGGTACTCGCGATGGTCCCGAATCTTCTTCATCTCGTCGATCACTAATTTCAGCTCCTCGTCTTTCGTATAAAAGTGGGGCGAGATGCGCACGCCGGCGCCCGGACGGTAATCTACAATGAACTCGCGCCGGATCAATTCCCTGGTAATCGCGGCGGCCTGATCATCCCAGACAGTAATCGTACCGCCCCTTTGACCGGGGTCCTTCGGACTGGTGACGCGAAACCCTGCTGCTTCGGCCATCTCAATCAGGTACCGACTTTGTCGCATGTTCTTTTCACGGATGGACGGCACCCCGACTTCATTGATGATCTTATAGCCGCTCATCGCCGAATACAGCGCCGGGATCGCCGGCGAGCCGTGCAGGAACCGAGTGATGTCCGAAGCGTAGCGAAGTTCAGTTTCGAAAGCGAACGGCGCTTCGTGGGCCATCCAGCCAGTGGTCTTTGGCTGAAGCTTATCGATCAGATCAGGTCGCACGTAAAGATAGCCTGCGCCGGGGCCGCCGCAAAGCCACTTCACTGATCCGCCCGTCGCGAAATCAACCTCGAGCTGCTTCACGCTGAACGGCACGGTCCCCGCCGATTGGTAGGTATCGAGCACTATCGTTGCGCCAACTTCATGAGCGCGCTCGGTGATAGCCTTTGCGTTCTGCAGGAATGCGCTCTTGTAGAGCACGTGAGAGATTGGAACCAGCAAGGTCTCTTCATCGATCGCCGCGAGTATTCGCTCGAGCGGCACCGTGATGCCGTCATCGGACTTCACCGTTTGGATGCGCAGGCCATGTTCGCGCGCGTGCGCCTCGTACACGTACATCACCGAGGGAAAGTTCAATTCGGAGTAGACAATCTTGTTGCGTTTGGATTTTTCCGGAAGCGGCAGGAAACAGGAGAGAATCAACGACTGGCAGATTGAGACGTTCTGGTGCATCACAACCGTGCCTGGGTCTGCGCCGATGATCCGCGCGACTTCATTTCCCACGGTGACGGGCATTTCCCACCAGCCTTCGGCCCACGCGCGCACGCCACGCGTCGCCCACGTGTCAGCGTACTGTTGCAGGCAATCGTATGTCGCCCGCGGCATCGCACCAAGGCTGTGCGAGATCAAATAAACAGCTTTTTCGAGAATGGGAAACTCACAGCGCCATTCAAGAAGTTTGTCGACCAAGAAATTCGTTTTCCGCCTTTCAAAGACAGTATGTTCGACAAATCGTGAGTACGCAATGGATGGTTAGTGCGTTAGGAAGTGTTAAGCCTGTCCGAGATCTCGACGTCAAATCCGGCGCCGATCCAGGCTGTGGTGCCGCCCGTGACGTTAAGCAATTTCTTGAATCCGTGCTGCTGCATAATGCTGGTTGCCGCACTCGAGCGATAACCACCAGCACAAATGACGGCTATATCTTCCGTTGCCGGTAAATGTAATGCCGCCAAACTGTCGCGCAAGCCGGCAAGGGGTGCACTGATCGCTCGGGGGGCATGGCCGCTTTGATACTCAGCCGGCCGGCGAACATCGATCACTTGCAGCCCGCGATTAGAGTCGATCAGTTCCTTTAGTTCAGCGACGCTGATCTGCGGTACGGTGCCAATCTCCAGACCAGCTTCTTCCCACGCTTTCATTCCGCCGGCAAGAAAGCCCTGGATATTTTCCAGTCCCACCCGCGCCAGCCGCATCTGCGCCTGTTCCACCTGCTCTTCTGACTCAGCAACAATCACGATCGGTGAAGTCATGGGGATCAGTGCGCCCGCCCACGAAGCAAACTGGCCCCCGAGCCCGATGTTCAGCGCGCCGGGAACATGGCCGGCTCCGAATTCCGGCGCCGAACGCACGTCAAGAATTACCCAGGTCCTCGTCGCCAGGGCGCAAACTTCAAGGGGTGAAAGGGCCGCGGGTCGCGGCAATCTATTCAAGGCCTGGGCGCCGGTTCGATTGATTTCGGCATCCTTCGAAAAGTATGCAGGCGCCTCAGGTAAATCGGCGGTCATCATGGTGACGAAATCATCTTTAGCCATCGGCTGAAGGGCATAATTTAGTCTCCGCTGGGCGCCGATAGTAGACGAAGTTTCGTTCGAAAGATTTTTGCCGCACATCGATCCGGCGCCATGAGCGGGGTAAACCTCGACCGCATCGTCCAGTTTCAAGAGCTTCTGATGCAGACTGTCGTACATCATTCCCGCCATCATCTGCGGTGTGTAACCTTTGCCCCCTGCGAGATCCGGACGACCGACATCGCCAATAAAAAGCGTGTCCCCGGTTAAGACCTTTTGTGCTTGATCGGAAACGGCGGTATCAATGACAAGCAGGCAGATACTTTCCGGCGTGTGACCCGGGGTTTCCAAAATCCCTAGTCTTACTTTGCCGATTGTCAGCTCGTCCCCATCTTTGACAGGGTGATGGCGAATCGTTGCTCCGGCTTTCACTCCGAATACGATGTCTGCTCCGGTACGCGCGGCCAGCTCGCGATGCCCGCTGACAAAATCGGCATGGAGATGAGTTTCGATAATGTATTTGATCTTCAGGTTACGCGCGGCGGCTTCTTCAATGTACTGATCGACGTCACGTTGCGGATCCACAACTGCGGCTTCGCCTTCCGACGCAATCAAATAGGAAGCGTGCGCGAGACAACCGAGATAGAACTGCCTGAAGTACATTGAGTTAATTCTCAGGATCGGGCCCAGCGCCCGGGCTCGGACTTTGAAAAGGGTAAAGGACCGCGATCCGCTGAAATCCTCCTATAGCTCATATCAAATATTGGTAATCGGAAGCAAATGGCGCGCGCCCCGGGGACAGGTCCGGTTTGACTGTGGCCCACGGATCGGGCGCGTGATTCACGGTCGCGACGCCGGAGCCACAGTCATCCAGGTTCCTCAGCAGTCTTTGGCCAGTCTTCACGCAGAATCCGCGAGAGCGCGCGATCAGCGAGAAGTTTGCCGCCCGTTTGGCAATTGGGACAGTAGTTGGTTTCGTTCGTCGCGTAGCGGATGCGTTGAATCTTTGCGCCGCAACGCCGACATGGTTCACGAAAGCGGCCGTGGACCATCATTTCTTCCCGAAAGGCGGTGACGTTTTCCGGAAACCCATTGCCGCCCTCGGCCCGAAGATTTTCTACCCACTGCAAGAGAGTCTCGCGCACCGCATGATGAAGCCTTTTGACTTCTTCTGCGGATAGTTTTTGCGTCAGTTTCACCGGCGACAATCGCGCGGCAAAAAGAATTTCGTCCGAATAAGCGTTGCCGATACCGCTGAACAATCTCGGATCGGTCAGCGCGCGTTTCAATGTGTGATTTTCGGATTTGAGTACCTGGTCAAAAGTCTTCAGATCGATGAATAAGCTCTCCTTGGGTTTGTGGCTGGCTTTGAAGAGTTCAACTCCACCAGGATCGAGACTGCCAAGACCGTCTTCTCCGGCCACCAGATGAAGCGAAGCCCGCCGTTGCGTGCCCGCCTCTGTAAGCCACAGCACTCCATTGTCGAATTGGAGAGTCGCGAGCTGTGCTTTGTACTTTGACGGGCGCGATGCTTTCGCAAGCTGTTTAGCAAGGCCTTCTTTCCAGTGAAGACGGCCGGCGATCATTAAATGAAGAACCAGCCATAACTCGTCTTCCAGGCCGATACAGATTCGTTTGCCAAGGCGTCTTAACGCGATGACCTTCTTGCCTTCGATATTAGAAAGGGGCGGCGTGGCCGTGCGCAGCAGGAATGGGGAACCGATTTGGACGCGCTCCAGCGTGTGACTAAGGATTCTCTTTTCGAGTGCTTCGAGGTAGACAACTATGTCCGGGAATTCAGGCACGGATCATTTTCCATCTGTCATTTTTCATTTTTCATTTGTCATTGATTGATTCCAGCTGGAAGTGCAAGTTCTGCTCGCATAGAGGAACCGCAGGTTCTTCTCTCCCTCTCCGGTCGACCTTCCAAATTGAATCCACGCTTCACCAAATGGCATACGAAAAATGCCAAATGACAAATGGAAAATGATCAGTCCTATTCTTCGGAGGGCAACTTATAGAACTCCCGCGCCGGTTTCAAAGGCCGCAGCATCCAGTACGGCCGGCGCTCGCCGTTCGGTGAATATTGATGCGCCGGTCTTGTCTGTGCCAGCCATTTCCTGTACTCCTCGCGCGACTTTGCGGTATCGACATGTATATCACCGTAGTTGTCAGCCGCTTCAGCTCGGCGAACGCGCACGGCCTGATGCCAGCAATGCATTCCGGAGATCGGATCCGGGTGAACTGGAAAAGTCAGGTTTTGATGGACCCCCACGTCATTCCACCAGATGCGCAGGGTATCGGCGTCACTTGATTGATACGGCGCCGCGCCGGATTCGCGGGTCAGGCTCCACTTGTCACCGTCATGATTCAATTTCACAGTCGCCATCAACTGGCGTTGGCCATTCTCATGAACCTTCCAGCGACCCATGTGATGACTGCAAGCGACAATTCCCGGCTTGATTCCTTCCGTCACCCAGGCGCGCACCACGAAGTAACCGATGTCCGTTTCCACTCGAACCAGATCGCCGGTGCGCACACCGAGCCTGGCAGCGTGACTCGTGTGCAGCCAAAGCGGATTCGTATGCGCAATTTCGTTCAGCCATTTGGCGTTCGCGCTGCGCGTGTGAATTTGAATCGGCAAACGAAACGTTGAGATCAGAATCGTTTGATCGGGTGCGAGATTTTCGGGATGAACGTGGCCCGCTATGTAAGTTGGGATGGCGTACTCGGGCCAGCCCCAATCAGCGAGAGTGCGCGAAAAGAATTCAAGTTTGCCGCTGGGGGTCGGAAATCCGCGTTTGATTTCGCCATCGACCTTTAAGCCGACAAAACGGCGGCCTTCGGCATCACCGTCCGGACTTGGAAGCGGAACGACATTTGGCGAAGCCGGTTTCGGCGCCCGGGTAAAGACGCGGCCGAGATCATCTTCACGAGGGTCTTCGAGTTCTTCCGGTCCGACTACTTGTTCGTGCACCGCGCCAATTTTTCTGGCGATCTCAAACGCGCCGTAGCGGCGCATGAATTCAAGCGGCGTCAAATTTTCCGCCGCGGCTTTCTCCGGCAAACCCGGAACTGAGTTCTCAAAAATCCATGCGTAATACTCATCGACACTGAGACGCTCGCCCGGCTTTTCTTTCGACTCTACAAACTGGCGGATGCCAAGCGAACCGTCCGCGTCGATGCGCCACGTGAGTTCCATCCAGAACTCGTTCTCTTCCCAGACTTCGCCGGGATTTACTTGTCGAGTGTCGGTGACGTCATCGCCGTTCCGTTGCCGGGCGGCGCGCATCACGGGCTGGCGAAAACCCAACCACTGCGCATCATGCGTTTCGTATGAATGAATGTCGTGACGTTCGGGCCCAAGGCCCATCGGCAAAATGTAATCAGCGAAGTACGACGTTTCGTTCCAAACGGGCGTCAAGGCAACATGACACCCAATCAGTTTTTCATCAGTCAGAACCTCGATCCACGAGAAGCCGTCGGGATTCGTCCACACCGGGTTGTAAACGCGCGTGAAATAAGTATCGAGTTTGCCGCGCCCGTCTTTGAGAAGATGCGGCAAAAGAAAGGACATCTCGTGCATTGAGAGCGGAAATTCGCGCGGCCAGTTTACTTCACCCCACATTTTCGGATGCGGCGGCGTGTGAATCGGTTTAGGCACGAACTTGTTCCAGGCATTCGGAAAGACGCCGCCTTCGGTCGCCACCGCGCCGAGCAAAGCGTTCAGCATGAACAGAGCGCGCGCCACGGACCACCCGTGGCTGACGCCGGAAGTCACGCTGCGCCAGTTATGACTGGAGAAGCGAGTGCCGGCAGTCGCCACCACCTTCGCGATTTCTTCGATCGTTTTGGCGTCGACTCCGGATTCTTCCGCGGCGAATTCGAAGGTGTATTCGGAGTAGAATTCTTTAAGGATGCGCTCAAATTCTTTGAACGAATCTTTCTCTGACCTCTGATCTCCGACGTCTGACCTCTGTTCTAAGTATTCCTTCCAGTTCCACCATCGGCGAACGAATTCTCGATTATACAAATCGTTTTGGATCAGATAGTTCGCAATCGCGAGAAGAATTGCAGCTTCCGATCCGGGATAAGGGGCAATGAAATGGTCCGCATGCGTCGCCGTGTTTGAAAGGCGGGTATCAAAGACGATCAGCTTCGCGCCGTTCGTTTTGCCATCGATAACGCGCTGCGCATGCGGATTGAAATAATGACCCGATTCGAGGTGGGCGCTGATCAGCAGAATGACTTTCGCATTTGCATGATCCGGACTCGGCCGATCGAGCCCCATCCACAACTGATAACCTTCGCGGGCTCCGGACGAACAAATGTTGGTGTGCGAGTTGTGACCGTCAACTCCCCACGCGGCCAGAATGCGTTCGGTGAAGCCGTCTTCGCCCGGTCGCCCGACGTGATACATGATCTCCTGACGGCGATCTTCGACGATGGCTTTGCGTATTCGTGCCGCCAGATCATCGAGTACTTCATCCCAACTGACACGTTCCCATTTGCCTTCGCCGCGTTTCCCGGATCGTTTCAACGGATAGAAGATGCGGTCCGGATCGTTAATTTGATTCAGCGTCGCCGGACCTTTGGCACAGTTGCGGCCACGGCTCCCCGGATTTTCAGGATTGCCTTCGAATTTTTGGATCTGATTTGTTTCTTTGTCGATGTAGGCAAGCAGCCCGCACGCTGACTCGCAGTTGAAGCAAGTTGTGGGCACTAGTGAATAATGGCGTTCCTTACGTCGCGGCCAGGCTTGGGAATCGAGCTCAGTCCAATCATCCCAGCGCTCTTTAGGCGGAAAGGCCGAGAGATGAATGCGGGGAGGACCGGGGTAGAAGGTTTCGTTGCTCAACGGGGTCTCTTCGTCTAACACGTTATCTTTCAGGCGTTCCTGGTTCTGGCCTCCGCGATCACCTCGATAAGCTTGTTTCCGTCAATCATCTCTATTTGGGCTTCTCTGACCATTCTCTCCGCCTGAATACTAAACACACCGGTCGTGATCAGGAGACCTCTTTGCGCGTCCTCTAACCTCATAGCTCCGATCAGATCCCTAACCTGGTGCAGTCCGACTATGCCTTTGTAGCGTTTGCATTGAATGGCTACTCTTTGTCCATCTTTTTCAGCTAGGATGTCTACACCCTGATCGCCGCTTCCGCCCCTAATATTTACCCTTTGATAGCCGAGCCCTTCAAAGAGATCCCCAATGAATTCTTCAAATCCGCGAGGTGACAACTTACTGAGCCTTTCCAACGTTTGGCTTGCTTCCTTTTGCTCTTCGGCACGCTTTTGAGCGCTCTCTACCGCCTGTTGATAGTTCGCCATCGTATCCTGGAACAAAGTTGCCAACAATCTTTTGTCCGGCTCCTTAATGCGTGCCAACTTTCGTTCAATCGCTTGTACCAGCTTGGTGATTTTTCCTTCCAACTTCTCAGATTCCACCCTAGTCAATTCTTTACTCAATCTTGACTGAACATCTCGTTGCAGTTGATCCAGATAGTCTTTGCATTCCTCAATTCTGGCGGACCTAGGATCGATCCGCAGCGATTCTCGAACACTCACCAGATCCAAAACCTTTCTCTTACTTTTGTTTATTTCAAGCAAATACAGCTCACGATGCCTCCAATAAGTGAGGCAAGCAATCTGAGTATTGCCCGCCAGTTCTGAAAAAAGCAGAGTCACGTCGACTTGTGTTCCCGCTGAAACGCGCTCATGAGCATTAGGATCTACAGTTCTTGGCGGGCGAAGGGCATCACACATCGCCTGCGCCTTGTAGGCAAACCCGTCGGTATCAATCAACTCCCAGCAGGATGTCTCTATCGGAAAAGCCTCTGTTGAGGTATTGCGTATATTCAGCAAAGCTTCTGTGGCCACGAGATGTTTCGGAGAAGGATTCGTTGATAGCTTTTGTTTCAGCTCGCAGGTAATTTCATAGCTTTCACAGTTGCACTCATACAGCTTATTGCGCTCGATCGATTTCAGTGTCACGTGGACGTCATCAATATCCACGGTGATCGGCGTCATCTTGATTACTTTATCTTCTACCATTATTTGCTTTGATTATCTCGTCGCGATCGCAATTCCTGCATGACCAACTCACCATCGATCGTCTCGACTTTTCCTTTGTCGATCTCGCGCAGTCTTCGCTCGGCTTCGTCCGCCCAGAGCGCATCGATTCTCGTCTGTTTCGGACCGTCGAGGCTCGCGAGCAAGTGATCTGCGAGCATCGCTCTTTCACCAGGCGAGAGCGTAAGCGCGGCGCGAAGAATCCCTTCGAAGGAATCTAGACTTGGCATTCGCTAATAATTCTCAATCAACGCCACAATTTTCGCCCACGTAGTCGGTTGAAGCGATTCGTAAAGCTTCCAATCGTCAGTCATTAGTCGGCATTCCTGCGATGCGGCAAGCGCGATGTAGAGTGAAGCGTAAACCGTCCCATCGACGACGTAGAGGCTCATCGTTTGCGATCTTCTGAAACTAATCCAGTGCTGTCGGTGTGCGTTCGTCCTTCAAGGCCGCGTCGGATTTCTTCAGCCTTACGCAGGCATTCCTTCATTAGTTCGTTTCGAGGTTGGTCGGCGACCCTGTCTCGCGTCACTCCGTCTGAGTTGTTGAGTTTTTGTGCCATGGGATTCAATCTCCGTTGCCTGGATTATACACTTCCGAGGCCAACGGATTAGGCCGAAAGCTGTGGCGATTTCAGTCATGACTTTATATTCCTTGCCGTTAACTTCACTTCACACTCGCCGTGAACACTTCCTCCATCAGATAAGGTCTGCGACAACCGCTCGACGGCGCCAGTTGGCGCCGGCTGTCGGTCCAGATTGGAAACGACACGCCGTTGAAGGACACCAGACCTTCGTAGTCGCCCTGCTGGTTTCCGTAGTTAATACCCTGACACGGAAACACTCCGTTGCAGTCGTGCTCGTTCGAGCTGACTGTGCTGACACGAGTGTCTGCTGGGAACGTCAGACCACCATCGGTCGATTGTGCCAGATAGTAATCGGTCTGATAGCGAAAGCCCGTAGTGTCGTTGCGCGTGTCATAAAACGCGACATTCACGTCGCCGTTGGTGGGATCCACGGACATCCAATGATTGAATCGATCAACCTTGAAAGTAAATTGATCAGGAACGTGCGCCGGAGTCGACCAGGTCAAACCATTGTTGTCCGAGTAGGAAAGAAAAATATCGGTGGCGTTCGCGGGAGTCAGGTCCATCCAGGAGCAATACACGCGGCCGCGATGCGGGCCGTTCGAGCGATCGACATCGAGCGAGGGGTAAACAAGGGCGCGGCGAAATGATTCTGCGGGGATGCCGACATCAAACGGCGCTGTCTTAAGTGAGATCGTGACGGGCGTACCCCAGCTTTGCCCGCCATCAGGTGAACTGTTGAAGACGATGGCATTTGCAGCGTAATCATTCCAGGCAACATACAGCTCGCCATTAGGTCCGACCGACGGCGAGGCTCCGATCGCCCGGCCGGGTCCTGATGGATCATCAGCTCGCGTGACTGAGAAAGACGCGCCGTGATCTGAAGATGCGGCCACGCGCACACCACCGCCAATCGACCCTCCCGCCGCAGCATCCCAGGCGATGTATAGATTGTCGCGGAATGGGCTCGCACTGTTCGTATCGGCGGTAATCATCGGCTTGTCGTTAAAGTGATTGGTTCCGTTCTCAAAAGAAAAGAAGGTTGCCGATGGATACGTCTTGCCGCCGTCCGTCGATCGTGCGACCGCCATTTCAGTGCCGTTGATGCCTTGTCCAGTTGCTGAGTTCACGCCGCTGAAATACACAACGATGTAGCTGTAAAAGACATTGCCTTGCGTATCGAAAGCCAGTGACGGGTCTGATCCAAAATCAAAACCGCTTTTTGATTTCGCGGACGGCAGCGGCAGATCGACGCCTCCCCAACTGCCGCCTCCGTTCGTGGAGTAGTAACCACGCATCGGCAGCCGAAAGATCTCGTTTGATCCTGCCGCCAGAGTTTTTGGCTTGTTGGGATTAATCGTGATGAAGGTCTCGCTTTGCGGTCCGCACTCGTTCGATACGTCCACGTTGCTACCGACGGAAACGGAGCTCGTGGTCCCGAATGCAGGATCGGAACCATTATCGCGGAGAAACTCGTACTTACTCCACCAAGTGGGATCGTGGGAGCTGTTCTGGGCGGCAACCTTCACCGGTCGATTCGAGATGCCCAGACTTACACCAATCAAAGCAAACACTGCCAGCATCAACAGACGAAACTTGTTTTTCATAAAGTTCTCCCTTGGTTCGGATCAAAATTCAGCCGCGCTTTATACGATCTCTGTTATCCGGTGGCCGGATTCTATCGCAAGTAAGAGGACTACGAAAAGCTGCCCCTCGCGGCGCCAGGAAAGTTCGGAGTTCCGCCTTTAGGCGGAATCGTCCGACAAATTGCCGGCTAAAGCCGGTGCTCCAAACTGAACGTTCTCTTTAACATTTGACGCTCAGTCGCCTTAGGCCAGCGGCACCGACTGTCCCGCCTGCACGTAGGCATGCTCGTAAAGCATGACACCGATCAGCGCGAGGGGCGCGCTGCCTACGCCAATCGAAATACTCGCGTAACCAATAATTGCGAGGGCTGCCAATACACCGCCAACAATCGACAAACCAAGACTGATCAGAAAATCACTCTGGTAGCGGCCATGTAACATTTCCCAAACCGCAACGCGCGCGTGCGCGGTGGAATGCGTAAGCGAAACCTCACCCCAGATCATTAATAGATGAAGCAGACTGGCGATGGGAACAACCCAAAGCAGCACTGAAACTGAATCCGGACCAATTACGCTTCTGGTATCGAATCGCGCCGCGAGTGGAAGCAGCGACGCGGAACCCAGCAGTAACGCCTGGACCAGCAAGTGTGGAGGCAACAAAGGGTTCTGCCAGAGGTCGCGGGCCTTCGCCTGAGCAAACAGATAAGCTGTGTAAATTGCCGTAAGAATCGAAAGCGGTAGCCCACCGATGATCAACCACTCTTGCAGGGAAACCGATTGGGTCAAACTTCCCATGAAATGTAACCCAAGCACAAGGGAGTAACCGGCGATGACAAACGCGCCCTTTACCAGCCAGCTGCGCCACTGCGGACGAGTGAAAATCATGTAGAAGCGCGCCGGATGTTCCAAGTCCCAGATCAAGAGGCCGCCGGTGAGCGCGAGAAACGCGCCTGAGACAATCGGCGTTACCCACAGCCAAACCGCACTATCCGGCCGCAGGAATCCAAACAAAACCATCAGCGCCGCCACCAGATAAACACCCGACGCAATCCCTTTGGTCCACGTGTAGAGACTCACGCGCCAGTCCCACGGAATCGAATGGGCCACGTCATAACTCAAAAGAGCCGCTGCTGAACTGTTATTGAAAGTGGGATTGCCGGACACGACTTGTTCGCTCGATTGCTGCTGCTCGCTCCACATGAACAAACCGGCTTCAGGCCGGCGCGCGGCCAGCGGATCGAGTGTCGCCTGGTGCGCTCCCTTATAAAAAAGCTTCGGCAGTGTTTCTTTTTCCGGTCGCCGCACATTCACCGGTTCGCGATTTACAATCCGCGCAACGTATGAAGACTGATCGTTCAGGTCGCCGATCAAGATCGCCTGCGTCGGACACACAACCACGCACGCCGGCTCCAAACCGACATCAATGCGATGCGCACAGAAGTTACATTTCTCGGCCGAGTGATCCTCAGGATTAATGAAGATCGCATCATAAGGACAAGCAGCCATGCAGGCTTTACAACCGATGCAGATTGACTTGTCGAAGTCGACGATACCATCGGCGCGCTTGAACATCGCCGCTGTGGGGCAAGCCGTCACGCACGGCGCATGGGCGCACTGATTACAACGCGTTACCTGATGCGCGCGCCGCACCTGCGGAAACACCCCGACGTCAACGTGCTTAACGTAGGTACGCGTGACCCCGATTGGAACCACGTTCTCAGACTTGCACGCGGTGGTGCATGCGTGGCAACCAATGCAGCGCGTATGGTCGATTACTTTTGCCCATTGCACGGGTTTGTCGCGAGCTGGTTGTTCGCTGATCATGACTTTCGGAATTCTCAAAAGCGCCGCGAAAGATCCGGCAAACCGCAGGCAAGGATGCCTGCGTTCCTTCGGACGCCTGCGCTCTATGTCCGGGCGGCGCGATTTCTGCGTTTCGGAAGCGCGAAATATATCACGCAAAGTCGCCGGGCGTGCAAAGGACGCTCAAAGCCCCGGAGAGTTTACCGGAACGTCAATGCCGCAAACTTCTACGGCCATGATATAAACACGAACAATGACCCGAACTCTGAGTCTCGTCATTCCGGTCTATAACGAAGCTCCGCACCTCGAGCAGTTCCTGACTGTAATTGATCGATTCGAACTGCCGGTGACAAAAGAATTGATAATCATCAACGACGGTTCGACAGATGGTTCGGTGGAAATCCTTAAGCGGTTTCCATTTCAATCGCTAACCATTGTCATCACTCACGATCGAAATCAGGGCAAGGGCGCTGCTGTCCGCGCCGGCCTTGAACAAGCCACGGGGGAATTCATAGGGATTCAGGATGCCGACCTCGAGACGAACGTTGACGACATTCCGGCGCTGCTTGAGCCGCTGCTAAACGACAAGGCCGACGTCGTCTATGGGTCACGATTCAAAAAATCCGGCGTCCAGGTGCACCGAACCTTTCATTACCTGGTCAATCGCATACTTACCGCGCTCAGCAACATCCTGAGCGGCCTGTACCTGACCGATATGGAGACGTGCTACAAATTCTTTCGCGCGGATGTAATCAAAAATGTTCGCCTCAAATCGAACCGCTTCGGTTTCGAACCGGAAGTTACGGCGCGAATTGCGCGACTGCAACTTCGGATAATGGAATTGCCGGTGACTTATTTTCCGCGCAAGTACCTCGAAGGAAAGAAAATGAATTGGAAGGATGGCTTTGCGGCAGTGGTCCATATCGTCTGTTTTAATCTCTGGGACCGAAACACGAACGCTTTCAAACCGACGTTGCCACGCCACTATTTGCGCAATCGCGATCGATGATTGCCAGGCGAGGTCATGGGTTGCCCGCTGTGAGTAAGACCCGCACACGATTACTTTGGGCCGTTCTAATTCTCGCGGCCTTTCTGCTGCGTCTCGTCTTCATTTATTTCCTGGGCGGAAATCTCGACGGCGACAGCAACGGCTACTTGATTCTCGCGCGCAATCTCTTGCGCGAACACGTCTACTCAATTCAATCCGCTCCGCCTTTTGATCCTACTTTTGCCAGACTGCCCGGTTATTCACTCTTCATCGCTCTGACCTATTCCATTAAGGCGGATAGCTTGACCGCAATCCGCATCACGCAGGCGATCGTCGACACTCTAACCTGCGTAGCCGTTGCGGCGTTGGCTTACTCCTGGGAGCCTGATGAAAAACGGAGACGTACCGCATCGATTGCCGCCTTTTTGCTGGCAGCGGTATGTCCGTTCGCATTGAGATATGTACCTGCGATTCTGAAAGAGACACTCTCCACTTTTTTGGCGGTGATGCCGGCGCTCATGGCCACTCTGGCTTTTCTTGCGGGGACACGAAGAAGAGCGCTTGGCCGGTGGGCTGCGACCGGAGTTCTGTGCGGCCTCGCTTCATTAGTGCGACCGGATGCAGTGCTGCTAGTCGTGGCCGCATTGGCAACGCTGATCGTCGCAACTATTTATGTGCGTGCAACAAGGCGCGAAGATCAAGCGAAGTTAAGCCAGACTCCGTCGCTTGCGCATGCATTAGTGTGCGCGGCGATTCTTGTGCTGGCCTTCACGTTCACCTTTGCGCCGTGGCCTATTAGAAACGCAATTGTGTTTCATGAGTTTATTTTGCTGGAACCCAAATACCAGAGCTTACCAAACGGGTTCGTACCGGCCGGCTACTACGAATGGCTGCGGACATGGGTTGATGATCAGCGATACGTCAAGCCCCTGAGATGGGAATTGAATTACTCGCCGATCACCCTGGACCAGATGCCCGCGAAGGCTTTTGATTCGCTGGAGGAACGCGCGCGCGTCGCTGAACTGCTGGACCAATACAATCATCCGCGATCAAATTCATCGAAGGCTGATAACAGATCACGCGTAAACATCACCCCGGAAATCGATTCAGATTTTGCCCGGATTGCTGCCGAGAGACGTCAGCGCAGTCCGCTGCGCTTCCATTTTTGGCTTCCAGCAAAACGTGCACTCTCACTCTGGTTTGATACTCACTCGGATCATTATCCGTTCGCGGGCGAGCTGTTTCCGATTCCGGATCGGACCTCCTTCCAGAACGGAACGCATTCATATCCGGGATATGCCGGGCTCTGGCTGTTTGCTACATTGGTATGGCTATACACTTTGCTCGGGGTGATCGGCGTCTGGCGAATGTGGCGCGCGGAAAAGACTTCCTCGCGCATCTTTGCCATCCTGCTAGTGCTTATTGTTTTCACGCGCCTGATATTTTTCTCGACTCTTGACAATCCCGAGCCGCGCTATCTGGTACAAGTTTTTCCTTTTCTATCGGCCCTGGGCGGGATCGCACTCGCGCCGTTGGTATCAATCAACCACCGCCGCCGCACTTCGACTTAGGATGAAGCAAGGAAACATTAGATCTGTTTTCGCGGCCCTCAGACGGTCCGAATATTTTGCGGCAGTCGTTTGCGCTGGTTTGTTGGTTTTGATGGCTATCAATCTCCTGGGCGCGATGTCGCGAAAGAGTTTGACGAATGACGAGTTCTATAACATCCCGGCGGGTTACTACAATCTCGCGGCGCGGGACTTCGCCATCAACAATGTACACCCGCCGCTGATACGGATAATCGCGGCCGCGCCACTTTTGCCTCTGCACCTGAACACGCCGCCACGACGGCCTTCCGATAACGCTATTCGCGGCGGCCATGAAACTTTTTCGGCATTCTGGTTTGCTAATCTCTCGCGCCTGGAAGCGATCGCCTTTTGGTCGCGTGTGCCAATGGTCGCCTTGACGCTTTTATTGGGCGTCGTCATCTTTGTTTTCGCGCGAAAACTCTTTGGCCCACGCGCGGCTTTGTTCGCGGTGCTTCTTTTCATTCTCGAGCCAACGGTGCTGGCGCATGGCCGGATTGTTCAGACCGATGTGCCGGCGGCACTCGCTTATCTTTTCTTTTGTCTGGCACTGTTACGGTTCGCTGAAGAACCAACGACAGCCCGGGCCGTGATCGCCGGATTAGCTTGTGCGGTTTCCCTGCTGACCAAGTCTTCATTGATTGTAACTGTCCCGATGTTTGCTTTTGTCGCGGCGCTGCTGTTTTGGCGTGCTCCTCGTCAAAATCAAAGCCGGCTCTCGCTTGCTCTGAGAGTCGGCGGCGCGATGTTCATTACAATCCTGGTTATTAACGCGACGTATTTTTTCCAGAGAGGGACGCTCGAAGCCGGAGACACGCACTGGCTCGCCGCAGAGTTTCCCTCACGCTTTCCCGCGATCATGAAAGCGATGGCTGCGTTTTCTGCGATCGTGCCGCCATATTTTCTTTTTGTCTTTTGCGTCGTCTCGGGAATCAATCATGAAGGCTGGCCGGCGTCGTTGCTCGGCATGTATAGCCGCACCGGTTGGTGGTACTACTTCCCGGTTGCGTTCGCGCTCAAAACGACAATTCCTTTTCTGCTGGTTTCACTGGGTTCGCTAAGCTGGTCTATCTGGAAAGTTTTCGCGGAAAAAAAGACCACGTTCCTGTGGTTGATTGTACCGGCCGCTATTTATGCCGCCTTGACCATGTCGAGCAACATCAATATCGGAATACGTCATTTGCTGCCGGTATTCCCATCTCTTTTTATTCTGGGAGGCGTGTTCCTGGATCACTTATTGAAGTCGCGTTTTCGAAAAACAGCAATCACTATTGTCGTTGTTCTGATCGGGCTGATGACTATTGAAGCTGTGCGATCCTATCCAAATCAGATGAACTACATGAATCAACTGGCCTGGTCGCATCCGCATTGGTACTACCTTTCGGATTCGAATGTTGAGTGGGGCGAAGACACGGGCCAGCTCGCCGGGTACTTGCGCGCGCATAACGAGACGAAGGTGCGCGCCGCTTTACTTGGTGGATGGATTACTCTCGCGCATTACAGAGTTGAATATGTTGATGCGACGCACCCGAATCCCGATGTGCCGCCAACTCATTACACAGCCATTGGCGCGAGCTTCCTGAACGGTTCGACTGTGCCGGAAGGTTTGACCAATTCAGATGGATCTTCTTTAACCGAAGAGCAGCGACACAATTTCTTCGCCCTGTATCGAGCGCGATCTCCTGAAGCGGTCTTCGGAAACTCGATCTATCTTTATCGCGAAGCGGATTAGGGATCAGCCACAGATAATCGAGACAGAGAGTAACGTAATAAATGAACAGCGGAAGCCTGACTAATTAGCGCCATCAGTGTTTGTCCTTCTCGCTGTCTCGGTCTTTTCTGTGGCTGCTTTTCTGAATGTCGATCTCAACTTCACAAAAGGATTATCTGGTTGCGCTGTCGATCCTCGCCGTGGCTCTGCTTGTATTTTGGTTTTCTCCCGTTCATCAGATCACTGACTCGAATTATTCAATGCTCCTGAGCGAGAGTCTCATAAAGCATCGCAGCTTTGCTCTTGATAACTACAAGATTCCTCGATTTTCACCGCGTTATCACGACAACACTTACAAGAACGGCGAGATGTATCAGCTGGAATTGGTTGGGCCGCATCTCTACTACTACTTTCCGCCTGGAAGTTCCGTGCTTTCCCTGCCATACGTAGCCGTCATGAACGCCGCGGGTATTTCCGCCGCGAACTCAGACGGAACGTATAGCCCTGATGGGGAAGGGATGATCGAAACGACATTGGCCGCGATCCTGATGGCCGCGCTGACAGCGATCTTTTACTGGATGGCTCGACTGGTTCTGCCGATTAACTGGAGTGCGGTCCTCGCGCTCGCCGGGGCATTCGCCACGCAGGTCTGGTCGACGGCGTCGCGCGGGCTATGGAGCGACACCTGGGGCATCCTGCTGCTGGGCATCGTGGTGTGGATGCTGCTCCGGCAAGAGGCAAAACGCCGTCAGTGGAATCCAATCCTGCTCGCCACCTTGTTGGCATGGTCCTACTTTGTGCGCCCGACAAACGTTATTTCCATCGCCGCCATTACTACCTGGGTCTTTTTGTTTTATCGATCGACCTTTGTTAAGTACACCGTCACAGGCGCTCTGTGGTTCGCCGGATTTGTTAGCTATTCCTGGTACAACTTTCACCAGGTGTTACCCAAATATTTTCTGGTGAACCGCCTGAGCTTTGGCTCTTTCGCCGCAGCCTTCGCGGGAAACCTGATTAGCGCTTCGCGCGGGCTGCTAATTTTCGTCCCCGTTCTGATTTTCATCGGCTACCTCCTGGTACGCAATAGAGCACGAATACCTTTGAAGCGATTGACGATACTTTCGCTGGCAATTATTGCCGCGCACCTGATTGTGATCGCCGGCTTCGTCCCCTGGAATGGCGGATTCTGTTACGGGCCGCGCTACACAACCAGCATCATTCCATGGTTTGTCCTGTTGGCAATCGTTGCGATCAAATCGATGCTGGAAAATCGAGGCGCCGTTTCGGCGAAACGAGTAACCCCGTGGCGCACGCAAGTCGCGGCTGGTGCGTTGTTGTTGACGATCAGCGTGTTGATGAATGCGCGCGGCGCGTTATCGCAGGAGACCTGGGCCTGGAACAACTGGCCGGTGAGTGTTGACAAAGTACCTGGCAGGATTTGGGATTGGCGGCAGCCGCAATTTTTGGCCGGCTTAATCCATCCGCCGCGTCCGCAAAAATTCCCGGTGCTCGCCGGCAAAATCAATTTCGCTTCGCCAGAGGCAGACAAATACCTTTGGTACGGTTGGAGCTGGCCGGAACCGCAAATTCGCTGGAGCGATGGCAACGAGGCTGCAGTTGTCTTCACGCTCGACAAGATCAGCGATTCAATTCTGCGAATTAAGATGGGTCCCTTTCTGGTTCGCGGAATACTTGATCAGCAAAAAGTGGATCTCAGTCTGAACGGCAAACGAATCCAAGAGATCATTTTGAAAGATGACGAGGCCAAAATCGTGGCGGTCTTCTGCTCCAGGGAAATTCTTAGCCGCGAAAACGTTCTGACTTTCGAATTCCTGGATGCAGTCCGGCCAAAATCTCTGAAAGTCAGTGATGACTTGCGCAAACTGGCGGTGAGAGTTGAATGGCTGGAGTTGGAAACACAACCTTGAAGTGCCACGGACACAGCCGCTTATGAAGATTCCCAACTCGGTCACGCGAGTTATTGAAAATCGCATCGCTGCGTTTGTTCTTTGTCTCGCGTTCACGCTGTTGATGCTCAACCACCGGGTGCTGCCGCTCAATGTGCTGCCCTATTACGGTGGCAGCGCCGGTCAGGACTGCTACCAAATGGTTTGGGATCTTTGGGAGGTAAACGAATCAATCACCAGCGGCCACAATCCTTACCGGACAAGCTTGATCTATTACCCGCTGGGCGCCGAACTCGGCCGGCACTCGCTGGCAGCCGGCTTTTTTCCGCTCACTTTCATCGTCAAGATTCTCACGCCCGGAGATCAGATGTACCCAGTCTACGCCTATCGCATCGCCATCCTGCTTTCATTCACTCTGATTCTGTATTTCACCTATCTCGCTTTGCGCGAGCTCGGCTTTGACCCCTGGGCGGCAATCATTCCCGCGATAGCGTATGCATTCAGTGCCTTCTACACGGAACATTTTTTTCATTTGACGCAGGTCGCTGGCTTCTTCATCCCGTTAACTGCTTTACTGTTTATTCGCTGGTACAAACAACCAGGTTTCGCGCGGCTCCTGGCCGCGGCGGCAATCGGATCATGCTCGCTCTATTTCACGGAATTCGCGATTTACATTTTGATGGGTGCAATCCTGACAGTGATATACATGCTGATTGTTGCGCGCGAAAGAAACTTGCTTGCAGACAAGTTTCGACGGACGGGCAAAATGCCGTCGCTTGTTGCCGGAGTGGGGGGTTTGTTGATTGCGACGCCCTTCGTGATGAGCTTTCTAGCGGCGCGTACGCTTAATCCGGCAGCAACTGAGTCCTCCTACTACTCAGCGAATCTGGCAGGATTTATTCTTCCCTTACCGCAGGGCGCGCCGTTGTACGGAAGCCTTTTCTCGCGACTCACTTCCGGGATCGAGACCGGATTCGGCGAGCCTTTTATTGGATTCCCGATCCTCTTCCTGGTGGTCATAGCTCTTGGTAAAGCAAAAAACAAAGTTGTCTGGGTAAGCGTTTTGATCTCTGTATTTTTTTTCATCTTGAGTTTGGGGCCGGCCTTGAAGATTCTGCGCGTGGAGACACATGTCCCCCTGCCCTACGCTCTGCTGATGCGCATGCCACCATTCGACTCCGGGCGCACCCCGGTTCGCTTCGTCGTAGTCGGAATGTTTTTTCTGATGATTGTTGCGGCCGGCGGCTTGACCTGGTTACAGATGAAACTGGACAGCAGCAAGTCCCGCTGGGGAGTGTTGGCGCTGTCGCTGGTTCTTGCCTGGACTATTGCCGAAAAATATTCGCCCATTCCGCGTGCGCAATCGTTCGCCCCGCCACGTGGCCTGGAAAAAATCGTCAGCGGTCCGGTGCTGAACCTTCCTTTAATCAGAAACGATGGATACGCGGAAGCTCTTCAAGTTTTTCACCGGCAGCCGATTGCCACTGGATATTTGGCGAGGTATACAGCTGGGCAGCGGCAGCACTTTGACGAATTGCAAAGGCTATTCAACAAGGGCGGCGCGACATTCTGCGCAGGAGTGAAGTCAAAGGGCTTTAGCAACATCGTGATCGCGCCGCGTCAGGTTGTCTCGTATCCGCTCGTTCTGGCGCCGCTTGAATTGTCAGAGTGCTCACTCAATATTGTCGATTTGCGCACTGGGACTCTGTATGCCGCAGGCGACGCCGACGATGCGGAGATACCGGACCAATTTCCGCTTTACCCGCTCGGTGCGCGCATCGATTTAGCGTCACAAGTGTCGGATCAGTATTTGTGGTATGGCTGGAGCGACAGCGAAACCCAATTCCGCTGGACTAATAGAAACCGAGCCGCGGCTGTATTCAGCATCGCCCGAGTTGAACCGGCAATCCTGAGAATAAAGTTGGGCGCGTTTTTGGTCGCCGGCCAGGTTACCAGACAGCGCGTTAACGTCGCGTTGAATGGTCATCAACTCGCGCTGCTTGAAATCAAGCACGACGATCTAAACGAATACTCAATTACCTTGCCAAGAGAGTTTCTGCGAATGGGAAATGTTTTGACATTCGATTTGCCGGACGCGGAATCGCCCGCGGCGTTCCACCTGAGCGAGGACGAGCGGGTGCTGGGAATCAAAGTGCAGTGGATCGAGATTGATGCTGCGAAGTGACTGCCTGGACGTCTTCGATCCACGCCTGCAGCAGACCTAGCTCTTTCTCGTAAATCACATTCATGCGCACAAGTTCTTCATAACAACTGGTGAGATTCTCTCCGATGCGTTCGACCCCTGGTTCGAGCGTAAGCCGATCCAGCGCTTCGCAAATCGCGCGGTTGTTCAAATAACCGGGAACTTCGTCTTTGAAGTCGCGCATCAGATTATGTTCGTTGCGCTCCTGGTGTCCTGTCGCCTCGTGAAACAGGATGTTCCAATCATTTGCCCAGGCAATTCGCTGCGCAATGAAGCTCCGCCAAATATCGGTCATGCGAAAAGAACAATACGCGGGCAGATACATGAGCATAAATGCGTCTCGCCACCACGAAGTATTCTGACTGTTAAAGGGACTCCACGTTCCTTTTTCCAGCCCCACCCGTCGATCTTTTCTGAACGAGACCGGCAGCGGCAGCAGCAAACGATAGATTGCATCGACATCCGGATCTTCGTCACTCAATCCCTGCTGAATCGGACAGTCGAGTTCACGAGGGGAAAGACTCTCATAATCAGGCACCGCGGTCGTCACTGAATCGAGCGGCAAGCCGCGCGGCCAGATTCTTTCGTCAGTAAAATAGCGATAAATATTCACCCAACCGTCATTCGTGACGATTGGCACGTTTTGAACCCGCCTGCGCTCTCTCCAGAATGATTCATAGGGCGTGTTGTCATCGTCTGTCTCAACCAGCAAAGTGGCGCCCTCGCGCATCGCGACCAGATAACCTATGTTTTTTCGCGCGTAATGCCTGGTTGGACACTCAAGCGCGGATCTCAAGCCCAGTTCTCTTTGCGCTTTCAAACCAAAGAAATCGCAACCTTCAAGTTCGAAGGTGGGCGGACTCGGCTCGTCGCCAATCACAATGAATTGATATCCGCGTTCACGGCACCCTTCGGCAAGTGACCGCAACATCGCGTTTGGTTTGCCGATCGACGTCACGACGACGGCGATCTTTTCGTTATTTGAATTCATTAAGGAGTTTCTAAGACTGAATTGGAACTTACAGCGACCCTTGCAATCTCAGGCGAAACAGTCGCCACAAGCTGGTGAATGAATCTTTGAGCGCCGCCTTTCCCACCTGATGACTGGCCGCGCGATATTGAATCGGTACTTCAGTAATCCTGAAACGCCGGCAATACGTTTTGACTTCCACCTGGAAAAATGGCCCGCGCGAACGGATACCGCGATCTAAAACGTGCTGCAACGAATCGCGCGTGAACAGCTCGAACCCGCTGGTCATGTCCGCCAGCTCAGTTCCCAGAAACAGGTTGCTCAGAATGGTCCCGCCGCGACTGATGATTCTTCTTGACAGGGCCGTTTCAGCCATTGACCCGCCACGGCAAAAACGGCTGCCAAAAACACATTGGTACCCTTCGGCCATCTTATCGAAGAACTGCGAAATGTCGGCAGGCTGATGGCTGAATCCCGCGTCAATCTCCAGAATCCAATCCGCGCCCGCACTCAAAGCCTCGCGATATCCCCGAACGTAAGCATCGACGACGCATCTATTTTCCGGCGCCCAAATAACTTGCAGCGCTGGTGATGTCTGCGCCAGTCGCTCAAGGATTTCACGCGTTTCATCGGTGCTCTTTCTGTCCAGGATCGCGAAGAACTTCACGGACTTGAACCCACGCGTCGCCGTTTGCGCCAATACCTGGCCGACGAACTCGGCGGCGCAGTCTTCTTCATTCGCCATCGGACAGACGATGCCCAAACGGATCTCAGATGGCTGCGACAGTTTACTCACCAATTCTGAAGTGCTCGTTTCCATTGCCGGCGCAGGGTCAGAAATGCCTCTTACAACGATTGATCTTTGGACCGTCCTTAGCGACTCGCATCATACAGCCTGCAAATCTGATTATAAAGATATTCATGAGATACTACGCAAGCTGATGCAGAAGAGTGCCTGATTGCTCTGTCTTGATATGAGGCGAAGACTCCTGAAATATTTGATCTGCCCTCTATGTGCTGGAGAGATTCGCCTTTCGCATATCGCACGAGAAGAGAATGGCGAGATCATGGAAGGAAGACTTATCTGCGCGTCATGCTCGCACGAGGTGCCGATCTCGCGCGGCATCCCTCGGTTTGCAACGCTCGAACATGCAGGCGATGAAAAGGCTGCGACCGCGAGGCAGTTTGGCTGGCAATGGCAGCACTTCACCCAGGGCGATGAGCTCTACGGCGATCAGTTTCTCGGCTGGATTGCGCCGGTGCGGCCTGAGTTTTTCCGTGACAAGGTGGTCCTCGAAGGCGGCTGCGGCAAAGGGCGCCACACTCAGCTGGCGGCGAGCTGGGGCGCGCGGGACGTGATTGGGGTTGACCTCAGTGATGCCGTCGAAACGGCCTTCGCCGCCACCCGCGAGATCGAGAACGCGCACGTCATTCAGGCTGACATCTATAATCTTCCATTTGCACGCATCTTTGATTACGCATTCTCTGTCGGCGTGCTACATCATTTGCCTGATCCGCTCGGCGGCTTCAAGTCGATCGCTGCAAAAGTGAAGGAAGGCGGCCATCTTTCAGCCTGGGTTTATGGCGCCGAGAATAACGAATGGATCACTCGTTGGATTGATCCGCTGCGCAAAGGCGTGACCTCGCGGATAACGCCTCGGGCGCTGCTGCAGCTCTCAAAACTGCCGGCGGCATTGCTTTATCTAACGACGAAACTGATCTATCGTCCGCTGAATCGATTTGCCAATGGCGCGATTGCCCAGCACCTTTTCTACAATGATTACTTGAATGCGATCGCGAGTTTTGGCTGGGGCGAACAACACACGATCGTCTTCGATCATCTGGTCGCTCCGACGTCTTTTTATATCTCGCGGGAGGAGTTCGAAGAGTGGTGGCGCCAGATTGGCGCGCGCGATGTCGTCATCGGGTGGCACAACAAGAATAGCTGGCGGGGGTTTGCTCAAGTCCCTTGAGCTCATCATGCTCCTCTGCGGGCAAACGTCCGGATTTTGACTGACAAACGGTATGACTCCCGATACAACTGAACCCGATGCCAATGAAGCACTGATCGATCTTGCCTATCGATTGATTCTCCAGCGTCAACCCGATGCGCATGGTATGTCGCACTACAAAGAAGCCCTGGCCGCCGGACTGCCTCCGGTTGAGTTGCTGCGCGCCCTGCTAAACAGCGAGGAGCACAAACGGAAACAAGCTGCCTACGACTATACCGTCGATGATGATATTGCCCCACACCTTACACCGGCACTCAAGAAATTGTCGGCCAGGCTGCAAGCGTGCCAGAAAATCGAGATGGAAGACTACGAGCGGGCATGGTCGGAAGTCTTTATCGATCGCCAGGACCTCGTCATCGGCCAGCGCGAATACGGCCTGGCCCATAAGACGCGCTTCTGGGAGTTGGTTAATGCACTCTCGCTGTTGATTGAAGGAATTGACGCGCCAAGAATTCTTGAAATCGGGGCTTCCGAGTTTTCCGGCCTGTACCGCAAGCTTTTTCCTCACATACGGCTCGACATCCTCGACCGTCCTTATGCCGCAGACTATGCCGGTTTTACCGAAGCCATCTGCCGTCAGGTCGCCGGCTGCGAAGCCTTTCATACCGTCGACCTCGCCGACTATCACATGCTCGTGCCAGCTTTGGAAGGGTTGCCCCAATACGACCTGATCATCTTCGCTGAAGTGCTGGAACACCTGCCGATCCATCCTCTGGACGTGCTGCCTTCCCTGGTTCAAAGATTGACCCCCAGCGGCGCGATCTACCTGACAACTCCCAACTGCTTCGCTTACCAGAAGCTGCGGCAAATTGAATCACGCTGGAACCCGCAGACGGTCTATCCAAGGCAGGATGATAACTGGGACGCGCATCACCACTATCGTGAATACGCCGCGAAAGAATTATTCAATTTCATTAGCGAGGCCGGCGGAAGAGTAGACGGCTTCTATTTTTCCGACTGCTGGGCTGAGGACAAAGAGATTGCCGATCACCTGCATCGGCAGCCCGACGAACGTGGCAACATGGTGTTTGTGGTGCGGCGAGAATAAGGTCAACCGGATCTTACGTTTATATCAACTAAGTTGCCCGCTCATCTCCATCTTCGCGTCCGGTTGCTGATCAGTGATCTGGCCCAGGCGGCGAGCCGCGGCGCTGGCATTGAGGTTCGCTAATCCGTCGATCTTCATCGTCGATATGACGCGAAAGAAGGTAACTCCATCGAGCCAGTCGTAGCTGATTAGGTCTTCGCTGTGCACCGCGAATGTTACCGAGTAATCGTCTGGACCGAGCCAGCAGTCGAAGGGAAATGAAACTTCCATGATCTCGCCGCCGTTGACTGTGCCAAACTTCAATCCGAGCTCTCGTGTGTTGATTCCGTAGGCCGAGATTCCATGACGATTGCGGATGAGAAAGCCAAAAACGGGATCAACGATGTCACGGTGAAAGCGCACGCGCATGCGCGCGACGAGACTTTCACCTGTCTCAACCAGATCCGGACGCTGACGTGAAATATTCAGCACTTCGGCGTTGAGTACTTCTGCACTTCTGTCGCCATGGCGATATGTGTAACGGAGCGATGGGCTCTTCCGGCCCAATGCCCCATCGAAATCGGAGATCGCTTCCACGCTCCCTTCGTTACCTGATCGAGCACGCTCTGCTGCATAGGCATCCTCTCGCTCCATGATCAGTCCCAGATAACGGTTTAGGACGTCGGAAGGTTTGCCGTCGGCTTCGACCCGTCCGTTATTCAATAGGATCGCGCGCGCGCAGAGAGCCTTGACGGCGGCCAAATCGTGCGAGACGAAAAGGATAGTCGTGCCGTGCTCCTGCATCTGCTTAATGCGCTGTACACAACGATGCTGAAAAACAGCGTCGCCAACCGAAAGCGCTTCGTCAATGATTAGGATTTGCGGTTCGGTGGCGACCGCTGTAGCGAAGGCAAGCCGCACATACATCCCACTCGAATATGTCTTGACCGGCTGATGAATAAAGTCGCCTATCTCGGCGAATCGCTGAATCTCTGGCAGCAGGGCTTCGGTCTGTTTTCGGCCAAAGCCCATCAGCGCCGCGTTCATAAAAATATTCTCGACGCCGGTAAAGTCGGGGTTAAAGCCCGCGCCTAATTCGAGCAAGGCCGCAATCCGTCCGTCGAACCAGACGTTTCCATGTGTCGGTTCGAGGGTCCCGGTGATAATTTGAAGCAGGGTTGATTTGCCACTACCGTTTGGCCCAACCAGGCCGATGGTTGTCCCGGCCTCGACTTCGAAGCTCACATCTCGCAGCGCCCAGAACTCTCGATGCCAACGCCACAGTCCGCGCGTCAGTGATTCTTTCAAACGATCGCCGGGATGCTGGTAGATGCGATACTGTTTTGAGACGCGCTCAAGGCGCAGAGCCGTGGACATCGGTCTGGAGTCTAAAAGAGTTCGGAGTCGGGAGTCAAAAAAGAGGCCAATCTGCGGCCAAGCATGCTCGCTCCAAGTGACCGCGGGTGGGAATTGCCCCTTTCAAACCCAAAGCCGACGGAAGTAGATCTCGACGGCTGAAAAGCCGGAAGACTCTGTAACGTGTAATCATGCCTCTCAACCCTCCATTCGATAGCCTTCGCGAAAGTTGCTAAACTCGCCACTTCATGTGGAAGTTTTCCAAGCCAATCAAACATCCGATCCCCGAAACACGTTGGCCCGGAGTCGCAGAGGCACAGCGATCACTACTGTTTCAACCGATAAAGGTCGGAGCTATCACTCTCGAGAACCGGGCTTGGGTGCCGGCGATGGTGCCCTGGCGGGCGACCGAAGATGGTTTCGTGACGCAGGATAATCTCGACTGGTATCGCCGTTTCGCAGAAGGTCAACCTGCCGCATTGGTAGTCGAAGCTACCGGCGTGCGCGACATTCCGAGCGGGCCTTTGCTTCGAATCGGCCACGATCGATTTCTGCCGGGACTACGAAAACTTGTTGAGACTGTCAGCGCCGCCAGCGAGGGCCACACAAAACTCTTCATCCAGATAATCGACTTTCTGGCGGTTAAGCGCCGCCCCGATCCGCTGAAATTTTTCCAGCGTTTTCTTCAAATTACAGCTCGGCATCGCCGGATTCTGGCGGAAGTCACCGAGCAATCCGCCTGGCTCAGCGCCGACGATTCAGAAATTCGCGCGTTTCTGATCATCGCGCCCGAAGCCGTAATTGATCGCGTGCTCGACGCGCGCGAACGCGAAGCGCTGCGCTTTGGTTATCGGGAACGGGTAACGGACACACATCTATCTCATATCCGTGATTTGCCGCACGTGCTCCCTGAAATTTTTGCCGCCGCCGCGCGCCGCGCCCGTGAGGCCGGATTCGATGGCGTCGAATTGCATTACGCTCACGCGTACACGATGGCTGGATTTCTCAGCGCGCTGAATAAACGCGGCGATGGTTATGGTGGTCCACCCGAAAATCGGGTGCGTCTGCCGCTGGAAGTCTATCGCGCGGTGCGCGAAAGTGTCGGCAATGATTATGTTGTCGGCGTCCGATTCCTCGCCGATGAAGTAATTGCCGGCGGCAACCGGATTGATGACGCCGTGTACTTCGGCGTCGAATTCGCCAGGGCCGGCTTCGACTATCTCTCGATCTCTAAAGGCGGTAAGTTCGAGGACGCGGAACAGCCGAAAGTTGGTCACGCAGTTTATCCCTACACTGGCCAGAGCGGCTACGAATGCATGCCCACGACGCTTTCCGACGAACGCGGACCGTTTGGTCGCGCTGTTCCACTGGTTGCAGCAATCAAAAGCGCGGTAAACAAAGCCGGATTCGCGACACCGATCGTCGCCACGGGCGGCATCACGACCTTCGAGCAAGCCGAAGCGATCCTACAAAACGGTGACGCAGACATTATCGGCATGGCGCGGCAGGCGCTCGCCGATCCTGATTGGTTTCGAAAGGTGAGACTCGGACGAGGAGAAGAAGTGCGGCGCTGCACGTATACAAATTACTGCGAAGCTCTGGATCAGGCGCATCGACAGGTCACGTGCAAGCTCTGGGACCGAAAGCAACTGGAGGAACCGGGAGTTGTGATGGCGGCGGATGGTCGAAGGCGACTGTTGGCGCCGCCGTGGGAACCGTAATTGCTGGTAGGGCAACTAGCCCTCTGCTTCATACCGGTCCATGAACTCCGGATCACGCGTCCTCAACTCTTCGCTATTCACCCTGCCGCTGCGCGTCATTAACACGTAGGCCAATTCGATGGGCGACAGGTGCATGTACTGCACGGCGTTCTCAAACCACAACATGCTTTCGTAGGCGGCCGCCTGATAATCTTCAATCACTGGTTTGCGGAGTGCTTGAAATCGCCGCAAGGCGGTCTGCGCGTCCGATGTCTCAGCAAAAGATTGGTGCAGAGCGATCGCGTCTTCCATCGCCAGCTTTGTTCCTGAGCCGATTGAAAAATGCGCCGTATGCAGTGCGTCTCCGAGGAGCACTGTATTTTCGTGATGCCAACGAGCATTTTTCACCAGCACAAAATTGATCCACTTCGAATTATTGGAAAGCAGCGGCTGGCCTTGCAAATCCAACGTGAATACCCCGGCAAGATAGCCGCGTGTCTGTTCATCCGACATTTCGGCGAGCCCGCCCTGGGTCCAGGTCTGCTGATCACACTCGATAATGAAGGTGCTGGTCGTCCGATCGAATTTATAAGAATGGGCACAGAACACCCCCGCCGGCGATTGGCGAAACGTCAGGGTCAGCCCATGAAACAACTCCTTTGTGCCGTACCAGATATACTTATTCGGGCGGGTACTCAATTCCGGTTGGAAATCGGCTTTAAATCTCTCACGGACCAGACTGTTCACGCCATCGGCCCCGACCAGCAGATCGCATTCGTTTTCGAGGGAATCGAAATCGGAAATCTCCGTGTGAAAATCGATGCAGACTCCCAGATCCTGACACCTACGTTGCAGGATCTTGAGCAGTTTTATCCTCGCAATTCCGGAAAAACTGTTGCCATGAATCGAGACCTTCTGATCGCGATGGACTACGTCGACGTTGTCCCAGGCTTCAAAGTCTCGGGTGATTTCGGCGTGCGATGCTTCATCGGCTGCGCGTAAGTTGGCGAGAGTCTTGCCGGAAAAGACGACACCCCAGCCAAACGTATCGTCCGGCCCGTTGCGTTCATGGACCGTAATGTCGTGCGACGGATTGCTCTTCTTCATCAGGATCGCAAAGTACAATCCCGCCGGCCCGCCGCCGATGATGTTGATTTTCATCGTCTCAAATCAGGAAAGCCACGAAAAGGCGCAAAAAGCACAAAACGGGTTTTCCAGTCTTCTTGTGCCTTTTGTGCTTTTTTGTGGCTTACTCTTTCAGCAACTGTCCGGCAATCACCAGCTTTTGAATCTCAGAAGTCCCTTCGTAAATTCGCAACGCGCGCACGTCGCGATAGAGGCGTTCAACCACCGAACCCTCGACCAGCCCGGCGCCGCCATGAATTTGTACCGCTTGATCAATAATCCTGCCCGCGGCCTCAGTCGCGAATAGTTTCGCTTCGCTGGCTTCGCGAGTCGAACGGTCCGCGGCAGCATCTTTCAAGTAGGCGGCGCGATAGACCAGGAGACGGGCGGCATCGAGTTCCGTAGCCATGTCCGCGAGCTTTTCCTGAATCAACTGATGAGCGGACAAGGGCCGGCCGAATTGCTGCCGCGTCCGGGCGTATCGGACACTTTCGTCAAGCGCGCGTCGCGCCATGCCGGACGCCGCCGCTCCGACGCTGGCTCGGAACATATCAAGTGTCTGCAAACTGAGCCGCAAACCCTCCCCAGGATTTCCAATCAAGTCCTCTGCCGGCACCCGGCAGTTTTTTAATTCGAGTTCGCCGATGGGATGCGGAGCGATCATCGGCGTTCGTTCGGCGACATTGAACCCGGGCATGCGCGCGCTGACGATGAACGCGGAAATCTCGGCCCGTCCGTCTGGTCGTGTTCCCGTGCGCGCAAAAACTGTGTAGAAATCAGCAACGCCGGCGTTCGAAATAAAACGCTTTCGACCATTGATGACGTAGGCATCGCCTTCGCGCTGGGCCGTGGTTTTCAGAGCGGCCACGTCCGAGCCGGCGTCAGGTTCCGTCAAAGCGAAGGCGGCGATCGCCTTTCCGGCGGCCGCTCGCTCGAGCCAAAAATCACGCACGTGCTCAGTCGCTGCCAGACTGATCGCGTAAGTTCCCAGTCCCTGCATCACGAACGCCAGATCGGCCAGGGATGAAGCGTAAGAAAGGGTTTCCCTGATTATGCAAAATGAACGTAAGTCGAACGGCCGCCCGGGTGAGGCCACCGCATATTTGAGCAGATCGTTTTCCGCGAGCAAGCGGATGTAGCTGCGTAACGCTTCATCCGCATCCTTTTCATCCTGGGGGGCGCGCGTCTCGATTTCGCGCTCGGTAAAACCGGCGAGCCGCTCAGCGAGACTGCGCTGCTCTGAAGTAAAAAAAGGAGTTGTCGCGATGAAGCGATCCATTTTTTGGAGTGCGCCGGCAGAGCGCTTTTCCTAGTTTGGAGTTCCGCCTTCAGGCGGCCACTCCCTCGAATCGACCGCCTAAAGGCGGGACTCCGAACTTATTCAAACTTCGCTTCGCGCTTCTCAATGAACGCCGCGTGCGCTTCTTTGAAGTCCGGCGTCTGCATGCACAATGCCTGGGCGACAGCTTCGGCTTCCAGACCCGAATCGAAACCCATGTGCATCTCGCGATTCAGCATTTCCTTTGTCTTCGCAATCCCTAAAGCCGGTCCGTGCGCTAACTTTTCAGCAAACTCGCGCGTGACTGTTTCCAGTTGATCGTGGGCGACAACGCGATTATAGAGTCCGATTCTTTCCGCTTCGTCCGCGGAAATGAAATCACCGGTCATCAAGAGCTCGGTAGCTTTCGCCAGTCCCACCACCCGCGGTAGAAGATAAGTCGCGCCCATGTCCGTGCCCGCCAATCCGACTTTCACAAAGATGAAAGCAATCTTCGCCTCTTCGGCGGCGATGCGAAGATCAGAAGCGAGAGCAATGCAGGCCCCGGCTCCCGCAGTCGTGCCATTTAAGCTGGCGATGATTGGCTTGGGCAAAGCGCGCATGTTGCGGATCAATTCACACGTCAAACGTGTGAAATCCAGCAATCCGGCAGCGTCACGGCCCTGTAACTCGCCGATGATGTCGCGCACATCGCCGCCGGAACAGAACGCGCGCCCTGCACCCGTGATGATCACAACGCGCACCTCTTTCTCATCGCGCAACGTCGCAAAGAAATCGGTGAGTTCGCGATAGACTCCGAAAGTGATCGCGTTCAGGCGCTCCGGCCGATTCAAGGTAATCGTACCTATGCCATCACGTTGATCGTAGAAAAAAGATTGTGGGTTGATCATTTACGTGCCGCAAGTTGTTAACTTGAGTTCTTGAATCCTGGAATGCGCAAGTTAGCAACTTGCGCTACAGCACGGCAATTCCTTCAATTTCAATCTTCGCCTTATCCTCAAGCAAACTCTTCACCTCCACCAGCACCATCGCCGGAAAATGTTTGCCCATATGCGCGCGGTACCGTTCTCCGATTTCTTTTCTGCGCGCGCGATATTCATTCTTGTCCGTTACGTAGATTACCAGCCGCGCGATCTGCTCCGGCTTACCGCCTGCCTCCTTTACCACCGTCAACACATTCGTCAGTGCCCGGTCGAATTGTGCGACCAAATCATCGCTCGTGATTCGTTGATGCTGATCACAGGCAATCTGTCCGGCAATGAAAAGAAAACGCCCACCATCCGCCAAAACACCGTTGGAATAACCGCGTGGAGCTCCGAAGGATTTAGGATTGACAAACTTTAGACTCATTTCTGTTGCACTATTTCGATTTGATTTCCGCCCGGATCGCGTACATAGAAACGCGGTGAACCGGGAACCGGTCGAGGGTCGGGAATAATTTCCACGCCGGCTTCGCGAAAGTGTTTCTCAGCGCCGTTGAGATCGTCAACTGTGAAACAAACGTGGCGCGTGCTTTGTCTGTCGGCCGCTCCGTCTTCAACCGACAAATGCAACTGTGTTTCGCCAATCTGATACCAGGCGCCACTGGGCCGCGAGGCAGCTGGTTTCGGGACTTGTTTCAAACCAAGCACCGAGCCATAGAAGTGCTTAGTTGCCGCTTCCAACTCAGGCGCCACTGTTACGTTTACATGATGAAGTTGAATGACCATGCTAACCTGAAGTCCCGGATGGACGCGATGTTTATAGATCGATGATTTCCCTTGGATTCGACCCCTGTAGGGGCGACATGTCGCTCCTAAAAGGAGCTTTGACTGATCGATTGAATACGTCGAGCTATAAACATCAGGCTCCTACGGAGCCCTGAATAAGCGTTCCCTGATTTGTCTTCTTAGCTCGCGGTAAATCCATAACTGCGTCGAACCGTCACTCCTTCGGTGTTGATGCGGATTCTTATGTCTTCTTTTCGAGGTAAGCATTGAACTCCGCCGACTTATTTTTCGGCACGCTCAAGCTCTGCCAGTCGCTCGACTTGAAATGCTTTGCCAGGTAAACGATCTGTCCCACGTGATAAGCGTAGTGCGCGAGCTGGCGATTGATGGCCTGGACCACGGTATGATCCTGACCGCGAATAGTAACGGTACGCATCAGGTCTTCCGGCTTGAGCGGTTCGACCGCATCAAAAACGCACTGCCAACCTTTCTCCCAATACGCCAGCACGTCTTCCTTAGTAGTTTCGGGCAACGTGACAAATTCCATGTCGCGATTGCGCTCGGGCTTTTCACCATCCGTGGTGAGAAAGTCCGTCCAGCGAGACAGCATGTTGCCGGCCATATGTTTCATGTTGACAGCGATGCTGTTCGACTCTTCGTCGAGCGTTTTGAAAAAGTCTTCATCGCCGATTTGCGCGAACGCGCGCTCCGCAAGCTTTTTGTAATAGCGAAAGGTATAAAGCGCATCTTCGAGATAGTGTTTGCCGATTGGATCATTCATGATTTTTGTCTCCCTCTCCCTTTGGGAGAGGGTTTATCTCGCGTAAACCCTATCCTTTGATCCCCCCTGTGAAAGAAAGGGGAAAAGTCAGACCTTACCGCTTGCTACCGCAAGCGGTTCTGTATCGCTTTCGCAGCCTCCTTACGTTGTATCGTCCTCTGTTCGCCGCTGCGCATATCTTTGATCGCCACTGCCCCTTGCGCGCGTTCATCTTCGCCGATGATTGCGACGAACGGAATATTGCGTGACGAGGCGTACTTGAACTGCTTGCTCATCTTGTCGCCTTCCGGATAAACATCGACGCGCAGACCTTCACTTCTCAATTCAGCTGCGAAAGCGATCGTTTCGCCGATCGAATCTTCATTCCAGATTGTGACCATCACATCCGCCGGTGACGAAATCAACGCTGCCGGAAACATCCCACGCTCGCTCATCACCACAATAATTCGCTCGAGCCCGAGCGAAAAGCCACACGCGGGAATGTCTTTCCCCAGAAACATTCCCACCAGGTTGTCGTAACGTCCGCCTCCGCCGAGACTGCCGGCGAGGTCAGCAATGTTGATTTCGATGATTGCTCCGGTGTAATAAGCCAGTCCCCGCGCCAACGTCGGATCAAGTTTGATTCGCTGATCTGCGCTGCCGTCTTTTGTGAACTGAAGAATTTGACGCAGGTCGTCAACGCCACTCGCGCCGATCTCGTGAGAGCCGATGAATTCGACCAGCCGCCCGAGCACATCTGCGTTGTAGGCCGCGCGCCCGTTGCTGGCGGGTCCAAGGTCAATCAGATCAAGGGCATGCTTCACGCCGGCGAGCCCTTCGAAGAACCGCATGAGTTTGACCGCAGCGTCATCTACGATTGCTCGATCATTCAATTCTCGCGCGACGCCCTCTGGGCCGGCCTTATCCATTTTGTCGAGCGCGACCAGAGCGTCATTGTGTTTTTCGCGCCTGACCCCGGCTTGATCGAGAATGCCGGTCAACACCTGGCGATGATTCAAACGAATCGTGAAGTCACTGAAACCCAGGTGCTCCAGCGCATCGCTCGCGGCGGCAATCAATTCAGCCTCGACCACCATCGATCGCGAACCGAGCACGTCGACATCGCACTGATAGAATTCGCGAAAACGGCCGCGCGCCGGGCGATCGGCGCGCCAGACAGGTTGAATCTGATAGCGCTTGAAAAATTTGGGCAGCTCGTTTTGATACTGCGCCACCACACGCGCCAAAGGCACCGTTAAGTCGTAACGCAGAGCCAAATCAGCCTCGCCTGTTTTCTCATGTTCGCCGCGCTTGAGGATTTTGAAGATTAGCTGATTGCCTTCTTCGCCGTACTTGCCTATCAGCGTTTCGATATTCTCGACTGCCGGAGTCTCGAGCGGCTCAAAGCCGTAACGCTCGTACACTTCCCTGATGACGCGAATAACGTATTCGCGTTTGCGCACGTCGCCGGGCAGGAAATCGCGCATGCCACGCGCCGGTTGGGTCTTTGCAGAAGGCATCGAATTGACGGCTGTCGAATTTCGCGGGGAATCATAACCTGAAATCATCACCGCCGGAAAAGTTTCAGTCCCGGAGCGGCGAAATGTTCATAATCACGACGCCGCTTCCTGGTACCGCTCCGCGGACGCGAAATGTCTGACGTTTCCGCTACCGGGAATCGTTCTGGATCTCTTTGAGATAAGCTCGCGAATACTCGACATAGTTTTGCCAATATGAATCGAGATTAGCGACCTCTTCGGCGGTCAAAGGCCGCTTTACTTTCGCGGGCATGCCCATGACCAGCGATCGCGGCGGGATGATCGTACCGGGCGCGATCAATGAACCCGCGGCAACCAGCGATTGCGCCCCCACGCGCACATCATCGAGGACAATCGATCCGATCCCAATCAGTGAACCATGCTCGACAACGCATCCGTGCAATGTCACGCTGTGACCAACCGTAACTTGATCTTCCAGGATGGTGGGAAGCTGGCCTGTGCGCGTGTGCAACACGCAATTGTCCTGCACGTTAGTGCGCGCGCCGACGCGAATGTAGAACATGTCTCCGCGCGCGACAGTGCCAAACCAGATGGACGCTTCTGCTCCGACGTGAACGTCACCAATTATCTGCGCGCTGTCGGCGATGAATGCTGATTCGTGGATTTGCGGATGGATACCGCGGAAAGGCCTGATCATGTTCTTGAGTTTCGAAACAGGCAGACCGTAACATGACGCTAGCGTGTGGGACAAGAACTAAGTATAGGCATTATTCGCGATCTCATTAACACCTCGCTTTCAGCGAGGTGCTAGACAAGGCCGTGAGAGAAGGTAGCCGTTTTAACGGCTTCCCGTGAAAACCGTTGAAACGGTTGACGCTCTGATAGCTCGCCTCGTTCCACCTCGCTAAAGCGAGGTGTTAATGAAAGTATTGATCGGCATATTGAATCTACATTCATAGCGTCAGGTCTTGACGTTTCTGACGTACCGTGACAGATTGCGCCTCGTGACCCGCGGTGGGTAAAAGGTAAACAGTTAGCAACAGCCAGATCATGAAACAATCGATCACTCTCGCTATTTGCGTTGCCGTCGGCGGATTCATTGCAGCTTGCAGCACCGGCAGTCTCTACAAAGTCAAACCCTTCGTAAAGCTTCCACCCATGCCAGAGTCGGCAAAGGCGGTCGATCTTGGCTCGATTTCGTTTCGCGCCGCGCCGCTTCTGACTGATGAAGAGAGCCAGGAGTTATTCGAATCGAATCTGCACCTGGCCGGATTACTGCCCGTCCGCATTGAGATGATTCACAACAGCGGCGAGGCAATCGAATTCAAGAAAGTGCGTTTCCGCCTGCATGACGCGGCGGGAGCAGAGTGGAAACCAATGCCTTCCAAAAAAGCGATTGCTCGGATTCTGAAGGCGAATGACGTTTATGCTTACAATCCCCATTCACGCAAGACTTTTGAAAAAGAATTCGGGGCGTACGAACTTAACTTGAAGGAACCGCTCACGCATTCCGAACGCCGGCGCGCCGGATTTCTTTTCTTCCAATCACCAAAGAAGGAACCGGTAGAGTCACCGCACGGCCTCGTACTTACAATTGAAGGTTTGTCGCAACCCGCTACGATCAAAATCAATTGAATAAGTTCTCGCTCAGCGATTCGGTTGCATTGCCAAATTGAATTCGCGGTTAGACTTTTTCCGTCATCTTCGCATAAGCTTCCGCCCGAAATATCCCCGGACAAAGAGCAGACGATCGCACCATTCTCCGCGATCCAAATTGATAATTTTCTGAAAGGATTACATCTATGACACCAGAACGACAAGCGCAGGGACAACCAACACCGGCACTTTTATTTGACACGCTTAATGCGCATCAACGAACTGAGGCGATCAAGACAGCGATTGAGCTTGGCCTTTTCACTGCGATTGCCGAAGGCAAAGTCACGGCCGCAGAGATTGCGCAGGCTTGCGATGCATCGGAACGCGGGACGCGAATTCTTTGCGACTTTCTGGTCATCAACGGCTTTCTGACCAAACAGAGTGACAATTATGCGCTGACGCCTGACTCGGCAGTGTTTCTCGACAAGCATTCTCCAGCCTACATGGGCAGTGTGATTGACTTCATTCTGTCGCCGACGGTTGTTGGTAAATTCAAAGAACTGACGACGGCCGTGAAAAAGGGCGGCACGGCTACCGACGAAGAGAATGCGCTCGAGCCAAACCATCCGATGTGGGTGAAGTTCGCGCGCGCGATGGCCCCGATGATGGCCATGCCCGCGCAACAACTCGCGCCGCTGGTTGATCCCGGCGCCAACCATAAACTGAAGATCCTGGACATCGCCGCAGGTCACGGTTTGTACGGCCTCGCCTTTGGCAAACGAAATCCAAAAGCTGAGGTAGTCGCAGTTGATTGGCCCAACGTGCTGGAAGTCGCCAAAGAAAATGCGCAGGCCGCGGGCGTTTCGGATCGTTATCAGACTAAAGCCGGCAGCGCCTTCGACGTTGATTACGGCACCGGCTATGACGTCATTTTGCTGACGAATTTCCTGCACCATTTTGATGTGCCAACCTGTGAAGGGCTCTTGAGCAAAGTGCATGCTGCTCTAAAAGACGGTGGGCGGGCAGTAACACTGGAATTCATTCCGAATCCTGATCGAGTATCGCCGCCGCAAGCCGCAGCGTTCAGCATGATGATGCTGGGAATGACGCCGTCGGGCGACGCTTACACGTTCGCGGAGCTTGAAAATATGTTTCGCAACACAGGCTTTGCCCGCAGCGAAATGTTCGAACTGCCTCCAACGATTCAGCGCGTGGTGGTGAGTTACAAGTAGGGATGTGGGAATTTCGTTTCGCACGGCACACATAGATGCGGGCCGGCAAGAATAAATTTTTCGTGAAGGCAAGTGCCCTCGCAATTCTGCTTGTCCTGGTGTCTCTCGCGCAGGGAAACGGAAGTTATGCTGAGCTGCCAAACTTCCAGACAGTCACTGGAAACCTCTATCGCGGCGGTCAGCCAAACGTCGGCGGACTGGAAAAGTTAAAAGCGCTGGGCGTGAAAACGGTTGTGAACCTGCGGGGCGAAGACGAACACGCGCGCGCGGAAGGCGAAGAAGCACGCCGGTTAGGCTTGCGTTACTACGGCATTTCGCTGCCGGGTTTCGCAAAGCCGAAGGACGAAGAGGTGAAACGGGTGCTGGACATCATCAATACTCCAGAGAATCAGCCCGTCTTCGTTCACTGTCATCATGGCAAAGATCGCACCGGCACAATCATCGCCTGCTATCGCATTTCGCACGATGGCTGGAATGCTGAACAAGCGAAGCAAGAAGCCAGGAGATACGGTCTGAGTTGGACGGAGATTGGAATGAAGCACTACATCGATGAGTATTACGCGCGATGGCAGCAAAAGAATCGCCGATAGTCATTACCGCCCTCTTCAAAGAGGAGTTTTGTCGATGACTCGCAAAGCCAAACTGACGGGTTATTCACTGGCCATAGTCGCGATGATCGTTTTCGCGAGTTCGGCTGTGGATGCCCAGACGCGAGTCTATTTTGCCCGCGGCGCCACGCGAACGACGGTCCGCGGTTATCTCCGCGGCATGCGTGATGAAGCGAACTATGTCCTGCGCGCGAAAGCCGGGCAGCACATGCGCGTGGAAATCCGCGGCCGCGGGCCGACCCGCGGCATGCTCACCTTTCCGTCGGGCGAGGGCGAAGGCGGGCCGGGCGGTGTGGTTTTCGACGGAAATATTCCCGACACGGGCGACTACCGCATCCGTGTTACTGAAAGCAGTATGGCCAACGCCTGGCGCGGAAGCTTCACGCTGATCGTCGATGTAGTAGGCGCGAACTCTAGCGAAACAAAAGGTCGAGATAGTCGCGATTTCGTAAGTTATGTCGGCCGTTATCCGAGTGATTTGCTGCGTGGCGAGCCGGATTTGAGAACGCGCTTGCGCAAATTGCTGGGCACGAATTATCAGCTGTTTGTCGATCGCCTGCAGACTGAGATGCCGATTGAAAGCGACGGCAACACGCTAATCGCCCACGGCTGCATGGCACATCAATGCACGATCGAGGAAGCAATTCTGGCCATTAACCTGGGCGCGGGAACCATGCACGTGGCCATCAAATCGAATCGGTTCGGCGGTCGTTACAGTACGTACAGCGAAAACCGAGCTTCGATTCCCGCCGCCCTTAACCGGGCCATGCGGCAGTGACAGGGGATTTCCTTGCTACAACCGCGAGTAGGTTAATCCCGTCTGGCCCTGGTACTTTCCGCCGCGGTCTTCGTAACTGACGTCACAGTTTTCGTCTGACTCGAGAAATACTACCTGCCCGATTCCTTCGTTCACATATATCCGCAGCGGCAGATCGGCGAGATTTGCCAGCTCGACCACTAACCGGCCCACCCAGCCTGCTTCCAGCGGCGTAGTGTTTACCAGCAGGCCCGCGCGCGCGTAAGTTGATTTGCCCATCGCAATCCCGGTGACGTTGCGCGGCATGCGGAACGTTTCCACGGTCACTCCCAACGCGTAAGAGTGAGGCGGCAGCAAATAATATTTTGATCCGTCGTCGGCCGCGCGCAAGGGCGGCTCGACGAGCGATTCGTCATCGAAATGCTTCGGATCGATTTCGCGCCCATGAATCGGAGAAAATACCCGAAAGCCATCGTCAGCGAGACGCATGTCATAGCCGTAACTGGATGCGCCCGCGGAAATGATGCGGCGGCCTTCGACTTCGCGCACCAGTTTCGCTTCGAAGGGGTGAATGAGCTGCGCCTCTTCAGCCATGCGGCGAATCCAGCGATCTGATTTAACTGTCATTTTGATTCCTGTCGAACTTTCTCGGATTGCGAGCGCGCAAGCATAAGCAATTTGGAGTGCGGCGGCAACCCCAATTTGCACTTTGCAATTTTCAATTTTCAATTTAGCCTTTCTTATGAAACTTATCGTCCTCGGCTCAGGGACTTCGGTTCCCCATCCGCAACGCGCAGCGGCGGCTTTCTGGTTGGAAACTGAATCAGGATCGGTTTTGCTTGATTGCGGAGGCGACACCATTCGCCGCATTTTGCAGGAGAATCTTGACTGGTCCGATCTCGATGCGATCTGGATCAGCCACTTACATCTGGATCATTGTGGCGGCCTGGCGAATCTTCTGTTCGCGATGAAGTGGGCGCCGCAAACACAACAGCGCAACAAGAAGATAGCGATCTTCGGCTGCGAAGGTTTGCAGAAATTCTTGAGCGGGATTGGTGAATCCGTTCGTTCCGAATTGCTGGAACAACCGTTCAAGATCCAGATGAATGAAATTAGCCCGACGCAAATTAGCGTCCCGCGCGAATTTGAATTGCTTCCGGGCCTGCGCGCCCAGAGCGTATCGACGCCGCATCGCAGAGAAAGTCTCGCGCTTCGATTGACGGACAACGATGGCAAGTCTCTCGTTTACACTTCGGACACCGGATACGACGAGGAGCTGGCATCGTTCGCGCACGACGCCGATCTCCTGATCCTTGAATGCTCCTTTTGGCGAAACAAGCCCTTCAAGAAGCATCTGGAACTTGCGGAAGCGATGCGCATCGCACAGCTGGCGTCGCCACGCAAACTCGTCCTGACACATCTTTATTCGGAATGGGACGGAGTTGATATCAAAGCTGAGGCGAAGAAGTTATGGTCCGGCGATGTGGTCGCGGCCTTCGATGGATTAACGCTGGAAATTTAACGGTTGTGCAAAGCCAGCTCAGGGACTCCGGGCCGTCTTAGCACAAGAAGGAAGGTCGAGGTTCTCATTCACACCCGGCTTCAGCCGGGTGATCGGGAGTGCCAGCGGAAGGGGAAACCGTTTAAACGGTTTCCAGATCTTAGCTTGGCGCAGTTCACCTGGCTAAAGCCAGGTGTGAATGAGACCGGACTGGCCCGAAAGTATTCGATAGCCTCCGGGTGTCCGGACGATTTTTTTCTGCAAAGCCACTCAGTGTCTCTCTAGCCACACCGACTTAGCGAACGCCCCACTCCCAAATACCGTACTGTACTTTCTTGTCGACCGGATGTCCGGACTGTTTGAGCGCCAAAATGATCTGGCCGCGATGATGGGATTCGTGCGACACAAGATAAGCAAAGAACGCGATAACATGTGGCTTGAACCCCTTGATCTTGCCGCCGGTCTTCATGCTTTGATCGAGAAGAGTTCGAATGACTTTGCCTGAATCGGCCAGCGACTTGTGCAGAAGCTTCTTGTCACTCGCTTGGTCGTTTTCGATCTTGCTCAGCCCCTTCATCAAATCCTGCGCCGAGACTTTTAGCCACATCAGGCGCACATTGTGCAGGTGAGCGAACTGCTCGCCTACGTTACGCCCCTTCGACGCCAATTGTGACTCGAGGTGAGCCTGCTCGATCGCCTCGAGCAGGTAGAGGTTGATGCGGTTGTGAATGTCCCAGGCTTCAAGAAGTTGTCTGTCATCCACCGTCGTCACCTTTTTCCATTTTACGGGGCCGAACGCCTCTTCAATAGACCACTAAACCCAGAAGCCGGATCACCGCACTGTTACCGTGACGTTATTCGCCGTCAGTGAATTCCCGGTCGCGCGCTGCAATTCGGCAATTGCCTTGTTCAGATCTGTCTGCGCCCGCAGCTCGTTGCCACGGGCAACGGACAGCGCAGTTTGCCGTTCGAGGACGAGGAAAACAGTAGATTGCCCGGCATCCAATTTTCGTTTCTCGCTGTCATACTGCTTTTCAGCATCTTCACGCGCCACGGCCGCGGATCGCAGGCGGGCTTCCGCCGTCGACAGAGCCTGCAAGGCATTGCGCACTTCAACCTGGATCAATTGCTCGAGCTGCTCCCGCTGCGTCGCGATACGTTTTCCCTCCACGAGCGCATGACCCAACTGCCCTTCCGCTGTGCGATTGCGCAAAGGCAGGCTGATCGAAACCCCAAAACGAAAATTATTGAATTGATTCGAAGCGAGGTTCGAAAGCGATTGGCCGTAACCGCCAATCAGGTTGGACGGAATCGTCGTGGCTGGCGGCGCCGGCAAAGCTTGCAAACCTTCAATCGCCGATAATTCGTTGACTCGCGCAAAGATCTGCGCATTGCTTGCCGAAAATGGATTAGCTGTCGAAGTCAGCGTGCCGGCGTTCCCGACTACTCCATAACTGCCGACCAGATTGATTTCGGGCCTGGTGAGGTCCCGATAAAGTTTTTGATCGAGCTGATTAATTTCGCGCGCCAGATCCGATTGTCTCAATTCCTGACGATTCTCAATCGCGGCTTTCATCGCCTCGTCCAGCGAAACCTGGGGCAGACTAAGGTCCACGTCGTCGGTCGGGATCACGGAAAGGTTCCACAAAGGCGATTTCTGATTCTCGGCAATCATATTCTTCAAATTATTCTCCGTGCGATTTACGTCATCCAGCGCCGTGAACTCTGCCTGCTCGAAATTGGCTACCTGTGTTTCCGCCGCCACAATATCGATCGGCGCCAGCGACCCTTCGGCCACCATGCGCCGGTTATGTTCGAGCTGGGTGCGAGCATCGGCAAGCGAGTCGCGTTGGATCTGCAGATTGCGCAAAGCAAAAACCAGATCCCAATACGAGCGCTGCACGCTGGTTAAGACTTCCACCGCGCGCTGGCGAAACTGGGCGTCGGTCAGCGAAAGATTCTTCCTGGCCACGGCAATCTGCCGGCGCGGCAGATCGAATCGCAGGCCGCGCACCAGCGGCTGCGTGAAACTGAATGTCAGCGCCGTGGGATATTGTGGATTCACCCCCGTGAACAGGCTGTTACTGGTTTGCCGAATGGATGAAAAGTCCACTCGATAATTGCCACCTCCTTTTGGAGCCAGGCCTTCGAGCCGCGTCGTCGCCGTGAAATCAGTTGTTTCTACCACTGCCGCCCCACTCAAAAAACTCGTCGCCGGACTCTTTATTCTTTCGTAATAACTTTGTCCAGTCAGTTTCGGATCGTACGCGCCGCGCACGCTGAGCAAATCGAACTCGGCAATCTTAACGTTGTCGCGCGCGACCTCGATGTCTTTGTTATTAGATAAGGCCATGGCGATCGCCTCGCGCAAAGAGAGGGTCTTCTGCTCGTTCATGTCGACGCCAACCCGATTGAGCGCCGGCAGCGGGCGGTCAGCGTTGGCCCGATAGTCGATTGCCACGCGCGGCACGTTTACCTGTTCCGTGGTTGATGGCGGCGAAGGACGCGGCAACGCTGAGGGTTCCTGCGCCAGTGTGTTATGTGAAATCAAGAGCCCGAGCGTAACGGTTATCAATAGAACTTTCATTATTGACTCCAACAAAGACGTAGTCGCCGTCGCCGCCTTCCGTCGTACCGCTCCCGCGGCCGATCTAATTCCCGCGCCAATTCGGGACCAGACGTGGCTCCGCGCCAGATCGTCGAACAGGGAATAGAACACCGGCACTGCAAGCAAAGTCAGCAGCAGGCAGAGTGATTGGCCGCCGACCACGAGCACGCCAATTGATCTGTTCGTTCCGGATCCCGGGCCACTGGAAAGCGTTAACGGCATCATGCCGGCGACCAGGGCGATGGTCGTCATCAGAATCGGCCGCAGGCGATCGCGGTTAGCTTGAATGATCGCGTCATGCCGTTCCATGCCATGCCGGCGCAATCCGTTCGTGTGATCGATTTGGAGGATCGCGTTTTTCTTGACCACGCCGAACAGCAGCAACAGCCCGAGGCCGGAAAAAATATTTACGGTCTGGAAAGTTACCAGCAGGGACACAATGCCGAACGGTATCGCCAGCGGCAGGGTCAGCAGAATCGTGATCGGGTGAATGAACGATTCGAATTGCGCCGCCAGCACCATGTACATGAATACAAACGACAGGACGATTGCCAGCAGAAAGTAGTAGCCCGCACGCCCGAGTTCTTTCGACCTGCCCGCCAGGCCGGTGGTGTAAGCGGCGTCCATGTGTTCGTCCCTGGCGGCCTGATTGAGCTGCGCAATTACCGCCGACTGCGAACCGCCGGGTTTAGTATTCGCCAGTAGAGTTACCTGTCGCTGGCGATTCAATCTGTCGATTGAAGATGGCCCGGTCCCCTCTTCGACATGCACCAGATTATCGAGACTGACCCAGCCAAGTTTTTGCGAGGCGACCAACATTCGCTTGATGCCTTCGGCGTTCGCGCGATATTCCCCCACTGCTCGCACGCGTACGTTGTATTGGTCAGTACCCGCGTTGAAAGTTGAAACCTTTTCGCCGGCAACCAGGGTGTTGAGTGATTGGGCGATGTCGCCGACCCGCACACCGAGATCCGCCGCCCGCGCGCGATCGATGACGACCCGCAATTCAGGCTTGCCGGTGATCAGGGTCGAATCAGCATCGACCACATCCGGCATGTTCGTCATCTTCGTCAAAAGGTCGTCTGAATACTTCGTTAACTTGTCGAGATCCGGACCGCCGATCACAAACTGAATGTCGGCGTTACGAAATCCGCCTCCCGAAATTGCCGCCACCTGATTGACGCTGGTGCGCAACTGATTCGGAAATTCCTTGAGATACTTGCCGAGAATTTCTGAACGCGCGCGCAGCATCAAAGCGTTCTGCGACGTGCTTCGCTCCTCGATCGGCGTCAGCTTCACATAAATATTCGCCAGGTTAACCACTTGTTGTTGACCTGCGCCGATTGTCACCAGCGTATCGGTGACGCCGGGAAGTTTGCGCGTGTCCGCCGCAATGCGCTCGGCGAGCGCGGAGGTAGCCGACAAGGTATAGCCCTCAGGGGCACGCACGCTGATTTCGAACTGTGATTGATCGTCTACCGGCAAAAAGTTTTTGCCGACAAACCAGAAGAGCGGTGCAATGCTGAGGATTACCAGCAGCGACAGCAGCACAATCGCCCAGCGATGGGCCATCGACCACTTGAGCATCCAGGTGTACGTGCGATCGATCGGCCGGTAGAAGCGCGACTCTTTCGATTGGGCCTGGTTGTATTTGTCCTTGAATTCAGCCAGTGATGCACGCTTGTCCGGCTCCGGCGCGTCGGATACGGACGGTGCCTTGTCTGGAAGGCGAGCGGGTTCATCTTGCTTGCGTTTGATCAAACGCGCCGCCAGAGTCGGCGTGAGCGTGAAGGAAACGAGCAGCGAAACTGCGATTGCAAAGGCCGAGGTCAGTCCAAACGACGACATAAACCGGCCTACGATTCCGCCCATGAAACCCACCGGCAAAAACACTGCGAGCAGCGACAAAGTAGTAGCCGTGACGGCCAGCCCGATCTCCTTGGTGCCGTCGATTGCCGCCTGGAACGGGGGCACGCCCTTCTCTTCAATAAAGCGATAAATATTCTCCAGCACCACGATCGCATCGTCGATCACAATACCAACCATCAAGGTCAGGGCCAGCATCGTGATCTGATTAAGGGTAAATCCCATCGCATTCATCAAACCAAACGTGGCGATGATCGACGTTGGGATCGCGATTGCCGCAATGAACGTCGAGCGGAAACTCCAGAGAAATACAAACACGACAATCGCCGCGAGGACACTGCCCTCGATCAGGTGCAGTTGAATGGCGTCCAGCGAGGCCTTGATGAAAATCGTTTGGTCGCCCACAAGTTGGGTCTTGATGTCGTGGGGCAGCGTGGGCGCAATCTCGCCTAACCTTTCTTTCACTGCATCGGCAACCGCTACTGTGTTCTGGCCCGACTGTTTGGAAACGACCAGCGTCACTGCGGGCTGGCCGTTCAGGCGAGCTTCGGTGCGCTGCTCTTCAGCGCCGTCTTCGGCGTAACCAATGTCGCTCAGCTTTACGGCGTAAGGCCCGCGATTGGCGACTACCAGATTGTTAAAGTCGGATGCTGAAACGATGCGGCCCATCGTGCGGACGGTGAGTTCGCGCTGGCCTTGTTCGACGCGGCCGCCTGGCACTTCCATGTTTTGCAGCTTGACGGCGTTTGCAACATCGGCTGCTGAAACGTTGAAAGCGCGCATCTTGTCGGGATCGACCCAGACCTCGATCTCCCGCAACCGGCCGCCGACAATATCGACGTTGCCGACGCCGTTGATCGATTCAATGCGGCGCTTGATCTGTTTGTCGGCAATGTCGGTAACTTCGCGCAGGGAGCGCGGCGCAGAAACAGCAATGCGCAAAACGGGAGTTGCGTCCGTGTCGAGCTTTTGGACGATCGGCTGTTCGGCCGTCGTCGGCAGATCGTTTACGATCAAGTCAACCTTATTTCGCACTTCCTGCGCGGCGATGTCGGCGTTTTTCTCCAGGATGAACGTTATGAAGACCTGGCACACACCTTCGACTGAGGTTGAACGTAGTTCGTCAATCCCGCTGATTGTGTTAACGGCGCCCTCGACCTTGTCAGTGATTTCGGTTTCGATTTCCTGTGGTGACGCGCCGGGATTCACGACGGTTACGGTGATCGTCGGCAGGTCAATCTTCGGAAACAGATCGACGCCGAGCGCGTTGAAAGAAAACAGGCCGACGACCGTGATGCTCAGAATGATCATGGTCGCGAACACCGGGCGACGCACGCAAATTTCAGCTAGTTTTTGCATATCTCCTAAGTTTCGAGTCTTGTCTTCAAAATACGACACGCGCTACGCGAACGTCGGGCTTGCGCCAACTCGAAAACTCGAAACGCGGAACTGCTATTGCCGAACGGCCACCCCGTCACTCAATTGATCGACGTTACTGCTGGCTACGATTTCATCAACCGCGACGCCGCTCTTAATTTCGATCAAATCGGCTTCGGCCTGCCCCGGCTGGATCAGCCGCTGCTGAGCATGACCGTTCTTAATTACAAACACGTAAGTCGCGCCTGAGATGGTCCGCAAAGCCCTCTGGGGCACCAGCACGGCGGCTTCGGTCTGTGGCAAGAGAATGCGCACGGTCCCGAACTGGCCGGGTTTGAGGGCGCCACTGCCATTGTCGATTTCGGCTTCGACGGTCAGGGTGCGCGAGTTCGCTGAAACGTTGGGCGAGATGCGCGCGACGCGACCGCTGAATGAACGATCCGGCCACGAGCTGGTCGCCAGCGAAACTGACTGACCGTTTTTAATCTGTGGCACGGCTTGCTCCGGTACGTCGATGCGAATCCACAACGGATTTGTCTTCACGATGGTCGCAACTTTCGTCGTCGTCGAAACATAAGTGCCGACGTCAACCGGGCGGTCCAGCACGTAGCCGTCGATGGGCGCCGTCACGACGGTGTAAGAGAGACTTCGTTTCGCGAGATCGACCTGGGTCTGGGCGTTGGTTACATTCGTCCGCGCCACCATGACTCCGGCGTAGTTCTGTCGAGCCTGTGCCAGCGCCGCTTCATAAGTCTGTTTGAGCGCGTCGCGCTGCGACTTTCGCTGGTCGTAGTCAGCTCGAGAAATATCACCTGACTCGATCAACTTTTGCGCGCGCAGGAAATTGTTCTCGGCCAGCTCGAGGTTTGCGCGCGCGGTAGCGACCTCGGCAACTCTTTCCGGAATGAATTGCTGTCCCGTTCTCAGCCCGATTTTTTCTTCTGCCTGCCTTACTGCCGCTTTGGCGTTCTCGAGCTGGGCCACGGCCTGATCGATTCGCAGTTTGTAATCGGCGTCTTCCAGTCGCACCAGCATCTGGCCTTTGCGGACTGGAGAGCCCATGTCGACGCCAACCGCGACAACCTTGCCCGCGGTCTGCGGCTGCACATCGGTCTGAACGTCTGCGGCGAGACTGCCGGTCGCTTCAAAAAATCGTGGCAGCTGGCGCGAGACGGCAGCCACGGTAGTGATATCAACCACGGCGGAAGGACTGGCGGAGGTTGTGGCGTTATTCGGCTGCCCCTTTGAACGACTGCAGGCAGCCAGGCCGACCGCGGCCAGGGTTAAGACCGCGAGGACGACTATTAGTTTTGGATTCTTCAGCTGAATCATCTCTTAACTTTCTTTTTGTCTCGAGACAGGGAGATTCGTTTCTTTGTTTGCTCGTTGCGCCTGGTGTTTCGGCCCGCGAAATCGACGACTCTCTTTGAAGAACTCGCGGCAGTGATTCCGTCCAGCAAAATCCGGGCGAAACGTCCGGCCGCTTCTTCATTCGAAATCTTCAAGAGGCTGCGTTTGCGATCGTATAAGTTGTTATTGAGCGAATGGTGAATCACCATGCCGATAAATGCGCGCACCACAACTGCCGGCTCGATTTCAACCATCGCTCCGTCCTTTTGGCGTTCACGAATGTAGTCACCGAGAAATTCGTAAACCCGGCGCACGAATTTGTCCCAGAACATTTGTGCCAGCTCATGTTCTTCCAAAGCTGAATACAACAGGAGACGCTGAAACTCGGGATCGCATTCATTCTGCACGAGCGCGTTGAGGGCGAGCCCTTCAAACACCGCGCGATCATTTTTTTCTGCGAGCGCATCGGCGACTATCTGGCGCGGGTCCTCAGCGTCTCCGGCGCAGGCTTTATCGTCGATGATGGCGCTGTAGAGTTCTTCCTTGGTGGCGAAATGACGGAAGACCATGGCTTCCGAAACGCCTGCGGCCCGAGCGATCTCTTTAGTAGTGGTGCCGCGAAATCCGCGCCGGGAAAACAGCTGCATCGCGACCCGCACAATTTGTGACCGGCGCTGTTCGCCGGCCATGCGACCGTTACCGTGGGCGGCGCCGAAGTTGGAAAGAATTGATGATTTACTCAAGTTTTAGGGGTCCCTTAGGCTCTTGCTAAGAAAGTAAGTACTTACTTACCACACGAGGCTAGATAGTGTCAACGGTTGGATTCCGCTGGATTTCGCCTGGAGAAGTAATTTGTAACAGGGCGATGGCGAATGGGAATTCTCTTCATCGCACCGAACGAAGTATAGCTGAGCGTCTGCATCACCTGAGACTGATTCATTCCCTCATCCTTTATGCGGACCACCGGATCGTTGGGATCGCTTGCCTTGCGGCGCCGGTTGCTGACCGAATGTCGCATACGGCAGCAGCAGTCAGGAGCAGAAGAATGACGGTGGAAATCCGGCGCTTCATCATTTCAAATTCTCGAATGATAAAAGGTTGGTGTTTCGGAGGTTCGCTTGCCTTGAGGCCGCGGGCACAGAACGCCGTGAATTGAGGCGCTATTACTCTCAGACTACGGTTGAGGTTTCAAGTCAAAGGGGTCTAACTGACGCCGCCTTTCACAATTGGGCTATCGCAAGCGGTGGGGCAGCGGCTGACCGAAAATCCGTGGCAGTATCAAGTCACGGAAAACTGAGAGCTTCGTCTCAACTCGACTAAAACGCAGCTCAGGCCATGGGAAGCAACTCAGCCTGTTGCGGACGTGAAGCGGCATGGTTCTTCATCCACTCCACCAAGTCGTCGACAAACTCTTCAGGCAATCCCTCTTCTAGATCCTCGGCACGCCGAAAAACACGATCGTACGGCCATGTCCCAGCAGTGAATGGAGCAATAGGCTCAGGAACGGGTTGCACTTTCACTTCATCGGTGCTCAGAAAGTCCTTTGGCTCCTGCAAGAAGGTAATCTTCTTGCTTCCTCCAAAAGTTTGAATCGTGCGCAAGCACGGAGGCCTGTACTGCCTAGGGTCGAGCAGTTCTATTGGTGCAGAGCGAACACCTTCCTTCTCTTCCTCCTCGGCAATCTTCTTGTCGCGGATTCCGTGAGCTTTGAGACCATATTCGCCTGAGCAGAAGACATTGGCGGTCGGGTTGTCACACACGTGCCCATCCCAACCGCGATCGTGCCACGGCAAGCGAAGTGAAAGATGTTTTGCCATGAGGGCTCCTATGGGATCGTGAACCGACCGAACCTGGGTTCAAAGTCAACCCGGCTGCCAAGGCCAACTGATTGTGGAAACGCAGAATCAGAGCCGCTTTTCTTGACCTGTTTGAGAGGTTAGCGGCGGGAGCAGTTCGCTTTTATATCCGCATTCTTCTCTCGCGCAATAACGCGTGATGCCTTTCCTGGTGGTCTTCTCCAAAAGAAATGGCGCGCCGCACTGCGGGCATTTTTCCGGAATCGGCTTGTCCCAGAAAACGGTTTCGCATTTCGGATATTCGGAACAGCCGTAGAAACTCTTGCCGCGCTTTGATCGTTTGACGATGAGTTCGCCTTTGCAGCCCGGACGAGGACAGGCGATGCCGGTAGTTTCGCGCTTGATGTATTTGCACTTCGGATAGTTCGAGCACGAGATGAATTCGCCGTAGCGGCCCTGACGCTTTACAAGTTGCGCATTATCGATCGGACACTTCTCATCGATTGGTTCGGGAGGTGCGGTTAGCTTGCCGCTTCGTGAAATCTTGCGGATGTTGCGACACTCGGGGTAACCCGAGCAGCCGTAAAACGGGCCAAAACGGCCGCGTTTTAACTGCATCGGCTTGCCGCAAAGTTCGCATGCTTCAATCTCTTCTTCACCATCCGCAGAAGTTTGCGACTGACTGGCTCCGCCGTCAGAGGTGACCGGTTCCGCGTCTCGCGTCGCGCCGCAGTTATTGCACTTCAGATATTTTCCGAAGCGGCCAAGCTTCATCACCATGCCCGGCGTGTTGCACTTCAAACAAACTTCGTCAGTCGGCGTTTCCTTCTCTTTGATGTCCTTGGCGTATTTCTGGAATTTCGCCAGGTCGTCCTTGAACTTGTCATAGAACTCGTGCAGGGCATCGGTCCATTTCAGTTTGCCTTCTTCGATTTCATCGAGTTCCTCTTCCATTCTCGCGGTGTAAGCCTCATTGAAAAGCTCACCAAACCCGCCTTCGATCAGGACATCATTCACCGTTTTGCCGAGCGCCGTTGGATGGAACCGCCCTTCTTTCTTCTCGACGTATTCGCGATCCTGGATCACCGTCATGATCGCGGCGTAGGTCGACGGCCGCCCAATGCCCTTCTCTTCCAGAGCCTTGACGAGGGTAGCCTCGGTATAACGCGGCGGCGGTTCGGTGAAATGCTGCTCCGGATCGATCTTGTTCAGCGCCAGGGTTTCACCTTTACTGACCAGCGGCAGCCTGCGCTCGTCTTCCTCGTCCTCTGGTCTTTCATCGCGACCTTCCTGGTAAACCTTCAAAAAGCCGTCGAACTTCTGCACTGAACCCGTCGCCCGAAACACAAACCTTCCGGCTTGAATATCAATGGTCGTTTGATCGAAGAGCGCGGGCATCATCTGGGAAGCAACAAAACGTTGCCAGATCAACCGATAGAGTTTCAGTTCTTCGGGTTTCAGATATTTCGCCAGTGAATCGGGAGTGCGCGTGACATCCGTAGGGCGAATCGCTTCGTGGGCATCCTGCGCATCTTTCTTTGACCGGTAATGGACCGCCTTCTCGGGCAGGTAGTTAGCGCCATACTGCCCCTCAATAAATTGACGTGCCTCGCCTAACGCCGCTTCGCCCACCCGCGTAGAATCCGTGCGCATGTAGGTAATCAAGCCGACAGAACCTTCGCTGCCAATCTCGATTCCTTCGTAAAGATGTTGCGCGATCATCATCGTGCGTTTTACCGGAAAGCTCAGCTTGCGGGAAGCTTCCTGCTGCAACTTTGAAGTGATAAACGGCGGAACAGGATTTCGCTTGCGCTCTTTGGTGGTGACGTCATTAACGATGAAGGTCTGCTTTCCGGCTTCGGCGACGATTTCGTTCGCTTGCGAATCGTTCCCGATGAGTATTTCGGATCTTTTGAGATCCTGATCGAAGCCGCTGGTCTTGACCGTTTGCTCTCCCACTTTCAGCAGGCGAGCGTCGAACGCCGGCGGTTCCTTACTCCCGAGGTTTGCCGTGATCGTCCAGTATTCAGTCTTAACGAAGGCTTCGATTTCGCGCTCGCGCTCGACAACCATTCGCAGCGCAACTGATTGCACCCGGCCGGCGCTCAAGCGCCCGCCGATAGTTCGGCACAGCAGCGGCGAAACTTTGTAGCCCACCAAACGATCAAGCACGCGGCGCGCCTGCTGTGCATCGACCAGGTTCTCGTCGATCTGTTTCGGATGCTCGAACGCCTCTTGCACCGCCCGCTTGGTAATTTCATTGAACATCACTCGAAACGCGGGCACGGCGGGTTTCTTCGGCACTATTTCTTCGGCCAAATGCTGGCAGATGGCTTCGCCCTCGCGATCCGGATCGGCGGCAAGATAAATCGCCCCGGCAGTCCTGGCCGTCTTTTTCAGATCGGCGACTATCTTTTTGTTATTCCGCTTTTTTGAATCGGGAATAATCTCGTATTCCGGCTCGAAGTTGTTTTGGATGTCGACGCCCAGTCCCTTTGAAGGCAGATCCTTGATATGCCCGATCGAGGCCTTCACGATGAAGTCCGTGCCGAGATATTTATTGATCGTTTTCGCCTTGGCCGGCGATTCAACTACGACGAGGCTCTTTGCCATTTAACCCTTCAACTAACTTTCCTTCGGTCACGCACTGATGACACTTCGATGAACAGAGGTTGCTTACTGCCTGATTTGTTAGCTTGCTGCTGGGCGGCCACGAAAATAACATTAAGTGCGCCCGAAACGCCAAACAGTCCCCAAAAACCAGCGAAAATGCTGGCCTTTCTTAATTGAGTGCGACGCCGGCAAGTTCCAAAGTCACATTCTGCGGACGAAACACTTCCCGGGCAGAGCGCGAATCAACTCGCGCATTTCCAGGTTGAGCAAGGCGCTCGTAAGTTGCGTGATTGAAAGTTTCGTATTTTCGGCGAGCGCGTCGATCTGCAACGGCGTATCCGTCGAAAGTAGCTTGAAGATCGCGCGCTCATGTGCCGACAAATCAGCGGGTGCGAGTTGAAGTTGATCCAGCAGGTCGCCTTTCTTTTTTGCTTTCCTGCCTGGCGGCGGCAGAATCCGCGCGGCGATTTCCGCCGGCAATTCGCTGGCGACATCCTGCCATTGCTGCACCAGCTTTGCGCCCGCGCCCTTAATCAAATAATTCGTGCCGAAAGAATTGCGCGAAGTAATATTGCCGGGCACGGCGAAGACCTCGCGATTCTGTTCCATCGCCAGCCGGGCCGTTATCAGGGAGCCGGAATTCTCGGCTGCTTCGACCACCACCACGCCCAGGCTCAAGCCACTGATCACGCGATTACGATAAGGAAAATTCTCCGAGACCGGCGGCGTGCCCAGTGGAAACTGGGTCACCAGCGCGCCGTTCTTTTCCAGAGTTTCATCGGCCAGCTTCTTGTGGTCCCGAGGATAAATCTGATCAAGACCGGTACCCATCACCCCAACTGTTCTCCCGACTGCTTCCAACGCGCCGCGATGCGCGGCGGCATCAATGCCGCGCGCCATCCCGGAAATGATCGTGATGCCGCGTTGCGCCAGTTCCCGTGACAGCATCAGAGCCGCATTCTGACCATAAGTCGAACAGCGGCGCGATCCGACCACCGCCACGCACGGCCGATCAAGGCATTCCGCCCACGCGCCTTTTACATAGAGCACAACAGGGGGATCGTAGGTCTCGCGCAAGAGCGAAGGATAAACGCCATCGTCCAGGACGATGATCTCGCCGCCCAACTTTCGTACCCGCTCAATTTCAGCTTCGGCGCGGTCGTGTAGTTCGCGGGTAGCGATGCTCTCGATCGCTTCGGGTGGCAGCCGCAGCAAAGCAAGTTCGCGCCTGGGCGCGTCGAAGATCGCTTCGGCCGATCCGAAATGCTCAAGCAGGCGCGCTGTTACGCGGGGCCCAACACCAGGAGTCATGTTGAGAGCAATCCAACTAATCATGATTTCGGAGTGCGGGAGCACCTCCTTTGTTTGTGTCAGAAGGCCTACGGTCAGCGAGGCATTTCGAGGACAAGGCGCGCCGCTGGCGATGCGCGGTTTCCGACAACTAAGTTTCTGATCCGATGCGCATGCTGTGAAACGACCGCGCAACGAAGACTAACGATATCAAAAAGAAAACAGCCGCCAGTATACGACTAAATGTCGAACCCTGCTGTTTGGTAATACTCACGGCCAGCTCGACGGCCAGCAATCCAAAGAGCGTCGTAAACTTAATCACCGGATTCATGGCAACCGACGAGGTATCTTTGAAGGGATCGCCGACGGTATCGCCGACTACCGTCGCATCATGCAGCGCCGTTCCTTTCTGTTTCAGTTCAACCTCGACGACCTTCTTCGCATTGTCCCAGGCGCCCCCGGCATTCGCCATAAAGATCGCCTGGTACAAACCGAATATCGCAATCGAAATCAGGTAGCCAATGAAAAAGAACGGTTCTACGAAGGCGAAAGCCAGGGTCGAGAAGAACACACCGAGAAAAATATTGAACATTCCTTTCTGCGCGTACCTGGTGCAAATCTCGACGACTTTCTTGCTGTCTTCGACAGAAGCCTTTTCGACTCCTTCCAGCTTGATGTTGGCTTTGATGAACTGCACCGCGCGAAATGCGCCGGTCGTCACGGCTTGCGTTGAGGCGCCGGTGAACCAATAGATTATGGCGCCGCCAGTGATCAATCCCAGCACAAAGGGCGCATGCAACAACGAAAGGTTTTCGGTGTTGATGGTGAGCCCGTTGGTCAACGCCATGATGATCGAAAAAGTCATCGTCGTCGCTCCCACTACGGCCGTTCCGATCAACACCGGTTTCGCGGTGGCTTTGAAGGTGTTACCCGCGCCGTCGTTTTCCTCCAGCATGTCCTTGGCCCGTTCAAAATTCACCGCGATGTTGTGTTCGTTCTTGATTTCCTCGGCGGCGTTAGGGAGATGTTCAATCAAGGACAGTTCGTAAACTGATTGCGCGTTGTCAGTAACCGGGCCGTAAGAATCCACCGCGATAGTTACCGGACCCATGCCCAGGAATCCAAACGCCACCAGGCCAAACGCGAAGACGGCCGGAGCCAGCATTATCGAACCCGGCGGAAGCCCGCCAAGGCCCATCGTGCTGAAGACAAATGCAATCGCCATCAGCGCCACAATGCTGATGCCCAGCCAGTAAGCAGAAAAATTGCCCGCCACGAACCCGGAAAGAATATTCAGCGAAGCACCGCCTTCCTGCGATGACTTCACGACTTCCTGAACGTGTCGTGATTCAGTCGACGTAAACACTTTGACCAGCTCCGGAATGACGGCGCCCGCCAGTGTGCCACAGGAAATAATGGTTCCGAGTTTCCACCACTGCGAGGTGTCGCCGCCCAGCGTCGGAATGATCAAGTAGGAAACAACATAGGTCAGCACGATCGAAACGATTGAGGTGATCCAGACCAGCGACGTCAGCGGCGCTTCGAAATTCATTTTGTCGGCGTTTGCGAATCGGGCTTTCGCGATGGCGCCGTTAACGAAATAAGACAGCGCGCTGGAGATGAGCATCATGACGCGCATGACAAAAATCCAAACCAGCAATTGCACCTGGATGTGCGGATCTCTGACAGCCAGCAGAATGAAAGTAATCAGCGCGACCCCAGTCACCCCGTAGGTTTCAAAACCGTCGGCGCTCGGTCCGACTGAGTCGCCGGCGTTGTCACCCGTGCAGTCGGCAATCACGCCGGGATTGCGCGCATCGTCTTCTTTGATCTTAAAGACGATCTTCATCAGGTCCGAACCGATGTCCGCGATCTTTGTGAAGATGCCGCCGGCGATTCTCAGCGCCGCGGCGCCCAGCGATTCGCCGATTGCGAAACCAATGAAGCACGGACCGGCATATTCGCCTGGCACGAACAACAGGATGAACAGCATGATCAGCAACTCGACGCTGATCAAAAGCATCCCGATGCTCATTCCGGCTTTGAGTGGAATCTGGGAGATCGGGTAAGGCTTGCCGCCGAGACTGGCGAAAGCTGTGCGCGAGTTGGCGAACGTGTTTACGCGAATGCCGAACCAGGCAACGCCGTAACTGCCGGCGATGCCGACCAGACTAAAGAGCAAAATAATCGGCACGGTGAGCGTGATGGGATGGCCAGGAACCGGGCGTAGCACGCCAAAGTAAGCGACCACGATCGTCGCAATGAAAACCCAAAGCAGCAAAATGAATTTTCCCTGGGTGATCAGATACGTCTTGCAGGTTTCGTAAATCAGTTCCGAGATTTCGCGCATGGCGCGATGCACCGGAAGGTTCTTTAGCTGCACGTAGATTACCAAACCAAAGATCCAACCCAACAAGGAAATGAAGAGACCGGCAAGCAATAAACGGTTGCCGCTAAATCCGAGAAAGTTGACGCCTGAAAGATCCGGAAGTTTGAGCGCCGCTTCGCCGCCGCCGCTTTCGCGCCTCTGGGCCATAATCGCCGGCGCGCTGAAGGCGAGAGCAGGAATTGCGAGAAATAAGGTAAACAGTTTGCGGCGCGATACGAGCGCAAACTTCGACATTGAATTCACTATCAAGAAAATCCTTTCCTTTATTGCAGAGATAAAAGCCAGCCGAAAAGAGTCGGTTATTATTGCCGATTTTGCGCTGAACTGTCCACCGGGATTCGAATCCGAAGCGCCTATTTGCCTGGCGCCGTTGCGTCTTTGCGCCTTTGCCTGAACGGTATTTCTCGAAAAGCCGCGATGAAGAACTAAAGCCGCTAAGATTGCCTGACGCGTCGCGAACGCTAGGCTTCGGCAACAGCGGCATCGGATGAGATCGCCGTCGCCTTACCACCACCAATCCAGCTTCGCACGGAGTCAATCAGAACGATGACAGCTGCCAACATAATGAGGGCGGTGAGTGTTGTGTCGACATATCCCTGAGTTGCCGTAACAGGATTCTGCGCCAGCGGCCAAAAAATATCGCGGATTGATTCGTAGCCGGCGACCAAAGTCGTCGTCGCGACAAATGATAACGGCACGAGCGTCACCCAACTGTAACGCGCTTTGCCTGTGTTGATGACGATCGTGGTTGCGACACAGAGCGCGACCGCGGCCAGCAGTTGATTGGCGATGCCGAACATCGGCCAAATCGTGGAAATCGATCCGCTCCAGATGAAAGCGGCCCAGGCAAAGACAATTACCGCGCTGGTCACAATCGATCCCGGCAACCAGGTGGGTTGTTCCAACTTGCGATAGAACCGTCCGCCAAATTCTCCTAACAGAAATCGAGCGACCCGGGTGCCTGTATCGATCGTGGTGAGGATGAACAACGCCTCGAACATGATCGCGAAGTGATACCAGTATTTCATCAGGCCGCGCAGACCGGGAATACCATCGAATATCTTCGCGATCCCGATGGCCAGCGTGACTGCCCCGCCGGTGCGCCCGCGTACTTTCTCTCCGGATTGCGCCTCCAGACGGTCGAGCTCCTGTGGTTGCAGATTGAAACCCTGCGCGCCTTCAGCGTCGACCATGCGCACGTACTTCGCCCGCTCAGTCTCGTTCCGCTGCGCCGTGTTGATGGCAAAATAATCGCCGGGAAATAATGAGGTGGCAGCGATCAAGGCGACCACGCCGACAACGCCCTCCATTAACATCCCGCCGTAGCCAATCACCCGCGCATCAGTTTCTTTTGCGATCATCTTGGGCGTGGTGCCCGAGGAAATCAGAGCATGAAATCCACTGATGGCGCCGCAGGCAATCGTTATGAACACGAACGGATAGACCTTTCCGGGAACCACCGGCCCGCCGCCGGATACAAATGGTGTCACGGCCGGCATCTGCAAATTCGGATGCACCAGAATCACGCCGATGATTAGCAGGGCAATCGTTCCAATCTTTAAATAGGAAGAAAGGTAATCACGCGGACAGAGAAGCATCCAGACGGGCAGCACCGACGCGATGAAGCCATACGCGGCCATCAGCAATGTCACTGAATGCGGCGAGAAAGTGAACGCATGGGCGAACGAGGAGTCGGCGATTTTTCCGCCGAAGTAAACCGCCAGCAACAAACCGATAACTCCGATAACACTCGCTTCCGCAATTCTTCCTTTGCGAAAGCGATACATGTAAAGGCCCATGAACAGCGCTAAAGGGATCGTAAATCCTACCGTGAAAGTTCCCCAGGGCGATTCAGCCAGAGCGTTGACGACGACCAGACCGAGTCCCGCGAGGGCAATGACCACGATGAAGAGAATCGCGATGGCCGCGACGACGCCGGAGAGGGGGCTAATTTCGCCGCGGGCGATCTCGGCGAGCGATTTTCCTTTGCGGCGAATGCTGGCGCCGAGAATCATAAAATCATGCACCGCCCCGCCGAGACAGACACCAATCACCAGCCATAAGAGTCCCGGCAGAAAACCGAACTGCGCTGCGAGCACGGGCCCAATTAGCGGACCGGCGCCGGAGATCGCCGCGAAGTGATGCCCGAAGAGCACCCATTTGTTCGTCGGATAATAGTTGTGACCGTCATACATGGTCTTTGACGGCACCGGCCGCGAATCATCCAGCGCCAGGACTTTCGCGGCGATGAAGGCGGAGTAATAACGATACGCGATGGCCAGGACGCATAATGCACCGACAATGATTGGTAGGGCGTTCATCAATTTGTGGCTTATGATAACTGCCGTCAGTGGATTTGCGAAGCGGCTCAGCAGCTCTTATGCTTCGTCTCCAAAATCCCGGCAAACGAAAAATGAGGTTCATATGAAACGAGCAACTTCAACTCTGATCGCGGCAAGTTTCGTTTTGATGGCAAGTATTTCCTTCCACGCTCTCGGCCAATCCCGCGGAAGCCGGACACTTGCTCCGAACGCGCTGGTCGCCGACCTGTACCGGCAACACAATTTGAAGCGCAGTCCGTTTTTTCAAACCAGAAGTCGGGCGCGCGTTGACCAGTACTTTACAAAGCGGCTGGCTGATCTGATTTGGAAGGATGCGCGCAGCTCCAAAGGCGAGGTCGGTGCGTTGGATGGCGACCCTCTCTACAATGCGCAGGACATGAAGATCAAACACTTCCTGATTGGCCCGCCGAAATATTCAAATGGGAAGGCTGAGGTCAACGTTTCCTTCGAAAACATCGGAAAGAAAACTGAGATTGTCTTTCAACTGGTAAGAGTTGGAAACGGTTGGAAGATTGATGACATAAAATACGATGATGGCACGACCTTGATCGGGATTCTGAGCGGAAATGGCTCCGGCGCCAATCTCAAATCCGCGCCTCGTCAAATGCTTTCATTGCTCACCTCGTTACGATAGAATACCGGCGATAGATCTTTGTAAGTATTTGCAAGGTTTTACGATGAGAAGAGTATTTATCCTCGTCCTATTCGCCGTTCTGGTTGCGGCCAACGGCACAGCACAGTCAGGAAGAAGAAACATTAACCCGCCGCCGCCTTCGGCTCCGGTCGTGGAATCGCCCGTCTATTCGCAACCTGAGCGCGCGCCAGTGGCTTCCGAGGCGCCGGCTTTACGCGCGCTGCCTGACGACCTCCTCAAAAGACAGCTTAAGTCGCTCGACCAGGGCAGCTTTCGACTCGCCGACTTTCAAGGCAAGGTTATTGTCTTGAATTTATGGGCGTCGTGGTGCGGGCCATGCCGCATGGAAGTCCCGGATTACGAGAAGGTTCGCAAAGAATATGCCGGGCGAGCCGTCGAGTTCGTCGGCCTGACGCCCGAAGATCCGCGCACTTCATCCGACCGAGTGAAAAAGTTCGTGCGTGATTTCAATTTCAACTTTCATCTGGGCTGGGCCGATCGCGAAACGGCGATGACCTTAATGAACGGCAGAAGCGCGGTTCCACAGACGCTGGTCATCGCCGCCGACGGCCGCGTCGTCAGTCACTGGCGCGGCTACGCACATTCCCAAAGCGGAGACCGTCTGCGTGAAGCAATTGATCGCGCGCTCTCGGATGCACCTGCGTCGGCACAAAGATTTCAGTAAGAGAATTGTGTTTCGCTCGATTGGAAGAGAGCCGTGGCTACCGCCACTCACCTACCAGAATAAACGGCGCCCAGTAAAACGGCGTGCTGTATTTCTTGCCTGTGATCATTGTGACCTGAGCCTCGCGCATTGCGCTTGCCGTACTGGGAAACCCCTTTTACCATACGAGCGGCATCATTTATATTACAGGCCGTCCGAAATATTCACCTCGCTCAACCTGGTCCCGTCTTGCATCGAAATGTCCGGATTTATGAAAGCCTCGAACTTCCGGCTGGTCATCATCGCGGCGCTGGTTCTCTGCCTGACGGCGCCCATTTGCGGCCTTCCGGCGGTTGCGGAAAAACAGGAACCTGCCGTAGCCCAGAGCCCTCCACAGAATCCGTCCGGGTCTCAGTCTCCGGCAAACGAGGAATTCAAATTCGGCAAGGCCGATCTGCAATTGCTTGATCAGGTAAACCTGCTTGATCAGCGATTCGAGCGCGAAGGCCTGGTGCTTGAAAATACGGCGACCAATGCCTATCTAAAACGCATCGGCGAGATACTCGTGCCGCGCGGTTTGCAGCTCGAGCACGTCGTCTGGAAGTTTCGCGCGCTGAGAGACCCGGTCCCGAACGCCTTCGCTTTGCCGAATGGATCGGTCTATGTCACCACTGGTTTGCTGGCTTTGATGGACAACGAATCCGAGGTCGCCGCGGTGCTCGCGCACGAACTGACACACGTGCTACGCCGCCACAGCTATCTGGAAAATCGCAACAGCCGCAAAAAACTTCTGACTTTGAATGTAATTGAACTTGTGGGCGCTTTGACGCCCATCAGTGGCGTTGGCGCGGCTGTAGAAATAATTGCTGCGATTTCACCGTTTCTCATACAGGCTATGATCTTTGGTTACAGTCGGGAACTGGAAAAGGAAGCCGATCTGAAGGGTGTTGAACTCATGGTGAACGCCGAGTATCCTCCGGAAGAAATGGTCCAGGCGCTGAAGCTGCTGAGCAACGACATCGAAGGCGAGCAGATAAGACTTTTCTACAACGATCATCCCGCGCTGCAGGATCGTATCAAGTACGTGACTGCCTACCTGGGCAGTAACGCTATTAAGGTCACTGCGGCCATGGAACTCAATCGCGAAAAGAATGCTTACTTCGCCAGGGCTGAATCGATCATGCGCCACGACATTCAGTTAGCCATTAACGCGGCGCGGTTTCGGTCGGCTTTCTATGTCAGTCAAAGATTGGTTGAATTTCGTCCTAATTCCTCGGAGAATGTTTTTTGGCTGGCTGAAAGCTACCGCACGCTCGGGCCGCGCTCACCACAACTGACCGACAAGGAGCTGACGAACAGCGCGAAAAAGGACGCCGCAAAAAAACGGGAGAAGCGAACTCCGGAAGAAGAAGAGCGTGATTTACTCGCAGGCGAAGCAGGACAGCAAACCTGGAAAACGAATCAGCAAAAGGCGGAAGAGTTGTATTTGCGCGCCTTACAGCTGGACACTCCCTTTCCTGCCGCGCATCGCGGGCTGGGCATGCTCTACGAAAAACTTGGACGGAGGAACGAAGCTTTAAGTGAGTACGAAAAGTATCTGGAGGTCGCTCCCGCGGCCATCGACCACGAAAGAATCCAGAGACGCCTTGAAGCGCTAAGGAGATCCTAAAGTGAGATCAGGTTGCCGGCTCATCAACTGTGCGCAGCTTCAACTTATCTGCATCGTTTGGCTTTTTGCCGCGGTGGCTCCCAATCCCGCGCGCGCGCAGAACCTGCATCCGAAAATCACGTCCAAGCAGGTCACGATTAGGAATGTCGTGTTGCTGCCGGCGAAAGTCGAGATCGTGAGAGACAGCATGAAAGGGCCTGAAGGCATGGCCGCTGAGTCTGATGCGTTGAGTGCTCGCGTCAGCCAACTAATTACCGAGGTCCTGGCCGCCAAACACATCACCGCGCTGGCGATGGCGCCGGCATCTGCCGAAACTGATTCGCAGCAAAAATATACCGTGGCAGATATTCAATCTCGCTATGACGAGCTATTGCCGAAAATCGCGAAGAAGAAAAAAGACGTCAAACAGGGACGGTTCTCAATGGGCGACGAGGTATTGAACCTGAACCTGGACAAGAATGCCGATGCGATTGTTTTCGTTCGTGGCCATGGACAGAAACTCACGTCGGGCAAGAAAACCTATGTCTTGCTCGTGGGCGGCAAACCGGCCTATTTGCAATTAACGATTGGAATCGTTGATGCACACACAGGCGAGGTTCTCGTTTACACTGATTCGCTGACGGCGGGCGACGCTACGAGCCCTGACCCAAAGCGGGTGCGCAAGGGGATTGAGAAGTCCCTGAAGAAGCTGCCAGGAGTTTCTTAAGACTCAGTTCAAAAACGCGGGCTCCACGATTTAGCGCGGCGCCCCCGATTGAAAACCGGAGTCAGCGCCACTCACCTACCAGAATAAACGGCGCCCAGTAAAACGGCGCGCTGTATTTCCTACCCGCGATCATCGCCAGCTGGGCATCACGTAAGGCGGCGGCTGGAGGTTGGGGACTGGAGGCTAACAGCCGGCGATAGAAATCGGTCATCAGTTCAGCAGTCGATTTGTCGGCCACCGACCAGAGACTGACGCCCACTGTGGGCGCACCGGCGTACATGAATGCGCGCGTCAAGCCCATCACGCCTTCGCCACGTTTCTCTTTTCCTAAACCCGTGTCGCACGCCGACAGCATCACGAGAGGTGATCCCAACTTCAAATTGAAAATTTCATCGGTGCGCAGAAAGCCATCATTCGTCTGATTACCTACGAGCGACAGGACAACTCCGGTGAACTGCGGCCTTTCCGCGTCCAATAACCCGTGCGTGGCCACGTGGACTATTCGATAATTGGAAATGTCTCGACTCCGCAAATCGTCTTCACTCGCACGCAAGTCCAACCAGGTATCGATCTGATTGCCACCCGTGCGCGCGATCTTCGCAATCTCTTCTGCTTCGGTGCGCGTGCCTGATAAGCGCGCTAGTTGTAACCCAGTGGATTGTTGTCCCGTGACATCGTTGACGGCGCTCTCAAGTCCGAGTCCCCGAATGGCCTCTGAACTTGGCGCGGTTCCTTTCAAGCGAGGGTCGCTCAAATTAAAGACCGGATCCGCGACCAGAAGGATGTTTCTGCCTGCGCCCTCCCTCGCCGGGTTTCTGCCTGATTGCTGCTGGAGCGCTCCGATCACTGAAGCCGATGGCGTGTAGACAACTTCATTTGTCTTCACCAGATAATCCAACGAGGTGTAATCAGCGCCGGCTGAGCTTTTCACCAGCGCTTCAAACGGAATGTAGTTCAACGCGCCGTCAGCGACGACCAGGAGGCGCTTGTCGCTGATTGAACTGGCTGCCGGTTCCAGGACCGCCCGGTAGAGCGCATTAGAGGCCGCCACATATGCGGGCACGTTTTCTGAGGGGCCCACAATCCCCAAACCCCGCTGCTCGTCGTCGACTATGTCAATCCCGGCAATGCGCCGCTGCAACTTTGGTGGAATTAGTTGGCCGCGGAATTCGCTTGCCAACTCTTCAATTCGAGATCGCGGCGCCAGACGGAAAAGTTGTACGCCTGATCTCTGGACGACCCAAAGGTATGAGTTTTGTTCGCCGAGACAATACTCGAGCAGCGCCGTACGATCATCCAGGACCTGTTGTTGAATTTGCGGAAGCGTCAGCGGTTGATTGTGGACCAGAGACGCATAGCGCGGGCTGGTGGAGCGAATCTGGTTTTCGAGGTTGTCAAACTCCGTAGTTAAGCTCTGAAGTTCAGTTTCCAGCGAGGCAACAGATTGTTTGCGCGATTCACCTGCGAGTGCGATGCCGGAAAGTTGCTGCGCAATCTCCTGCTGTCGCGCGAGATTTTGCTCTTTTCGTTTGAGCAATTCGGGTGAAACGCTCTGCGTGATGTCGGCGCCGGTTTCGCTCAACAAATCCAGTAAGGAACGGCTGCGGCTTCTTTCATTGATCGTAAGAGCTTCGGCGGTGAGACTGCGATCGCCGGCCAGCGATGCTTCGCTCATCGCGCTGGCGGCATCGACAAATACCTGATGCGTATTCGCGAGAAACGTGGTACGGGATTCATCGGCGCGAATGCTGCCGGCGAAATTTGTTTCGATGTTTTTGACTGCGTCGCGGTAAGCATTTAACGAATCAGACTGCAATTTCGAATTGCTCGATTGGCCGGCCACATGATTGAAAAGCACTCGTGACGAGCGTGCTACACCACGCTCCTGATGGGCCATCGACCAAAGGGTCTTTCCCAGACCGGCGTCAGCGGCCCAAACGAGATCCAAACGCCCATCTCGAGTCGCGTCATCGATCGCCTGCGTGTATTTCGCGCGCGCCGTCGCCAGATCGCCCTTACGGAAGGCGATATCCGCCACACTGGTTTCCGCGGCCGCGCGAAACCGCTGCGCCGCCTGAAAGTTTGCAAACTCCGGCTGTTTGGTTGCCGACAGAAGATCATTAAACGCGGCCTCCGCCTCGCCGGGCTGACCGGTTTGAAAAGCCGCGCGACCTTCGATCAATTTGATCTTCGCGTAGCCGATGAAGAATCGATAGTAATCAAAGCAATCGATTTCGGAGGGCGAAGTGTTACGCCGCCGTCCGCCACCGCCACCGGGCAGGATCAACGTGACGTGAACCGGCTGCGAAAGACTTTTTTCCGGCAGCGTGGTTTGAAACGGTGCATAACCCTTTGCATTAACCGTCAATGTCACCTGGCCGCCGACGTGAATCGGCGGCGCCAGGTACTGACCGTTCGGATCAGTCTGTCCCTGGCAATCGCAGATGAAATCGGGAGGCAGTCCCGGCGGCCGCTCGGAAACCACGCCGACGTTCGCGTTCTGCACCGGGTCTCCATTCTGATCGCGCACGCGCAAATCCATCCGCGCCACGCGATTTGGCCCCAACACCCCATGTCCCATGAACGGAGGCTCGGGAAAATCGGGCCGGCCTGAACATCCGAGATTCGCGGCGCCGGCTAAAGTGCCGAAGAAACTTGCATCGACGCCGAGCGGGCCTCCGTCAGTGCCGCTACCTCCGGCATTGCGATCGCCTCGGCCTCGTTTTTTGTCAAAAGAGGCTAGCAGGGTGCGCGCCGTCGAAAAATCACCAGTCAGAAGATAAGTCTCAGCCAGCTTCCCGAGTTCGAAATTGGTGTTGACTACTTCCTTCCCGGCATTGAACGCATCACGAGCGCGTTGGAAGTAATTCCGTGCGGTCGCGTATTGACCTTCGCGTTCATAGAGGTCTCCGAGCGCATCGCTGGCCGCGCCGATTCCGTTTTGATCACCGGCTTGTGTGTAGAGCTTCAACGCATCCTGCAGCAGTGGCAGCGCCGCATACAGCTTGTATTGCTGTAGCTGCGCCTTGCCTTCCAATAATTCGCGGCGGGCTAGTGCTGCTGTTGATTCCTGGGCAGCCGGTTGAGATTCGACTGAGATTGATTTGGATTCGACCGAGATGAGCCGGCCGACATCAGCAGAGAAAAATGCGATTACTAAAATGACGAGCATGACGAAGCCCGTCGAAAATGAATGCCCCTTGAAGTTCACAACAAAACTCTACTTCATGCTTTGGCCATTCGCCAGCGAACTGTGTTCGGACAAACTACCGCCATTCCCCCACCAAAACAAACGGCGCCCAATAAAATGGCGCGCTGTATTTCTTGCCGGTGATCAGCGCGAGTTGCGCGTCACGTAACGCAGAGGCTGGGGGTTGCGGGCTCGTGGCCAGCAGCCGGCGATAGAAATCGGTCATCAAATCAGCGGTGGACTTGTCGGCGATCGACCACAAACTGACGCCGACCGTCGGAGCGCCGGCATACATGAAGGCGCGCGTCAGGCCCAAGACGCCTTCGCCGCGTTTCTCTTTTCCCAAACCAGTCTCGCACGCCGAGAGCATCACCAGGGGCGAGCCCAATTTCAGATTGAAAATTTCGTCGGTGCGCAGAAAACCATCGTTAGTCTTGTTACCAACGAGTGACAGGACCACACCCGTAAACTGCGGCCGCTCGGCATCCAGTAATCCATGTGTGGCGACGTGCACGATCCGGTAGCTGGTAATGTCTCGACTGCGCACGTTGTCCTCGCTGGCGTTCAGATCCATCCAGGTGTCCGGTTGGTTGCCGCCCGTGCGGGCGATCTTTGAGATCTCTTCCGCTTCCGTGCGGGTTCCTGATAAGCGAGCCAGATGAAATCCGGCGGCTTGATCACCTGCAACATCGTTAACGGCGCTCTCAAGTCCCAAGCCAAGACCTCGGGTCTCTGCCGAATTCTGGGCCGAGCCTTTCAAGCGGGCGTCGTTCGCACTAAATACGGGATCCGCAATTACCAGGATGCGCCTGTTGGCACCGCCTGCACTTACGTTCGGGCTATTGCCACGGATCGCGCCGATGACTGAAGCAGACGGCGCATACACAACTTCATTTGTCTTCACCAGATAATTCAGCGAAGCGTAGTCCTGACCTTCTGTATTCTTCACTAAGGCCTCGAACGGGATGTAATTCAACGCGCCGTCGGCGACGATCAACAGACGCTTATCGCCAATCACACTCGTCGCCGGCTCGACCACCGCTTTGAAGAGCGCATTCGACGCGGCCACAAAGGCAGTCAGGTTCTCCGAAGGCCCCTGCACGATTCCCAAACCGCGCTGCTGATCCGCGGCGACGTCGATTCCGACAATGCGTCGCTGTAACTTCGGCGGAATTAGCTGCGCCCGAAATTCCGTCGCCAGTCTTCCCACTTCCGATCGCGCAGGCAGTTTGAAAAGCGAAACGCCGGAACGCGTCACCGCAAACAAATACGAATTGTCAGCGCCGAGACTGTATTCCAGCAGCGCAGTGTTGTCGTCCAGAACCTTCTGCTGTACTTCACTCAGGGCCAAGGGTTGTGCGGCAGTTAGCGCCGCATAACGTGGGCTCGCAACACGAATCTGGTTTTCGATGTCGTCAAAATCAGTCTGCAGTTTGTCGAGTTCAGCTTCGAGATCCGAGGGCTTCGTTTTCTGATCAGCCGAAAGACTTATGCCGGTAAGCTGTTCGGCAATCTCCTGCTGTCGATCAAGGTTCTCCTCTTTTCTCTTCAGCAACTCCGCCGGCACGCCTTCGGTGATTTGGGCATTTACTTCTCCGAGCATGTCGAGCAGTGATCGGGCTCGGCCTTCTTCGGTGATGCGGAAGGATTCGGCGGCGTAATCGAGAGCTTTGCCGGAGAGGTCCGCCAGGATTGCACCCTCCCTGACGGTCGCGCTAATGCCTCGAGCATGATGATTCGCGCCGGCAATATTCCAACTGTTTGCACGCTCGCTTACGGTCGGCTCTCTGTCTTCTGCCTTCTGCTTTCTGCCTTCTGCCTTCTCCTGTACACCCTCCCTAACGGTCGGGTTTCTCCCAACTGAGCCCGAGGTCATCAAAGCCATTTCTGCAAAGGCGGTGGATGCTTCGTCGTAGACATCCTTAGTCGTCGCGAGAAACGTCGAGCGCGATTCATCGGCACGCAGGCTGCCGGAGCGGATCGTCTCGATCGTTTTCAGCGCGTCGCGATAGGAAGCCAAAGCATCTTCGCGCATTTTCGCGGCTCTGCTGTCTTTCTCCTGCGCAGCCTGCATCCAGAGACTGCGGCCCAGTCCGCGCTGGGCGGGCCACATCAAGTCGAGCCGCTTGTCGTCGCGCGCCCCTTTGGCTGCGTCACCAAACAATTTTCCCGCGTCTTTGTATCGCCCTTCACGCAACGCGACGTCGCCCAGGCTGGTGCGCGCCGCCGCGCGAAACCGTCGCGTCTGGCCCATCTTCGCGACTACCGGCAATGCGCCGCTGCCGGCTTCGAGCGCGTTCTGAAAATGCTTGCGCGCCGTCTCCATGTCGCTGTTTGCATAGGCAAGCCGGCCCATGCCCAGTTCGTAAGTCATGTAGACGATGGCCACGCGATACTCATCGAGTTCTTTCTTCGCTTCGAGCAAACTAATCGCCCCGGTCGTCGGCGCCTCGACTGAGACATGGCCGGTTGAAATGCCGCCCAGGACCCCACCCAGCCCGCCAAACCTGCGGGTTGCTTTCGCCGTTGCGCTCTCAGGTTTTTTCACGCTCATCATCGCGTAGGCCGTGCCGGCTTCGGACATCTTGCCGAGGCGATAATTCGTGTCGCCGATCTTTGCGAGCATCAGGTTGGCATTGAAGCCGTTGTCGGCGGCACTACCCGCAGTTTCCGTCAGCGCGCTCGCGGTCGAGCCGGCGCGCGCAGCAGCACTGTTCGCCGCCGCCTGGTTTTTCTCGTCGGTCGCTCGACCCGCGACGAAAGCCTGATAAGATTTTTGATAGTGCTCAAGCGCGACTTTGTATTGACCCTGGATCATGTAGAGGTCGCCGAGCGCATCTTCCGATGCCGCGATTCCGCGTCGATTGTTAGCTGAAGTGAAAAGATTGAGGGCGGTTTCCAGAGACGGAAGTGCCTGATCGGCGTGACCCTGTTTTAGCAGGACGCGGCCACGATTGAGCGCAGCGTTGGGATCGGTTTCTTGTGGCTCGACAACAGTCGAGAAATCGGCGCGCGCCGAAGCAGAAAAGAGTTGCGGACAGGCGAGTGCTGCGACGCAAACCATTAATAACAACGTAAATGATTTTTTGGATTTCATAGCTGTCCGCCTTTCTGAATCGTGAGAGAGTCTTACGGCCTGGTCAGAGCCAGGCACGGTCCATAGCGCCGCTTTCTGGCACTCCAAAAATTATTTGTGAACCAAATCCAAAACCGTTACCAGCAATGGTGCGGTCGTCGATGCGTTCATGCGAATCACCGACGGCTGCGGCGCGGTCTTATCCAGGCCCAGGCCGCGGGTGGTCGCTACTCGTTCTTTTTCACTTTGGGCTTGGCCGAACGTCTTTGCCGTCACGACTTTCACGTCTGATCGGGAAATATCCTGCCTGATGCGGGCCCAAACATCAGCCGGCGGGTGCCAGGGACATTTATCCTTATTGGCCGAGCACCAGGTAACCAGATCATTGTCCGCCGGAACTGCTTGCAAAGGTTCACGGGTCACCACGACATACAGATGTTCGGTGCCGCCGTTTCCATAGAACGTAAACCAGCGCAGGCGCTCATCGGTTTCGTCACTCGAGGGAACTTCCAGCGGTACATGCGCCTGGATTGAATTATCACCGCCATCCAGACGCGCGTCCGGATAAATCATTTCCGGATCGCCGTCGTTCTCAGTGTGGAAGACATAAACGTAACCGTCGATGTTCGGCTCGAGCGAAATGCGCACGCTGTCGCCGTTGTGAAACTCGCGCGCCGGCTCGACGCGCACGCCCCGTCCTTTCGCGTCGCGCATGAATAGCGTGTAACCCAAACCGATCGCCTGCGCTGAATCTTTCGAGCCATTCTTATTACGGTTTGCCGTCGACGTATTCGCGTTGCCGGACGAACTGGAATTAGCGTTCGCCGAGGTATTCGTGTTGCGCTGCCGGTGTCGATGGGACGGCGCGTTGGCGTTGGTGGTCTTTGGTCGCGAACTGAGAAATGCTCCCCGCACTTCGTCATCAGGTTCCTGCCCAAAAACGACAAAGAGACTAGACAACGCAAGCGCAAGTGCCAGCATGACAACTATCCTGGATCTCATTCTTGAAACTCCTCTAAGTAACTCAAAACTCGAAACTTCCTTAGTGATGTTCGATCGTCAACGTAAACACTACGGCTGTGGCCTGGTCTCCGGTTTGCGGTACTTTGACCGAAACAGCAGGTAATGCCCCGGTTTTGATGACTTCGGCACTCACCGAGTTCGCCTTGAACCGCGTTCGCAGGTCGTCCAATTGTTTTAGTTCATTCTGCGTCAGCTCGTGAGCTGCCGCCGCCGTTAAAAAAGCAGGTTCGGTCAATTCAGTCGGCGAAAAAATAATCGTGAACTCGTCGGTCCCGGTTGTGTTGTTGAGCGTGATCCAGTTTTGATTCTTCGCCGTATCCGCGGGAAATGAAAAGTCAATTCCGCTTTTGACTTCGTTTGTCTTGACGCCTGATTCAGCGGGCGGCTGAGCAGTCAGGAAAGTCATCGGAGCGTTGGTCGGCCCCGGACCGATGATGTACAGATAGCCACTCTCGCTCGGCGAGAAGTGAACCTTAAACTCCTGCTTCGACTTCAATGGAATTAACTTATCCGCACGGATGGCATCGTCGTGGTTTGGGATGTTGAGTTCCAGCCAATAACGACCGACCTCGTGCGGCGTTGGGGGAAGCTCGGCGCCTCCGGCCCCGTTCGCTCCGCTGTCTCCGCCGGTCTTGCCGGAATCGTTCGCGGCTCCGGAGTTCATGAAATGGATGACCGCGAACGCGCCCACGCCAACTATCAGTAACAAGACAATCACGCCGGCGCCGATGAATAGAAACGGCAACCGGCGCGTTGGGACCACGGGAGCCACTTCGCGTACGTCTGGTGCGGTCCGTTTGGCTTCGCGAGCGGAAGCGGCGCGGGCTGCTAATTCCTGCTCGCTGACGATAACGGTTGGGATCGTCCCGGCCTGGCTTTGCGCATTTACACCTACACTGGTTGGAGCCGACACCGCATTACCGGCTTCTACTTCAGTCAGTGCCGATTCGCCAACGATGGTAGGCGCCGTGCGTTCAGCCGCAGTCACGAATCCGCGCGGTTGAGTGTTAGAAGCGATGGGAGTGGTAACCCCGCCTGGCGCCACGCCCGGCGCGGACACAGTCGGCATCGATACTGCGCCATTCAACGATGATTTCAGTTCGTTCGCCAATTCGCCTGCAGTCGCTTGCCGATCGCCACGATCTTTGGCAATTGACCGCGCAATCCCGCGGCTGAATCCTTCCGGAACATTGGGAACGAATTCATGAAGAGGTTTGGGAACAATACTTGTATGCTCGCGACGCAATTCGGAAAGTGTGACTCCGCTAAAGGGCCGATTGCCGGAGACGATTTCATAGCAGACGATTCCCAGACTGTAGATGTCGGCACGGCCATCGATCTCGGAGCTGCCGTCGCGCGGCAGCTCGCCCCATTGTTCGGGCGACATATAATAAGGAGTCCCCAACATCTGACCGGCGATCGTGAGATTTGTGTTCCCGGTTTTTTCTGCGCCCGCAACTTCGCGCAGCTTCGCAATCCCGAGATCGAGTAACTTCACCACCGGTTCGCCATCGGTTGAGGCTTTCCCGATCATGATGTTTTCGGGTTTCAGATCACGATGCACCACTCCCATTGCATGTGCCGCGTTGAGCACGCTCATCACCGGATCCAGCACCGTCAAAGCTTCCGCGGGCGAAAATCGGCCATGCTTTTTAAGTTCGGCGTCGAGCGTGACTCCTTCGACGTATTCCATTACCAGGTAGATCGTGCCGTCTGCTGAGGTGCGGAGGTCGTAAACGGTGACGGCGTTTGGATGTCGGAAGCGCCGCGCTGCCTGGCCTTCGCGTTGAAAACGACGCAGCCATTCGGTGTTGCCGCGCATTTCGGGGGGCAGCACCTTGATCGCGACGCGATCACCGAGCAGGATATGGCGCGCCAGGTAAACGGCGCCCATGCCGCCTTTGCCCAAAATGCTTTCGATCTGGTATTGGCCGTCGAGCGCACTTCCGATCAGCGCCGAAGGATCTTCCTCCAACACCTCGCCGTCGGTCGGGCAAAAGCTCAGACTGTCGTCAAATTTATCGTTGCAGACCGCGCAGTACTTCATCGGTCGATTAGTTTACAACGAAGCGGGGTAGGAGTCAGTAGCATCAGCGGGAGTTGATGGATCAAGCACAAAGCCCTCAGCCCGGCACCCATCCGCTAACGCGGATGGTACTGACCTCACCGAATTACGCCCGCATGCAAGCAGACCGGCAGATCAGTAGATCCGTTCCGCATATTCAGCCACCATTCGATCACTGCTGAATTTCGGGACGAGAGTCTGGATCGAACGCTTCATCATGGCGATCCAGCTTTGCGGAATTCCGTGCTCATCTCGCTCATAGAAGAGCGGGATAATCTCTTCTTCCAGCACCCGGTACATCGATTCGGCATCAAGGCGATCCATTTCATCGTCATTCGATTCATTGAGATCGCCAATCGCAAATCCATTGTTGCCGTCATAGCCCTCCAGCCACCAACCGTCGAGCACAGAAAAATTCAGGGCACCGTTGATCGCGGCTTTTTCACCGCTGGTGCCGGAAGCTTCGAGAGGACGTCGCGGCACATTCATCCACACGTCCACTCCCTGCACCAGTTGACGCGCAATTTCCTGATCGTAATCTTCGATGAAGGCCACGCGCTGGCGGATTGATGGATCGCGTTGCCATTCGATAAGTCTTTGCAGGATTAATTTCGCTTCCTGATCCTGCGGGTGGGCTTTGCCGGCAAAGACAAACTGGATCGGGCGCTCAGGATCGTTGGTGAGCCGCGTCATTCGGTCCGGCTCGCTCAACAACAAATTCCAGCGCTTGTAACCGGCGACGCGGCGCGCGAATCCAATCGTGAGAATGTCCGGGTCGAACATGGTACGCGCAGCTTCGATAAAGTCTTCGCTCTCACCGCGCGCCAGGCGAGCATCGAACGAGTGATCGCGCACGAACGCAACCAATCGTTGCTTCAACAGCAAATGCGCGCGCCACAAGTTTTCGTCCGGAATACTTTCAACTTCGTAAGCCCAAACACCGGCCTCTCGCGCGCGTTCAATCCAGTCGTCACCAACGCGCTGTTCATAAAGTCGTCGCAGCAATGGCGCCACCCAGGTGCCGGGATGCACGCCATTCGTAACCGAAGAGATTGGCGCTTCACTCCGATCAGGCCACATCTTCTGCCACAATTTACGAGAGATTTCGCCGTGTTTCTGGCTGACTCCATTGGTCGAGCGACACATACGCAGGGCCAATGGCGTTAGCCCAAACGATTCGCGCGCCTCGCCGTTCAGGCGACCGAGCGCCAGAAACTCATCGCGTGACAGACCAAGCGCCGACTCGTACCAGTTACCAAAACCCTTGTCGATCAGATCGGTGCTGAATTCATCGTGCCCGGCGGCCACCGGAGTGTGGGTCGTGAAAACGCAACGCTCGCGCACGCGATCTGCGGCGGCTGCAAAATTCAGGCTTTCCTTCTCGACCAGTTCGCGTGCGAGTTCCAAAGTCAGAAATGCTGAATGCCCTTCGTTGAGATGATAGACACTTGGTTCAATTCCGAGCTTTCGCAGCAATCGCACGCCACCGATGCCCAGCATTTTCTCCTGCACCATGCGCGTCTCGCGATCGCCACCGTAGAGATGTCCCGTTACCAACCGGTCGGTTTCTTCATTCTCCGGAATATTCGTGTCCAGCAAATAGAGTTGAATCCGGCCGACGCTCACTCGCCAGGCGCAGGCCCGGACGGTCCGGCCGCGCATCGCCATTTCGATCAAAATCGGACGTTGCTCTGCATCCTTGACCAATTCAAGCGGCAATTCGTCAGCATAATTTTCCCGGTAAGATTCTTCCTGCCAGCCGCCGAGATTCAGCCGCTGTCGAAAGTAACCGAAGCGATAGAACAGGCCGACCGCCACGAGAGGCAAATTGAGATCGCTCGCCGATTTCAAATGATCGCCGGCGAGGATTCCCAATCCACCGGAATAGAGCGGCAGCGAGTTGTGCACGCCATACTCGGCGCAGAAATAAGCGATCGGATTCTTGCGCGTGACTCCGGACGCCAGTTGCAGCTTCGGCCAGGGTTCGTGGTGGGCAGTGTACGCGTCAAAGCGTTGCACAAGCTTTTGGACGCGTTCAGAAAAGACTGGCTCGGCGGCCACCTGAGCGAGACGAAGGTTCGAAACCCGGGCTAGCAGGACGCGTGGATTTTGTTCGCACTGCGCCCAAAGGCCCGGATCTACGTCGCGAAAAACGTCAGGACCGTCGGGTGCCCAGCTCCACCAGTAATTCCAGGCTAATTTTTCTAATGTCTGAAGGGTTTGGGGCAACTCGCGAGTACGCGAAACCTCTTTCGAGGCAGTTTGGTTTTCAATTTCAGCAGTCATTCAACGTAGTTAAGATAACTATCGTCCTTCGATTTGCAGAATTAAGGCGGCCTTGCGCCGCCAAACGAATGGAGTTGTTTAGCAAAAGTCTGCGTTTGCGTCAATGGCGAATCAGTGCGAGCCCCGATGTTCGGGGTCGCGGCACCTACTCGCTGAATTTCTGGTTCTCTAAGAACACTTGCGCATCTCGCGACTGAAAAAACACCAGACGCACTTCCTTCAACTGCCGGTCAGTGGCGAGAAAGTTCTCGATCGTCTGCGAAGAAACCACGGCTGCTTCGTCGAGCGGGTAACCATAAATGCCAGTCGAAATCGCCGGAAAAGCAATCGAAGTCAGATTTTTCTCAACCGCGAGCGTTAAGGAGTTGTGATAACAATTCGCCAGCAACTCAGCTTCTTTGCCGCGATGCTCGCCGTAGACAGGCCCCACTGTGTGAATGACATAGAGCGCCGGCAGTTTGCCTCCGGTAGTTATGACCGCCTCTCCGGTGGGCAGTCCTTCCGGAAAACGCGTGCGGCGAATCTCGCGACACGCTTCGAGAATCTCTGGGCCGCCGGCGCGATGAATAGCGCCATCGACACCACCCCCGCCCAGCAGAGATGAATTCGCGGCATTCACGATCGCGTCCACGTCCTGCTTTGTGATGTCGCCAACGACCACCTGCACGCGGCCGTCAAGAAAAGATTTTTCAGGTTCAAATTTCAAGCTTGAGTGGTTGGCGAGCAAGCTAAATTTTGAACTCTACGCTTGCTCGCGCGGTTCGACGTCAACCTCATCGAACATGTCCTGTCGTCGCAGTGCTTCGGCCACGCCTTTGGCTTTATGCTCCGTCAGAGGGTGATCTGGATCAGCGCTGGCAATTTCAAACACGCGATCGTCAATCATGACGACGCCTAACGATCCCAGGGTCACGCCCGGCGTCACCTGAATATCATCCATATTGTGAATTTTGAAGTGACCGGTTTGTTCGACCCAGTCCTCGATGAACGGGTCGCGCAAAGCATGTTCGGCTTCCGACTCCGTGAGATAGGCGCCCTCGACGATCAGGCAAAACTCGCGGCCTTTATTTTCAATCATTGTTTCGGAAGTAAATTGATTCGGAGAGCGGGCTTGTGGTCCGCACCTTCAATGGAGGAACAATTGCGGTCTGGTTAGCAGTCATGCCGGGGACCAGTCGATTCAATCCAGGCTGGCCTGCATTTCTGAATCGTAAATGTACCACCGTGGCGGGCGAAGCGCCAGACTTTTTCGCTTCGAGTTTTGGAGCCCCGCCTTCAGGCGGAATTCCTTTTATTATTAAGCAGGGTTCCCGCTTAAAGGCGGAACTCCGAACCTTTTAATACAAAAGCGCCGCAGGCATCACCACCTGCGGCGCTCATATCGTCGAGACAGTCTCGGCCCTTAGGAAGCTGTTCCGTATTGCCGGTTAAGTTCCGCGCGCAAGCGATCGAAATAAGAATCGAAGGTGACGAAACCGGTCAGACCCTGGAAAAAGGCCATGCCGCCAGTCTCATGCGAGACGCGGTTCAGCGAACTCTGCCCGTACGCTGATGCCAGGCTGCTGACTCTGGTCAAGCCGACTGATGGCGCGTAGAAGGAATAGATGGCCACGTTCCGCCTGTTGGCTTCCTTGATTGTGCGATCGATGTCGATAGTGTGGCCCGCCGAGTCCGAATCAAACCCGCGCGAGATATCGAGACCATCTGAAATCAGGAGGACCGTGTTCGGGCCCTTCCAGCTCGAATCAAACTTTTTCAGAACTTCGATAACCTCGACGTATGGATTGTAAGGCGCGGCAGAAGCACTGGCGATTGGAATTCGCAGGGAATTCGCGGCGCGATTCCGGTCATCGGTAAACGGCTGCCGCACATCCAGCGATCCGGCCCGGAGATAACCGACCATCACGCGCGATCCGGTGGGCAACGTGCGAATGAAATCTTTTGTCACGCCGAGTTCATTGCCGACCTGTGACGTGAGATCGTCCTGAATCAGAATTGCAATGTTGAGCGGTACGCGCACACGCTGAGATTCCGTCGGCTTCGATTTGGCCAACGACAGAGAAGAGCCAATTCCCGCAACAATGAGGACAAAGGCGATTAGTACCAAAGATAATTTACTAAACATATTACTAAACATAATTCCACCTCAATTCCAGCAAAGTTCTCGCTGGTAATCATTAAATTCTCCAGCTGTCTGGGTGATTTTTAAGATGCCGCGAGGGGCGTGAAGGTTGGAATGAACCGGAAAAGACCCTTTTCATTGATCATTTGTCATTTTTCATTGACCGCAACACGTAAGAATCCAAATGGCCAATGAAACATGTCAAATGATATATGGAAAATGATCTTTCTTCCTGATCGTTGAAACTTGATTTACTTATGTAGCCGGCACACACCGCTCGCGTCGCACGGCGGCGGCACGCCAAAGAGTGTGTAACGACGAGCTGCCAGCCAGCGATAGAAAACTGGTCCAATCCTCTTGAACGGCCAAACTGAAAGAATCCGAACCAGCCACTTCCAGCGCGGGAGCACCTTGATGACTTCAATCCAGGCGAAGTAACCTTTGGTCCAGCGCCCGTCGGCGGTTCGCGCGTGCATTGCGTCCGCCATCTCTTCGCGCGTGTGCGGGGCCGCGCGTTGCAGAATCTCGGGATTGTTATAGTCCAGCCATTGAATTCGATGATCACGATCGAGCGGCTCAACGTGCGCGCGCATCCAGCGACAGAGATTGCAATTACCGTCAGTGTAAACTTCAATCTTGTTCGCCTGATTCACCTGGTTTAGAAGCGGACTACGCGCCCGCCAACTCAGAAACGTAATCTGGCGGGCAGTAGCCCGCCTCTAAACATTATGCGCTCGGAACGATACAATAACGCTCAACGCCGGACAACGCTCGATTCTCGTGTTGGATCTAAGCGCGCATAAGTTCGAATTTAGAACCAGGTAACCGCAGGACTAAGTTAATGATCAGAAAAACTCTTCTCGTAAGTCTCGTATTAATAGGTGTCGCGTGTTTGGCGATTGTCGCGATCGGCCGCCACACTCGATCGGTTCAGCCGGCGGCGCCCGCAACCGCGCCGGAGGCGGAAAATGTGATCGCAACCGTCGAAGTAAGGCCCGACAGCTCAACTGTTCCAGAGGGTGACACACTTGGTGAGGTCAAACCAGACATCCTCGTGGCCGCTGCTAACGCTCCCAAAGCTCCGTCCATAGCCGAAGGCGTTTGGATCAATTCTGATTCGACGACGCTCGAAAAACTAAGAGGTCGAGTTGTGCTCGTCGAGTTCTGGACATTCGGTTGCTACAACTGTCGGAACACTTTGCCGTCAGTGAAAGATTGGGACGCGAAGTATCGCGATCGCGGACTGACGATTGTGGGCGTTCACACTCCGGAAACAGACAGCGAATACAACCTCGAAAATGTTCGCCGCGAAGTCCCGTCACTCGGAATTAAATATCCGGTCGTCACCGACAATGACTACAAGACCTGGAAGGCTTATAACGTTGAGGCCTGGCCAACGACCTTCGTGCTTGATAAGCAGGGCCGTATTCGCTGGCTGCATGTTGGCGAAGGCCAATATGAGGAGACCGAGGGTGTGATCAAGACGCTGCTGGCTGATTAAAACGTTTTTTGCCTGACCACGAGCCTAAAGGTGCGTAGCGGCGAGATACGTATAGCTCAAGAGTCCGAAGAGTCCGAAATGTTTCCTGCTCCATCATGAGCGGCTTTTGCTGATTATGATGGAGTAAACAGTTTAAGGTGGACAGATCTATAGACATTTCGCGCCTAACCGCGCTCTAACACTATCGCTACCTCAATCGGAGACCTCACTTGCCATTCGCCTTCCCGCTCAGCTAAATTACCGACTCAATCCGCAGTCACATCCTGGAATCGCAAGCAAAACCAAGGGATGTCTGTCGCTGGAATTTGATCTCTGAAAGGACCCGTTCGCTCTATGAAAGTCTACGCCACCGAAGCCATTCGCAACCTTGCGGTCATTGGACATGGCGACGCAGGGAAGACGCAACTGATTAGTTCGCTTCTCTACGTCGCAGGCGCCACGCCCCGCTGGGGCAAGGTCGATGAGGGCACGACCGTTACTGACCACGACGAAGACTCCATCGCCCGCAAGATCACTCTCAATACCGCCATCGCTCACGCCGAACATCGCGAAACCAAAATCAACTTCATAGACACACCCGGATACGCGGCGTTTGTCTCGCACGCCCGCCCGGCAGTTCGGGTGGCGGATTGCGGCGTCGTGGTCGTCGATGGTGTCAAGGGCGTCGAAGTGCAAACCGAGAAAACCTGGGCCTATGCGAATGAATTCATACTGCCGCGGCTCATGGTGGTAACCAAATTAGATAAAGAGCATTCTGATATTGGAATTGCTCTCGACAGCGCGCACAATGTTTTCAACCGCGCCATCATTCCATTCACGTTGCCCATCGGAAAAGAGCACAACTTCAAAGGCGTCGTCGACATCGTCCACATGAAAGCCTATTCGTTTGACGAGGCTGGCAAAGCTAAAGAGATCGATATCCCGACCGAAGGCCGCGACGTAGTCGATAAGACCCGCGAGCGATTGGTCGAGTTGGTTGCCGAGTCCGATGACGCTTTGATGGAGAAGTATTTCGATCAAGGCACCCTGGATGATTCAGACGTGCTACCGAATATCGGCAGGGCGATCGCCAACAGCAAGCTTTGCCCGGTGTTCGCAGTTTCAACCACGACTTTGGTGGGCATATCACTCCTCCTGGATCACATCATCGAGTTCGCGCCAAACCCCGCGGCGCACGAGGCTGAGCACGGAAAAAATGAGAAGGGTGATCCGGAATCGAGGAAGTACTCCAGCAGCGAACCTTTCTCGGCTTACTGTTTCCGCACGATCGCCGATCCGTTTGCCGGCCGGATCAACGTTTTCAAAATCATCAGCGGCAAGGTCGGTACCGACGCCAACGTTTACAACTCGACGCGCGGCGTCTCAGAACGTCTGGGTGCGCTGCATACGACGCAGGGAAAACATCTCGAGAAAGTTCCGGAGGCCAATGCCGGCGACATAGTTGCCTGCGTCAAGTTGAAAGAGACGCAAACGGGCGATACGGTCTGCGACAAGGCGAAGCCGATCATTTACGATCCAGTGCAATATCCCGAGGCTGCAATTGCTTTCGCCATCGAACCAAAGTCACGTCAGGACGAAGAGAAGATCAGCGTGGCGATTCACAAGATTCTGGAAGAGGATCCGGCGTTGACCTTTACGCGGGATGCGCAAACGAAGGAATTCCTGCTCGCGGGTTCAGGCCAGGTCCATGTCGAGACCATCGTCGAGAAACTCAAGAAGCGTTACAGCGTCGAAGTTATGCTGCACCCTCCGAAAGTGCCTTACAAAGAAACGATTACGCAGCGCGCAGAAGTTCAGGGGCGGCACAAGAAACAGACCGGCGGCCGCGGCCAGTTCGGCGATTGCAAAGTCGTCTTTGAACCGTTGCCACGCGGCGAGGGTTTTATTTTTGAAGACAAAATTTTCGGCGGTTCTGTGCCGCAGCAATACCGGCCGGCAATTGAAAAAGGCATCATTGAAGCTGCGCAACACGGCTCGATTGCCGGCTATCCGCTGGTCGATTTCAAAGTGCAGTTGATCGACGGCTCGTATCACGATGTCGATTCCGACGAGCACAGTTTTCGCGCCGCGGGCCGCAAGGCATTTCGTAACGCGATGGAAAAGGTGAAGCCGGCTCTGCTGGAACCGATCATGGACGTCGAGATTGACGCGCCACAGGAATGCAGCGGCGACATCATGGGCGATCTCAACTCTCGGCGCGGCCGCGTGCAGGGCATGGACGCACGCGGCAAGAACCAGGTGGTGAAAGCTCAGGTACCAATGTCCGAGATGCTTAATTATCAATCAACCCTGAATTCGATCACCGCCGCGCGCGGCTCATTCCACATGCAGTTCTCACATTACGATCCGGTGCCGGGTCAGATCGCGCAGAAGATTGTGCAGCAGGCCAGAGAAGAAGGCCGGATTCGAGGAGAGGAAGAAGACTAGCGACTTAACTCTCGGACGGTCAAACAAAGAGCCACTTATGGTCCGTTCCATTTCCAAGGCGGGGGCAGAACCTTGAAGTCGTATGCGCGCGCTAGTTTCCGCCAATGGCTCCATGCTCGTGGGCCGCAACCGCCCTTGTATTGATTGCGCCGCCCAGGATGCATCAGGTGAATAATGTATAGATCATCAACACGAACGGCAGAGCCGACCCCTTGTCTAAGTTGCGCTGATTGGACAGTGTCAAGAAGCACATCGCACACCAAGTCACGAGCTTGAACGCCGAGACACGCAAGGGCCCGAAGGCGAGGCGTTTGGTCCGGATCAATTACCCACTCCAAAACCTTACTCTTGAACTCTTTCACTCCTTGTCCTTTCGGTGGTGAGTCTCCCCGGCTACCGTGCTTGAGCAGGCCAACGAACGCGCTGCCATAGAGTTTTGGACAATCAATCTGCCGGGCGAGCCAGTGAAGGTTGCGGTTTGTCTCATTGCCATCGGAACTGGTGCGCCAATCGAACGCGCAAAACGGATCAGGATGGTGTTCAATGTCACGTCGTTTCTGAATCAGTTCGACATTGGAAGCGTCCTGTGCAAGCAGAAGAAGTTCCGCCTCCTTCCAGTGCCCATACTTCCAAGTCGGTTCGGGTACACCATTCTCGTCAACAAGAGACCCCGTCCCGTAGAGTTTCGTCTCGTTGGGAAGCAGTTCGTAGATGTTCTTGAAAGTGCGTGGTACTGATTTGTTCTTCGAGAAGCCTCGGATCCAATCTGGAAGTTCAGGAGTTGTGTCTATAGGCGTGATCACGCGGCTTTCTTTTCGGCGGGCCGGACGCTCCGTTCGATTTTCGGAAGCAGGTTTTGTTTGGCGAGTTTGAGGTCGTAATGGCTCTGAAGGTTCATCCAGAACTCCGGGGTCATATTGAAATAAACCGCGAGTCGCAACGCGGTATCGGGTGTGATTGCGCGCTTCCCCTGAATGATGTCATTGATTCGACCGGCCGGCACATTGAGATCGCGCGCCAACTTGCTCTGACTGATTCCCAGAGGTTTTAAGAATTCCATCAACAAGATCTCGCCCGGCGAGACTGGTTTTAGATTACGCGCCATGATGCTTCTCCCTAATGATAGTCAACTATCTCAACGTCTTCAGCATATCCGCCAACCCAGCGAAAACAAATCCGAAACTGATCGTTAATGCGAATGCTATGCTGACCAGTCCGATCACCTCGGAGGATCTCCAAAAATGATTTCCGGGCGGATTTCGTAAGTCATCCAGCTTTTGCGCTGCGTGGATCATTTCCAACTTTCTTCGTGCTGGCCGACTAATTGAACGAAACTTCTTCGATGGTCGATCCGCGAAAAGCCTCTCTGTTTCGGCACAACGAAAGCTTCTGATCATGATGGTATTTCAATTGGCAGTCTAATCTCAACAGCCAGCCCGCCGTCGGAGGCATTGGCGGCTTTGATCGTGCCGTGGTGCAGCCTGACCGCGCGCGCGGCGATTGACAAGCCCAGGCCCGACCCACCGGTTTTGCGATCGCGATCATCTTCAACTCGATAGAAAGGCTGGAAAATTTCTTTGATCGACTTCTCAGGCACGCCTTTGCCATGATCGCGCACCCTGATGACCGCAAAGCGATTGTCATTGGCGACTTCGGACATCAATAAAACTTCAACTTGAGTTCCGTCTTCGGTGTAACGGACACCGTTGCGCACAACATTTTCTATGGCGCTGCGAATGAGTTCATGAACGCCGCTTATAATAATCGGTTCGCCGTCCACAAAGTGAACCGAACGATTGCGTTCGCGAGCTTCAAAATTGGCATCGTCAGCAACTTCTCGCACCAGAGCTGTAAGATCAATTCTCGCCTCGCCACCTCCTTCGGCCCCCGTTTCAATGCGGGACAGCGCAAGCAATTGCCCAATCAATTCATTGAGACGCTCACCTTCCCGTTCGATGCGGTCGAGCGCAGCTTTCGCTGACGCACCAGCCAACCGGCGCGCCAGACCGAGCGCCACTCCCTGACGCGCCAAAGGCGATCGCAGCTCATGCGAAATGTCGCCGAGCAAACGCCGCTGCGCTTCCATCAGCGATTCGATGCGGCTGGCCATCAAATTGAAATCACGTCCCAGGTAGCCAATCTCATCGTGCCGCCTGAGGAGTCTATCGTTAACGCGGGCGGCGAGTTTTCCATCGGCTAATTCCTGAGTCACTCCTCGCAATTCCACGATCGGGGTCGACAGGTACCGCGCTAGCAGGTAGCAGAACAGCCCTCCAATCAACAGCACTGGTAGAAAATGTTGGGCTGCCAGACGGGTACCAAACGCGAACGATCCAGGCTCTCCCAGCCGCGGCGGTCTCGGGAAACCAGGCCTCGGCAACTGCCCGACCAGCACATAAGACTTGCCGTCATTGCCGCGGACAAATTGCGCACTCAAAGGACGCTCTTGCTGCGCCGGAAAAGAAAATACGTAAGGGAATTTTTCGTTCACGCGAGCTGTCACATTTGTCGCGCCTTCGGGAAGCGTGCGGCCTGAAACTTCGTTCCCATTTTGGTCAAGCAAGGCAGCGTGAATATTTGCCGTCTGCTCGACGCGCTCGAGATATCTCGCCAGTCCTGCCTGGCCATCGCGCTCGAAAACTTCAACGGCAGTCAGGGCGAAAACGTCAAACATCGGAGCCATCGGATTGTTGCGCTGGTTTTGCGAGCGGCGCTCCGCGACTATCCCGGTGACAAACGAAGCGACGTTGACCACCACCATCACCAGACCGAACCATAAAAAGATTTTTAGAAAAAGACTGCGCATAAATTAATAGTTCTAACTGAATCTCCCGTTGTGAAAGGGTAGGGGTGAGGGCCTAAGCAAGACTAGAGTTGGTTCTTTCGGCCTCCTACTACGCCCTCGCCCTGCCCCTCTCCCAAAGTGAGAGGGGAAAAATTTAGTTCTCAGACGCATCGCCCTTTGCATAAATGTAGCCAACGCTGCGCACCGTCTTGATCCGTTCGACGCCGTTTACCTGATGACCCAACTTCCTCCGCAAGTTACTCACGTGTGTATCGATGCTCCGATCAAAGGGCGACAGCTCTCGATGCAACACATCCTTAACCAGCTCAGCTCTTTCCAACACGCGGCCGGGAGAACTCAGGAGTCTTTCCAGCAGGGAATATTCGACGGCCGTTAAGTCAACCCGCTTGCCGTCACGCAGCACCGTTCGCGTACGATTGTCCATCTGCACATCGCCAACGGCGATCACTTCGGCTAACTGTTTTCGATCTGGTTCGGTTTGTGACCGACGAAGGACCGCATTGATCCGCGCGACGAGTTCAAGCGGATTGAACGGCTTCGGCAGGTAATCATCTGCGCCAATCTGCAAGCCAATGATGCGATTAACGTCGTCGCCGCGCGCCGTTAACATCACGACCGGCAAACGTGATTGAGCGCGAATCTGGCGCAGCACCTCAAAGCCATTTGCTCCCGGTAACATGTAATCGAGTACTACCAGGGCGTGCTCGCCCGAAAGCGCGCGCTCAACGCCTGCACGACCATCGTACACTGCTTCGACTTCGTAACCTTCGGGCTCAAGATACTCTTCCACCAGCTCACAAAGTTCGATGTCATCGTCGATCACCAGAATATGTTGCATTGCGTTTTTCAGATCCAACCATCTGCTCGCATTGAACAAATGCGAAATTCGATCTTAGTTACGAACGGCTTTTTGTAAAGCATGGCGAAGGACGACCTCGTCGTCTTTGCAATATTTTGCAATCGCTTGACGAAGTCTTCACATCGCGACGCATCTCTGGACGTCTAAGATACGTATCAAACGGCAGCCGCGTTACGAGCAAGCGGTTTATTTAACCGAGAAGTAGTTCAAAGGAGAAGCAAAATGAAATTCAATTGGAAAAAGTCGACCCTGGCAGTCGCCGCCGGCGGCGCGCTGGTGCTGATCGCAACGGCATCTTTGGCGGTGGCGTTTGCCCGCGGACATGAAAGATGGCAGGGCCGCCCGCAGGGCGAAGGCTTTCGCGGTGGCCCGGGGCCGCGCGATGGTTTGGGCCCGCTCCGCGATCTCAATTTGACCGACGATCAGAAGACCCAGATCAAGAAGATCACGGATAGTTTTCGGGAAAATGACAAAGCTCTCTTCGATCAATTGCGGACATTACATCAGAGCCAGCCCGATCCGGTGAGCAGCAATTTTGATGAAGCAGCCGTGCGCTCTGCCGCGGAAGCGCGCGCGAAGGTGCAAGTCGAATTGGAAGTCTCGCACGCGAAGATGATGTCGCAGATCGTAAGCATCCTGACTGCGGATCAGAAAGCTCAATTGGCAGCGAACCGCCAGAAGTTTGAGCGCCATGGTCCGCCGCCACCTCCGCCGCCTCAGTAAACCTGTGACGCAAGTTTGCTAACTTGCGCTACAGAATCGGCACCAACGGAAGAGAGCGCGCCCGGGGAATCGCGGTCCTTCCGTTGTGCCGGTTTTTTTGAGCGGGAGTTCAAGCCCGGGATTATTGATTGCGGGCGAGGGGCTAAGCTTAAACTCCAAACCAGCCAACCACCCTTGCTTCACAAAACTTCACACTCGATTCACTCACTCTTTGCGCTGCGGATCGTGTCAGCGGCGTCTTAGTCATCGATTCGGGGTTAATACGTCATAAGCAACCCGAAGTTCATTCGGCAAGTACCGGTACTTGTTTATGGACCAGGCGTTTGCCCGCGCGAACTCGAAAAGCTCTACAACGAGTCGCACTGTTACGACAGCTAATACCAATTCAGGAGGGTTTCATGAAAAGGTTTTCTCTTCTAGCCATCGTTTTTCTTTCAGGTCTTGTCTCAGTCTTTGCCCAGGATAAAACGCCGGAGTTCTTTGCCGGCTATTCGTTTGAAGCCGTGGACACGGGCGTGAAAAGCGTCGACCTTGGGACGACCGCCAGTCTCGACGATCGCTTTAAGGCTAACGGCTTCAATCTTTCAGGGGCCGCATACTTCACGAAACATTTTGGCGTCGCTGCTGATTTCTCGGGCCACTATAACAACCGCAGCGATTCGATTGGCGGCGAGACAACGCAATCAAAGTTTTCTCTTTACAACATTACCGCTGGGCCGCAGTTCAGGTTTCCCGGCAGCGGCCGTCTAACCCCATTTGCACACGTACTGGCGGGAGTGGCGCGGCGAAATCTTACGGAAACATTCACGAGCACGGCAACTTCCAATATCGATCACACTACGAGCTTCGCGATGAACCTCGGCGGCGGTGTTGATTATCGACTGAACAACAGGTTCGCCTGGCGGCTGTTCCAGCTTGATTACAATCCGATCTTTCTTCGTAGTCGGACAGTCGATACAGTGACTTTTCCCAACCAAACGCTGAACGGTTTTCGATTTTCGACCGGGCTTGTGATCAAGTGATCACAAGCCTCCACTGCCCAGGAACCGTTCAGTTTGAACCTATCGATCACAAAACGAGGAGACAAAGATGAAAACAAGGCATCTCTTCCTGGCACTGGCAATTGTCGCGGCCGGCGCAACCGTCGGCCGCGCCCAGGTCAAAGCCCAGGCGCCGCCCAACGACGAACAGCAAACGACTCGCCAAAATGACGAACGCGACTATGCCGCTCTGATACGAGAGGTCTTCGCACCGATAACTGACGAGTTGAACTTAACGAATGAACAAGAGATCAGAATCGTGGGGATCATAACTGCCGCCGTATTGGAGTCCGGGCCGCTAATGGATCGACTCGACGACCTCGATGATGAGATAGCCGGAGCGAGTCTTCGGGAACCATTCGATGAAGCAAATATTCGCCTACTCTCCGATCAGGAGAGTGCGGTTATGCGCCAGATGATTGTGATGAAGGCACGCACGAAGGCGAAGATGTTCAAGGTTCTGACTCCCGAACAACGCGCCATTGTCGCAGATCAATTTCGTAGCCGGGTTCACTCGGAACAAACTCTGGGTTCGATCAGCAATTAGCGCAATTGCGAAAGGAAGGGTTGAAATGGGGGACTGGGTTGCGCTGGGAATCTACAGCATCTGCTTCTCGACGACCGTCCTGAGAATCTGCGTCTGTCCCGACAGATATCATCTCTTGAAGTCCGTTATGGCGTCCGTGCATTCTCCCTTTCACTTATTAATCACGGATCTCATTCGCGAAATTAAGCCTCTGATGTCTCGTGATCGTGCTGCCGGCATGGTTCGGCTGGACGTCGTCGCGCCAAACCAGCGAAGATAAGCTTCTTATTTTCCCGCCCCAGACACTACCCTCGATAATCCTGATTGACGATTATTCGGTCGCCACTTATCCTTTCCACTCATAAGCCGTCTCGATTCGAGCTCCGAAGATGCGCGAATGTCCCCGCTGTGAACGCTGTTATGAAGACGAAGCGGTAGTCTGTCCGGACGATCAAACGAACACCAAGTCGACTTTGCCGGGCACCACGCTGCTTAATAGCCGTTACCGCCTCGAAAAAAGAATCGGCCGCGGCGCGATGGGCCAGGTCTATCTGGCCCGCGATGAAAATCTCAAAACTCGACGCGTGGCGATCAAAACTATTCGCCCTGACGTTCTTTCCGATGAAGATTTGCAGGAAGGCGAAGCGGTCGCGCGTTTCGAGCGCGAGGCACGCACGGCCGCTTCAGTTCGTCATCCGCACGTCGTTGACGTCAGCGACTTTGGCAAAAGTCCCGAAGGCGTTTTCTTCCTGGTGATGGAATACGTCGAAGGTGAAACCCTTTACCAATTGCTGCGTCGTGAAGGCACAATTACTTTGCAGCGCGCTCTTGACCTGCTTCGCCAAATTACGGCTGGTGTCGAGGCCGCGCACGATGAAGGAATTCTTCACCGCGATCTCAAACCCGCGAATATCTTTATCATGCAGCGGCGGCGCAAAGACGGCACGCTGGCGGGCGATGGTTTCGTGAAGGTGGGCGATTTTGGTCTGGCGAAGATCGTCAGTCAAAGCCTCTCTGATGTTACGTCAGCCAGCGGCCCTGCTTCGCGCGGCATCATCGGCACTCCTGAATACATGTCGCCGGAACAAATGCAGCCGGGGACTGCGCTCGATCCGCGCGCTGACATCTACGCGCTGGGAACGATTGCTTATCACATGCTTGGCGGGCGGCCGCCATTCACCGGCGACATCATGCAACTAATCGCGCAGAAAATGATGCAGGAAGCGCCCCCACTCAGCAGCTTGCGCTCCGACCTTTCTGCACCGGTCGAACAAGCCGTCATGCACGCCATCGAAAAGGACCGCGAGCGTCGTCCACCCACGGTGGTCAAGTGGTTCGACGAACTTTGGGAAGCTGCCAGTGAATCAACTGATGAACAGGAGGAAGGCGAATCGCGTCTGGTGATTATGGCGCCGACCGGGGCCGAGGTTTACGTCGATGATGAGCGTCACGGAAGCATCGGACGTTCCGGACGAATTATTCTCACGTCGATTCCGCCGGGCCAGCATAAGCTGCGCGTGGCGCGCTCCGGCGACGAAGATGATGAACGCGTAATTGAAATTCGTCCCGATGCCGACGAACAGATAATTCAAGCTCAATTCAAATCTGCGGCCTCGAGCGGGCTCTCGCCCTCAAGGGGTGGAAGTTTGGGTAGCGTTTCCGGCGCACCCTCCAGCACGCCGGGCGTGGTTGCCTGCACGAAGTGCGGTTCGCGCTTTGCCGCCACCGCGAAATTCTGTGGCCGCTGCGGTAACACCAATTTTAGACCAGTGACTTCAGAGATCAGCTCTGAAGAGAAGGCGGGGGCAGCGGGAATCGTTCCGCCCCCTGGCCCGGCTTCCGGACAAAAAAGCACTGTTACCTGTTCGCGATGCGGTTTCGAGCAGCCTTTGGGGGTGAAGTTTTGCGGCCGCTGCGGCGCATCGCTTGGGGGCGCTCCCATCAAATGGAGCGCGCCGCGACCTGTTGAAGTTATTTGTCCCACCTGCCATCACACATACCCGGCGGGCACAAAATTCTGCGGGCGTTGCGGACGAACGTTGTAAACTTGCCGCGCTCGTCCATCATTTTGCGTTCTCTTTAGTACTTGAGCCCCGCTTGCCTTCTCGTATAGACTTCACCGCGATTTTGAAACTTGCCGCGTAACGTGGGTTAGGTGTCCGCTCGGTGCCACGGCAGGGCTCGGTACCAGAAGGAAACGAGGCGAATATGAAGCGTTGTCCCCAATGTAACCGCACTTATACTGATGACGCATTGAGTTTTTGTCTCGATGATGGTTCGCCATTGGCGACTGTGACCGAACAGCCGCCGATGGACACCGTTCCTACTGTGCAGTACCCTTTGCCGCGCGAAACCTCGCAGCCGACAATTGCTTATCGGCCCGGCCAGATGCCTCCACCTCCAGCGCCGCCATCATGGTCGCCGGTGCCGCCGCCTCAACCTCAGAAGCGCAGCGTATGGCCCTGGCTCCTGGGTATTGGCGCCATTGTCGTGTTGATGGGAATCGGCCTGGTGGTGTTGATTTTCGTGGTCGCCAGAATCTCGAGCCGTACCAGTAACGATCGCGCGAACATCAATTCGAACAACAGCAATTTCCGCTCAAGTCGCAATTCAAATTCGAACCTGGCGAATACCAATTCCAATTCCAATTCGAATTCGCGATCATCAGCAACCTTCTCAGACGACTTTTCAACCAAGAGTTGGGGCACCGGCCCATCGCAATATGGCGACATCTTTTATCAGGACGACGAGTATCACATGCATGCGACCAAAGATGGCTACATTGTGATGTACGGGCCTGACGAGGGCGACTACAAGGTTGAGAACGGGACCGTCCGAGTGACGGCGCGCAGTGTCAGCGGAACGTCACCCAGCGCTGGTTATGGCCTGGTCGTCGACGGCGAGAAGAAAGACGGCAAGCTCGAGGACTACGGCTTTCTGATTTACAACGGCGACGTTGCCCAGTACAAGGTCGTCGAGCACAAGGGCGGGATCGAAACCAAGCTCGTCGACTGGACCCGCTCGAACACCATCCGCAAAGGCACCAGCGCGAATGAAATTGAAGTGCGAATGCACGACCGCAAGCTCGAATTCTATATCAACGGGCAATACGTGACGTCAGTCACGGATAGCGACGGCTTTCTGCGGGGGCTTGTGGGTTTTTATACCAGCGGAGCACCTGAAGTCGCGTTCGACGACCTTCAGATCAGTAGATCGCAATAGCGGGTTTTGATTTTTGAAAGTGGCACGATCGTCACGCCCTTGATTCACGCGTAAGGTGCACGTGCCACGGCTGCCAGCCGGGTTTCTTAAAATGCGCGTAACATTACGAGTCCTGTCAGGGCCCTACTCGGGCCGCGAATTCGTCTTTGATCAGCACGATACTTTCCTGATTGGCCGGGCTGAATCCGCGCATCTTTATCTACCGGAAGATAGATTCTTTTCCCGCCATCATTGCCTGCTGGAGATCGCGCCGCCGCGATGTTTTCTGCGCGATCTCGGATCAACTAACGGCACGATCGTAAACGGGCGCAAAGTCCAGGAGGCCTTTTTGCGCAGTGGCGATCGAATTCAGGGTGGCCAGACGCTGCTGGAAGTTGAAGTTCACGGGGATGAAGGCGCGGCCGCCGCTGATGAAAGCGAGCGAGAAACGCAGAATCTTTCGCGCCCCTCAATCGTGGTTGTCGAGTGCGCGAATTGCAGCCGCCGTGAACATACTGAAGCGGCAACGCCGGACGAAACGCTGACCTTCCTTTGCGAAGATTGTCGCGAAGAACTTCGCCGGCAGCCGCAACCGATTCCAGGTTATGAAACTATCAGAGTCCTCGGGCGCGGCGGCATGGGCTGCGTTACGTTATCGCGCGAAGAAAACAGCGGCCGCATGGTGGCGATCAAAACGCTGCTCCCCGAAGTAGCCGTCAGTAATCAATCGCTGCGGCGATTCATGCGCGAGATTGAAGTTGCCGCCGCGCTCGATCATCCGAACATTGTTCGCTTTCTCGATCGCGGAACGGCGAAGGGCGCAATCTATCTGGTCACTGAATATGTTGACGGCACCGATGCTGCGCGCCTGGCGGATGCTAATGGCGGGCGGTTGCCATTGCGTGAAGCCATCGATATCGTTATGCAGTCGCTGGATGCCCTGGCCTATGCCCATGACAAAGGTTACATCCATCGCGACATCAAAGAATCGAACATCCTGATTAGCGGCACCTCACCGAACGTCACTGCCAAACTGACGGACTTCGGTCTGGCAAAAAGTTTCACTCAATCGGGCATGAGCGGAATCACGATGGTCGGCGACATGGCCGGCACCTTCGCTTATATGCCGCCTGAACAGATCAAGGACTTTCGCAACGTGCGCCCGACGTCGGATATTTACGCGATTGGGATGACTGCCTACAGTTTGCTCGCCGGAGATGTGGCGCTTGATATTAGTCCCCAGGCAAACGTAGCTGAGACGGTCAAAGCGATTTTTGAAAAACCGATTATCCCTCTAAGACAGCGGTCGCCCGATACTCCTGAGCGCGTCGCTGAGGTGGTCGAGCGGGCCCTGACAAAGGATCCGGGTCAACGATGGCAATCGGCCACCGCAATGCGAAACGCGCTCAACTGGGCCGTTTCCTGAGTAATTCATAACCCTTCGTAGGTTTGGGAAGTGCCCTGAAATTAGCCCTTTACAGGCTGGGCCAAGTGGCCGCATAATTCTGGCCCTTTCCCCGATCCACTGGGGGAGACTAACTGACGCGGGCTGATGCCCGCGTTTTGTGTCAGAGGGTATAGCGCAAATTGCGCACAACCATTTTCGAACTCCCAGGGAACGCAAGTATCAACTTGCGCCACACGGAGGCAAACGATGAGACCGATTTGGAAAGGCCATATTCGATTCTTGCTGGTAGCGATTCCGGTGCGCGTTTATAACGCAATTGAAGCGTCGGAGAAGATTCAATTCAATCAATTGCACCGCGATGACTTTGGGCCGATCGGTTACGACAAGCGCTGCAAAAAGTGCGGGCAGGTCGTGACCAATGATCAGATTACCAAGGGCTATCAGTATGAAAACGACCGCTACGCGATCGTCGAGCCCGAAGAAATCGCCAAGGTCAAGATCAAGACTACCAAAGCCGTAGACATCATGGGCTTTGTCGACTCGTCCGAGATTCCGCCCACGTTTTACGATTCACCTTATTACGCCGGCCCTGATGGGCCGGTGTCCGAGAAGCCTTACGCCTTATTGCGCGAGGTAATGAAACAAACGGGCAAGGTGGGACTCGGAAAAGTCGTGCTGCGTGATCGTGAAGATTTGGTCGCGGTGTTTCCGCATGACAATGGAATCATCTTACAGAAGCTGCGCTACCCGGCAGAGATTCGCAGGATTCAGGATGTGCCCGAGATCGAAGATGCGCAGAAGGTCGATAAGAAAGAGATGAGCATGGCGACGAACCTGGTCGAGCAGATGATCACTTCTTTCTCAGACATCGATACCGTCGATCATTATCATGAAGCGCTGCGCAAACTAATCGACTCAAAGATCAAGGGCAAGAAGATTGCGACGTTCGAAGAAGAGGAAGAACTGCCGCGGCTCGACATCATGACGGCGCTCAAGAAGAGTTTGCAGGCCTCGGCGCGCAAACCGATGGTCAAAGCACCCGCGGCCGCCAAGAAGAAAGCGGCCCTCACGCTGGTTAAGCCGAAGGCGGTGGCGAAGAAGCGGAAGGTTGGGTGAATGACTCAAAATTAATTAAAGACAACTCACCACGGAGACACAGAGAACACTGAGAGAAACTCCCATGAAATCTCAGAAGCAACTTTTCGAACAGCAATTAACGGTCAAATAATAGGATCAGCGATCGAAATCCATAAAGCCCTCGGCCCCGGCTTGCTTGAATCAACGTATCAAGCTTGTCTCCGAAAGGAATTGGAGCTACGTGGGATTGCATTTGAGTACGAGAGACCGCTGCCGCTGGAATACAAAGGCATCAGACTGGACTGTGGCTATCGCCTCGATTTGATTGTCGGTGGGAAGGTAGTGGTTGAAGTTAAGTCAGTTGAGACTCTAGCGCCCATTCATGAAGCTCAACTATTGACGTACTTAAAGCTCACGGGTGTCAAGGTCGGCCTTTTGATTAACTTTAATGTCGTCGTTCTAAAGAACGGAATCAAAAGACTGGTGCATTAACTCCGTGTTCTCCGTGCCTCCGTGGTGAGTGTTTTTGCTGTCCCATTTATGAGCCTCGTGCGAAAAAACTTTCCACCCATTATTCACAAAACAACTCAATTTCGTGTAATCTTACCGCGTAAGGATGGCTGACCAGAGCAAGAGAGTTCTCACGTTCCCACGGTCTGTCCCTGCAAAGGCGGATTACCAACCCGTCAAATCCAGTTATTCAATTCGCGAAATCAAACAGCTTTTCGGCCTCGGCGAACGCACCGTGCGACGCTGGACTGAAGCGGGCATTATCCAGGCAACCCCTTCCGCCGACGCGAAAGAATTTACTTACGATTTTCACGCCTTGACACAGTTTCGCCGCGTCCGCGAGTTGCGCACGCAGGGCCTGAGCATCAAGCAGATCGAATCGGAATTGCAGGGTCAGATGAGCCTGTTTCGTCCCGTCAGCGGGCAAGTGGCCCGTTTGCTCACGGCGTTTGAAGAAGCGCTCGTGCTCCACGAACAGGGCGATCCCAAAGCCGCAGAGTTTTATCTGCAGGCAATCAATGAAGGCGACAATGTTGCCGAGGCCTATTGCAACCTCGGTTTAATTGAAGTCGAGCAGACAAACCCGAGCCGGGCGATCGACAGCTTTACCCTTTCACTCAAACACGATCCGCGTCACGTTGAAGCTCATTACAATCTCGCCAACCTTTATTATGACGCCGGCGACTTTCCCCTGGCGCGGCTCCATTACGAAGCAGCGGCTCAGATCGAGCCGAACTTTTCGCTGGTCTACTACAACCTCGCGCTGGTCTATCATCGTTTGAATAATTATTCGGCCGCCTCGAAGGCGCTCGAAAGATATCGCGAGCTCGAGCCGGAAGACGAAGAGATCAACCTGATAGATGAACTATTGCAGGTCTGGAACAAGCCTGCCAATTAACCAACCGCTATTCGGTTTTGAGTACCGGAAGACTCGCCTGCCGAAGTTGATCGTTAAGAGATTTAAGATCTTTTGTCTTGAGATCGTCCCATCGCCTCAACGTCTCAGTGAAGTTTTGTTGCCACTCAGCCGAAGCAGCGGTGCCCTGGGTAGTTGGCCGCGCGTCGACCCCCTGAAACAGTTCCAACAAGGATTCCAGAGTAGTTGCCAGTCTCGTCAAATCCATTGGCCTTGTGTCGCTCGCATCGCCGCCGGCAGCGGGAGGCCGGCCTTCGCCACCAATCGCGATCAACTTGTCGTCGAATGACTTCAGCGCGTCCGCCGTTGCGCCCTGCGCGCGCGCGCGCAGGTCTTTCACCTGGGCTCGTAAGCTTCGGACCTGCTCGAGTGCTTCCATGGATCGTTGCAGTCCGTTATAAGCCAGCATGGACAAATCAAACTGCTGGCGGAGATCGGCACTCGAGGCCTTTACTCGCGGATCCATTTTGATCGTGAGAGTTTGCGTATAACTGCGAGCGTCAATCGTAAGCTTTACTTTGTATTCACCGGGCAGCACAAAGGGACCGAGCGGAGAGCGCGGCGTGTCACCATAGATCGCCGAAATTGGATAGTTGTAGCGAAGAGCTTTTGGCGGCGCGTATCGCTCGTCCCAAATCCAGCGTTGCATTCCGGCTCTTGCCGGCAAGACCTTTGGCTGTCTAAACCAATAGCTCGGAACCTCGTAATCTTTTTCGTTGATCGTTTCAGGCTTGTCGGCACTTGAGTAGCGGCGCACGAGATTATTAGCCGAATCGAATATTTCGACGACCACCGGCCCAGAGATTTCGGACCGCTGATAGTAATTAATGATGGCGCCGTCCGGAGGATTTTGCCCTGCTGGTTCCTCAGGCGGTAAAGGCGTGTCCGTATTGACGTTACGCATTACGCGATAGGCCACTTCGGGACGAAACAGGAACGCGCGCGAGGTCATTACTTCTCGATTGATCTGCCGCAGTGGGGTGATGTCATCGAGGACCCAGAATGAACGGCCATGCGTGCCGACAACGATGTCGTCATTATGAACCACGAGGTCGCGAACGGATGATGCCGCCATGTTCAGACGCAATGATTGCCAGTCGTCACCATCGTTAAATGAAACGTAAACTGCGCGTTCACTTCCGGCGAAAAGCAATCCCTTGCGCTGCGGATCTTCGCGCACGACATTGATTGGCGCATCGGGCAAGCCCCTGACAATTTCTTTCCAGGTCTTGCCGCTGTCGTGCGTGCGATAGATGTGTGGACGCTGATCGTCCAGCCTTATGCGATTCACGGCAGCATATGCTGTCATTGCATCGAAGTGGCCCGCGTCTATGAGCGATATTTTGCTCCACGAAGTAATTCCCGGTGGCGTTACATTCAGCCAATTCTTACCGCCATCACGGGTGATGTGAATCAAACCATCATCAGTTCCCGCCCACATGACGTTAATGTCGAGTGGCGATGGCGCCAGCGTATAGATCACTCCGCGCCGCGGCATCCTGGCCATCTCTGGTTTGCGATAGATACCGATGCTTTCCGGGACATCCGGCTGCTCGCGGGAAAGATCGGGACTCATGATGTCCCAACTGTTTCCACCGTTGGTCGTTTTGAAAACTACGTTTCCGGCGAGATACAAAATGTGGCCGTCGACCGGCGAAAAAATGACCGGAGCCGTGCGCAGGAAACGATACTTGCCCGAACGCACGGCTTCAGGCGCAATGTTTCGCACCTGGCCAGTCCTCTTATCAAACCTGGTGATCTTTCCGCCGTAAATGAAATTCGGATTCAGGGGATCTGGCGCGACGTAGCCGTACTCCTCAACGCCGATCGTGCGCCAATCGCGAAAAGTGATCGCGCCATTATCGCCGCGGCTGGCAGTGCCCACTGATCCGCTCTCTTGTTGGGCGCCATAAACCCAGTAAGGAAATTCGTTGTCGGTAATGACATGGTAAAACTGGGCGGTCGGTTGGTTGTACCAGGAACTCCACGTTTGTCCGCCGTTCACGGTGATTACTGCGCCCTGATCGCTGGCGAGCAAAATGATTTCCGGATTATCGGGATTGATCCAAATCGTGTGATAGTCGTCGCCCCCGGGCGCACCTTTCCACGAAAAGAAAGTCTTCCCGCCGTCCGTCGATTTGTAAGTTGAAGTATTCGCTGCGTAGATGATGTCCTTGTTCTTCGAATCTACTCTGACTTCGGCAAAGTCGCTGCCCCGTCCCCAGACGCGGCGTTCACCGGTGACCTTTTGCCAACTTTCGCCGGCATCGTTCGAAACATAGATGCCGCCCACTTGAGGATTCGCATCAACCGTCGCGTAGATCCGATTTGGATCGCTCGGAGCGATCGCAAATCCAATGCGGCCTAATCCTTGTTCGAAAGTAGGCAAGCCTTTTGTCAGCTTTCTCCACGTTGTGCCACCGTCCGTCGATTTGAAGAGACCGCTTTCCGGGCCCTGCCACGCGCCGTTCTCCCAGGGTCCCTGACGTCCGGCCCAAAGGTCGGCATAAATCGTTTGCGCGTTCGCAGGATCAAATGCCAACGCTATCGCTCCCGTGTTTTCATCCTTGTACAAAACCTTCTGCCAGTTCCTGCCGCCGTCCGTTGAGCGAAATACGCCGCGCTCTGCATTCGGCCCATAAGGATGACCGAGGACGGCGACAAAAAGTCGATTCGGATCCCTTGGGTCGATAATAATCGCGCCGATCTGTTGCCCGTCGCGGAAGCCCAGATGCTCCCAGGTCTTCCCGCCGTCGATAGATTTGTAAAGGCCATCGCCGGTGGACAGATCGGGCCGCTGCAAACCTTCACCGCTGCCGACATAAATGATTTTCGGATCGGAGGGCGCCACCGCCAGCACGCCGATCGATCCGGTTGGTTGATCGTCGAAGATCGAAACCCAGGTGCGGCCATAGTCATCAGTCTTCCACACTCCCCCATTGTTGACGCCAATGTAAAAAACGTTAGGCTGGCCCGGAACTCCCGTGGCGCCCACCGTGCGCCCGCCGCGAAATGGACCAATCATGCGCCAGCGGAGGTTTTGATAAAGGCTCGGATCGACCTGTTGACTCGATACGGAAATCACACTCGTTGTTAGAATTAAGACTGCAAACAAGACTCGGCACACTGAGATCACTTTTACACCTCCAGCTCAGAATCGGCAGTATTTCGAAAACGAAATGCGTAGGAATGCGGATTCTATCGAAAACTGTGATTAGTTTCGAGCGGATTCCGCCCGATGAGGGTGGTAGGAATCAAAATCCGGCTCAGAGACCCACCCCGAATCGTCATGGACGATAAGTGAAGACACGGCGTGTAGTGCGCCGCGGAACATCAAAATCCGTGTCGCGACTTGTGCTCTGCCGATTCGTGGCTTACCCTGTCCTTGTAAAAACTGCCGTAGCGTGTTGAGCCGCTGATGCGGGCACGCTTATCTCTCCTCGAAAATCTTTGATCGGTTCGTGTTCGACGCTTTAACACGTCGAGACTCCTCTCCCCGCTTGCCGCTTTGGCGGCTCAGCTTCCGGTTTATCAACACTTTATGCTTCGAGCAAGACACGGTCCCAATAGTCACGCACCTTCAATAGGAGCAACGAAAATGAGAATATTCTGTCCTGAACACAATAGAAGCTTCTTCGCTCCTCGCCAAAATCCGATCAAGTGTGGGAATCGAGATCACACACTGGGCGAATTGGATTTCGAAGGTGAGGGAAAATCTCCGGCTGAAATTCGTTGGCAGTACTGCTGCAACTGCGAACATCTTTACCCTGCCGGTCACCAGGGCCTCGAAAGGTGCGTGGTCTGCGCCCGCCAAGTCTCCGGACTACATTTGTGCGACCGCTGCTACACACTCAGCTTTGAGTCTAATAGTCCCTCTCAGACAAAGAATTTCACCCTTACCTCTGAGGGTATGCCACAACCTTCCTGTCCAGGATGTTTGCGCCCGGGCTCGGCCGATATGCGCGAGCACACTTGCGATGAACTGGGTCTGTCTTTCGTAACCGCTCTTCGTTCTTGTCCAATCTGTAATGAACGTCTCGATGTTGGGCCTAGTTTTCCTGCGTCGGTAGCTTATTACCTGAGAAGAACCAGAAAGGGGAACAAGCTCGCAGTCACGTTCGACTACGAGAGTGAACTGTTCGTTCCCATGGAAGACGGAGAGTTCGTGCTAATCAGCAATGGCAACGAAACTTTGGAACCAATTCTGTTGCCCCGGTCAGCAAAGTTCGCCGCCACTCGCGATTTTTACGACTTCTATGAAGACTACTATCACTGTGCCAACCCAACTGCAGGGGAAGTACAAATCATCAAGCCGGTAATCGTCGATGCCGTGGAGGAGGGATGGAAGTTCAAAGCCTCTGGCATTCTGGAAGTGTTGCCCGACCAGCCGAAAAAGAAGCGGCCACTCGTCGTACCTCATGCGCCGGCAGAGGTAGCAGTGCGGGAAAAGGCACAACCTTCTGTCGAGGCCAACAAACAGAACCCTCAGCTTACGGCTTGTGCTCATTGCGGCTCTCTGGTGGAGACCAAATACGCTTTCTGTTGGGACTGTGGACGTCCACTATCATCCAAGGTCGCGTCTCCAGTTGCAGCTGCGGAAGAGTCCAAAGCAGCCATGATGCGATCAGCCGCAATCTCGAAAGAAGAGGACACGTTAGTTACTGTACGTTCCGCCCCGGCCGACCGTCCGATCTTTTCATTGGCGCTTCCCAACGAAACAGACTTGCCTCCTCAACGAAAAGGCGGAACGCGGAAATTGATCGCCCTGGCCGTGGCCGGGCTAATGATTTTTTCGCTCAGCCTGCTTGTCACGCGGCGATGGATTTCAGACGCAACGGTTCCGGTCAGCGCCCAGGAAGCGCGGGTCAATTCGGATCCGGCAATAGGTGAAGGAGCAAATCAGAACGCCGTAGTGCAGCCTCCGGCAGCAGAGGCCTCCGCGCCCAGTTCTGAGGAGTACCTAAAAAAACTACGCGACAATCTACCCGCCGCTGGAGGCGCGCCTGGTCCTGATGTTCTTAAAGACCTGAGTGCGGCAGAAAGGCGATATTCCGCTGATTATCGTTTCTCGTATGAGCGCGCCAAGTTAACTATCAGAGCGGATCAGACGCATAAGCACCACGCGGCGTTTGCTGCGCTCTCGATTGCCGCGGGAAAAGCCATCGATAGCGGTCAAGCTAAAGAGATGCTCGCCAGCATGAAGATCGATAGTGACGGTGATTTCAATAAGCTTTCCCATGGGCACGACGAATGGAAACAAGTTGAAGAAGCTTTGAAGCGCAAAGATAAAAGGATACTCGGAAAGTGAATCTCATTCAGTTTCTGAGACTGAGACCGAGATAGTCCTGGAACTTAACTTAACGGGTCCTTCGAATTCTCCTTCCTCATCGAAAGGACCGTTCTAATCCTAAGGGACGGTTTCAGCACCGTCCTTCAATTCTCAGCTTCGCCGGCAGCGTTGTGACGACGGTCAGAGAAGTGACACACTGAGACGCTGGTTGTGACCCCAAGTTGATTGCGACTGAGACGCTGCGACGATTCACCCGCTCTGGCGCTTGTGGTAGAGTCTTGCATCTACAGGCGTGGCGGGGTAGCTCAGATGGTTAGAGCGTGGGATTCATAACCCCAAGGTCGGCGGTTCGATCCCGCCCCCCGCTACCACCTATCTCACAACTTTTCAAAGAGTTACCGTCACTTCCGTTCTTAACCAATTCGCCGTTTTCCCGCCGATGACGTGAAAATGACGTGATTTGTGTTGTTGACCCTCGTTGCTGACGGTACAAGCCTCGTCCCGATTGTCCGTGAGTCTGTTCACAGCTTCCTGCAAGATTCGATGAGTGCTGTGAGCGTAACCGATAGTCATCTTCAACGATGAATGCCCCATCAGCTGCATAATCTCCAGCTCGAGGGCGCCTCGTTCCCGTAGACGAGTCGCGAATGTATGCCGCAGATCGTGCCAAACCACACCACCATCAGCGGCCTGTCCATACGGAATCTTCGCGGCTTCGCAAGCCCTGCGGAAACCACTCCGAATTGTCTGATCGCTGACTCCGTTTCGTGAG